>Ga0075521_10000165_pt1 | contig 16247 bp, 10 predicted proteins | sample NGEPerD_FD_74785 | JGI IMG/M metagenome (GOLD analysis project Ga0075521, IMG submission 74785) | Arctic peat soil microbial communities from the Barrow Environmental Observatory site, Barrow, Alaska, USA - NGEE PermafrostAB12-D | ecosystem: Environmental > Terrestrial > Soil > Wetlands > Peat ...
TTCTCTTCGGGTTCAGCCAGGAGAGTGATAAAATTTGTAGCTGAAACCCCCAGCTGGTAGAAGTCGGCATCTGTTGCTTTTACTTTCATATGGAATTTACCATTCCTGTTTATTTTCGCAGAGTCAATCAGAACCGGGATATCAACATCGAGCCTGTTCAGGTAGATATATTTTCCTTTTGTATCCTTTATAACTCCATTGACAATGAATTTTGACTTATTACTGCATCCAAACAGGAAAATGGAAAGAGCCAAAAGAAATAGAATTCGTTTCATTAAAAATAGAATTTCCGGGTTAGTTACTTAAATAATTCAGCCAGTTTAGTTTGTAATCTCTCACCCCGAAGGTTTGACGCAATTATATGACCTTGCTTATCAAGAAGAAAATTAGCGGGGATAGATTCAATTTTATATAGAGGAACTACTATTGAATTCCAGTACTGAATATCACTTACGTGTATCCACTTATCAAGGTGATCATCCTGAATTCCTTTTAACCATGCATCCCTGGTTTTGTCGAGTGATACCTGGTAAATCTGAAATCCTTTCTTATGATACATATTATAAACAGTCACAAGATTTGGATTTTCTTTTCTGCAAGGAGTACACCAGGAGGCCCAAAAATCGAGCAAAACTATTGAACCTCTTGTTGATGAAAGTTTAATTGTATCACCTTCTGGTGTCGGGAGTGAGATATCGGGTGCGACAACACCTGTTTCTGAGGCAGGTGAGGCTACTGAATCGCCATTCACTTTTGCAGCAAGTTCCTTAACCTGTTCATGTAAGGATACCACTGGTTCATAAGTTGGATAAAGACTGAACATTGATGAGTCAACCTTAAGAAAATATTTCATATCCTTTGCCGGATTCATGACGTATACACTTGGGGCAACCTGCTGATAGAGTGCAACAAGACTGACAAGTGATGTAAGATTATCATCGATGTATTTTTTTGTATAAATATTAATCTCGTTAAGGTAAATATTTGCGAGACTATCGAGCGATTCAATCAGTTTTGGTAAATCGGGTTTATCTGAATTCTGTTCATAGATGTTGTGTAGCCCGGTCATCTTTTTTATTGTTGCCTGCAAACTTTTGTTATATTCTGCCATCAGTTCAGTACCTTTTGAACCAGTAATCGATAAAGGTTCATTTAATGAATCTCTTTGTACCTTAAGTGTAATTTTCTCACCGGGTTCAAGAAGCATGGTAAGGAAGTTATTATTATTACTTTTTAAAAGATAAAATGAAGGTTGTGTTACTTCTTTTTTGAACCTGAATGCTCCTTCAGACGTTATTTTAATTGAATCAACTGGTTTTAGTCCATCTCCTTTTAGTTCATCAAGGTAAATATATGAATCGACTGACGGGTTAATAATGGTGCCTGAAATGCTTACACTGTTATTTTTACAGGCGGCACTAGCCAGTACTATAAGCAGATAAAAAATTAGCTTCTTATTCATTCAGTAAAATGTTAATTGATAATTATTTTCCAATATTGAGTTGCAAAGTTATTCTTTTAATTAATCGGTCAATGCTTTTAAGAAATTTTATTAATTTTCCAGCCAGAATATGTCCGTTTGCTGGGCTCGTTTTTTTTCCGTACCTTACGTAGCTTTTTTTATACCATCCAAACTGTAATTATATGAGTTACATCAAGTTCGAAAAGGGGCAGGTAGTTAACCTCGAATACTCTCTTGTGAGGGAAATGATCAGAACAAACAGAGCCGGTTCCTATTCTTCATCCACCCTTGTAGGTTGCAATACCCGTAAATACCATGGACTGCTTATTTGTCCTATTGATGAGTTCGGAGGTGAAAGATTTGTACTTCTTTCGTCTCTCGATGTTACAGTTGTTAATAATGGTAAGAGTTTTAACACCGGGATCAGAAAATACAAAGGGGATTATTTCAGTCCTAAAGGGCACAAATATCTTGAGGACTTTGATGCCGACAATGTACCTTCAAGATTTTACAGAGTAGGAGGAGTGATTCTGAAGATGGAAAGTCTGCTGGTTCATTATGAGGAACAGCTTTTGACAAGGTTTACAATCATTGAAGCATCAGAACCTATGAAATTACAGTTCCGCCCATTTCTTGCATACCGGAATATTCATAATCTGACACATGCCAACATGTATGCAGATACTAAAGTTGATTTTATAGAAAACGGCGTTAAATCAAAAATGTATGAAGGATTTCCTGCATTGAATATGCAATTTTCAACAGATGTTGAGTTTATTTCTGTCCCCGACTGGTATCTGGGTGTTGAATATCCTGAGGAACAAAAACGGGGCTATGATTATTCAGAAGATTTATTCACCCCGGGTTTTTTTGAGCTTAAAGCAAATAAGGGGGATGTAATAGTGTTCTCCGCATCAACAAGGGAAGAGAAGACTTCAGGACTTAAAGCAAAATTTACAAAAACTGTTTCTGGTAAAATTCCTCGCGACAGTTTTATAAACTGTTTAAGAAATGCTGCGCAGCAATTTGTTGAAAAGAGAGGTGGGAAAACACTTATCATTGCTGGTTATCCATGGTTTGGTGCATGGGGGCGTGATACTTTTATTTCATTACCCGGATTGGCTCTGGCGAGACACAAACTTGCATTATACAGAGAGGTTCTTGATACCCAGATTAACAAAATGAAGGATGGATTGTTTCCAAATATGGGTACTGAAAGCAACCCGGCATTTAATTCTGTAGATGCACCTCTTTGGTTTTTCTGGGCTGTTCAACAATACATTGAACATGGAGGCACCGATGGTTGGGAACGATATGGTGAAGCAGCAAAATCAGTGCTGAATGCCTTTAAAAAAGGGACCGCTTTCAATATTCACATGAATGATAATGGGCTGATTTATGCTGGTGCTCCGGGGAAAGCTCTTACCTGGATGGATGCTGTAGTTAATGGTAATCCGGTTACTCCACGCAGAGGCTATGCAGTTGAGATCAATGCTTTGTGGTATAATGCAATTTGCTTTTCTCTGGAGATGGCAGGAGCTGTAAAGGATAAACTCTTTGTAAAAGAATATGAGCAATTGCCTGATCTGATAAAGAAATCATTCCTTGATGTTTTCTGGGATGATAAGCTCTCTTATCTGGCCGATTATGTCAACGATGATGAAGGAAAAAACATGTATGTGAGACCAAACATGGTTATTGCGGTGTCATTGCCATTTTCAATGCTTGACAAAATACAGATGAAGAATGTTTTGGACATTGCTGACAAAGAGCTTGTTACTTCGAGAGGACTAAGAACCCTTTCACCAAGAAACAAATTGTATGAGGGGTCATGTAAAGGTTCTCAGGAAGAAAGAGACAATGCTTATCATCAGGGTACGGTCTGGCCATGGCTTCTGGGACCATTCTGTGAAGGATGGCTTAAAGTCTATGGTCAGCAGGGAGTTCAGAAGGTAAAAAAACTGATTTATGGTCTTGAGGCCGTAATGAGCGAACATGGGATAAGTACCATTTCTGAGATTTACGATGGGGATCCTCCTCATTCACCCCAGGGTACTATCTCCCAGGCCTGGAGTGTTGGAGAGGTTCTCAGGATAATTGATATACTAGATACAAATTTTGCGAATCAATAACAAAGGTAGGATATGCGTGTGTTAATGTTTGGATGGGAGTTTCCCCCCCACATCTCAGGTGGATTAGGCACAGCCAGTTATGGTCTTACAAAAGGCATGGCCACACTTGATGATCTGGAAGTGATCTTTGTAGTACCAAAAGCCTGGGGCGATGAGGACCAATCAGTAGTCCGCCTCGTTGGCGCAAATCAGATACCTGTTGCTTACAAAACAGTCTATTATAAAGGATTTAAACGTCCCATTGAAAGGATTGAAGTGTCATCCAAAATAGTTCCTTATACCGATCCTGAAGATTTTTGGAAAAGAATAAATTCTGAAGTCTCAAGTTATAATTACTACGTTAAGACAAATAGTGAAGGCAAAGTGGATTTCTCAGGAAAGTACGATATGAGCCTGATGGATGAGATATACAAATACTCTGTAGTGGCTTCAGTGATTGCTGATGAAAATGAATTTGACATTATTCATGCTCATGACTGGCTTGCTTATCCTGCAGGAATAGCTGCCATGGAAGTCTCGGGTAAACCTCTTGTGATACATGTACATGCCACAGATTTCGACCGTAGCGGAGGGAATGTGAATCCCGATGTTTACAGGATTGAAAAAAACGGGATGGATGCTGCTTCTAAAATAATTACAGTAAGTAACCTGACCAGGGATATAGTAATAAATAAATATAATATTAATCCTGACAAGGTAGAAACAGTTTATAATGCTGTTGAACCGGTAAAAGTTACGGAAAATAACTTTACCAAAGGTTTTGACGAAAAAGTTGTAACATTTCTGGGAAGGATTACCTTACAGAAGGGACCTGAATATTTTATTGAGGCAGCCTACAAGGTTCTGCAAGTGATGCACAACGTAAGGTTTGTAATGGCAGGATCGGGCGATATGATGGAGAGGATGATGCGAAGAGCCGCCGCTCTTAAAATTACTGACAGGTTCCATTTTACGGGATTTCTTAAGGGAACTGATGTGTTTACAATGCTTGACATGAGCGATGTTTACATTATGCCCTCAGTATCAGAACCTTTTGGTATCTCTCCTCTTGAAGCCATGCAATCAAATGTACCTGTTATTATAAGTAAGCAATCAGGGGTGGCCGAGATACTTACACATGCTGTTAAAACCGATTTCTGGGATATTGATGCCATGGCAGATGCAATTTACGGTATCCTTAATTATCCTGCCCTTTCACGTATGTTTATTAAAAACGGAAAGGAAGAGGTTATACGTCTTAAATGGGATAACTCTGCCAGACATGTTCGCGATATTTATTACCGAGTGATTGAAAATAAAATGAACTAAACTATGGGTGTTTCAGGAAAAAAAGCGATCTGTTTTTATTTTCAGGTCCATCAACCTTTCAGGCTAAAGAGATACAGATTTTTTGATCTCGGACACGATCATTACTATTATGATGATTTCTCAAACGAATCCATCATGAGAAAAATTGCAGAGAAATGCTACATTCCTGCCAATAACATTATTCGCGATCTGATTCAGAAACATAAAGGGAAATTCAAGGTTACCTTTTCACTATCCGGTCTGGCAATCAATCAATTTCGTCTGTATGCTCCTGAAGTCCTTGATTCATTCAGGAAGCTGGCTGAAACAGGCATGGTTGAATTTCTGGCTGAAACCAATTCTCATTCACTGGTTTCACTCAGGAGTAAAAGTGAATTCGAACAGCAGGTCGCCAACCATAGAGAAATGTTAAAAGAATTTCTAGGAGTCGAAGCAACCTCATTCCGTAACACTGAGTTAATCTATTCCGATCAGATTGGTTCATGGGTTGCAGACATGGGATTTAAATCAATGCTGACAGAGGGAGCAAAACATGTACTGGGATGGAAAAGCCCCAACTTTCTCTATTGCAATGCTCTTAATCCCAGGCTTAAGGTTCTTTTGAGAAATTTTGTTCTCAGCGATGATATTGCATTCAGATTTTCAAATAAGGCATGGAATTCATGGCCCTTAACAGCCGATAAATATGCTGCATGGATTAACAAACTCTCTTCGAAGAGTGAATTGATAAATATCTTTCTTGATTATGAAACATTCGGTGAACATAACTGGAAAGAGACCGGAATATTTGATTTTCTTTATCATATGCCAGGGGCAATTCTGAAGAAAACCCCTTTCAAGTTCATGACACCTACAGAAATAGCCGACACGTTACAACCAGTGTCTGCAATCAGTATTCCTTCTCCAATCTCATGGGCTGATGAAGAGCGTGACCTTACAGCCTGGCTGGGAAATGAGTTGCAGGTTGCTGCGCTTGATAAATTGTATAGCCTTGCAGGGAAGGTAAACAAATGCCAGGATGGTCCGATAAAAAAAGATTGGGAATATCTGCAGTCGAGCGACCATTTTTACTATATGGCAACTAAATTTTTCTCCGATGGCGCTGTTCATGCATATTTCAATCCATATGATACACCATATGATGCATTCATGAATTATATGAATGTTCTCAGTGACTTTGAGATCAGATTAAAAAAACTATTTCCCGATTCAGCTGAACAGGAACAGATATTTAAGCTTGGCACACAGCTCACAGAAAAAGAAATACTTATCGAAAAACAGGAGATTGAAATTGGGAAACTTACAAGGAAAATTGCAAAAATAAAACCGGCATCCAGGTCAGTTAAAAAAACTGCAAAATCTTCGACCGGTAGGGTAGCAAAAGAAAAACCGGAGACAAAATCCCCTCAAAATAAGCAAACTAAAGCTCCCGCTTTAGAACAGGTTAATAATGGAACAACCGGGAAAATAAAGTCACCTGAAGTAAAAAGAACCCCCCGATCCGGTATTAAGGTCAAACCAAAAAAGAAAAAAGATTTACAGGCTTAAAACAAAAAATTTCTTAAGATGAAGGTTGAATTTATTTTTGAAACCAGTTGGGAAGTATGCAACAAGGTTGGGGGAATACATACGGTAATCTCAACGAAAGCATTAAAAATTGTAAAAGAACTTGGAGACAGGTATATACTTATCGGACCAGATGTATGGAGAGAAGATGTTAAGAACCCCGAGTTCATTCCTGATGATACTCTGTTTGTTGAATGGAAAGCCAGAGCTGCATCTGAAGGATTGAGAGTAAAGACCGGGAGATGGAATATTTCTGGTAAACCTATCGTGATACTCCTCGACTTTACACCATACTTTGGCCAGCAGAACGAGATATTTGCCGACTTCTGGGAAACATACAAACTTGACAGTATTACCGGGCAGTGGGATTATGTTGAACCTGCCCTTTTTGGTTATGCTGCAGGTAAACTAATCGAAAGTTTTTCAGCTTATCATGAACATCATAATACAATTGCTCAGTTTCATGAATGGATGACCGGGACAGGAATTCTCTATCTGAAAAAAAATGCACCCTGGATAGCAACTTCATTTACAACTCATGCAACTGTTCTTGGCAGATCAATTGCAGGAAATAACAGGCCGCTGTATGGTAAGATGGAAGAATATAATGCCGTACAAATCGCAAGAGAATTCAATGTAATTGCAAAACAATCTCTCGAAAAGATATCTGCTGCTGAGGCAGATGTTTTTACAACAGTAAGTGAAATTACGTCCAGGGAGTGTCATCATTTCCTCGGGAAAGAGGTCGATTTTGTGACACCAAACGGATTTGAAGACTCATTTGTCCCGGCAATAAATGTTTTTGAAGAGCGGAGGTCAATAGCCAGGGAAAAACTCCTGGACGTTGCTGAAGCCGTTCTTGGATATGAAGTTCCAGAAGATTGCGTTTTGCTGGTAAACAGCGGGCGATACGAATTCCGGAATAAGGGTGTTGATATTCTGATCGACTCTCTGGGTGAACTTGAGAAGCGAGAAACAATTCAAAAAGAATGTATTGCCTTTTTCCTCATACCTGCTTATCATAAAGGTCCACGACAGGATATATCGAGTATCCTCTTTGACAATGGTCCGGCTAATACGGGCGATAAATATCTGACGCATAGTTTGCATTACCCATCAACAGATCCAGTCTTACAGAGATTAGCTGCAAATAATCTTTATAACGATCAAAAGTCTAAAGTTAAAGTCATTTTTGTACCCTGCTATCTGAACGGCAATGACGGCATATTTAATATGCCATACTTCGAACTGCTAATTGGATTTGATCTTTCACTATTTCCTTCCTATTACGAACCCTGGGGATATACACCACTTGAAAGTCTTATGTTTTCAATCCCTACAGTAACCACCTCACTATCCGGATTTGGTCTGTGGGTCAGGACGTATTTTGAAAACCCCGGTAATGGTATTTCTGTAATTGAAAGAACCGATGACAATGAAACCGAAGTTATCGCAAAGATGTGCGATTTCATGACAATGTATATCGGATTAAATGATATTGATCTTAAAACAGCTAGAGAAAAAGCACATTCCATTTCTAGAATTGCGCTGTGGGACAACCTTGTGAATTACTATTTTTCTGCCTACGAGTTCGCTCTCGTTCAAAGCAACGACAGAAGGGAAGAACCAAGGGAGTTTGCCCGATTCGTAGAAGCCCCGGGCTTACACATCCGAAAACCTCACCAGGTTCCGGTTTGGAAAGATATTTATGTTCAGAGCGATGTCCCCGAAAAACTTGTGTCACTTAAACATCTCTCGAGTAATTTGTGGTGGTCGTGGAATACCCAGGCCGAATTATTGTTTAAAAGAATGGATCCTTCACTATGGGAGGATGTCAGGCATAATCCTAAATTGCTTCTCGAAAAAATTGACTATAAAAGACTTCTTGTACTTGAGGATGATGATGATTTTGTAGAAGAACTTCAAAAAGTAAATGAAAAATTCAAAGCTTATACCGATAGGCCAGCTAATGACTCATATCCTTCAATAGCCTATTTTAGCATGGAATTTGGAATCCATCCATGTCTGAAGATTTATTCAGGCGGACTAGGAATCCTTGCAGGAGATTATCTGAAAGAAGCAAGCGATTCAAATTTAAATATTACAGGAGTAGGTCTTCTTTACAGGTATGGCTATTTTAAACAAAAACTAGGACCACGGGGAGAACAGCAAGCTCTCTATGAGGCGGAGGAATTTTCGAGGCTACCGATAAATCCTGTAAAAGATGCAAATGGAAATCATTTGATTGTAAGTCTTGTATGGCCGGGCAGGACTGTCAAAATCAGGGTTTGGGAAGCCATGGTTGGCAAAGTACGGCTTGTACTGCTCGATACTGATTTTGATGATAATCTTCAGGAAGATCGGACTGTTACACATTATCTTTATGGAGGCGATAATGAAAACAGGTTAAGACAGGAGCTCATCCTCGGAATCGGGGGAATCAGGGCACTTGTCGCAATGGGCCTGAAGCCCGATATTTATCACAGTAATGAAGGACACTCCGCCTTCATCAGTCTCGAACGTCTCAGAAGCCTTATAAATGAACAGCATCTTACATTCAGCCAGGCAGTTGAGGTTGTCAGATCCTCAACACTTTTTACCACTCATACGCCCGTTCCTGCAGGTCATGATGCCTTTGAGGAGGATCTTCTACGAAAATATATTTCACATTACCACAGCAGGCTCACAATATCGTGGAGTGAACTTATGGCCTTGGGACAATGTGAAGGCGATGTGGATAAGAAATTCAATATGAGTTTTCTTGCAGCAAGAATGTCGCAGGAGATAAATGGAGTCAGCAAACTTCATGGTGAAGTTAGTCAGGGAATGTTTAATAAACTCTGGCCGGGATATCTGAAAGAGGAACTTTTCATCGGTTATGTAACCAACGGGGTTCACCATCCAACATGGACAGCCCCTGAATGGAGGGAAGTCTATAAGGAATTGACTGGTGACATAAATTTTGATCAGACTGACAGAGGTTTGTGGGAGAAACTATATGGGCTTGAGGACAAGAAAATATATGACATAAAGAAAAGTCTTAAAAAAAGTCTGTTTTCAAATATCAGGAAAAGGATGCAGTCTGACATGATCGAAAAACATGTGAGCCCCCGGAGTCTTTTAAGTATAAGTGGGCATCTTGATGAAAAAGCTCTGACAATAGGATTTGCCAGAAGGTTTGCAACTTACAAGAGAGCATCGCTTCTTTTCCGTGATCTCGACAGGCTGGCACGAATCGTTAATAATCCGCAGAAGCCTGTGCAATTCATTTTTGCAGGTAAAGCACACCCCAACGACGGCGGAGGAAAGGATCTCATAAAAAGAGTTTTTGAAATATCGCAGATGCCTCAGTTTGAAGGGAAAGTAATTTTCCTTGAAAATTATGATATTGAGCTGGCCAAACATCTTACAAGAGGTGTTGATATATGGCTAAATACTCCCACGCGACCCATGGAAGCTTCAGGAACGAGTGGTGAAAAAGCAGTTATGAATGGAACTATCCATTTCAGTGTTCTTGACGGATGGTGGGTTGAAGGATACAGGGCGTATGCCGGGTGGGCTCTTCCAAAGAAAAATATATATGAAGATCAGGATCTTCAGGATGACATAGATGCAGAAACAATTTACAATATGCTGGAGTTTGAAATTGTTCCGGCATATTATTCATTTGATGAGAAAAATATACCGGTTGAATGGGTGAGCCTGATTAAAAACACAATGACGAAAATTGCTCCTGAATTTACAATGAAAAGGATGATAGATGATTATTATGAAAAATACTATAATAAACTTTTTAAAAGAAGTAAATATCTCATTGAAAATAATTTTGAGAAGGCAAAAGAGCTGGCAGGATGGAAGAAAACCATAAAAGACGAATGGGATAATATAGAAGTTTTAAATTACAGTTTTGAAAGGGCAGGGGAAAATGTCTATCGCTCTGGTCATGATTACCGGGCCGAGATAGCGTTGGATGTTAAGAAAATCCCTAAAGAAAACGTCGGGGTTGAATTTATAATTACTCATTTGAACAAAAGGGGAGAATATGAGTTTGTCGCCAGTGAAGAGTTTAAACTGATCAGCAGTAAGAGTGGAAAATGCCTTTACAGGGCCAGTCTTGTTCCTGAAAAAGCAGGGTCGTTCTTCTACGGAATACGTATATACCCGAAACACAAAGATCTTCCTCACAAACAGGATTTTTACCTTCTTCGTTGGATTGATTAGATATCAGTAGCCTTTCGGACTGCTTCCTTTTTGAATACCAGTGCTGTTCTTGCAGGCAGGTACAGGTAAAGATATAATGGAGCATTAATTATGTTTCTTTCGGCCTTTCTTATCGAGATATAAGTTGTTTTTCTGTCTATCCTGTTGAAGCCACCGAATGCCTGGTCATCCGTATCGAGAACAATTTTGAATTTGCCAATCACAGGTATTCCATAATCTGTAAATGAGATATTCGGGTTGAAATTAAAAACAAATAATAATCCGCCACGGGTATAGGCGAGAACCTTATCATAGGTATTTTCATATACTCTGCTTACAGTAAGATCATCGAGTATTTTAAAATCTTTATAAAGCTTCAGCATTTTCCTGTCAAATTCCAGCAGGTCAGAGTATTTTAGTTCTTTGTTTAAAGCCAGTTGCCACTGACGTCTGGCATATTTATAACTCCAGTTATTTCCCTCTCGTGGAAAATCAATCCATTCCGGATGGCCAAATTCGTTTCCCATGAAATTTAGATAACCCCCTCCTGAAGTGCTAAAGGTGATTAGTCTTATCATTTTGTGCAACGCAATACCACGGTCAAGTACAATACTATGATAGGTCCTATTCATACCGGTGTACATTTCTGCATCTATCATTCTGAAAATAAGCGTCTTGTCTCCGACAAGAGCCTGGTCATGTGATTCACAGTAGGATATTATTTTCTCTTCGGGCCTGTGTTGAGTCAGTTCATTGAATAGCTTTGCCATGTCCCAGTTCTCATCGGGAGTCTCTTTAACCAGCTTAATCCAGAAATCAGGCACCCCCATAGATAACCTGAAGTTGAATCCATATCCCATTTTTTCAGTATCAGATGCTAATCCGGGCATACCGCTCATCTCCTCGGCAATAGTAATAGCTTCAGGTTTAAATTCATGGATCATTTTGTTTGCAAGGAACAGGTAAACAAGGGCATCCTCATCCTGGTTCCCGTCAAAATAATCATTATACGATGTGAAGTTTTTTTCGAGTCCGTGATCATAGTAAATCATGCTTGTTATCCCATCGAATCGGAATCCGTCAAATTTGTACTCCTCAAGCCAGTAGCGACAGTTGGATAAAAGGAAGTGAATAACATTGTCTTTTCCATAATCGAAACATAATGAATCCCAGGCAACATGATATCTCCTTTCATTAGAATGGAAATACTGGCCCATTGAACCATCGAAGAGCGCCAAACCTTCATTGACGTTCCTTACAGAATGTGAATGAACAAGATCCATTATGACCCGCAGACCTGCTGAATGGGCTGTATCGACCAGTTCCTTAAGATCTTCAGGTGTTCCGAATCGTGATGAGGCAGCAAAGAAACTTGATACATGGTATCCGAAGGATCCATAAAATGGATGTTCCTGGATAGCCATAAGTTGAATAGTATTGTACCCCGATTTTTGAATCATAGGAATGATCTTTTCGGTAAATTCACGATAAGTCCCTATTTTTTCCTCAGGCGTAGCCATACCGATATGAGCCTCATAAATTATAGGAGCATTCTGAGACGAAGAAAAATTATCACATTTCCAAACATATCTTTTTTCCGGTTGCCAGACCTGAGCACTGAAAATTTTTGTTTTCTCATCCTGAACCACATGATTGGCATATGAAGGAATCCGTTCACCTCCGCCACCCTGCCAGTGTATAGAAAGCTTATAAAGATCACCATGTTTAATTAGTTCAAAAGGCAGGAATATCTCCCAGTCTCCCATCGAATTAATTCTCTTCATCATGAAGTCCTTATTCTCTTTCCAGTCATTAAAAACTCCGATGATAAAAATACTCTGTGCATTTGGCGCCCATTCCCTGAAAACCCATGAATCATCAGTCTGGTGCAACCCGTAATAATGATGCCCCTGTGCGAAATCACAGATGGTTCCATTGCCAGCCAGTTGTTTTTCTTTAAGAAGACATTTCGCATACCTCCTGTCGATAACGCTGGTAAAGGGGTTCAACCATGGGTCGGACTGATAGAAACTGGCTATGCTCATGATGATTGGTAAAATTGAAAATATGTCATAAAATTACGAAATCTAAATCATTTATTTGCTTCATTTCCATGTGCTTTATTAATTTTGCAGCCATAATTGTATTCTATGATAATTCATGAGGGTTACGAAAATCTGAATCTGGTTTCACCTGTTGCAACTCTTGGCATATTTGACGGAGTTCACCTTGGACACCGTGCTCTGCTTGATCGTGTTGTCCTAAAGGCAAAGGAAGAAAAATCCGAGTCGGTTGTAATAACATTTTCTCCCCATCCAAGGCTTGTACTGGAAAAGAATAACATAAATCTCTCATTCCTTACAACAACAGAAGAGAAGATCGTTTTGTTGGCAAAAGCAAATGTCGACCATCTCATAATGATAAAATTTACACCGGAGTTCAGTAATATTCCGGCATGTGATTTTTTGAAAGATATTCTTGTTGGGAAGATCGGCACCAAATATCTGGTAATAGGACATGATCATCATTTTGGGAGAAGAGGAGAAGGTGATTTCAATACTGTAAGACATTGTGCAAAAGATCTTGACTTCACAGTTGAACAGGTTGAAGGGTATCATACAGAAGATGGAATGATAAGTTCTTCCCTTATTCGGGGAGCATTATTAAATGGCAATATTGAAGAGGCAAATAATTGGCTCGGATATCCGTATGCTATCACCGGACAGATCATTGAAGGACGAAAGCTGGGTCGGAAGATCGGATTCCCGACTGCAAATATCAAACCATCTTCTGAACATAAATTAATACCTGCTAATGGAGTTTATGCAGTTGAAGTTCAGCTCGATAATAAAAAGATGCAGGGGATGCTCAGCATTGGTACCAATCCAACTGTTAATGCAGATGTCAACTTCAGGAGTATCGAAGTTAACATCTTAAACTTTGATGAAGAAATATACGGCCGAATTATAACTGTGATTTTCAGGAAAAAATTACGGGATGAGAAAAAATTCAGGAATTTAGATGAGCTCGCTGAGCAGATGGGCCGGGATAAACGAGAAACACTTGGATTCCTGACCTGAGAAATAATAAATGTTTTTGTTACCTTTGACCTCTCAAAAATAATATAAATTATGAGCGTTACTCTTGATACAATCCAATACCAGGTAAAAGACATCTCCCTGGCTGATTTTGGCAGAAAAGAAATTGAAATTGCCGAAAAAGAAATGCCCGGACTGTTAGCAATAAGAAAAAAGTATTTCTCAGAGAAGCCCTTGAAGGGTGCCCGTATTACAGGATCATTGCACATGACCATTCAGACTGCAGTGCTTATTGAAACTCTTGCAGATCTAGGTGCTGACGTAAGATGGGCGAGCTGTAATATTTTTTCAACACAGGATCATGCTGCAGCGGCAATAGCTGCCAGGGGCATACCTGTATTTGCCTGGAAAGGTGAGACTCTGGAAGAATACTGGTGGTGTACAGCCCAGGCACTTTCATTTCCAGGGGGAAAAGGGCCGAATCTTTTAGTTGATGATGGTGGTGACGCATCACTGATGGTTCATCTTGGATATAAGGCAGAAAAAAATCCTGAAATACTAAATAAGAAACCTGAAAACAGGGAAGAGGCAATTATTTTTTCAACTCTGAAGGACATACTGGCTAAAGAGCCAGGGAAGTGGCAGAGGGCTGTAAGTGAACTGAAAGGAATTTCGGAAGAAACAACTACAGGAGTCCACAGGTTATACCAGATGATGGAAAACGGAGAACTTCTTGTACCGGCAATTAATGTAAATGATTCAGTTACAAAATCTAAGTTCGACAATCTGTATGGTTGTCGTGAATCACTTGCAGACGGTATAAAAAGAGCAACCGATGTAATGCTGGCAGGGAAGGTTGTTGTGGTATGCGGTTATGGCGATGTCGGTAAGGGTTGTGCCAAATCGATGAAATCGTATGGTTCACGTGTTATTGTTACTGAAATTGATCCCATATGCGCCCTTCAGGCATCAATGGAAGGCTTTGAAGTAAAAACCGTAGAAGATACTCTTTATGAAGGCAATATCTTTGTTACAGCCACAGGTAATAAGGATATTATTACCCTCGAACACATGCTCAAAATGAAAGATCAGTCGATAGTATGTAATATTGGTCACTTCGATAATGAAATACAGGTCGACAATCTGAACGAATATAAAGGGATTAAAAAAATCAATATCAAACCCCAGGTCGACAAATATCTTTTCCCCGATGGACATGCCATTTTTATTCTGGCTGAGGGGAGACTCGTAAATCTTGGATGTGCAACAGGTCATCCTTCATTTGTAATGAGCAACTCTTTCAGCAACCAGACTCTTGCACAGATTGACCTCTGGAAGAACAAATATGAAATCGGGGTTTACCGTCTTCCTAAATATCTCGATGAGGAAGTGGCCCGTTTACATCTCGATCAGCTTGGAGTGAAGCTCACAAAACTTACAAAAGAGCAATCAGATTATATCGGAGTCCCCGAAAAAGGACCGTATAAGGCTGATCATTACAGGTACTAAAAGATTGAGATTAAGGTTAAGGTTGAGGTTGAGTAAAAACTTCTTAACCTTAACCTTAGCCTCTACTAGTTCCACACCAGAACATAATTGCCCTGGTAGCTCGTCCGGTAGTTTTTCAGTGGATATCTTCCAACACCCGTAACAGGAGTACCACCGACAGTCAGTCCGTATTTTGTCCCGCATTTTGGACATATGGCAATTGTGGAATTTCCAGGATCAATATTTACCTTGATACTTATACTGTTATTAACGTAATCGTGTGGACATGTACGGTCATAAGCATAAAACTCATCGACTCCATAGCAAACAATAATGCCATTGCCGTCAAATCCGGCGGCGCCTGTTCCCCAGTTGTTAGTTCTTGAATTAACAGTTACGGAACCTCCGAATGCACTGAGATTGACAAACTCCGGATCATTAAGATCAAGAGTGAAATTTACGTAAGTATTGGGGATTACATCATTCTTTTTATTGCAGGAACCTAAGCTTAAAGTCAGTGCTGCCGCTATGAAAAAAAATACTATTTTTGAATTATATGACATCCGGAATTAATTATGCTGCAAAATTACTATAACGTCCCGAAGTTTAACGGAATTGGAAATTATTTATTGTAATGTCTGAGAATGAATAAATTATCTTTTAAAAAAATATTGTTTATTTTTTTCGTGTTATTTATTGCGATAGGATCGGCGAAGGCGCAACTATTTCATAAAAATCCTGAAAAACAATTATTTGGTAAGAGTCACAGGAAAGAACCCAAAGTAAAAGAGCCAAAAACCGTTCTCAAGGCTAAGAAGAAGCAGGAGGCGAATGACCGTAAACTCCAAAAGGAATATGATAAAAATGTGAAACAGTCACAGAAACGATCAATAGATATTCAAACTCCTGAGGTACAGACACGTATGAAACAAAATAAAAAAGAATATACCTCACGTGACAAAAACCATAAGAAGAAAATAAGAGCTAGTACAAAACGTGCCGGCAAAAAATACGACTAATGATCAATTTTGTTGATAATTACTTGTACAACAC
>Ga0075521_10000166_pt1 | contig 16229 bp, 10 predicted proteins | sample NGEPerD_FD_74785 | JGI IMG/M metagenome (GOLD analysis project Ga0075521, IMG submission 74785) | Arctic peat soil microbial communities from the Barrow Environmental Observatory site, Barrow, Alaska, USA - NGEE PermafrostAB12-D | ecosystem: Environmental > Terrestrial > Soil > Wetlands > Peat ...
CGCTCGGTCGCTCACGCCAGCGTCTGGCAGGGGTCCTCAACACCGCCTTCGCGCAGGGCCTGCTCAGCGAGCACACACACTCCTACCGCCTCGGCCTGCTGTTCGGCTCGCGCCTGATCGACCAGCAACAACTCATCGGCGATCTTGCGCTTCGCCGTGGGCCCTCGCGACGAACCGCTGCGGCCCGGGAAGCCTGGTCTGCGCTTGCTGCGAGCGTGCGAGCCGTGACCAGGCGCGGCGAGTCCGTCGGGGCTCCGCTGCTGCTCGCTCTCGACCGAGTCGAGAGCGAGCAGCTGGTGGTCGGTCGGCACTCGAACTGCGACATCGTCGTCGACGAGCCGAGCGTGTCGCGCCGGCACGCGCAGCTAACGCGTCGCGACGGCGCATGGGTGATCCAGGACCTCGCCTCGACCAACGGAACGTTGGTCAACGGCGAGCGGGTGGGCCGCACGGCACTGTGCGCCGGGGACATCGTCACGCTCGGCAGCCTGCCGATCCTTCTCGACTGAGACTTCCCGTAACTGAGCTTGGGCTCCAAGCGCCGCAATCTCGTCCTTCGCGGTGCGCAGCCATGCGGGACTTCCACATCGCCGGTTGGGAGAAAGCCCGATGCGGGCCGAGGGTGTGTCTGGGAGCCTCGCGGAAATGCAAGCCGACGGGTTGATCGGAGGGTTGTAGCTCTGTCCGTCTCGTCAGTGGCGGTGAGGTCGTCGGGAGAGACGGGCTCGCGCCGGTGGGCCGTGTTGTGCGTGCTCTGCGTCGCGGTCCTGGTCGTGAACATCGACAACACGATCCTCAATGTCGCGTTGCCCACGCTCGTGCGCAAGCTGCACGCCACGTCGAGCGACCTGCAGTGGATCGTCGACGCGTACGCGATGGTGTTCGCCGGCCTGCTGCTGGTTTCGGGCAGCGTGGCTGACCACCTCGGGCGCAAGCGACTGTTTCTCTCCGGCTTTGTCGTGTTTGCGATCGCATCCCTCGGGGCCGCGTTCTCGGGCTCGGTGGGCTCGCTGATCGCGTGGCGGGCGGCCATGGGAGCCGGCGCCGCCCTGACCATCCCCGCGGGCTTGTCGATTCTCAACGATGTGTTTCGAGACCCGCAGGAGCGAGCCCGAGCGATCGGGTTGTGGGGTGGGACGACGGGCGTAGGCTTGGCGATCGGCCCCCTCGCGGGCGGGCTGCTGCTGGCGCGATTCTGGTGGGGCTCGGTGTTCTTCGTGAACGTGCCGGTGGCGATCGTCGGCGCCCTCGCGGCATGGCGGCTCGTGCCGGAGTCAAGGAACCCGGCCGCCGACAGTCCTGATCCGGGCGGCTCGATGCTCTCGATCCTCGGGCTCGGGTTGCTGCTGTGGGCGATCATCGAGGCTCCGATTCGCGGCTGGACGTCGCCGAGGGTGGTCGCAGTCGGCAGTGCCGGGATCGCCGCGCTGGTCTTGCTGGTGGGTTGGGAGGCCCGCAGCGACCATCCGATGCTCAAGCTCGCCTTCTTTCGCTCCAAGCGGTTCTCGGCCGCGATCGTTGCGGTCGCGCTCGGTCTGTTTGCGGTGTTCGGGGCAGTGTTCGTACTGACCCAGTTCCTACAGACCGACCTCGGCTTCTCGCCACTGCAGGCCGGCGTGCGGATCCTGCCGACGGCGGGCGTGCTAGCCGCGACAGCCCCGCTGTCGACGCTGATCGTGCGCGCCGTCGGCAGCAAGCTCACGGCGACGGCCGGCCTGTCGGCGATCGCATGTGGCCTGTGGCAGATCTCGGCAGCATCCACCACCTCCGCCAGCTACGCGGCGATCGTTCCCGGCATGCTGCTGCTCGGTTTGGGTGCGGGCTTGTTGATGCCGACCGCCGCCGACTCGATCCTCGGATCAGTTCCGCGCGCAGAGGCCGGGGTCGGCTCGGCGACCTACGGCGTCGCGATCCAGCTCGGTGGTGCGTTGGGGGTCGCGGTCATCGGCAGCATGCTCTCCACTCGCTACCAACATCGGCTCACCAGCGCGCTCGCCTCCCACCACGTGCCGGCGGGCGCGTTTCATACGATCACAGGCTCGCTCGGCGGCGCGCTCGGCGTCGCGTCGGCCGTCGGTGGCAACGCCGGCTCGCTGCTTGCCCACGCGGCACGCTCGGCGTTCATGAGCGGCAGCCACGTCTCGATTGCGGCCGGCGCGGTCGTCGCAGGCGTCGCGGCGCTGCTCGCGTTCGCTGCGCTACCGTCTCGCGCGCCCCCCGATTCCAACCCGACCCAAGACCGCGACGCTGCGGCGCCTGTGACATCCGATGATGCCTTCGACCCTCGCACGCCTGGCGCAACCACCAGTGGATCCGGGTATCGGTCTCGGCAACCGCGAACGCAAAGCGAGCGATGAGCCCAGCTGGTTGCGTCGCAGCATTGTCTCAGCCTCGCGCGAGGAGCCCAGACGAGTGAGCGCCAATCGCCCCGGGACCTCAGCCGGTGGGAGGCCCGGTGCGCTTCGCAGGCCCCACCACCCCCGCCTCCCCGCGCTGCGCGCTTAGCCTGCTGTGCGGGTTGCCTCGGCCTTCTGAGCCGTCTCGGCGCGCTCCAACCAGCGGCGCAGGCCGGCAGCACTCGGCCTGGCCATCGACGTGAACTCGTAATCCTCAGCTGCGCTGGGCGGCAGGTGCGCCCGCAGGTAGTCGCTCAGTCGCTGCACGAACACGTCCTCGCCTTCCCGCGCCCAGCGCTCGTGACGATCGAGCGCCTCGCGAAGCTGCGCAATGTGCGCCGTGGGGTCATCGACAAGGCCGAAGTGCGGCAGCGCCAGACGCTCCGGCTGCCAGGCCGCGAGCACGTCCAGCGACGCCCGCCAGGCGTCCAGGTCGATGTCCGGCGGCGGCGTGGGCGGGATCACCACGCCCGGGGCCAGGCGCACGCCGGCGACGTCGCCGGGGAACGCCCAGCCGCTCTCCTCATCCAGGAACGCCACGTGATGGTGCGCGTGGCCGGGCGTCCAGGCCGCTCGGAAGCGCCCGATGCGCTGCCCGTGCTCGATCGTTCGCAGGTTCGCCTCCGGCACCGCCACCACGTCTCCAAGGAGCCGATCGAAGCGCTCGCCGAACACCCGCCGGGCGCTGGCCACGAGCCGCGATGGGTCGATCAGGTGCGCAGCGCCGCGCGGATGCACGTACACGGTCAGATCGGGCCAGCGCTCGACCAGTGCTCCGGTCGCGCCCGCGTGGTCGAAGTGGATGTGCGTGAGCAGCAGCTGCCTCGGCCTGCGCTCGCCCAGCCCTCGGAGCAGCTCGTGCACGCATGCGCTCGGGCCGCAGTCGATCAGGACCTCGCCGTCCACCCATGCCCCGAGCGCTCCCGCCCGGCCGTCGTAGCGGAGGTCGATGATCTCCCCGAGTCCCGTTCGGCGCATCGTCAGCCCATTCTGCCAGTGCACGGGCTCCCAGCCGGACCGATCGCCGTATGCTCAACCCCTCGTGTGAGGTCAACTGTGGGAGGGAGTCTGCGGTGAGGAGGGATTCTCGTTTCATGCACGCACTCGGGGCGGCGCTGTGCGCGGCACTCGTCTCGGCGCCCGCCGCTCTGGCGGGCGAACCGGCCACGACGCTCTACCAGAGCGCAACCGTTGGCATGGCCGCGCAATCGAGCGCCACGACGCTCGCTGTGCAGCCGCTCGCGTCCCAGCGCTCCCGCGGGGCGCGTCGCGTTCCGCACGGCCCATCCGGAGCGGCCACGCCCGCGACCGGCTCGCCGCAGGCCGCACCGTCGGCGCTCGCCAACGCGTCGAGCTCGCTGCTGGCCAACTTCAACGGCGTGAGCAGCCGCGACAGCGCGCTGACCAACTTCGGGTTGGAGTTCGAGCCGCCCGATCAGGGCCTGTGCGTCGGCAATGGCTTCGTCGTGGAGATGGTCAACTCCGCCTACACCGTGTACGACACCAACGGCAAGGCAATGGCTGGGCCGTTCAACGTCAACGGGCCGTTCGAGGAAGGCCTGACCGAATTCACCAGCGATCCGCGCTGCCATTACGACGCTGCCACCAACACCTGGTTTGCCACGATCCTGGCCATCAACAAAGAAGAAACCGAATCGTTCGTTGACGTGGCCGTCAACACCTCGGGCGACCCGAGGACCCCGTGGACCAACTACAAGGTCAACACCACCGACCTCGGCGGCAAGACCGGGCCGCGTCACAGGGGCTGCCCGTGTCTGGGCGACCAGCCCACGCTCGGGATCGACTCGGAGAACCTCTACGTGACCACCAACGAGTTCTCACTGCAGGGCGAACAGTTCAACGGCGCGCAGATCTACGCGTTCGCCAAGCGCGACCTCGTCGCCCTGAAGCCCGCGCTGCACTTCGTGCACTTCGACAAGCTCACCATCGGCGGCGGCGTCGCGGCCTCGGTGCAGCCGGCGCTCACGACGGGGACGTCCAACGCGGAGCTCTTCCTGAGCGCGCTGGACCCCACGGGAACCGGTGACCAGCGGGTCGGCGTATGGGCCATCGGCGAACGCCAGCTCGTCGGCAAAGGCGGCGTGCCCACGTTGTCGAGCGTCGTGGCGCCCTCGGAGGCCTACGCTCTGGCGCCGCCCGGCGAACAGAGGGGGACCTCGAGCGTCATCGACCCGGGCGACGATCGCATGCAGCAGGCGCAGTTCATCAACGGCAGCGTCTGGGGAGAGCTGGGCACGGCCGTCAACGTGGTGGGCGATCCGAGCCAGCGTGCCGGGGCAGCGTGGTTCCAGGTCAAACCGGCCCTGCGCAAAGGCGCGCTCACAGGCGCGGTGATGCATCGTCAGGGCTACGTCGCATCGGCGGGCAACTACGTGCTCTATCCCGCGCTGGCGCTCACGCCCTCGGGCAACGCGGCGATGGTGCTCACGCTCACGGGCGCCAAGCGCTTCCCCAGCGCCGCCTACACGGTGCTCGCGCCCGCGGCCACATCGTTTGGGCCGATCAGCGTGGCCGCGGCCGGCAACACCGGCTATGACCCCGAAGCCGAACGCTGGGGCGACTACTCGTGGGCGGTCATGGATCCGGGGGGCAGCTCGGTGTGGCTGGCGACCGAGTACGTTCCGCCGAAGGCCAGCCAGACCGCCGATGGCAAGCGCAACTGGGGCACCCGCGTGCTCGACGTCCCAGCGGGCTAGCAGCCCGGCCTGGCGCTGGGCTCGGAGCTGGGCCCCGGCGAGCACCTGTGGCGGTGATCCAACCCGCCACAGATGCTCGCCGAGGAAGCCCGTGCCGTCTCAGCCGCCGATGACCGGCAGCACCGGATAGCAGGCAGGATTCTGCGGGTGCGCCGGGTCGAGGGCGCTCAGCACGTCCGCGTCGGCGATGTGGTCGTAGGGCATCGAGAGGTGCTCGCCTCCGTCCAGGAAGCACTGCTTCTGGAGGTTGACGTTCTTCACGTTCGATCCGGACAGGAACGCCGAGGTGTACGGGGTGACGACCTCGTCGTAGATCGACTCGATCACCGTGTAGCTGACCCCCGCGACGGTGTCGCCGCCGGAGTTGAGGCTGGTGATGAACGACGATCCGGCGGTCTGCTGTTCACATGCCGGGCAGAGGATGCCCAGGAAGGCGATCGCGCCGGGGAAGTAGCCCGCCAGCGTGGCCAGCCCAAGCAGGGTGGTGCCGTGATTGGACGGGGCCAGGCCCACCAGCGTGTGCACCTTGGAGGCGCCGCCGAGGCTCTTGAGGTAGTAGCGCGGCATCATTCCGCCCTGGGAGTGCCCGACGAGGTCCACCTGGCTGGCGCCCGTGGCCGCGAGCACCCGGTTGACGAAGCTGGAGAGCTGTTCGGCGGACTGGACGATGTTCCCCGTGGCGTATATGCCGAGCGACCCCGCGCCGGCGTAGGATCCGTAGTTGAGCGCGAACACGCAGTAGCCGTGGTTGTAGAGCAGCGGCGAGAGCGCCTGCCAGCTGTCAGACATGTCGGCGAAGGTGCCGTGCACGAGGATCACCGGCCGCGGATGCGCAGCGGAGGGCTTGCACGCGAAGTCGTTGGCGCCGGGGGGGCTGGCGGTGGAGCTGATGTGCGCGTAGCCGAGTGCCCCGTTGTAGATGACCGGCAGCTCCGAGGCCTGCGATGTGCTCGCGAGCATGGCCGCCCCAGCCAGTGCCGCGATCGTGAGTCCAAGAATGCGATGACGCATTGAGGTGTTCCTCCCGTGTCCTTGTTGGCCGGCCGCCGCCGCGCCGCTGCGCACACGATGACCCAGTCGTGCACATACGCACGATCACCGTTGCTTATAGCCGAAGCCGGGCCGGTGGAGCCGCTCGGCAGCCCACGCCGGTGGAGCGCAAGGCCGGGAGCGGCGCCTACTGCCGCTCGCGCCGGCGCCTGCGCTCCAGCTTCGCGTCGCGCGCCGCCATTATCGTGGCTCCTCGTGGCCGACCTCGACCGGATCCTGCACCGTGTCCCCGACCGCTCCGGTCCGGCCACACATCGGCAGCTGACGATCTTCGCTCGGCGCGTCGCCACGCTCGGCGCGATCGCCGCCGGGCTGCTGCTGATGGGCGCGATCGGGCTGGCGCTCAGCGAGGGCGTGGGGCTCTGGTACGGCTTCCGCTGGGCGCTGGACACGGCCGCCACCGTAGGCGGCTTTCCGCAGCCGCACTCCACCGCCGGGCAGATCGTGCAGGTCGCGCTGACCGTGCTGGGCGTAGGTACGCTCTTCTACGCGCTGGCCACCGTCACCGAGTTCTTCGTCGCCGGGCACCTCGGCGACCTGCTTGCAGCCCGGCGCATGCAGAAGATGATCGACTCGCTCACCGACCACCACATCATCTGCGGCTTCGGCCGCGTGGGCCGCCAGGTGGCCAGCGACCTGCATGGCGCGCGTGCCGACTACGTGGTGGTCGATGCGGACGACCGCAACCGCCACCGCGCCGAGGGGCTGGGCATCAGCTTCATCGAGGGCGACGCCGCCGATGACGAGGTGCTGGTCCAGGCCGGGATCGCGCGAGCCCGCTCGATCATCGCCTGCGCGGACTCCGACGCGGACAACGTGTTCATCACGCTCACCGCGCGCGAGTTGCGAGCGGACATCCCGATCGTGGCCCGCGCCGCTATCGAGGACACCGAGAAGAAGCTCAAGCGGGCGGGCGCCGACCGCGTGATCTCCCCCTACAAGGCCAGCGGCACCGAGATGGCCCGCCTGGCTCTGCACCCCCAGCTGAGCGGCGTGGTGGACGTCGACGCGGAATACCGCATGGAGGAGATCCAGGTGCAGGAGGGTTGCGCGGCGGTGGGCCAGACGGTCGGCGACATCCGCGGCGGCTCCATGATCGTGGGCCTGCGCCGCGGCGTGGACTTCCAGCCCCAGCCGCCGGCCGAGACGCAGCTGCTCTCCGGCGACGTGATCATGGCGATGGGCACGCCGACCGCGCTGGAGCGCCTCGAGGATGTCTCCGACGCGCGCTCGGGCGGGCGCTGAGCGGCCGCCGCGACCTCGCGCGGCGGCGGCCGCGCCCCGGGCAATAGGATGGTCCGCGTGCGCGCGCACCACGTCCATGTAGAGCACCGCTTCGCCAAGCCGCCGGAGGCGATCTTCGCCTACCTGGCCGAGCACGAGAACCTCGCCGAGGTCTTCGGCGCGAAGATCACCCGTCTGCGCGACGGCGAGGATGGCCAGCGCAACGGTGTCGGCTCCGTGCGGCAGCTGAGAATCGGCCCGCTCCCGGCGTTCGAGGAGACGGTCACCGAGTTCGTGGTTCCCGAGCGGATCGTCTATCGCATCTCCAAGGGCAGCCCGCTGCGCGGGCATGTCGGCGTGATGACCTTCGCCGCCGCCGCAGGCGGAACCGACTTCGTCTACGACATCCGGCTGGCCTCGCCGATCCCGGGGGTCGCCGTGATCGTGCGCGCGACGCTGACGCGCTCGATCACCGCTGCGCTCGCGAAGGTGGACCACGACGCCTGAGCGTCGCCGCGCCGTCCCTCGGCCCCGACCGCCCGCCGCACACGCCCTTCAGGCGCCGGTGCTCAGCACCATCCGGAAGCGCGCCTCGCCGCTCATCATCCGCTCGTAGGCCTCGGCGGCGCGCTCGAGCGGGAGCGTCTCGATCATCGGTCGCACGTCTGCGAGCACGCTGAAGGCGAGCGTGTCCTCGGAGTCCCCGGAGCTGCCGGAGGCGTGCCCGACGATCGATTTGTTGCCGCCGATCAGCATCGCCGGCGGAAACTGCATCGGTTCCATCGAGGCGCCGACCACGACCAGCCTGCCGCGCAGGCCGAGGCCACCGAGGACGGCGGTCATCGCGGCGGCATTGGTGACCGTGGCGAGGATCACGCGAGCGCCCCCGAGGCGGGTCAGCTCGGCCGCCGGGTCCTGGGCGGTGCTGTCGATGTAGTGGCGCGCGCCGAGCCGCCGCGAGAGCTCCTCCTTCTCGCCTCCGCGCGCGATCGCGACCGTGTCGAAGCCGAGCTTGGCCGCGAACTGGACGCCGAGGTGACCGAGGCCGCCGACGCCCAGGATCGCCACGAGATCGCCCGCGCGCGCGCCGCTCTGGCGCAGCGCGTTGTAGGTGGTGATGCCCGCGCAAAGCAGCGGCGCGGCCTCCTCGGCCGCCAGCTCGTCCGGCATCAGCGCCATCGCCGATGCCTTCACGAGCACGTAGTCGGCGTAGCCGCCGTCGAAGGTGATCCCGGGGATGCCCATGTTCTGGCAGCTGATCAGATCGCCGCGGCGGCACGCATGGCAGTGGCCGCAGTTGCCTCCGAACCAGCCCACGCCGACCCGCTGGCCGACCTCCCAGCCGTGCACCTCCGCGCCGAGCGCGTCGATCACGCCCGCGATCTCGTGGCCGGGGACGAGCGGATAGCTGACGCCCGGATAGCCGCCCTCCTTGGCGAAGGAGTCGCTGTGGCAGACGCCGCAGGCCTGCACGCGCACGAGCGCCTCGCCACGGCCGGGGACTGGCACCTCGCGCTCCACCATCTCCAACGGGCCGCCTGCCTCGCTCACCTGCACCGCCCTCATGCTCGCCATCGCCTCTGCGCTCCCCGGTTGGACTGTTGCTCGATATCACCCACCCTAGCCTCCGGATGACGCGACCCCAACCCATCCCCGTTCGCGCCTATCGTGCTGGGTTCGTGTCCCACGCGCCCTTCTCAGCCGAGCTGGCCCGCGACGAAGCGGTGCTGCGCTTCCCCTACGACGACGGCCTGCGCCAGCTGCTGCGCGCGATCCCCGGCCGCCGCTGGGATCCCGCCGAGCGCGCGTGGTGCATTCCGCTCGGTCCCGACCAGGCGGAGGCGCTCGCGCGCCTGTTCGCTGGTCTTCCGCACGAGCCGCAGGTCACCGCGGCGCTCGACCGCGCGATCAGGCGCCGGCGCGCCAGGCGCCCGCGCGGCGAGTGCCTCGTGGACCTGGCGCGCCCGGATGAGGACTGGTGGCTCAGCTTCGCCACGGACGCCGCGCCCGAGCCCGTGGCGGCCCTGCTGGAGCACCCGCACGCCCGCGATCTCCCGGCGATCGGCCGGGCGCTCGTTCCGCTCGACGACCACGCAGCCGGCCTGCTGGAGCGCCTGGGCGAGGAATCGACGATCGGCCTGCGCCTGAGCGATCACGCGCGCCGCGCCCTGCTGGACAGGGGCGGGCGCGCGGATGGCCCGTCGGGCGAGCGCCCGGTCGGCGAGCCCGGCTCCCAGCTACGCTTCGACGTTGAATTCCGCCGCGACCGCCGCGGCGAGCACTGGATCCTGGTCGCCGCCGCGCATGCGCCGCTCGCCCGCGTGCTCGCGGGGCAGGGCGGACTGCGTGCGCTGGAGGCTCCCGGTGGCTCGATCGGGCTGGCGGCCGTCGAGCACGACGCCGAGCAGCTGCTCGCGCTGCTCGAGCACCTCGAGGACGCCGACGTCGACCCGCGCGTTTCGGCCTGGCTGGCGCGGGCGACGACCTGGCGCGGGAACATCGAGGTCCAGGGACCGAGCGATGCGCCCGTGTTCCTGCTGCTGGGCGACGTCGCGCGCCTGCCCCGGGCACTCAGGGAGCGAGCGGCGAGCGTCCCCGGCGGCGCGGCCGTGGCGTTGACGCTCGACTCCTGGAGCCTGATCGAGGCGCATCTCGACGGCTGGATGAGCCCCGCGGCCAAACGCTGCGTGGCGGCGCTGCGAGCCGGCCGCGCGGCCCCGCCCGCGGTTCTGGAGCGCTCCAGCGCCCACGAGGAGGACAGCTTCGTGCTCGCCCCCGGCCACGACGAGTCGCTGCTGGAGCGGTTCGCCGGGATGCGGGGGGTGCTGCCGCCGCGGTCTCAGCCGCTGCGCGGAGCGGGGCGCGAGCACGCCCGGCTGGCGGCCATCCGCGCCGACCCGTTCTGCGTGCCCGAGCTCGACCGCTTCCTGGCGGCGGGCTCGGTCTGGGTGGACCCGGACGCGCTGACGCTGCTGCAGGAGATCCGCGAGCAGCACGCCGCCGCGGCCGGCCTTGTGGAGCTGTCGAGCGCAACCGACGCGCCGCTCGAGATCCCGGGCCTGGGCGGCGAGCTCAAGCCGTTCCAGCGTGCGGGAGTGAGCTACCTGCTCTCCCAGCGGCGGGCGTTCCTGTCCGACGAGCAGGGTCTCGGCAAGACGATCGAGGCGCTCGCCACGATCGAGGCGGTGGGCGCCTATCCCGCGGTCGTGGTGTGCCCCGCGAGCCTCAAGCTCAACTGGCTGCGCGAGCTGCAGCGCTGGCTTCCCGCCCGCACCGCACAGGCGCTGTCCGGCAACGGCGCCGGCGAGCGGATCCCCGCGGCGGACATCACGGTCGTCAACTACGACATCCTGGCCCCCAGGTTGGACGAGCTGCACAGGCTGGCCCCGCAGGCGCTCGTGCTCGACGAGTCCCACTACTGCAAGAACGCCGCAGCCAAGCGCACCCAGGCCGCGCAGCGTCTCTCCGCGGAGATGCCGCGCGAGGCGCTGGTGCTCGCACTCACGGGCACGCCCGTGGTCAACCGCCCGGCGGAGCTGATCTCCCAGCTGCGCATCCTCGGGCGGCTGGAGGACTTCGGCTCGGGCGTGAAGTTCGGCGAGCGCTTCCGCGGGCCCGATGCCCACCTGCGTCTGCACTGGCACCTGCGGGCGCGCTGCTTCGTGCGCCGCCTGAAGGCGGATGTGCTCCAGCAGCTGCCCGCCAAGACCCGCGCGGTGGTGCCGGTCGAGCTGGACAACGAGCCCGAGTATCGGCATGCCGAGCGTGACCTCGTGGGCTGGCTTCGCAGCCAACCGCTCGACCTGCGCGAGCTCGACGCGAAGGTGGCCGCGGCGATGCGCGCGGAGCGCCTGGTGCGGCTGAACGCGCTCAAGGTGCTGGCCGCGCGCGGGAAGCTGCACGCGGCGCTCACCTGGATCCACGACTTCTGCTCATCGGGCGAGCGGCTGGTGGTGTTCGCCCACCACCGCGAGATCCAGCGGGCCGTGCTCGAGCACTTCCCCGCGGCTCTGCACATCCTCGGCTCCGACAGCCACGCGGCCCGGGACGCGGCACTTCAAGCCTTCCAGGGGCCCGACGTCCCCGAGAACCAGCTGATCGTCTGCTCGATCGAGGCCGCCGGCCACGGCCTCACGCTGACGCGCTCCTCCAACGTCGTCTTCCTGGAGCTCGACTGGACGCCCGCCAAGCACGACCAGGCCGAGGACCGCTGCCACCGCATCGGCCAGCAGGACGCGGTCAACGCCTACTACCTGCTGGCGGCGGCGACGATCGACGAGACGATCTCCGCCCTGCTGGAGCGCAAGCGTGCGGTGATCGGCGCGGTCACCGACGGCCGCGAGGAGGACGAGGAGGGGATCGTGGACGCCCTCGTGCGCGAGCTGCGCGGCGTCCCCTATCGCCACCTGCGGGCGGTGGCCTGAGCAGCTCTAGGGCGAGAGCCCCAGCTCGTTCATGATCTCTCCCCACGTTTCGACGGCCCTGGCTTCGGCGTCGGTGATCTGGACTTCGATTGCGCGGGTGCGCGCGAGCACCCCCTGCTCTTCCGGGCGCTCGTATGCCGACAGCCGTCCGGGCAGCAACCCGATGGCGACCCAGGCGGGCATGAACCGCCGGTCGAAGCTGGCGGTGCTGGCGGGCAGCGTCTCATAGGCGCTCGCCACCCAGGCCCTGACGTCCGCGCACAGGTTCGGCACGGGGAGCTTCAACAGCGTCCCCAGCTGGTTTGCGTAGCCCCTGACGGCGTTGGCCAGGCGCCTGTCGCCCAGGTGCAGGCGACTGACCGCCCGCACGAACCCCTCGCCCGCCGGGCGGTCCAGGTGGTAGGCGGTGAGAACCATCGCGCCGATGACCTCGTTGCTCATCTGTGTCGAGTCGGCGTTCTGGGGCGATTCGGCGGCGGCCATGGGGCATTCGCGCCGGACTTGGGCGAGGACCCGCCGCGGGGCGTGTTCGGCGGCTGTGAGATGTGACCTCGCCGCCTGCACGAGCGCGTAGTTGGCCTGGATGTAGGTCTTCGTGCTCGCCACGTCCGCGCTGCTCGCGCCCGCGCGCGCCGGCGACAGCGCGACAGCGGCCAGGGCGGCGGTTGCAACCAGTGGAAGAGATCGCCTGATGGGCATCGACTCGGAGCCTACGTCATCAGCAGCGGCCCGCGGGCCGCTTCCCATTCACGCGCTCGGGGGGCGCTAAGAACTGGGTAAGGATGCGCGCAATGCCAGCAAACTGGCCCGGGCCGGCGGGGTTCCCCGGTATTGTCTGCCTGCACGGACTCCGCATGGACCCGGGGGGTTGCAGGTGAGGCGTGGATCGCTCGACGGTCGGCCTCAGCGCCCGTGCGTCCTGCCGGCGGGCCTCCGAGCTCATATGAGAAGGAACGGATACATCGTCCTGGTGATCGCGGCCGTAGCGTGGGTGACGGTGGCGATCGTCCTCGGCACCAGCAGTCTCTCCTCCGGTGCGCGCAGCGTGGTGCCGCCGAGCGGGCCCTCGCCGGTGTGCCTGCCGGCGAGCATCGACCACAGCGCGGCGCTTGCGGGGACGCCCGTGAGCGTATCTCCGGCGCCCGGGACCGACACGGCCAACCCCGACACCCAGATCAGCTTCCTCGGCGAGCCCGTCACCGACATCCAGGATGTCTCGGTGGAAGGGTCGCGCACGGGCTACCACTACGGCCACGTCTACGGCTATTTCCAGGGCGATGGCGGCAGCTTCGTCCCAAACAAGCACTTCAACACCGGCGAGCGCGTGGTCGTGCGCGCGCTGCTTGGTCGCGCCGGCAGCGAACGCCGCGTCTCCTTCGCGTTCCGCATCGCCACGCCCTATACCACCAAGGGGATACCCGGCTTCCCCAACCCGGCCGCGCCCAGCTCCTCCTATCAGAGCTTCGTGTCGGCGCCCGGCCTGCATCCGCCGATCCTCGAAGTGACATCCGCCGACCGGGACCCGTCGGCGGGCGATCTGATGATGACCGTCGGCCCCGGCCCCGGGGAGCCCGGACCGCTGATCTACACGCCGCAGGGCCGGCTGGTGTGGTTCGACCAGCTGCCCCAGGAGGTCAACGCGCTGAACCTCAGCGCGCAGAGCTACGAGGGCCAGCGGGACCTCACCTGGTGGCAGGGGCGGGTGCTGTCGGCCGGCTTTGGCGAGGGCGAGGACATCGTCATGGACTCCAACTACCAGACGGTGGCAACGGTGCGCGCGGGCAACGGCTACCAGGCGGATCTGCACGACTTCCAGATCGTCTCCAACCACGTCGCCTACATCACCGCCTACAACGTCATGCGCTGCGACCTCACCCCGGTCGGCGGCGTGCGCAACGGCGTGATCATCGACACGGCGGTGCAGGCGGTGGACATCAAGACGGGGCTCGTCCGCTGGGAGTGGCACAGCCTCGATCACGTAGGCGTCGGCGAGTCCCACGCCCCCCTCCCCGACGAGGCAACGCCGTGGGACTGGTTCCACCTCAACTCGGTCGACCCCGAGCCCAACGGCGACGTGCTGATCTCCGCGCGCAGCACCTGGGCGACCTACCAGCTGGCCAAGGGCTCGGGCGTGATCCGCTGGCGTCTGGGCGGCAACAAGAGCAGCTTTGCAATGGGACCCGGCGCGGCGACCGCGTGGCAGCACGACGCCCGCATCCACGCCGACGGGACGGTCACGGTGTTCGACGACGGCTCCAACCCGCGCATCCACTACCAGTCGCGTGGCGTGCGCGTGGCGCTCGACACAGCCCGCCACCAGGCGCGTGTGCTCGCCGTATATCCGCACCCCGGCGGCCCGCTGCTGGCGGACAGCCAGGGCAACATGCAGATGCTGCCCAATGAAGACGTGCTGATCGGCTGGGGCGCCATCCCCAGCGTGAGCGAGCTGACAAAGAGCGGGGGGCTGCTCCTGGACGCCCACCTGCCGCCCGGCTCCTCCTCCTACCGCGCCTTCCGCTACCCGTGGGCGGGGCATCCGCTGTCGCTGCCCGCAGTCAGGGCCAGGGTGCTCGTCACGGGCGACTCCACCGCAGTGTTCGCGAGCTGGAACGGCGCCACCAACGTGGCCTCGTGGCGCGTGCTCGCCGGCAACAGCCGCAGCTCGATCACCCCGCAGGCGACGATGCCCGACAGCGGCTTCGAGAGCTCGGTGACGTTCCCGGACGCCTACGCGTACGTGGCCGTGCAGGCGCTGGGAGCGGGCGGCGAACTGCTCGCCACCTCGCCCACCGTGTCCGTCGTCAAGCCCGCTGCTCCGCCCAAGGGCGGCTGACGTGACCTCTGCCGCCGCTCCCATCACGCCGCGCCTGGCGGCCGCGCACGCGCCTGCCGGACAGGACGCGCGTCCGCGCCACGCGCTGCTGCTGACAGTCTGCTGCCTGGCGCAGTTCATGGTCATCCTCGACGTCTCGATCGTCAACGTGGCCATCCCCTCGATCCACACCAGCCTCGGTTTCTCACGCCCCGAGCTGCAGTGGGTGGTCAACGCCTACACGATCACCTTCGCCGGCTTCCTGATGCTCAGCGGGCGCGCCGCCGACCTGTTCGGAGGGCGGCGCACGTTCATCACCGGGCTGCTCCTGTTCTCGCTCGCCTCGCTCATCGGCGGCACCGCCGTGGACCGCCAGGTGCTGGTCGGCGCGCGTGCCCTGCAGGGTCTCGGCGGCGCGGTGATGGCGGCCTCCTCGCTGGCGATCATCACCTCCTCGTTCCCCGCCGGCCCCGAACGCCACCGCGCGATCGGCCTGTGGGGCGCGATGAACGGCGCGGGCGGCGCAACGGGAACGCTGCTCGGTGGGATCATCACCCAGGAGCTCAGCTGGCGCTGGGTGCTGCTGATCAACCTGCCGATCGGCATCGCCGGTGCGCTGGTCGCGCGCGCGGTCATCGTGGACCGCCGCCGCGAGCACTCCGGCGCGAGCTTCGATCTCGCCGGCGCGCTGGCCGTCACCGGCGGGTTGCTGTCGCTGGTCTACGGGATCGTCAACGCCGGCTCGCACGGATGGGGCTCCTCCGCAGCACTCGGCCCGATCGCGCTGGGCGTGGCCCTGCTGGCCGCCTTCGCGGTGATCGAGGGGCGCTTCGCCGCCGCGCCGCTGGTGCCGCTACGGGTGTTCTCCAACCGCCTGCTGCGGGTGTCCAACCTGGTGGTCGTGCTGTTCAGCGCGGCGCTGTTTCCCATGTGGTATTTCGCCTCGCAGTACCTGCAGGAAGTGCTGCACATGGGCCCGCTGGACGCCGGGCTCGCGTTCCTGCCGATGGCGCTGACGATCATGGCCTGCGCGACGCGCGGGGGCGCGCTGGTCGCGCGCTTCGGCGCCGGTCCGGTGCTCGGCGTCGGCCTCAGCCTGATGGCCGTCGGCCTGGCCCTGTTCGGGCGGATCTCCGTGGGCGGCGACTACACCTCGGACTTCCTGCTGCCCAGCCTGCTGACCTCCATAGGCATCGGCCTGTCGGTCGTGCCCTCCACGATCGCCGCCACCGCCACCGCCGCGCCCAGCGAGGCGGGACTGGCCTCCGGCCTCGTCAACACCTCGCGTCAGATGGGCGGTGCGCTCGGCCTGGCCGTCCTGGCCTCGCTGGCCGTGCTCTACACCAACCACCTGACCAGCGCCGACTACCGCGCCCCGATCCTCGCGCTCACCGACGGCTTCAGGCTGGCCTTCCTGCTCGGCGCCGGCTTCGCCGCCACCGGGGCGGTGGTGGCGTTCAGGCTGATCCCCAAGGCCGTGCGACCCCCCGGGCCGGCACCCGCGCCCCCGCCCGCAGCCGGGCCCGCGCCTGTGGCTGCGCCCGCAGCCGGGCCCGCGCCTGCGGCAGCGCCCACGCCGGTGGCCATGCCCATGCCGGTGGCGGCG
>Ga0075521_10000167_pt1 | contig 16180 bp, 16 predicted proteins | sample NGEPerD_FD_74785 | JGI IMG/M metagenome (GOLD analysis project Ga0075521, IMG submission 74785) | Arctic peat soil microbial communities from the Barrow Environmental Observatory site, Barrow, Alaska, USA - NGEE PermafrostAB12-D | ecosystem: Environmental > Terrestrial > Soil > Wetlands > Peat ...
AAGTCAGCAGGATCAGTACGGGTATGCCTAAAAGAACCACCCTTATTTTTTTTCTCATAAACATTTTGGTAATGGAAGAGAGCTCCCGAAGTTAATGTATTTTGCCAGCCCATTCTTCCCTGAATTTTTCCAGCATGAAAATAATTATCCGTCAATTCATTCTGAACATCATCGTATGTATGGTTGGTGTGACCATGCAATCAGCGGTCCTTGCCCAGGCTCCCGGGGGATTTCTGATTTTCGGGGATCCCGAAACCAACCGCGCTCAGTCCGTTTCTGAAGCGAAACCATTGGATGAACTTATCCTGGTAGGCGTAAAAGGAAAACAGGTCCAGGTCAGTGATGGTGCCGGAATCATTTATTTTATTTCCCAAGTAAAGGAAACGATTCCTTTTATTGTTGGCTGCACCTTAGGCACACATACGGTTACAACCATCACCTCCGAAGGAAAAAAGACCGTGCTGTTTCGATTTACAGTAAATGCGCTTACCGATATCGACGACGGCGGGTACTATAAAAAGATGTTCGCACTTTTTTATAAAGGCATGGACGCTGGAAAGGAAACCGGGATCAGCTGGAATGGTAAATACTACCGTTATTTTGAACCCTGGGTTTTGGATCATTGCCAGAACATGGAGGGCTTGAAATATTTCCTGCCCTACGGGTCAGAATTTGTTGACCTCATGCGGCAGACGCAAAGGGAGGACGGCATGATTTACAGTTTTGTGCAGACGCCGCCGAATGTGGATTATTTTTTTACCCGGGATAAGGTCAGCGGATATACGCAGCGGATCGGTGACCGCGTCTTCACACGACAGCCTACGGAAAATCATCCCGAATACCTTTTCGTCAACACGATTTACCAATGTTGGCAGGCGGATGCCAACGATCAATGGATGGAAATCAATTTGAATGCCGCTTCGCGTGCGCTGGATTATGCGCTTCATGATCCGGCCCGGTGGAGCAAAAGATTTGGACTGCTGAAAAGAGTGTACACGATCGACTCCTGGGATTTTGCCGTGGAAGATGAATATACGCCGGAGCTGGGCATCACCAACAGCATGATGATCGATCCGGAAAAATCAAAGTTCGGTATTTTCTTTGGCGACAATACCGGGTATATCACGGCCTGCTATCAGTTGGCAGACATGCTGGAACATGCGAGCCGCAAAACCGATGCTTCCGTTTATCGCCAGCGCGGCGACGACATTAAAAAACGTCTCAATGATTTGTCCTGGAACGGAAAATATTTCACCCATTTTATTGAAGAGGATTCGACGGTGGTACGTCACCTGGGCGTGGATGAAAAATCCCAGATCGCCCAGTCGAATGCCTATTCACTCAACCGGAATATCAGCGCCGCGCAAAGCAAGGCCATCATTGAAACCTATATGGATCTGAAGAACAGGCTGCCCGAGGGTTCTCCGGGAGAATGGTATGCGATTTATCCGCCGTTTCAGAAAGGGTTTGATAAACACGACGCGGTCTGGCAATACATGAATGGGGGAGTGGGAGGCCATGTGGCGGGAGAACTGGCCAGGGGCGCATATGCCAACGGGTACGAAGAATATGGAACCGATATCCTGAACCGGCTCTTCGAACTTGGGAAAAAATACGACGGTAAAATCTATTTTTCTTATACGGGATCGATTCCGCCGGCACCAGCTGCTCCCGTTATCGAGCCGATGGATTTAACCGGTTTCGCGAATATGGACAGCTGGAATATCGGAAACGCTCAATCGCTTAAGTGGATGAATACGATTCGTGAGGGAGATGATTTTCGGGAACTTCCCACGGGAGACCAGAGGTTTCAAAAAATCCCGTTTCATGTGATCGACCCTGAAAAAAATAACCGCAAAGCAGTTGTGGCCGTTTCCCGCACCAACGGATTGCCTTCTGCAATGGACATTCCGGTGAACCGAAAAGCCGGAGCCATATACCTTTTGCATACCAGCAGTAAACCCGCTTCGGAAAATATTTGTGCTGTGGTAACATTTAAATATGGTGACGGCAGCATGCGGACAAATTATATCCTGAATGGAAAACAGCTCACGTACTGGTGGTTTTCCGAACTCAAAACAGATCATTCGGGAATCGCCTGGTACGGAAAAAATAAAGTGAGTGAAGGCATTGGCCTAAGCTGGTGCGCGATCGACAATCCCGAGCCGGAGAAACCGATCGCCAGCGTGGTGATTGAAGCGCCAGCCGGGAACGGCATCTATACGGTATTTGCCATTTCCCTTTCCGACAAAAAGCATGAGTCACCCGTGAGCCCGGTTTCTTTCGGCGGCCCCGATAACTGGGCGGCGGCAACCGCCATGGCGGCCATGGTGGAGGGCATGGCCGGTGTAAAAAATTCCGCAGGTACCCAGGCATATCATTTTCCGCATGTATCACCGCGATGGACAACCACCAAATCAGACACCGTGAATGTGAGCATTCGTTACGCTGCTTCTGAAGGGTATTTGGCTTACCGCTTCATAAATCTGCGAAATAAAAAGGAAATAAAATTCCTGGCCACCGGTAATGGGAAAAAAATACACTGCGATGTCTTGCTTCCTGAAAATATAGAACAGATCAAATCCGTGACCCTCAACAATAAAAGCATTCCGTACAGCATCCGGAAAACAGAACATTCGTCCTATGTCGATTTTGATATCCGAAATAGTGATTTGAAAAATGTCGTTATTGAATATTGACTGCGGGATGAGTGCCCGTGGAAGGGCTTGATAAAATATTTTACTTTCGTTTTAACGATGCGAGGATCATGTCTTTCAGAATTTTTAGATCGACATCCTCCAGCTTATTGATATAAAGACAACCGACACCAGTCTTATGTTTACCTAACTTTTTAAGAGCGGCAGCCTGCTCCTTAAGGCCCATTCCGTACAACGATATACTGGCTTTACGGGGAGAGAAACCGATCCGCATCCAATCGACATCCTTGCCGGTGCTCGCGCTTTTGTATTTTAAATTGCCAAAACCGATGATGGCGCTGCCCCACATTTTTGGTTCTTCACCCGTAGCTTTTTTCATCATCTCCAAAATCGCGAAACTGTTCTTGCGTTTTTGATCATCCTTTACTTTGTTGATAAAATCATCCACGCTGGCAGCGTTTTGTTTTGTTTTTATTTCAGCCATGGGAAAGAATTCAAAACTGAAGTTAGCACAATTTATTATTTGTATCACGATTCCCGCCCAGGCCAATTCAACGGAAACCCGGGTTGAACTCGATGGATCATTACATGGTTTGTTCAGGGTGGTTTGGACTGAGGGAACAAAAACGCTGAGTCTGAGTTTGCTGATTCTTAATTTGGTTGACAGCTTGACGATTAACGAGTGATAAACTGATCCGGCAGCGCTTCCAGCAATGCCAGGTCGGCCCAATTGGTGGCGGTGGCGGAAATGAATTGGTTTTCATCATACGGCGGAAAATCACTCGTAAAAAAAGGCTGAATGGTATAGGACCTGGTCTGGACAATCCATGCCCCCGTCGGATCCTGCGTTTTGAGTAAATAGTTTAAACCTTCCTGGTAAACGGGATCAGTTGCTTTGACCATCCCACTTTCGTATAAGGCATACAATGCCTGTCCCGTCGCATAAGCATCTGACTGCAACGTACTCAATTGCGACCATCCGCCATCTGCGTTCTGCATCGAAAGAAGTTTTCTTGCCACCATGGTTTTTTTATCGGCACTGCTTCCACACCATTGCATACCCAGCAGCTGAAATACGACTTCCTGCTGTTGACCGGTATTTTGTGTTTCCAGCCAATGCCTTGTCCTGTACACCAATACATCAACGCGTGCTTTTTTAGCTGGCGATGCGTAGAGTTGGATCGCACGAATCGACAAAGCAGCGCAGTGGATATCTCCTGTTTCTAAAGGTATCCTTCCCGATTCTGTCAGGAAACTGCCATCGGTTTTCGCCTGGCTCATCATGTAGTCCACCGAAATATCCGTAATGGGGCTGGCCGGATATTTTTCCGCATAGAGTCCGAGTAATGTATAAGGCGCATTGAAATTAACTGTCAGGAACTGGTCCACGATATTCGGATTGCTGACACTATTCAGATTATTGATCATCGCTTTCACCCGGTGTTCAGAAAACGAATCGATCACTTCGATGCCTTTTTCCCTTGCAGAGCCGGCGACCATAGCGGTCATGGTCGTGTGGTGGCAGCCGGCGCATTTGAATCTGTTGCGCTCGGTAAAGAGATATCCACTTTTTTCCAAAAGTAAAAAACTGTTACTGACCGATAACCGGATCTCCGTTGGATTGACGAATACGGGCTGCTTTTCCCAACCCAGCAGCAGGTTCATCAGGGCTACCAGGATGGCCATGGTGCAAATCGTAATCAGCAGACGGGCTTTCATTTTTTTTGAATTTATTTTTGGAGATATTTTAATAGTAAGTCTACCGTCGCCGTATTCCCTTTTTCCCGGGCATAAAATAAAGCATCGGTTCCATCCGGCGTTTTGTCCTGTACCCTGGCTCCATGATTGATCAATGCCAGGGTCATCTGTGGATCGAGGCAATCCGACTGTTGCAATAATATCAGGGCCGTGGAGCCATTTTTACTCCGCAGGTTCGGATCTGCTCCATGATCCAGCAGAAAAAGAAAAGATTCTTTGTCGTTGGCAAGGGCGGCATTCATCAGCGGCGTAAATCCGATCAACGCAGGCAGGTTGGGTTCATGCAGATTCTGAAAATTTACATTCGCTCCGTGTTCCACCAGCATTTTCGCTGTCGCCGCCGTCCGGAACGACAGTGCACCATTCAGCGGAACTTCACCGAATACCGTGGTATCGTTTACGTGCAACCCCAGGCCCAGCAGGAATCCGAGAAGGACAGTATCTCCTGAAGCTGCTGCATTATATAATAACAGATTGTCGGGGCAACTCGTGGCCGGATCGGCTCCTTTGCTCATCAGGAATTGAAGGATATTTAATGTTCCGGGTATGGTGACCAGCTTGGCCAGGATGCCGTATCCGTCTATTTTATGATGGATATCAGCGCCATGATTCAGCAACAGGGTCATCTTGTCCATGTCAGGTGTGGCAATCCATAAAGCACTGATGCCGCTGGTGATGGTATCATTAACGCGGGCGCCATGATCGATCAGCAAGCCCATTTGATCCACCGTTCCGCAGAGGGCGGCTGTCATCAGCGCCGAATAACCCATCAGGGAATCATTGGCAGATGCGCCCTGGTCCAATGCATTCTTTAATTGATCTGCGCTTGCCGAGCGGATGGCATCGAACAATGCTTTATTGTAATCATTTCCGGAGATTGTGGTTCCATTCGGTTGTGCACGAAGGCTAAGGCAGAACAGCTGGAGGGCGGCCCCGAGCATAAGAGAAAGATTCCGGGCGTTTCGGAACTGTTTAGATGGAGCTGACATGGATCTGTCGTTTGCATAAAGATCTGGCGGACGAACATCATTTTTAACGACGACCGACAAACATACTATTTAAATCGACCAACGGCGGACGATCCCCCATACCAGTCACTGAAAAATATGGACTCAAAAAATTATTGGTAACTTTAAAGTTACGTATGTTTGTGTAACTTTTAAATTACCTGTTATGCAAAAAGAAATAAAACAGACCAGCTTTTTCAGCCAATCACCGGAAAAAGTCTGGGACTATCTGACCAAACCCGAACTGATAGAACAATGGCTGGGGAAAACAGATTTTCAGCCAATCGTTGGTCACAAATTCCGTTTCATAAGTCCTTACGGCAACGATTCGATTTGCGAAGTGCTGGAAGTGAAACCCTTTACCCGGCTTTCCTATTCCTGGCAAAAAAATTCCGCTAAAGACAACAAGCCCTTTAATTCAATCATTGTGTGGACCCTGGTTCCGAATAAAAACGGAACGGAATTGCAATTGGTCCATAATGGTTTTGCTGCTTTAGAAGATTATGATGCACACAATAATGGCTGGACAAGTTGTTTCACACAGCTCGGAGAACTTTTAAAAACAAACTGATTATGCAATCCCAAACATTAGATGCCTTTCAGGTCATTGCCGATCCAAGCCGCAGGCAAATGATGCAGCTCCTTTCCAAAGACAGTATGACGATAAACGCCCTGGCTGCAAATTTTGATATGAGCCGGCCTGCCGTTTCAAAACACATCAAGATCATGTACAACGCAGGCTTTATTTCTATTTCAGATATTGGCAGGGAACGCTATTGTACACTGAAGCAGGACGGATTTAATGAATTGCAGGGCTTCATCGATTACTTCGACAAATTCTGGACAACCAAACTCAGGAAACTGGAAGCTATTTTAAATAATAAGGCGAAATGAATATGAACAACCATAGTTACACGACAACGATAGCGTTTGCCCAAGCTCCGGTTGATGTATTCAACCACATCAGCGATGTTCCAAAGTGGTGGAGCAAAGATTTTGAAGGCAGCAGCACTAAACTGGATGACGAATTTATTATTCACCATCCCGGCCGCCATTTTTCAAAACAGAAACTGGTGGAATGGATTCCCGGCAAAAAACTAATATGGCTGGTAACGGATGGTACACTCGACTGGCTTGAAAAAGATCCGCATGAATGGACAAATACCCGGATGATTTTCGAGTTGACGCCCCAGGGTGATGGCACCCTGCTTCATTTTACCCATGAAGGTCTTGTTCCGGAAAAAGACTGTTATTCCAAATGCACCCAGGGTTGGGATATGGTTATTAAAGAAAAATTATACAACTTTATAAATAATAAAGGCGCGATTTGAGCCGCAAAACGAACGGCGATAGTTTACACATTATGAATACACTCGGCAATATCATTTGGCTGGTCTTTGGCGGACTGTTGGCAGCACTCGGTTATGTTATTGGTGGTTTTGTGTTGTGCTGCACGATTATAGGAATTCCCTGCGGTTTGCAATGTTTTAAAATAGCTGCCGTGGTATTATGGCCCTTCGGTAAAAAAATAGTGCCCAGGGCCGGAGGCAGCGGATGCCTCAGCCTGTTTTGCAATATCGTCTGGTTAATATTTGGTGGCTGGTACACGGCGCTGGTACACCTGGTCTTTGCGGCCATCTTATTTATTACCATCATTGGAATTCCCTTCGCCCGGCAGCATATGAAATTAATGGAACTTTCCCTCCTGCCTTTTAGCAGGGATGTGACCGGATGATTCAAGGCCCCGTTAACAAATCAAAAACGAAATGCAAGCCATCTTTTTGCGTTGCCCCTTCGTCGTTATCAATGACCAGGACAGCCAATGAAGATGAGATATGAACTTCTGGCAACTGTTTTGATTTGTGTTTCCCTCCAGACTGCTTACGGCCAGACAACAATAAAAGGTACAGTCTATACGAAGAGGGGTGGCGGCCCGCTGCGGGGCGTGAGCGTTCTTGCCAATTCCGGTGCAGGGACCTCAACGGATTCGCTCGGACGGTACAGCATCCGTTTGACGGTCACCGATTCCATTTATTTTTCCTGGCTAGGTAAGGTGACCGACCGTTTTGCCGTTAAGAATATCCCGCCGGACTCTCCTTTCGATATCAACCTGGATGAAGTGAATGTGCGTTCTCTGCCGGTGCTCCTGGTCAGTGGCCGTCGGGATTATGCCCAGGACTCCCTCAACAACAGGACACAATATCAAAATGTTTTTGGTTATGAAACGAAATCCGGCCCGCAGGATAAGAACATGAACCAGCTCGGCGGGGTGGGCCTGGGATGGGATTTAAATAATATGTTCAAGCCTTCTGACGACAGCCATACCCAGGCGCTCCAGCAGAAACTGCTGGAGAATGAACAGGATACATACATAAACCACAAATTCAACCGGGCACTGGTAAAAAGAATTACCCGGCTTGAATCCCCTGACCTGGACATTTTTATGAAGGCATTCCGGCCGTCATATGAGTCACTCCACCATTTTGAAACGGACTACGAATATTATCAATGGATCTCGGATCAGGCAAAATTTTTCAGGGAACAAATGAACCTGTTATCCGCCTACAGGATCGTGTTCTGGCGCGGGTTGTAATAAGCAGGTAAAGATACACTTCGACTTCATCAAAATATCTGGCCGGCCTTTCCGGCAAGGCTGTTTTTTGGTTATTAGGTAATCTCCAAAATATAGTATATATTTATACTCTGTAACTGAAAAATATATACTATGCCAATTCCAAAAAAACAGGCCCTTACTATTAAAAGCTCCGGGATTTCCAGGTTAACGCCCATGGAAAAAATGAAACTTTCCAAAATGGGGGTGAGCAAGAAATATTTGGAAAAGGTGAAGGCCAGGACGATGCTGGACTATCAGAAACTGGCCGATGTGCTTTCCATTAACAGGGCAACCCTGATAAATAAAAAGCAGGATGAAAAATTTTCGACCGCTCAAAGTGAACGCATCATAGGTTTGGATGCGCTCTTTAATCAGGGACTGGAGGTATTCCTGGATAAAGAAAAACTCAACGACTGGCTGAATGCACCCAACCGCGCCCTCGGTGGTAAGATTCCCTATGAGGTGATGGACAACCAGTTTGGACGTGAAGAAGTACTGAACCTGCTGGGGAGAATTCAATGGGGTGTTTATTCTTAATCTATGATGGTTTACCGCCTCGCACCAACCCGGTTCGCCAGGGACCTGACAGGAGAGGGTGCCCGGTTATTCGGGGGCCGGTGGAATCATCCGGGTTATGCCTGTCTGTATACTTCCGGGTCGCGCGCCCTGGCCGTATTGGAATATTCAGTAAACACGGGAGCAGAACATATTCCCCCGGCTTTGAGTATCATAACCATCGATACGGGAACAGCCCCCATCCGGGAAATTCTTGAATCTGCATTGGCTCCGGACTGGAAAGCGACACCCGCACCTTCGTACACCAAAGATTTTGGATCAGCCATTTTAAAATCTTCAAAAGAAGCCATTATCAAAATCCCATCAGCCATTATTACGAGCGAACACAATTATTTACTCAATCCGGCCCATCCGGGCGCCCGAAAATTCAAAATCCTGGAAATCACAGATTTTCATTATGACCTTAGGATCAAGGAATGGCATTCGTTGACGTGACCCAATGAGGCCCAGGTATTATCCTGTTATCCTGGTGGTCTTCGCCCGATATCGGGAGAGGATATGGGTATGGCATGCGTAAACCGATATTTTTGCTGTGCTCTTCCATACTACCATATTATTCCTTGTGCCAGAGTCCTTCCTTTTCAGCGGTATTAAAAGCCCCTGCTCCTACGGTTTTATCCAATAGCGTGAGTACCGGGTGCGAAGCGATGCCCCAGGTGATCATACATTGCAGATAATAAGACTCACCGGGTTTCACGTCGAGCGTGACCACCTGCTCGGGGCCGTAAACTTTTGCAGTGATGCGGTAGGCCCCGGCCCTGTGTAATTTCAGGATCTCCCGGCAGCCATTGCTGATCACAAAGGCAGGTACGCCATTGATCACCAAATCATAATTCATCAGGCTGTTCAGTGCTTTGCCCGGCCGGAACACATAAAGTGTTGCATAAGTCTTATCGAGACTGTCCGCCGTCCTTTTCCTATTTGCCAACAGGCTGTCCGCATTGGGGTTGGTGACGGGCTGGCCCCGGGCAGCCTGTCTTTGTTTGATCCAGAGGGTGTCGCTTAAGACCGTTGGATTGGTCACCTTATCAAAAGCGGTACGGAAAGTCATATAGTCTTCGTTGACTTTTAATATTTCGGTAACGACAATATGTTTGCTGAGAAATTTTTGTTCTGCCGCCGGATGGTTTTCAGCGCCGGATTCATATTTCAGGGTATAGACACAGTCGTTTAACCATTCCACATCCCATAAAACGGTTTCCCTTTGTTTTGAAATGTTTTCTCTTTGCAAAACACCCTTCCGGATGAATGTTTCAGATTCGCCAGTTCTTGGATTGAAATAATAGAAGGTGCCGTTTCTCACATCAGCACAGGTGAGCATAACTTTGTCCTGACCAATGGTTACCATCGATGGTGTGCATAGTAAAAATAGCATGAGGGGCCGATAAAGCGGGGTGATGGTTGATTTCATATTGATTAAATAAAGTTACTGATGTTCTTTAAAATTCCCCGTTTCAACAATAACCGTCCGCCCGGACTACCGCCGATGATTAGACGAAGTTGATGGTTTTTATGCGCCGCCGTTATAACGCGCTGATACCTATCAACGTGGGATTTCCCAATTTCGGAAGTCTTTTTACCCAATAATAAATTGGCTGATTTGTCGTTGTGCGTTTGCAATTCATCAATTTGCGGAGTATCTTAGGTATGTACCCAACCCCGATACCACGAAACGAATCGCTAACGCTCCCGTTTTGATTGTTTCTGTCATTGTACTTTTCATTTTTTCCTGTAAGAAAACAATCGAGCCTGCTGACACCAACAGCACAAATCTTTCCACAGACACCACAACTGCATTGACCAGCGCGGTACCTTTTCCCGTAAATCCTTCTTTGGACTGCGATGATGCGCCCAACTATGGTGACTCGGTTTTAACTTCCCCGCCCGGATCTGCCGGGGATTTCTATGTGCATCCCGTAAACAACTCCGGACTTAAAGGAACTTATCTTTCCTGGCCCGTCGGGCTGGATCTGGATGCTCAAACGGGCGCCATCAATTTGAACAGGTCGGAATCCGGCCAGCGGTTTTCCATCGCTTTTGTTCATGATGGATCTTCAGACACCTGTATGACCCAATTGATCATAGGCGGAGCAGCCTATATGGATGGTATTTACCCATTGACAGAAGTCAGTAAAACGGCAGTTCCTTATTTCAATGCCAATCCCAATGAGCCCAATCCCTGTTCAAATAATACCGGAACCGGATGCCGGTTTGATTACAACGATTTTTCGAGGCTGCAGGGCATTGAGGTGGATCGTCAAATGGGTTATATCGACCTGGCAAAAACAATGCAGCATCATCCATTCGGTTTTTTCCCGGTTAACGGCGCAACCATAATGACCACCATACATTATCAACTGGGCGACAACAGCAACTCCGCGCCACAGCAAATCCGGATTAAACTCATGTATTATAACAGCGCCTCAGATATTCCGGACAACCTGGTCTCGATCATTCAAAAAAGGATTACCGGCATCATCAAAACCGAGGTAGATGGTGATACGCCCACCAAGCCGCCGATTATTATCATCACCAGGAACAAATAAAGACCAAACGATCTTTAAAAAACGGTTTTGTTTATTAAAGAATCATCTCCTGATTCTAAGTATATTTATTGTCTGAACGTGGCTACCACCCGTTATGAAAAACATTTCCCTGTTTGTTATTATTTACTTTTTACAATCCTGCAACCCCGCCACCCAGGATAAAAAGGTATCGGTCTCTCCCTTTAACAGGGACAGTCTGGCTCAGCATATCATCATGCTGGCCTCGGATTCTTTCCAGGGAAGGAAACCTTTTACCTTAGGCGAAACCAGGACCCTCGACTACCTCCAGAGCCAATTCCGCTCCCTGGGCCTGGAACCCGGCAATGGGAACAGCTATTTTCAGGAAGTGCCCATGGTGAACATTACAGTCGATCCCGATTCAATCATGGAAGTAACGACAGCAAAAACAACGTTTAGCCTAAAACGGTTTCAGGATTTTGTGATCATCACAGAAACTACGGATTCCGTTGTTTCACTCGACCGTGACGAACTCGTATTCGCCGGATACGGAGTTGTGGCGCCCGAATATAACTGGAATGATTATTCAGGAATTAATGTAAAAGGAAAAGTGGTGCTGGTAATGGTGAATGATCCGGGCTTTGGTACTGCAGACACCGCAATATTCAAAGGGAAGACCATGACCTACTATGGCCGGTGGACCTATAAATACGAGGAAGCCGCGCGACAGGGAGCGAAGGCCTGCCTGATCATTCACAATACAGAAGCAGCCAGTTATCCATTCAAAGTGGTTCAAAATTCCTGGGGGACTTCCAACCTGTACCTGGATAAAAGAGGAAGCAAAAATGATCATTGCGTTTTACGAGGTTGGGTAAGCGCCGGCGCAACAAAAAAATTACTGGCTGCTGCGGGGAAGGATACGGCCCTGCTCCTGCAAGCCAACAATCATGGATTTAAAGCGATATCTCTGGGCGAAAAACTTTCCATTCGTGTCAGGGTAAAAGCGGTTTACAATGTTTCGCAAAATGTGATCGCAAAGATCACGGGTACTAAAAGGCCCGATGAATACATTCTCTACACGGCCCATTGGGATCACCTGGGCATCGGGCATCCTGACGCAAAGGGAGATTCCATTTATAATGGAGCCGTGGACAATGCCAGCGGAACCGCCGCGCTTTTGGAAATGGCCAGGGCATTTAACAACTTGAAAGAAAAACCGGAACGAACCATTTTATTTCTCTCGGTGACCGGTGAAGAGCAGGGGCTGCTCGGGTCAGAATACTACGGACAGCATCCCATCTATCCGCTAAAGAAAACAGTGGCCGACCTCAATATGGATGGCATCAGTCCCAATGAAAAAAGCAATGATATTGTTATTGTCGGATACGGGCAAAATGAATTGGAAGATTATGTGGCAGAAGCAGCGAAAATTCAGGGTAGGTATATCGCTCCTGAATCCAGACCTGAAGCTGGAAGTTATTACAGATCCGATCATTTCAGTCTCGCGAAAGTGGGCGTTCCGGCCCTGGATGCCAGCGGGGGGATCGATATCGTCGGGAAAGGCAAAGATTTTGGCAAAGCACAGCAGGACGATTATGTAGCCCATCACTATCATTCTCCGTCTGATGAGTACAGTCCCTCCTGGACTTTTGAAGGCGGGTTGCAGGATATGGAATTATTATTCATGATCGGTAAGCGACTCGCGTTCGAAACCAGCTGGCCCGCCTGGAAATCCGGATCTGAATTCAAGGCGATCAGGGAGCGGCAATGAGGCGGCGACCACTATTCAATGCTCAGGCTTTTGACGGGATTGGCCATGGCCGCCCGGATGGCCTGGAAACTTACGGTAACCAGTGCAATGCTGATCACGCCGGCTGAAGCGAATGCAAATACCCACCAGCTGATATTGACCCGGTAAGCAAAGTCCTGAAGCCAGTTATTCATAAAATACCAGGCTGCGGGTGAAGCAATCAAATTTGTAGTCGATGGGATAGTCCGGAGAGAATTTTTCCCAGACCATCCTGATATCATTCATGGTGTTGTCAGCATGAGTTGTATTTATTTTTACCGCAACCTTCCATGCCGCAGGGGGATATATCTGTAGAATGGCTGTTTCCACTTTGTCGTAAAGACTTTTGTAGTTGAAATCTTTCACGACTCCGATCACCAGGCCTGTTTTCAGTGTGTCATTACCATTTGGGTCCCACCGATGCCAGTACAAAGTTTTCCCAAGTGCTTTTTGCGGCGTACCAAACCCCAGTTCCCTAACGGCCGTTTCATTGATGATCCAGGCATGATCCTAATCTGTGCCCATCGTTCTGGAAAAATCCCTGCCTGCTATAATCTGCAATCCGAGTGTTTTAATATAGTCGTAATCCACGGCCAGTTGCGTAGCGGATTGCGAAACCCGGCGACCATTCCTGGGCACAATAATCTCGTCGCCTGCCACCGCATCTCCGGGAAATCCATACCCAATGGAGACGGAAGAAACACCGGACGCTCTTAATAATTCATTTTTAAATGCGTCCTGGTTTTTGAACATGTTGTCACTTCTCATGGGAAAAAATACGATCTGCTCTTTATTAAATCCAAGATCTCTGTTGTGCAAATAACCGACCTGGTTAAAGACAATCATCGCGCTGATGATTAACAGGGCAGATAAGGTAAACTGACTGACCACCAGGCTATGACGAAGCCAGGGAATTTTCCCCGGCAGTTTTTCACCGGACGCCGAACCTTTTAATACATTGATGGGTTTGAATCCCGACAGTACAATGGCGGGATAGAAACCGGCAAGAATGCCCACCACTATTGCCAGAATGAGCAGCAGGAAAAGGGTAACCGGTTTTATAAAAAGTGAAACCGGTATGCTCTTCCCGGTAAAATTATTTAACCAGGGAAGCAAAAGAGCAGCTAAACAGGCAGACAGTACCATACTGATCAGCGAAAGGAAAACGGTTTCGCCAATGAACTGGACGGTCAGCTGCCTTTTACCAGCACCAATCGCTTTGCGCACGCCCACTTCCTTCGATCTTTGCAGTGATTTTGCAGTGGCCAGGTTTACAAAATTGAAGCAGGCAATCAGGAGAATAAAAACGGCAATGGTCGTCAGCGCCCGCACATAAGTAATGTTTCCCCTTAACGCCGAGTCGAACTTAAAGTTCGAAGAATATAAGTGGATCTTTTGTAAAGGTTGAAAGAAAATGATTTGTTTCAGATCTCTTTCTTTTAGAAAGGGGGACGCTTTTTCTTTGAAAGTATTCTGGAATTTAGCCTCCAGGGATTTTACATCCGTTCCCTTCTTCAATTTCACATAGGTATAAAACTGTTGCCATTCCCAGCTTTGCATTCGCCCGGCCGGTATATAAGGTCCTGCAGAGGCGATGGGGCGAATGAAATCGAATGGTAAATGAAACTTTGGATTTTTCTCAAAAACACCCTTTACCTGCACGGCAGTTTTGTTCACCAGCATTTGTCTGCCCACCGGGTTTTCATTTCCAAAATAACGCTGCGCCATGTCCATTGAAATCACAATAGAAGAAGGATCGTCAAGCGCTTTGAATGGCGAGCCATATTTGAAGGTTAATGGAAATACATCTAAAAAAGTAGAGTCGACCAGAAAGCCATCCTGTTCATATAATTTCGTTTTCCCGACTTCAAAAAGCATGTTAAAGTCAGGAGCCATCAGCACCCGCGCCGTCTGCTCCACCTCAGGAAATGCTCTTTGCAGGGTTGTGGCAAACATGGGAGGAGTCACGCTGAAATGTTCAGTCCCCTCGTAGGTCAAATGTTCACTGCACACGCGGTATACCTGCTCACCGCCGGGAACAAATTGGTCATATTGGTATTCGTCCCAAACAAAGAGCCCGATTAAAATACAGGAGCTGAGTCCAAGTGTCAGACCCGCAATGTTGATCGCAGCAAAACTTTTATGCCTTACAATATTTCTGAAAGCGACTTTGAAGTAGTTCCGGATCATTATTCAGCTTTTTGGTTTATGATTGGTATCGCCAACAAAATGCCAGATTGTATTTATTTGTCAACCAACGGGTTAATTTGTCTTTGTCGGATGAACCTGTACGGTTTTGATACCGGGGCGTTCGTTTTAGAGTCGGTAGTTTCTACCAGTGGCACCACTTTGCTGTCAGAGAAGATTGTTATATGTTTATATCAATAAGCCAGCCTGTTGACTCAATATAACCATGTTTTCAAAACTATAAATACCCTGATGAAACCCGTTCGTTCGATAAGAAATGGTTTAGTTACGATTTTTCTGTTCATGCTTTGTCATCCGGCCCTCAACGCTCAATCCGGGTCGTCCCCGGAAAATGCAGACCGAGATAGTTTACAATCTTTCAGTGGAAATGGAAAGTTCTACCAGATTTTTCCGTTGGTCCATGGCAAAGTGGTCTATACAGATTCTGTTCTGGCTTCTGGCAAATCGAACAGGGAAAGCTTTCTTGATAAAGCAAAGATCTTTTTTTCGAATCATGAAGATGCAAAATATGACTTTCAGCCTGAAAACCCCGGGAATGGTATAGTCACTTATGAGGGCAAATTGAAGAAAAGTTCTTTTTCGGTGAAGTCGGATGTCTATTTTAATATAGATCTCGATTGCTCGAATAGCAGTTGTCAGTTTAATCTGTATGAAATTGTTTTTGCTTCATCCAGGCCCGCAAACAGCACCGGCGCTATAACCGGTATGGACGGTCAGGCGATAGTGGGTGGCTCTAAAACCAATACCATGGACAAAGCCGTCTATCTGGAAAATATTCCATTTGATCAGGGAGAATTTTCCAAAAAATACTGCGAAAAGCTGGACGGCAGGCTAATGGAAATCATGCGGCAACTGAAAGCTGCATTGCGTTGAATGAAACGTATGGTGAAACCCATTCCGACAACATTTTACAGATCAGTTCAATTTATTCAATGGCAGGAGAACAGGTTCTTCATGAAGTAAAACCTGGGTATTTTTTAATTTCAGTTTGTGCAGTGAAGGACGGGCAAGCAAAGCCGATGTCAAAATAATCATCACCGATCCGTTGGTCATCATCACAGTATGAA
>Ga0075521_10000168_pt1 | contig 16170 bp, 12 predicted proteins | sample NGEPerD_FD_74785 | JGI IMG/M metagenome (GOLD analysis project Ga0075521, IMG submission 74785) | Arctic peat soil microbial communities from the Barrow Environmental Observatory site, Barrow, Alaska, USA - NGEE PermafrostAB12-D | ecosystem: Environmental > Terrestrial > Soil > Wetlands > Peat ...
TTCGACACGACGCTTCAGCTCGGGAGCGGCAACTTCGCGGTCAAGGGCGACTGATGCGCAGCGATCTCCTGGAGTACTACGAGCGCGAGCTGACCTTCCTGCGCCAGATGGGGGCCGAATTCGCCGACAAGTACCCAAAGGTCGCGTCCCGCCTCCAGCTCGAGGCGGACAAGTGCGAGGACCCGCACGTGGAGCGGCTCCTCGAGGCCTTTGCGTTTCTCACGGCGAGGGTGCGTCTGAAGATCGACGACGAGTTCCCCGAGATCACGGAGTCTCTCCTCGGAATCCTGTACCCCACGTTTCTCGCGCCCGTGCCCTCGATGTCCGTGGTCCAGTTCGTCCTCAACTCTGAGCAGGTGAGCCTGCAGACCGGACAGACGATTCCGAAAGGCTCGACGCTCGCGTCCGCTCCGGTCGACGGGATCCCGTGTCGCTTCCGGACCGCTTATCCGGTCACGATCTGGCCTCTCGAGGTGAGAGCCGCCCGCTTCGAGCAGGCGCCAGCGGTCACGATTGCGGGCCGGGATGCGCGGACGATGCTCCACCTCGATCTGCGCGTCATGGGAGGCGCCGCCCTCTCCGAGCTGAAGGAGAAGTCGCTGGACGGCACCGAGCGCCCGCTCTCCTGCCTTCGTCTCTACCTGCAGGGCGAGGGCAAGGTCGTCCACGCACTCTACGAAGCCCTCTTCAACGACGCCCTCGCCGTCGAGCTCCGACCGGGGGCTTCTTCGCCCGACTCCACGGCGATCACGCTCGGGCCGGAGGCTCTCCGGCCGGTCGGCTTCGGCGACGACGAGACGCTCCTGCCGACGCCGGACCGGCTCTTCCAGGGGTACCGCGTTCTCCAGGAGTACTTCTCCTTTCCGGAGAAGTTCCTCTTCGTGGACCTCGAAGGGCTGGACCGGCTCCGGGGCCGCGCCGACTTCACGGACACGCTCGACGTGCGAATCCTCCTCGCACGTCCGTTTGCCGCGGAACGGAGCGTGTCGGCGCAGACCTTCCGGCTGCATGTCACTCCGATCGTCAACCTCTTCTCGCAGATGGCCGAGCCCATCCGGGTGACCCATCTGAGCCACGAGTATCGCGTCATTCCGAACCTGAGGCGGCCGGGGGCCCACGAGGTCTGGTCGGTCGACAGCGTGACGTCGACGGGCGCCGACGTCGAGACCGTGCGGACGTATCAGCCGTTCTTCGCGTTCCGCCACGACGCGGAGCGCGCGGGCCAGCAGGCTCTCTGGCACGCGAGCCGGCGCCCGTCGGAGCGCAAGGACGACGACGGGACCGAGGTCTATCTCACGCTCGTCGACATGAACTTCGATCCGACCGTGCCCGACACCGACACCCTCACCGTGCACGTGACCAGCTCGAACCGCGACCTTCCGGGCCGCCTCTCGTTCGGCAATCCCGACGGGGACTTTCAGCTCGAGGGGCCCGGGGTTTTCAGCGCGATCCGAAGCCTCGTGAAGCCAACCACGAGCCTCCGGCCGCCGCTCCGGCGCGGGGCCCAATGGAGGCTCATCTCGCACCTCGCCCTGAACGTCCTGTCGCTCGTCGAGCGCGAGGGAGAGAAGGGCCCGGAGGCGCTGCGGGAAATCCTGCGGCTCTACGACATCTCCGATTCGTCCGTCACCCGGCAGCAGATCGACGGGATCTCGAAGCTTTCCGCACGCCGGGTCGTCCGGCCGCTCCGCGACACCCATCCTGGATTCGTGCGGGGACTCGAGGTGTCGGTCGAGCTCGACGAACAGAACTTCGTCGGCTCGGGCGTCTATCTGTTCGCGTCCGTGCTCGAGCGCTTCCTCTCGCTCTACGCCTCCGTGAACTCCTTCAGCCAGCTCGTGGTGTCGACGAAGCAGCGCGAGGGAATCATGCGCCGCTGGCCGCCGCGTACCGGCAACCAGATCGTCCTTTGACCGACCGGCTGAGGACGCGCCCCGAGCACTTCGGGTTCTTTCAGGCCGTCCGGCTGCTGTCGCGCCTGTCGCCCTCGCGCGCCCCCGTCGGGCACGACGGGCCGCCCGCGCAGGAGATCGCGCGCTTCCGGACCCGCGCCACACTGGAGTTCCCGCCCAGCGAGATCTTCGACGTGCGACCCGATCCCGACGACCCCGACCGCCCCCCCGAGGTCACCGTCGCGATCGGAGGAACGACCGGGCCGCTCGGCGTTCTTCCCATTCCGTACACGGAGCTCCTCATCGAGCGGGTCCGATACAAGGACCACGCGCTCTGGGAGTTCCTCGACCTCTTCAACCACCGCTTCCTGTCCCTGTTCCACCGCGCCTGGCAGAAGTACCGTTTCCCCGTGGTGTACGAGAGCGGCGGCGACGATCCCTTCGTCGACGGCCTCTTCGCGCTGATCGGCCTCGGCACGGGGGGGCTCCGCGGGCGCCAGAGCGTCTCCGACGACGCGCTCCTCCTGTACGCCGGCCTCGTCGCGCAGCGCCCGCACTCGGCGAGCGCGGTCGAGGGAATCCTCCGCGATTACTTCGGGGTCCCGGCCGCGACACGGCAGTTCGTCGGACAGTGGCTCGACCTAGAGCCGGAAGACGCCTCAAAACTGGGGTCCAAAAACAGCCGTCTCGGCGTCGACCTCGTCTGCGGCGACCACGTCTGGAACAGCCAGTCCCGCTTCCGGGTCCGCCTCGGCCCGCTGGGTTTCGCCTCCTTCCAGATCTTCCTGCCACGCGGAAGCGCCTGGACGCCGCTGAACGATCTCGTCCGATTTCTCGTCGGCGTCGAGTACGACTTCGACGTCCAGCTGGTCCTCAAGAGGGAGGAGATCCCCGAGTGCCACCTGAGGTCCGGCGCCACCGCCCCGCCCATGCTCGGCTGGACGACCTGGCTCAAGAGCGGCCCCTCGCCCGCGGACGCCTCGGACCTGATTCTCGAGTCTATGAATTAGGATAGGCCCCCCGTTCAAGAGATCAGAAGAGGAAGGAAGCGACCATGAGCGCGAATCTGAAGTCCCTCATCGGCCGACTGAACGACACCTGCCGCAACGCCCTCGAGGGCGCCGCCGGGCTCTGCCTGTCGCGAACGAACTACGACGTCGACGTCGAGCACCTGCTCGTCAAGCTGGGTGAGACGCCGGACACGGACTTCCACCGGGTCCTGCGCCGCTTCGAGATCGACGAGTCCCGCCTCGCCAAGGACCTCGTGAGATCGCTCGACCGGCTCAAGACCGGAAACACCCGCACGCCGGCCCTATCCCCGCGCCTCCCGAAACTCGTCGAGGAAGCCTGGCTCGTCGGCTCGATCGATTTCGGCGCCTCGCGGGTGCGCTCGGCGCACATTCTCCTCGCCCTCCTCGAGAAGGACGAATTCGCCCGCCTCGCGCGCGAGATCTCCAAGGAGTTCGCGGCGATCTCCGTCGAGACGCTCCGAAAGGAGTTCGACAAGATCGTCTCGGGCTCGGTCGAGGACCGCGACGCGGCCGCGCTCGGCGAGACGCCGGCCGGCGATGCGGCGGGCGGCGCGATGGGCGTCCCCGGCCGGACGAAGGCGCTCGACCAGTACACCGTCGACCTGACGGCCCGCGCGAAAGGCGGCCACATCGACCCGATCCTCGGGCGGGACTTCGAGATCCGCCAGGTCATCGACATCCTCACGCGCCGACGCCAGAACAATCCCATCCTCACCGGCGAGGCCGGCGTCGGGAAGACGGCCGTCGTCGAGGGTTTCGCACTTCGCATCGCCCAGGGAGACGTTCCGGGTCCGCTGAAGAACGTCGCCGTGAGGACTCTCGACCTCGGGCTCCTGCAGGCCGGAGCCGGAATCAAGGGCGAGTTCGAGAACCGCCTGAAGACGGTCATCGAGGAGGTAAAGGCCTCGCCCCAGCCGATCATCGTCTTCATCGACGAGGCGCACACGATGATCGGCGCCGGCGGCCAGGCCGGGCAGAACGACGCCGCGAATCTTCTGAAGCCGGCCCTCGCGCGCGGCGAGCTGCGCACGATCGCCGCGACGACCTGGGCCGAGTACAAGAAGTACTTCGAGAAGGACGCCGCGCTTGCCCGGCGCTTCCAGGTCGTCAAGGTCGAAGAGCCAACCGAGAAGACCGCCATCATCATGATGCGCGGCCTCACGGAGCCCCTCGAGAACCACCACAAGGTCCGCATCCTCGACGAGGCGGTGGAGGACGCGGTCCGCCTGTCGCACCGTTACATCTCGGGGCGGCAGCTGCCCGACAAGTCCGTCTCCGTTCTCGACACGGCCTGCGCCCGCGTCGCGATCGGCCAGGCCGCGACTCCCCCCGCGGTCGAGGACGCGCAGAGGGCGATCGACCACACCTCAGCCGAGATCGAGGTTCTCGCGCGCGAGGAAGCCACCGGCGCCGACCACAAGGAACGCCTCGCCGAGCTGACGGCGCGCAAGGCCGCCGCCGAGGCGAGCCTCGCCAGCCTCAAGGCGCAATGGGACAAGGAGCGCGAGCTGATCGGGAAGATCCGCGAAATCCGCACGAAGCTGGAGGATCTGGCAGCCCCGAGGAAGAAGGCGGCCCCCGCCAAGGCCGCGGGACCCGGCGAGAAGTCCGTGACACCGGCCGCCGCCCCCGCCGCGCCGGCAGGCCCGCCGCCCGACCCCGCAGCGCTGAAGGCCGAGCTCGACGCGCTCAACAAGGAGCTCGAGAAGCAGCAGGGCGAATCCCCTCTCATGCAGGCGTGCGTCACGTCGCAGACGATCGCCGAAGTCATTTCCGGCTGGACCGGGATCCCGGTCGGGAAGATGCTGACGGACGAGATCCACACCGTCCTCGCGCTGAAGGACAGGCTCGAGCAGCGCGTCATCGGCCAGTCACACGCCCTCGAGGCGATCGCCAGCCGGATCCGCACGGCCCGGGCGAACCTGACGGATCCGCGGCGGCCGATCGGCGTCTTCCTCCTCGTCGGGCCGAGCGGCGTCGGCAAGACCGAAACCGCCATCACGCTGGCCGAAACGCTCTACGGCGGCGAGCGCAATCTGATCACGATCAACATGTCCGAGTACCAGGAGGCGCACACCGTTTCCTCGCTCAAAGGCTCGCCTCCGGGATACGTGGGGTACGGCGAGGGCGGTGTCCTGACCGAGGCCGTGCGGCGCCGGCCGTACTCCGTGGTCCTCCTCGACGAAGTCGAGAAAGCGCACCCCGACGTCATGGAGCTCTTCTACCAGGTCTTCGACAAGGGAATGCTCGAGGACGGCGAGGGGCGCGAGATCGATTTCAAGAACACCGTCATTCTCCTGACGTCCAACGCCGCGACCGACACGCTCATGAAGCTCTGCGCCGATCCCGAGACGGCGCCCGAGCCCGAGAAGCTCGTGGAGGCGATCAAGCCCGAGCTGAACAAGATCTTCAAGCCGGCCCTCCTCGGACGCATGGTCATCGTCCCGTACTACCCGATCTCGGACAAGGTCATGCGGGAAATCATCAAGCTGCAGCTCGGGCGGATCGGGAGCCGGCTGAAGGAGAACCACGGCGCCGCCTTCAGCTACGACGAGGCCGTCATCGCCGAGATCGTGGCGCGCTGCAAGGAAGTCGAGAGCGGCGCGCGCAACGTGGACCACATCCTGACGCGGACGGTCCTCCCCGAGATGTCCGGCGAGTTCCTCGCGCGGATGGCCGAGGGCCGGACGATGTCGCGCGTGCGTGTCACCGTCGGCGACGGCGGAAACTTCCACTACGAGTTCGACTGATTCTCCACCCGGGAGGTGCTGAGTGGCATACACGCAGGATGGTCGCAGGCTCGTGGTCAAGACGCCGCTCGGGAAGAACGATCTTCTCCTGGGCGGCTTCTCGGGACGCGAAGCGATCTCCCAGCCTTTCCTTTTTCAACTCGAGTGCATCGCCGAGAACGCCACGAAGATTCCCTTCGAGGGCCTCCTCGGGAAGAAGGTCACGGCCGAGATCAGCCTGCCCGGAGGCTCGAAGCGGTGGCTCAACGGCGTCTGCAATCGGGTCGCTCAGGGCGCACGAGATGCCACGTTCACGCGTTATCTCCTGGACCTCGTGCCGGCGGTCTTCCTTCTCTCCCGGAAAACACAGAGCCGCATCTTCCAGCACAAGAAGGTTTATCCGGACATCCTCAAGGAGGTGCTCAAGGGTGTCGACGGACTCGACGTGACCTGGGAGATCCAGGGAACGTTCGAGAACCGTGACTACTGCGTGCAGTACCGCGAGTCGGACTTCGCATTCGCGAGCAGGCTCATGGAGGAGGAAGGGATCTACTACTTTTTCAAGCACGTCGACGGCAGTCACACGATGGTCGTCACGGACAAGAGCCAGCCGGACATCTCTCCCGGCAAGAGCAACCTCATCTTCGACGCCGTCGGGGGGGGCACCCGCGCGGAGGACCGCGTCCACGCCTGGGAGAAGATGCAGGAGCTGCGTTCGAGCAAGGTGACGCTCTGGGACCACTGCTTCGAGCTGCCCCACAAGCACCTCGAGACCCCGGAGGCCTCGGTGCAGATCCAGGCGTCCGTCACCGCGGGCAAGTCCAGTCACAAGCTGCAGCTCGCGGCCAATGCCCCGCTCGAGCTCTATGACTTCCCCGGCGCCTACGCGCAGCGTTTTGACGGAGTCAACAAGTCAGGCGGCGAGCAGCCGGCGGAGATCCAGAAGATCTTCCATGACAACTCCCGAACCACGGACCTGAGGGCGCAGGCCGAGGCGTCCGCCAGCGTCCTCGTACACGCCGCGAGCAACTGCCGCCAGGTCGTCTCGGGCCACAAGTTCACGCTCGAGCGCCATTTCGAAGGGGACGGCTCCTGGGTCGTCTACCAGGTCGGCCACACCGCGTCCGAGGCCGCCGACGTGCGCTCCGGTGGCGGCAGCTTCACCTATCAGAACCACTTCTCGTGCTTCCCGGTCGGTCTGCCCTTCCGTCCGCCCCGCGTCACTCCCATTCCCACGGTCATGGGAACGCAGACCGCCGTCGTCGTCGGGCCCTCGGGCGAGGAGATCTTCACGGACAAGTACGGCCGCATCAAGGTCCAGTTCCACTGGGACCGCGAGGGCAAGAAGGACAGCGACAGCTCGTGCTGGGCGAGGGTCGCCACGCCGTGGGCCGGCCATCAATGGGGCGCGATCCACATCCCCCGCATCGGACAGGAGGTCGTCGTCGACTTCCTGGAAGGGGACCCGGACCAGCCGATCGTCGTCGGGAGCGTCTACAACGCCGAGTGTATGCCGCCGTACGGTCTGCCGGCCAACAAGACGCAGAGCGGGATCAAGAGCCGGAGCAGTCTCGGGGGTAGCCCCGCGAACTTCAACGAGCTCCGCTTCGAGGACAAGAAGGGGCACGAGCAGCTCCTAATCCACGCCGAACGAAACCAGGCCATCGAGGTCGAGGTCGACGAGAGCCATTCGGTCGGGCACGACCGTTCGAAGACCATCGGCCACGACGAGACGACGCAGGTCAAGCACGATCGGACGGAGACGGTCGGCAACAACGAAACGATCTCGATCGGCAGCAACCGGACGGAGACGGTCGCGAAGAACGAGACGATCTCGATCGGCGAGAATCGGACCGAGACCGTCGGCACGAACGAGTCCGTCTCGGTCGGAGGCGGCCGCTCGATCGCGATCGGCAAGGACGAGTCGGTGTCCGTCGGCGGCAGCGTCGCCACGGCGATCGGGAAGGACGAGTCGGTCTCGATCGGAGGCCGCTCGGCGCTCGACGTCGGCAAGGACCAGGAGATCCAGGTCGGCAAGAAGTTCACCCTCGTCGCGGGAGACCAGATCCAGCTCGAGACCGGCGACGCGAGCATCACGATGAAGAAGGACGGGACGATCACGATCAAGGGCAAGGACATCAAGATCTCGGGGAGCGGAAAGATCAGTGTCAAGGCCGACTCGGACGTCGTCCTCAAAGGCTCGAAGATCTCCCAGAACTGACGCGGGACGCACGACATGCTCCAGATCAAGAACAAGACGCGCTTCGCCGCGACGCTCTTTTCCTCGCCGGATCCCGGCGGCGTCGAGACTCTGTTCGCGGTCGTGAAGGGGACGTTCACGCTCGGCGCGCGCGTCGAGGAAGCAGAGGCGCAGACGCCCGTCGCCATGGGGGACCGCTTTCTCGGAGATCCCCTCAAGACGAGCATCGCAGAGCCAGGCGACGTCTCCCTCGTGAAGCCCGGCACCGACGTCCTCCTCTTCGGCCACGCCTATGGTCCCGGGAGCCGGCCGACGCGGCAGTCGGAGGTTGTGCTCCGTCTGGGCCCGATCGAGAAGCGCGTGGTCGTATTCGGGGACCGGCGCTGGGGCGGGACGTTGCTGACGCGCATATCGGAGCCAGCGCCGTTCGAGAGAATGCCGCTTGTGTGGGAGCGCTCCTTCGGCGGGACCGAAACGCTGTCCGGCAACGGCTCCCACGCCAACGGCGAGGACCGGAACCCGGTCGGAACGGGCTTCCGCTCCCGCATGAGCGGGCGGAAGCTCGAGGACGTCGTCCTGCCGAACCTCGAGGATCCGGGCAAACTCATCTCGTCGCCGGGCGACCAGCCCGCGCCCGCAGGATTCGGCGCGATCGCGCCGCACTGGAAGCCGCGTCCGAAATACGCCGGGACGTACGACGACGCGTGGCTGCGGAACCGCACCCCGTACCTCCCGGACGACTTCGACCCGCGTTTCCTGCAGGTCGCCCCGGAAGACCAGCAGGTGCCCGGCTATCTGAGGGGCGGAGAGCCGGTGGAGATCGCTGGCGCGACACCCTCCGGAGTCCTGCGCTTCACCCTCCCGGCCCGGCGCGTCGACGTCCTCTTTCGCCTCGATTCCGGCGACGAACGCAGACCCGCGCACCTCGACACCGTGATCCTGCGTCCCGACGAGTCGCGGCTCGTCCTCGTCTGGCGCGCCGCCCTCCCCTGCGACAAACGTCTCCTGAAGGTCCGCGAGGTCGAGCCGATCGTCGCGAGGGCGGCGTAGGAGTCCTGGTGGCAGAGTCCGACGTCGTGGTCTGCCGGGTCGGAATGGTGACGGCCGTCGGCCTGTCGGCCGCCGAGACGGCCGCGTCGGTGCAATCCGCGACGATGCGCTTCGCACAGATCGACTGCCTGGACCGCCGTTTCGAGCCGATCACAGTCGCGTCCGTCCCCGACGCCGGGCTCCCCGTCCTCTCGCCCGAAGTGGCGAACGCGCCCGGCCTCGGCGCCCGCGACGGTCGACTGGTCAGGCTCGGCGCGCGGGCGCTGGCCGAGTGCTTCGGGACGGCGCGTCGTCTCCCCACAAGGCCAGCGCTCATCCTCGCTCTTCCCGAGCCCGAGCGCGAACCTCGACTCGACGCCGCCGATTTTCTTGGGCTTCTCGCGGCACAGACGGCGCACGCGTTCGATGCGGCCTCGAGCACGACCGTCACGGTCGGACGCGCGGGAGGCCTCGTCGCGGTCGGTCGCGCCGCGTCGCTCGTCCGATCGGGCCGCTCGCTCTTCGTCCTGGCAGGGGGCGTCGACTCGCTTGTCGATCCTTCGACCCTCAGCGATCTCGACACCCGAGGCCGCGTGAAGTCCGAGGGGAACCTCGACGGTTTCATCCCGGGCGAGGGGGCCGCGTTTCTCCTCCTCGCCTCCCGCGCGACGGCGGCGGCCACCGGCCTTCCCGCGATGGCCGTCGTGTCCGAGGTTGCGGAGGGATTCGAGAAAGGTCATTTGGGGAGTAAGCACGCATACCTCGGTGAGGGTCTGGCCGCCACGATCCAGTCCCTTGTGTCGTCCGCTCCCCCGCCGCGCCCTTTCGTCTCCGTCTGGTCCTCGATGAACGGCGAGAGCCACTGGGGACGGGAATGGGGCGTGGCGCTCCTGCGCTCAAGCGGCGCCTTCGCGGATCCCCTCGCCATGAACCACCCGGCCGACTGCTTCGGCGACACCGGAGCCGCCGCGGGCGCGATTCTGACGGGTCTCGCCTGCCTCGGGACCTCCGGCGGGCCCGCGCTTGTCTATGCGTCGTCCGACCTCGGGCCGCGCGCGTCGCTGTCCATTCGGTCGACGGGAGGAAACTGACATGGGTCAGGCCACATTCGCGAACTTCCGCGGCATCGTCCACAAGGGGAGCAACGGCATCTCGATTGTCTTCCCGGACGTCTGCAAGACGCCGGCGCCGCCCGCGCCGAGCCCCGTCCCGATCCCCTATCCCAGCATCGGCATGTCGTCGGACACGTCGCAGGGCCCCAACACCGTGACCACCGACGGCCAGATGCCGATGGTCAAGGGGGCCCAATACTCACGCTCGTCGGGCGACGAGGCGGGCGTTGCAGGTGGAATCCTCTCGAGCATCAACATGAGCTTCTGCGAGTTCATGCTGTACTCCTTCGACGTGAAGTTCGAAGGGAATAACGTCTGCCGGATGGGTGACCCGCTCTTCCACAACAAGAAAAACATCATGGGGTAGCGCGGAGCAGCCGATGACCGACATGGGCGAGAGCATCACCGGCTCGGTGGAGCTGGACGAGGACGTGCCCGTCCTCCGTGCCAAGGTGACCGAGGTGAAGTTCCTCAGCAAGGTGAAGGTCGCCCTCGCGAAGGCCGCCGTCCCGGTCCCCCATTGGGCCGAAGGCGCCGACGTCGAAGACGGGAGGTTTTCCAAGCGGCCCGCCGTGATCGTCGTCAAGGGTTCCAGTGCCGCCGGCAGCCTGAACGTCCAGGCGGTCGAAGTAAAGGTCCAGATCCTCGAGTGCAAGAACATTTCGGGCCAGGGCAGGCTCCTTGGCGTCCTCCGGGGCCTGACGATCGAGGGCGAATGCCCGCTCGGCGTGGGCACGCACACGGTACAGGCTAGGATCCAGGAGCTTCCGGAGGGAATCCAGTGGATCTGGGGAAACATGGTCTGGGTCCTGGAGGTCCCGTCTGCCAACCACGACTGGGCGCTAAACATCACGAGGATCGAGGTGTTCTCGATCCTCGACACGCCGATTCCCGTATTCCAGGACGACGTTGGAGTCTGGGCCGAGGGGTTGCGCTTCCTCTGCAGGTTCGCCGGGGTCGTTAACGTGACCGACAAGCGCGACGCGGCGACCCGTGTCACCCGGTACGCCCACGGCTCGCATCGCCTCTTCTACGACAGCGCGGGAGGCGGCAGGTCGCTCTATGGCGTCGGCCAGCGAGGCGGAACCTTCCAGCTGGCGTCCTATCTCGCTCGTGTGAGCGCCTACGCGAACTGCTACGACCAGGCGGCCGCGATCCAGACGCTCTCGGGAGCTCTCGGCGTGAAGCTCAGCTGGGTCTTCCTCGAGCCCTTCGGATTCATCCACGCCACGAACCTCCTCGGCTACGGGCGCTGCAACAATCCTTTCTTCCTAGGCAACGGCACACCTCAGATGGTGGACCGGGACGACGCGAGCAGGACGCCGTTCGGAAATCACGCGTTCTGCGCATTCGAACCCAAGCTCCTCGACGCCTGCGCCGGGCCGCATACGGGAACGGAGGGATATCAGGAGTACGTGGATGCGAGCATCGACGACGGCACGCTTCTGTATCGGCTCTATCGAAATTTCCGCGCCGGAGTCGTGACGGACATGCAGTGGTGTGGTGGAGTTGCGGGCGTCGAGTAGCCTCTGGCTCACCGTCGCGATCGGTCTCTTCGGAGGACCGTGGCCGGTCTCGACGCCTGAAAGGACGACGATGGCAGAAACGGATCGGGTAGAGCGCTTCAAGCGGGAGATCGGCTTCGAGCGCGTCGCCGCTCGCGGCGAGGGCCGCGGCGACGTTGTCTTCGAGTGGCCGGACCTCGAATCCGGCGCCGGCCTCCGGGACACCGCCGGCTGGCGCCGCGTCCAGGACTTCACGACGTCCGACGCGCCGGGCGAAGCCTATCGCGTCCGGACGTTGCAGAACGACACGGGGACCTTCACCGTCGCGATCCACGTGTCGAGCTCTGGCGCAGGGACGGCCCGCGAGCGTCTCGTGGAGCTGGCGGGCCGCACGATGACCGTCGACATCCCGTACGTGGCCGCACCGGCGGGCCTCGGAGATCTGGCGGTCGTCCACAGGAATCCTCTGGTGCCGGACCTCATCTGGGTCTATGCGAATGTCTGCATCCGCGTCGATGCGGACGAAAGCCACGTCGACCCTCTCGCGTTCGCGCGAGATCTCCAGGCCCAGATGGAGAAGCACGTCGAGCCGGGGGCGTCGCGAGCACTGCAGATCACCCGGCTCGCCGTCGAGCCGGGCCGTGTCTCCGAAGGCCAGGAGGTTCGCGTGACCGTCCAGGCGAACGCTCCGCGGCCCGACTCGGTCCTCTTCAAGGTCAAGGACACGGAGAACCTGCTGAGCAAGGTGGACGAGAACGTCAACGTCTTCCGGTTTCTGGCGAAGGCGCCCGGGACAGCAAGGCTCCGCGCCGTGGCCATCGACCGCAGAACCCTCCTCTCCGCGTCGAGCTCGGCCGACGTCGAGATCGTTCCCGCACCGGAACCAAGGACCAAAGAATGAACAAGACCCACACCGCGCTCCTCACCTTCGAGAAGACCGCGCTCGGCAGGATCCTGGAGCTTCGCGCTCAGGGCCGGCTTCTCGTCTCCCTCGAAGGCACGCCCGACTCCGTGGTGACCTGCAGCCAGCTCGAGACCGCCGAGACGCCGATCCGGCTGGCGGTCGGGGACCGGGTTTTCGTCTGCCTTCTCGAGGGCGCGGAGGCAGGGGCCGTCGTCCTCGGACGCGTCGGGCCCGGCGCCGAAGTCGCGCGACGGAAGGATCTCCCCGACGAGCTCGTCCTCGAGGCGAAGAAGGGCCTCGTCCTCCGCGTCGGCGAAGGGTCGATCACGATCCGCGCCGACGGGAAGATCCTGATTAAGGGAAAGGACCTCGTCTCGCACGCGAAGCGCATGAACCGCATCAAGGGCGGGTCCGTCTCGCTGAACTGAAGCTGCGTGCGCCGACGATGACCGACGCCCCGCTGAAGTTCCTGCCGGACCTCGTCGAGGAGCACTTCGAGGAGCTCGCGTTCCTCTGGGGGCAGCGCCGCGGTGCCCTCGCCTCGCCGCGCTATTTTCCCCGCGACCTCGACCGGCTCGAAAAGCGGATCGAGGCGCACCTCCAGGGTCTCCTGATCGCCGGCGACGAGCTCGGCGAGTTCGTTCGCCCCGGGCTGGAAGGTGACGACGCAGACGAGGCCTTTGCCGCGGGCTTCGGCCTCCTTCGGTCGAGAATTCCGGGCGCCCCGGACAAGGTCTGGGAGGCCTTCGCGTCGGCCCGCGGTCCCGCCGCCGACGGACTCGCCGAGGCCTTCGCCCACGGCCCGGCCGACACCCTTCTGTCGCGGCTCGAGGACGAAGCGAGGTCCGCGCCGCCGGACCGCTCCGTCGCCGCGGCCGAGGCGCTCGCGCTGCGCGGCCGCCTGCGGCCCGACAGCCGCGCGCAGGAGAGGTGGCTCGCCGCCGAGGAGCCCTCCGTGAGGCGCAAGGCGTGGCGGATCGCGAGCCTCTGCGCGGTGCCGCAGACGCGTGCCGTCTGGGAGCGCGGCCTCGCGGACCCGGACCTCGCCGTGCGTGCCGAGGCGCGACGGGCGGCGCTCTGGTGCCGGCAGGCCTGGGTCCTCGACGAGGCCCGCCGCGGCCGCGGCCCTGCCGCCGACTCCGACTCGATGTCTCTCGTCGCCGCGACGGGAGACGCCGACCTCGGCTGCATTCTGGGATGGGTCAAGGACGGCGGCGCCGGTCCGGAACGCTACCGGATTCTCGGAACGTTCGGCCACCCGGAGACCGTCGACACGCTCCTGCGCGCAATGGCGGGGCTCGATCTCGCCGCGGCCGCGTTCGCGGGCCAGGCGTTCACGAAGATCACCGGCGAGGACGTGGATTCGGGGCGCCGCACCGTCGTGCCTCCGGCGGACGGAAAGGAGACCGACGAGTTCGAGGCCGAATTCCTCGACGAGGTGCCGCTTCCCGACGAACGGAAGGCCCGCGCGGCGTGGGAAAAGCGCCGCCCGGAATTCTCGAAAGGGACGCGCTGGTGCCGCGGAATCGATCTGTCGCGCGGCTGTCCTGACGCCGTGCTGGACGCCCTGGACCGCGAATCCCTCTGGGAAGCGCGCCTCCGGGGCACGCTCGCCGGGACATGGAAGGGGCGCCCCGCCGACCTCGAGGCGCTCCCGCAAGGCCAACGCCCAACAGGTTAGCGGTGTCGCAATAGCTCCATGACGTCAAGCTTGATCATGACGCTGTAGTCGGGATGGCTGGGATCCCCGGGGAACTGGAGGCGTGCGGTTCCGGAGAGACCGGGGACGCCGAGGGGAGCGGTGATGGAGCCGCCCTGATCGAGGATCTGGAAGGAGAGTCCGTCGACGCCCGGGATCGGGATGTCCCGGCCCTTGATGAGATCGAACGCGGCGTGGCGTGCGGGCTCGTTCGCCAGGATGATCCCGATGCTCGATCCCACCACGAGGCCGGTCATGGTGACCATGACCGTGCGCTCTCCCGGCGAGGCGCGATTCCATTCCGCGCGCAGGAGACGAAGCTGACGCAGGCCCTCGTCGTGCGCCTGCGACACGAGCCCCTGAATCGGGGGCAGCTTGTAGATCGCGTCGGTGACGTCGGAAATTTCGCCGGCCCGCGGCGTTTCAGGTCCGGCCCCGGGGGTGAACATGGGACCCTCGGCTCGCGGAAGCGGCAGGGACATCATGGTCTGCCAGGTGGGAAGGCTAAAGTCGGGCTGAAGCCAGAGCTCGACGAACTGGCGGGCAGCCATTCGCGTCTCGAGCTCCCGGGCCATTCGCTGGATGTCCGGGTCGAGGTGGAGCTCCTGATCGAGAAGGTGGAAGCGAGGTGGGCGGTAGCCGAATCCGGACGAATCCATTACAGCTCCTCCTCGGTCTGCACATTCCACCTGCCCGCCAGCGCGCGGAGCGGCGTTGCGATCGCCTGGAGGCGCGCGACACGCACGCTCTCGCTGCCCTTGAGCGACAGGACGGGAACGAGGCCGGCTTCGAGAAGCCTCTCCGCAGCACGAATCGTCAGGACCACCTCCGACGGCGGCGTCACGCGGGTCTCGAGACCGTCCTTGAAGACGTGCGCGGGCAGACCCTGAATCTCGGCCGCCGTCTCGGGCCTGAGGTTCCACCCTCCCTGCTCGAAGGCGCCCGCGAGCGCGAGGGCGCACGCGAGAGCGGAGTTTCCCCAGAGGTAGGCCTCGTGTTCCGGCACCCCCGGGACCTCCTCGAACGGGAAGGAGTCGATCGGGTCTGTCTTCGTTCCGTACGGCTGGCGCAGCATCAGACGCGGGAGAGCGAGGACGACCCAGGCGGCCTCCGGAAGGGCGCGTAGCTCCTCCCAGATGACCGCCCCGTCATCCTCGGACCTTTTCCAGTCGTCGGGATCCGGCGTGGCGGCAAACGACGCGCAGCCGACGAATTCCGGACGGGCGCCCGCCAGGAATGGAGCGCCCGCGGCGCGGGCAAGCTTGGCCATGCGCGAAAGGAAGGCCGCGTCGGCGATCGTCGGCCCGAATTCGTAGAGCCCGAGGATGGCGGCCCACGGCTCGGCGCCCGGCGTGTCGAGCGTTTCCGTGACGAGCCGCCGGTAGAGACCCGTGCCCGAGAGCGTGTCGTGACTCGTGAGGTCGGTGAGGAGAGCCTCTCGCGACGCGTCGAGGAAGAAGATCCGAATGGACTCGTCCCCGGCTCGCCGGACGAGAAGGTCCAGGGAGCGCCACGCCGCCTCGACCTCCCGGAATCGCGGATTGCGGAGGATCGCGCGGAGCAGGCCGGAGCGTGCCTCGTCCACCGCCTCCCGCAGGCGCGGAAGATCGGCGTCCTCTTCGGGGGCGAGATGGGGACGGACGATCGCCTTGAGCTCGGCTTCGAACGCGGCATCCGGCCTCGCCTGCCGCGCGGCCCCCGCGAGAAGCTCGCCAACGATGTCGTCCTGCCCACGGGCGGGGGCGGCGGCGTTCTCGCGTCGCTCGGGCGGGGGGCCGGCCCACGCGCGCACCTCGCGTGCGGCATCGGCGAACGTCCGGGGATCCTCGAGACGCTCGCGCACCCTGCGCCACTCCGACAGGATGTCGACGCGCTCGAGAAGCCGGTCGGGGTGGAAATCGTCGAGATCGCGCAGCGCGATCCGCGCGCGGCGCTCGTCTCCGAGAGAAAAGTCCAGCGTCGCCTGCAGACGGCCGAGCTCCTCCTCGAGAACGTCCCGGTCGACGGCGTGTGCCTTTCGCATCTCGAGCGGGCCGGCGCCGATGCCGCCGAAATCACCGAGGACGAGG
>Ga0075521_10000171_pt1 | contig 16093 bp, 14 predicted proteins | sample NGEPerD_FD_74785 | JGI IMG/M metagenome (GOLD analysis project Ga0075521, IMG submission 74785) | Arctic peat soil microbial communities from the Barrow Environmental Observatory site, Barrow, Alaska, USA - NGEE PermafrostAB12-D | ecosystem: Environmental > Terrestrial > Soil > Wetlands > Peat ...
TCTGTCAACGGAAGATTATGCGAGCTGTGGCATTCAGGCTGGTCCGCAGTTCTACGAAGCATTGCAATTGCAACAAGTGCTGGCCATCCACGACGTACCGGGTGGTACGGCTTCCGCGCAGGTTCGGGCGGCGTTGAAGAAGACGAAGGAAACACTCTCGATGTTCGCAGGAGCCGCCCATGTTTGCGCGTAGCGCCACTCTGCCCGACGCAATCGCGATCGATCAGCTCATCCAGGTGCACGTGGGAGATGGAACCCTGCTGGGACGCACGCTGGCGGAAATCTGCGAAAACATCCGTGATTTCGTGGTGGTGGAGCACGATGGCGAAGTCGTGGGCTGCGGCGCGCTGCACCTCTACGGAATGCATCTCGCGGAGGTGCGCTCGATTACCATTGGCCCCAAGGCGAAAGGCCACGGCGCCGGACGCCTCCTGATCGATTCGCTGCTGGCCGAGGCCGCGCGTCAAAGCGTGACGTGCGTGTGCTTGTTCACGCGCATTCCCGACTTCTTCGGCAAGATGGGATTTACGGTTGTGGACAAGGAGTTGTTACCCGACAAGATGTACAAGGACTGTCTCCGCTGCCCGCGTCTGCACGCCTGCGATGAGATCGCCATGTACATGGGCGAGCTACCGGAGAAGACGGTGCTCTCAAGTTCTCCTCATGCCGCGAGGTATTACACGCAACTCGTCGCGCTGGAATCCTAGATGCGTTCGCGGATACCCTCTGCTTCGCTGTGCCCGGCCCGCCGGCGAAGCAGCAGCCCCAAAAGAATCCACAATGCCAGAGCCGCCCATTCGTAGCGGCTGAAGTGTCCTGGAACCGTTGGTAGAATCTTCATCGCGAGGATCAGAAATGTGACCACGATCCCGGAGGCCGCGGCTGCCCGGCCGAATGAGCTCGGTCTCATTCGCAGGTATGAAGCGCAGGCTGCCATCCATCCCAGCGCCGACGCCAGCGAGCCGACCTCAGCGATGGGCACCAGGATGGCTTCGCCCGCAAACATACACGCCGCAGTGAACATCCCGATGCCGATAACGGCGATCGCTGGCGTACGGTTTACCGGATGCACATAGCCCAAGCGGGAATCGGCCAATCCTCGTCGGCCCAGTGCGAACAGCAAGCGAGTGGCGGCAACGAAGTTTCCATTAAACACCTCGAGTAGGGAAAGTACGGCAGCACACGTGATGACGCTGACAACCCAGCGCGAACCGACCGCGCGCTCAAAAGCTACCGCCGTCGCGAAGCGTTCATGCACCAGGCTTTGCCACGGAGCGACGTATGCAGTTGCCGCAATCACGCACACATAGAATCCGATTCCTACCAGCATCGCCGCCATGATCGCCAACATAAACCGCCGCGACTGAAATTCCGAGCTAGCTTCCTCCGAAGACTTGCCGATCGACTCGAATCCCGTCATGAAATACGGGACAATCTGCAGCACTAGCAGGATTGAAATCGGCGCCGAGGTGCTGAACAATGGCTGGAAATTCTGCACCGAGCCGTGCCGGAGCCCTGCCGCAATGAAGGATAGGACGAGAGCGATTGCTCCAAATGTAGTCACGTTCTGGAAGCTGGCGCTCATCCGAATCCCACGGTAGTTCATTGCAGTGAGCAATACAGTGAGTGCCAGTCCGATGACGAGGTGGGGCAGAAATACAGGCTTGCCGGCGACCCGATAAAGCTCGATAGAGTTCATGGCCGGAAAGATATAGCTGGCTATCCTGCCGATCGCCACCGCCTCCCACGGGCAAACGATGCAATAGGCAAGCAGCATCATCCATCCGGTGGCGAAACCTACCGAGCGCGGGAACACCGCCGACGTGTACGCGATTTCGGCGGCGGCATCCGGCATGGCGCGTACCAGTTGCCCGTAGACGTAGCCGATGGGGAGCAGAAGGGCTCCGCCGACCGCAAAGCCAAGCATCGCGCCCAGCGGCCCGCCGCGCCCCAGCCAATCGTCCATCACGACCAGCCACCCCACGCCGATCATGGTGCCGAAGCCGAGCGAGAAGAAGTCAGCCAGCCGGAGTTTGCGAGCGAGAGAGATCATCAGATTGGGACGGCACACCGCGTGCCGCGTCGCCGGAAGCGTGCGCTTCGCATCAACCCTTCAGGTAAGGCAACATCTGCTTGAATTGCGGGGTCCCGGAGGAACGTAGTAGTTCATAGATCATCATCTCGGTGGTTGAGATCACGGCGCCGGCAGCGCGCATGCGATCGATCCCGATGTCCCAGTTCCAGCGCACGCGCGAGCCAATGGCGTCGGATGCCACATGCACCAGGTAGCCGTCATTCAGCGCTCCCAGTGCGGTCTGCATCACGCAGATGTGCGCCTCCATACCGCAGAGCAGCACGGTATTGCGATTTCCCGGCAGCGACTTCAGCGCCGAGCGAAACTCATTGCTGCCGAAACATCCGAACTCAAGTTTGTCGATGGATCGAAGGTCGTTCACAAGTGACGAAATATCAGGAACGACAGGGCCGAGACCCTGGGCATATTGCGTAGTGACGACCACCGGCATTGCAAGAACGTTGGCCGCACGGACCAGCAATTGCGAGTTCTTGACCAGTTCGTCCTTGTTGAAGATCGGTGGCAGCAACTTCTCTTGAATATCAACCACGATCAAGGCGCACTGATCAGCCACTAGTGGCTGTCGTGCGACATCGGTTGCGTCGGCTGGAAAGGCAGCGGTACTCAGGATCGAAGTCATGGAGTCCTCTCGAGAACGAATGATGTTGCTCATTCTAGCGCGCAAGTGTTTCCGCCGTCGTGCCAGACGCACAGCGGCGACTACTCAAAGGTCCCCAAGCAAGCAGAGTGGCTGCCTCTGTTTGTTGACGCTCTGGAGCGACAACCAATACAATAAATGGGCGGAGCTTCCACTGTTTCGCGCAGGTCCCACAATCGCTGCCCCTTCGTTCAACGGTAGGACAGCCGCCTCTGGAGCGGCATATCGGGGTTCGAATCCCTGAGGGGCAGCCAAATCTCTTCACCCGTTTTCAACAATCCCTCGTTTAGCAACGCTTCATCCGGTCACCGCCCGTTGTATTCCTGCCCATTTTGTTTAGAATTGCGCTGCCTTCGTTTTCTTCGCAGAATCGTTCGAGTCTCTTAAGGAGGCCTTCGGTGATCCGCACTTCGCGCAATCTCGTTGTTCTTGTATTCGCCATTATCGGATTCTCTATTCTCGCGTCAGCCGACTTGAAGATCAAGACCCGCACCACTGTAATGGGTCACAGCACAGAGAGCACGGTGTACATTAAGGGGCCTCGCGAGCGTACCGAAATGAGCTTCGGAGGCCACGCCGGCGCGGTTACCATCATGCAATGCGACGAGAAGCGCATGATCACCATCAGCGGCAACCAATGCTCGGTCATTCCGACAGGTGGCGGCGAAACTTCGTGCCCCACAATGCCAAACATGCGAGCCATGGGGCGTGAAGGTCCAGGAAATGAGCCCGCTGCGCCGCGCACGGGTGGCGTGGTCACGATTACCCGTAATTCCACCGACACCGGCGAACGCCAGGACATATTTGGCTACAAGGCGCGTCACATCAAGACTTCCATGATCATGGAGTCCACTCCCGACGCCTGTAACCAGTCTCACATGAGGATGGAAACCGATGGCTGGTACGCCGATCTCTCGGCGGGATTTTCCTGCGCCGATGAGTCGTACCGCGCCATGGCGTGCGGTGGCATGGGCGGTCGGGCCAGTTGCAACGACCGCATCGTGATGAAGGGCGGCGGTAGTGCCGCTATGGGCTATCCCATGAAGCAGACTACGACCATCATGTCGGAGCATGGCAACTTCACCACCACCACCGAAGTTGTGGAGTTGGCCAGCACGACGTTGGACGCGCCGCTGTTCGACGCGCCGCCGGGCTGCAAGGTTACTGACATGTCCGCCATGATGAGTGGTACGCCGCCCAATACGCCGCCGGAGTCGAGTCATGCGCCAGGCGTGGCTGCACCCGCACCCAAGGCGCCTGCAGCCCCGGCACCGACGCCCGTCGCCACTGTCGCGCCTAAGAGCGCTGGCGTGGTTCGCATCGGCGTGGTCAAGATTAAGGACACGAGCGGCGAGGGCCTGCCGACTGACAACCTGCGCCTCGACTTGATGGACGAGATCACCCACCACCAAATGGAAGCCGTACCGCTCGATGCCGAAGCGCCTCATCAAGATGTCGAGAGCGAAGCCAGTTCCAAACAATGCGACTACATTCTCTACACCACGGCCAGTCAGGTGAAAGCTCCCGGCAGTGGATTGCCGCCGGCATCGCTACCCAAGGGCGTGACGCTGGATGCCGCAAAGTTCCAGGCCTTGACCGATGTCACCCTGTACAAAGTCGGCAAGCCCCAACCGGAGATGAAAGACCTGCTAGTCGCAGCCGATGCCGACCAATTCGGCGTCAACGCGGTCATGGCAACCTTCACGCAGGAGTCGGCAAACGTCGCCCAGCAAGTGGACGAGGATGCTCATCCCAAACCGGCCTCGAAGACGACCAAGGCTGCGGTGAAGAAGTCGGTTGCCGCTGCTCCTAAGCCCAAGTGATCTCGTCGTCGCCTCATTAGTACCGGCCGTGTAGCACACATCGCTGTCGTCAAGAAGAGGTCAAAAGTGTTTGCGCGTAATGCCTATTTCCGATTGAAATCGCTCACCTTGGCTGCCGAGTTCGCCCGGACACTCGAGGATGAAATACTCCCCTTACTTCGCAAGCAGGCAGGCTTTAAGGGCGAAATCACATTGTCCAATCCTGGCAGTCTGGAACAGATTGCAATCAGTCTCTGGGACAACAAGCACGATGCAGACGCTTACAATACCGGCGCCTATTCACAAGTCTTGAAGGCTCTTTCAAAGGTGATCGACGGGACTCCCAGGATTCGGACGTACGAGGCCGTCACCTTGAATCTCGATCGCGGCAAAGAATGACTTCGTGACACTATGCCGAAGTCTCATTGCATCCGACCGCGAGATTTCGAACAAGCTGGCTGATAGAGTATTTACAAGCGCAATTTTCGCCCCCACATTGCATTTTTGTCTTATCGACCCCAACGCCATGTTCTATTCGACTGACGACCTTCGCATCAAGTGGACTAAAGTCGTTCTACCGCCCGTTTTCCTGGACGAAGAACTGCCAACGACGGAGAAGGCGTCGGCAACCATCCACGAGGCCCGCGAGCAGATCGTGAAAATCCTGCGCGGCGATGACCAGCGCCTCCTGGTGGTCGTGGGCCCGTGTTCGATCCACGACACCAAAGCTGCGCGCGAGTACGCAGCCCGGCTGAAGTCTGCCATCGACGAGCACGGAAAAGAACTCCACATCGTGATGCGGGTGTACTTTGAGAAGCCGCGCACCACCATTGGATGGAAGGGTTTGATCAACGATCCCTACCTGGATCAGTCGTACAAGATTAACGATGGATTGCGCCAGGCGCGGCACCTTCTACTGGATCTGGCCGAAATGGGAGTGCCTGCGGGAACTGAGTTCCTCGACATGATCACGCCGCAATATGTGGCTGGCCTGGTCAGTTGGGGAGCGATTGGAGCGCGCACCACCGAGAGCCAGGTCCATCGCCAGTTGGTCTCAGGACTCTCCTGTCCCGTAGGATTTAAGAACGCGACTTCGGGCGACGTGCAAATTGCGATTGAGGCCGTATTATCCGCAGCGCATCCCCATACCTTTCTCGGCCACACCAAGCACGGGCAGTCGGCAATCTTCGCGACGACCGGCAATCCCGACTGTCACGTGATCCTGCGAGGTGGCCGAAGCAGCGTCAATTACACTGCTGAGGCGGTCGCGTCGACTTGCGGCAAGCTGGAGAAAGCCGGACTGAAGCCCAATGTCATGATCGACTGCAGTCATGCCAACAGTAATAAAGATCACACCCGCCAAGGAGCCGTGTGCCGCCATGTTGCCAGCCAAATTGCCAGTGGCGACCGGCGCATCATCGGCGTTATGTTGGAGAGCAATCTGGTCGCGGGATCGCAGAGCCTGGTTCCAGGTAAGTCTCTTACCCATGGGCAGAGCATCACCGATGCGTGCATGGGATGGGACGAGACCGTTGGACTTCTCCGGGAACTGGCCGACAGCGTGCGTACCGGAAGACCTCGATCCTGAGCGCAATCGGAACATCGAAAGCTTCGGGCCGTGATGTACACTTTTGCGACGACGAACGTTGACCCGATCTCACCGCGACGCTGCGCGAAGCGCCATGGATCGGTGTGCAACAACGGGGACCAAGGATGAAAGTACTTGCCATCGACGTAGGTGGTACCAACGTTAAGTTGCTGGCCTCCGGGCACGAAGCTCGCCGGAAGTTTGCTTCCGGCCCAACTCTTACCGCGAAACAGATGGTCGATGAAGTGCGAAAAGTCGCGGCGGATTGGAAGTATGACGTTGTCTCGATTGGCTACCCTGGGCCCGTTCTGGATGGCCGCCTGTTGGCCGAGCCCCACAATCTCGGCAAGGGATGGGTTGGATTCAACTTCGAGAAAGCATTCAGTTGTCCGGTCAAGATTGTGAATGACGCGGCGATGCAGGCTTTGGGCAGTTACAAGCGCGGCCGGATGCTTTTCCTTGGGCTGGGAACAGGTCTAGGTTCGGCGATGATCATCGATGGCGAGCTGCTTCCCATGGAGTTGGCCCATCTTCCTTACCGCAAGGGCACCTATGAGGATTATGTAGGTCTGCGTGGCATGAAGCGATTTGGCAAGAAGAAATGGCGGAGCTATGTGGCCGATGTAGTTGAGAAGTTGTCCGCGGCTCTGGAACCGGATGATGTTGTGCTGGGCGGCGGAAATGTGAAGTTCCTGAAAACCATGCCAGCTAAGTGCCGGGCCGGAGACAACGCCAACGCGTTCAAGGGCGGCTTTCGTCTTTGGGAGGACTCAGCCATGCCGCCAGCGGCTACGAAACCGCACGCTGTCTCCGCCGGTGGAAGCCGTCCTGTCGCCAGGAGTTGAGCCCAAGCGGAAATAAACAGGACGCAACGACGCACCAGTTACCCCTGAATCGAGCTTGCGTTCGAGGTCCTCGCTTCTCAGTTGAAGATCAGAACTGCTATGCAGAACGGCCAGAATGTCGCGCCGGAAGTTGCTCAAACTCCGGATCTCCTGGCGTTGATTGAAGACGCCACTAACCGCATTTACGGCCTGGTACAGCAAACGCCGGTGGCCCGATTGCCGCGCGATCCTCGCATACCCGCAACTACCCGTGCATTCGCCAAGATGGAGCAGTTGCAGCTAACCGGTTCCTTCAAGTTGCGGGGAGCGGCCAACAAGGTCATGGGCCTTTCCCCTCAGGCCGCCTTAGTTGGCGTGGTCGCGTCCTCGACGGGTAATCATGGACTAGCCGTCGCTGCGGCGGCGAGGCATCGCGGAATCGACGCAGAAGTTTATCTGTCGGCCCAAGTGCCCGAAGCGAAGTGGAAAAAGATCGCATCCTACGGTGCCCGGATTCGAATCGTGGGGCAGAATCCGCTCGAAGCCGAGGTTGCTGCCCGAGCTGCGGCCCTTGAATCCGGTCGAACCTATGTGTCGCCCTACAACGACTGGGAGGTGGTTGCCGGGCAGGGAACCATCGGGGCAGAGCTCGTGCACCAGGTTGAAAGCCTCGACGCTGTTTTCATCGCAACTGGCGGCGGTGGCTTGATCAGTGGGGTTGGAGCCTACCTGCGTGAGAGATGTCGTCACACCGAAATTGTGGGATGTTGGCCTCAGAACTCGCGCGTGCTGTATGAGTGCCTGCAAGCCGGCAGGGTGATTGACTATCCGGAGAGCTACACCTTGTCGGAGAGCACGGCAGGTGGAGTTGAGACCGGTTCGATAACTCTTGAACTCGCGCGAGCCGCAATGCATCGTGGAGTTCTGGTTTCCGAGGACGCGATTCTCAACGCCATGAAATGGGCACGAGAACAAAACTGGACGATCGAAGGTGCCGCAGGTGTAGCATTGGCCGCGTACTTACAGGAGGCTGGGCGATACGAGGGCAAGTCTGTGGTGGTGCTTTTCTGCGGAGGCAACCTGTCCCCCGAGGTGCAGAGTCGAATGCAATGACTGGGCACGCAGGACGTACTGTGGCTTGCGCCGGCGTTCCCAGGATTTCATCGCCAGCACCCAAAATCTCGAGTCGAGGTCCTTGATTTGTTTCAACGCGCTATCGTCCGTAAACCAGGCGACAACTTTGCAAACGGTCTAACCAGCGCCGGACTCGGCATGCCGGACCTATCGGCGGCCTTGTCACAGCACGAAGCTTACTGCCGGGCCCTAGAGTCGTGCGGGCTTCAGTTGATCCGGCTCCCGGCTGACCTGCAGCATCCTGATTCAACTTTTGTCGAGGACACGGCTATCCTGACCAGCCGTTCGGCCATCCTCACTCGTCCCGGCGCCGCCTCGAGGCTAGGCGAAGTCACGGGCGTTCGGGAGACCATAGATCGCTTCTACTCTTCGATTCATCAGATCGCCGCGCCCGGTACGCTTGACGGCGGAGATATCTGCGAGGCTGGCTCGCACTTCTTTATCGGCATCTCGCATCGCACCAACCAAGAGGGCGCGCGGCAGCTCAGCCAATGGCTCGCCGCCGACGGATTCACGTCGTCCATGATCGATATTCGAGACCAGCGCTCGATTCTGCATCTCAAAAGCGGGATCGCCTATCTGGACAAAAACGACCTTGTCGTTATGGAGGAGTTGGCCAGCAGAGAAGAATTCTCCGGCTACAACCGGATTCGCCCCTTACCCGAGGAGAGCTACGCCTGCAATTGCGTGCTGGTCAACGATCGAGTGCTGGTGCCGGCAGGCTTTCCGCGATTGCAGGAAGTCTTGTCCCTTCTTGGATACAAGCCTCTGCCGCTTGATATGTCCGAGTTTCGCAAAATGGATGGAGGCCTGAGTTGCCTGTCACTGCGGTTTTGAGTTGATTCGCGACGCCGATGCGAACCGCCTCAGCCTACGCTCGCATCCTACGCCTCAGTAGCATAGAAATTCCGGCAATCGATGTTCCTAGCAGCAGCATGCTCGATGGCTCGGGCGTTGGCGGGGACTTGAATGGGGTAAGCGAGGGGTAAATATTCGGGTCGCAGCTTGAAGTATCGTTACACGTGAATTCCAGGTTATCCAACTCAAATGCCGGGTAGTAGTTTCCCGCGCTGTTGCTGGATGTGATGGTTACACTCTGCCAGGAGGTGGCGGAGCCTCCAGGGCTAAAGTCAATCAACGCAGGGATCAGATCGGGGTTCCCGGGATTATTGTGATTGGGATCGGTGAATGGAAAACAGGACCCATCACCACTCGTCGAAATGCCGCACATGCCAAGGTCCGAGCCGTAGAAAGAAGTCGTATTTCCGTTCTGGTCCTTAAAGGTGACCTCGTTCCACGTATCGACGCTCCCCCAGTAGAAGTCGAAGCCGGTTATGCAACTTCCGCTACAATGCCACACGTTGTTTACGAACTGTGAGCTACCAAACTGTATCGTGATGGATGACGAGCTGTCGGGCGTGGACAAGAACCATCCATTGTCGTTGGCTGGAGCTCGATACAGGTTCACCGGATTGGGTGTGACCATATTAAGCGTCGCGTTGCCCGTAAGCGTGAACTGAAAGGGCGACGTGACACAACTAGTACCTGTACCACAGATGTACATTCCGTTGAGGCTATTCTGAGGAGTAGCCGTAGTGGCGTTGTAGGTGTGCCAGAAGTTATGGGCACTACACGGAGAAACCCCAGTATCGCAACCGTTAAGATACGCAGAATTAGTACCATCCACGTAGCCGCAATTGCCACTGCCAAATTGGTTGTTGGAGGAAACGGGGCATGGTATCGCGACTGCAGCACTGGTGTCACAGGTCCAGTTGGCCGAGAGTAGTCCATTTGCAGACGTGAAGCTGCCAAACGTCGTCGTTCCACTGCACGACTGGGCTGAGAGTTTGGAAGTACCAACTACCAGCATTCCCAACAGAACGAGACTGAAACCGAGTCGCCGGATCACGATTTACCCCAATTCGGGTCGCCCAGTTCGCTGCCGACTCGGAGGCTGCTACGGCATCGGCGGTCCAGACCAAGCCGGCCGTTTATCTGGCGGATTGCAGCATCGACCGGCGCGAGGACCGCGAAGCTGTTCAAGCGGATCTTCGACTTCACGGTTATCCGGTTCTCGCGGAACTGCAGTTCTCCACCGAAGAATCGACTTTCGTCGGCGAACTGGCTTCAACGCTTGCCCGCTCCAGATTGTCTGTACACATCATCGGAAACAACTATGGCGTTGTACCCGACGGTCCCAGTGAAAAGTCGGTCATGGTTCTCGAGAACGAACTCGCCATCCAGTACAGCAGGCAATTCGGACTCAAACGTATCATCTGGGTCCCCAGCGGGACCAAGTCCGAATCTTCCCGGCAGCAGCAGTTCATCGACCAGCTCTTACGCGACCCGGTGGCCCAGTTCGGGGCCGACCTCATCACCGGCGATCTCGAAGACCTTAAGGCCGCGGTCCATGCCGCTCGGAAAAAACTCGAAACCCCCGCGCCTCCCCCGCCGCCCAAGTCGTCGGCAGAACAGGATACAAAGGTCATCTATTTGATTTGTGACGAGCGCGACCGCAAAGCGACAATTCCGCTCCGCAAACTACTGAAGTCCCGGGGATTCGAGTCCTACATTCCAACGTTCGACGGCGACGCGGCTACCGTTCGGCAATCGAATCAGAACCTGCTGAATTCCTGCGATGCAGCCGTCATCTTCTACGGGGCTGGCGACGAGTCATGGAAGCGTTCGGTCGATGCCGAAATACGCAAGGTTGCCGGCTATCGCACTTCGAAAACCCCGCTCGCGCCATTTACCTATTTGGCTGAGCCGGCGACTGACGATAAAACTGATCTCGTCGAAATGGAAGAACCCAGGCTCATCAACTGTCTCTATGGGTTCTCGGAGGCGGCGGTCGCCGATTTTGTTAGCTCGGTTTCTGGCACGGTGAAGCCGTGACCAAGGCCAACCTGACCAGTACCCAGCTATTGAACCCGTTTCCCGGACTACGACCGTTTCACGAAAACGAAGAGCACCTTTTCTTCGGACGTGAAAGCCAGATCGACACCATGGTCGACGAGTTGGCGGCCACGCGTTTTCTGGCGGTCGTCGGTACATCCGGAAGCGGCAAGTCTTCGCTGGTCAACTGTGGATTGAAACCCGCGCTGAGCCGCGGGCTAATGTCCTCGGCGGGCACGTCGTGGCGGATGGCGCAATTTCGTCCCGGCGGCGATCCCATCAAGGCAATGGCCCACGCCCTGGCCCAGCCCGGTGGACTGTTCAGTCAGGCTTTCGAAGGTCTGTCCGTTGAGGAGATCATCGAAGCCACGCTGCGCATGAGCAAACTCGGTTTAGTTGACATCTATGAGCAGGCTCACCTCGAGGAGAGACCCAACCTTCTGGTCATCGTGGACCAGTTTGAAGAGCTCTTCCGCTATCGGAATATCCAACCCTCGTCTGAAGAATCGTCCGGCGCTGAGGACCGGTCGGTTGCATTCGTCAATCTTCTTCTGGAAGCGGCCAGTTCCAATCGCCCCATCTACGTCGTACTGACTATGCGGTCAGACTTCCTCGGAGGCTGCTCGCAATTCCCCGGCCTGCCGGAAGCCATCAATCGCGGGCAATACCTGGTCCCCCGCATGTCACGAGACGAGAGAAGGTCTGCCATTGCCGGACCGGTTGCGGTTGCGGGAGGCGAAATCAGCCCGGTGCTTCTCACCCGGCTCGTCAATGATGTTGGCGACAACCCCGATCAGCTTTCCATTCTGCAACACGCTCTGAACCGCACCTGGGCCCAGTGGCAGCGAGTAGGCGGTATTGGCGCCATGGATCTTCCGCACTATGAAGCCATTGGCACCATGAGCCGCGCACTCGATCTCCACGCAGGGAGCGCCTACGCGGAATTGCGTGACGATCGGCAGAGAATTATCTGCCAAAAGGTGTTCCAGGCGCTCACCGACAAGGGTCCCTATCTTCGTGGAGTTCGCCGCCCCACCAGTGCGGAAACCCTCTGTCTGATTAACGACGCAACCCTCGACGAACTGAAGCTGGTGCTCGACGTATTCCGTAAGCCGAGCCGATCGTTTGTAATGCCCCCGATGCCGGAGCCCATCGCGCCCGAGACCGTCATCGACATCTCGCATGAAAGCCTGATGCGTATCTGGAACCGCCTCAAGGGCTGGGTGGACGAGGAGGCAGAATCCGCATCTCAGTACGAGCGTCTGGTGCAGAACATGTCGCTGCACGCCAAGGGCGGCGCCGGCCTGATGACCGACCCAGAGCTTTCGCTAATGCTGGAGTGGCAGCAGAAATGGCAGCCCAATGTCGCGTGGGCAGAACGGTATCGGCTGGGTTTCGACTCCGCCATCGCGTTTCTGGATGACAGTCGCGAAGCTCGCGATGCGGCGCTACTTGCTGATGAGGAACGGAAGCGGCGCGAGCTCCGTCGCACCCGCCAGATAGCCGCAGTGCTGGGCACGGCATTCGTGCTCGCTGTTGCCTTCGGGATCTACGCACTGTTTGAGCGGTCACGGGCGACTGAGGAGCGGGTCGCGCGCCGGCAAACCGAGGCCTTGAGCCACGCTAAACAAAAACTGCTGGAGGAACAGGAGCGGGCCCGCAAAGAGTCGGAAGAACTCAACCAGAAGCTTACTGTGGCATTAGACACTGCCCAGAAAGCGACGGTAGCGGCCGAGGCGGCGGATGCGCGGGCGGAACACGAGAGGGACCTCGCCACTCGGACCGCGCAGATGTTCATCACCGCCATCAAAGCCCAGGCGGCGGCACAACTCGCTGCCTTCGAACAGCTTGAAAAGGAAGAAATCCTGCAGCAGGACCGTGATGCCAGGAAAGGGGCAGCGGCGCTCGACCAGGATAAACAAGAGCTCGATGCCGTGACCAGGCAAGCCAAGCAACTGAGCTTGGATGCCGCACGCAAGTCCGCCGAGGCCGCCGCCATCGTCGCCAACGCCCACATCCTCAGCCCAAGCCAGATTAGCGGCTCCGATTTATTTGACGTCGAACACGGACAATCGCAGGTGACCGGCTACAGCGGTGGTGCCAATACCAGGAATCCCAATGACATGTTCAGTGGCTCCGGCGGATCGCCCGATCGAGCTACCGTTTTTGCCGACGGCCAGCAGGTCGGCACGGAGCACTGGATTGAATGGAAAACTAGGAAAGATGTGACGCTCAACAGCGCCGGGCTATTTGCCGCTCATGATGCGATTCGCCTACGCCGGTCGTTTAGCAGCTTCAAGTTGTACGTTAAGAAACAGGGGCAATGGACTCTGGTAACTGAGTATAACCCGGCCCTGATGTATGGCGGTAGCTGCGGTTCTCAGCCTTGTTTTCCGCCACCCGCCATCAAGTACGCTCCCGGCACCGTCCTGGCCGCGTGCCTCAATGTCCCGCCCGCGACCGGCCAGGAATTTCGTGCCGTGTTCGTGCAGTCTGTTAGTTCGGTCGAACGGTTCTCAGGCCCACGAGTGCTCCAACTTGACGGCTACAATACCTCCAACTGCTCCAAGTGAGATGGGAACGGCGTCACTCCAAATCGTCAATCGGGACTTTCATGTGACGTAAGTGGTCCCGCATGTGATGGATGTAATCTTCCAAAACAAACTGAAGCGTAAGCGGAGCGGATTCGCCGATCGTTAAGGTGCGCGACCATGCCGAGTCGGGTATCGCTTCCGCCGTGGCCAGCAACTGCCGATTGAGCGCTTCCCAGGTTCCTATCAATTCGTGCCAATCTCGCACCTGATAGGCGTGCAGAGAAACCCACTTTTCTCCGTCGTAGCCACGCATCGCGGGACTGTCTTCCAACTGTCCGCGCACAACCCTTTGGTGGTTGTTGGCGGCGGAATCGAGCAAGTGCCCCAGCTCTTCCTTTACCGACCACGACTCAGGCGGTCGGAAATCAACGGCTTCGGCAGGTAGCGCTTCCAGTCGAGCGGGCAGAGACTCCAACAGCGTTCGTAGCGACTGCAATGCTTGCATTTCCTCATCCCCCATTTGCGAATATTATGCCCTAATCCGGCGCTCTCCCGTTCCACAGCCTCAGACCGTATAATCGAACTTCCTTTCATGAGTTACCAGGTTCTAGCGCGCAAATATCGGCCCCAAAAGTTCTCCGACGTCATCGGGCAGGAGCACGTCACCCGCACTCTGAAGAACGCCATCGAGCAGCAGCGCATCGCGCATGGCTACATCTTCAGCGGACATCGCGGCATCGGCAAAACCACCATCGCGCGCATCCTGGCCATGGCGTTGAACTGCCGCTCCAAGGACCATCCCGTCCCTGAGCCCTGCGGTGTATGCGACTCCTGCCTCGAAATCCGCGCGGGGAATGCGGTTGACGTGATCGAGATCGACGCCGCCACCAACCGTGGCATCGATGAAATCCGGGAATTGCGCGATGCTGCGCGCTACCGGCCGGCGCGCGACCGCTACAAGATCTGGATTCTCGATGAAGCCCACCAGATTACCGACGCGGCCTTCAACGCGCTGCTGAAGACTTTGGAAGAACCGCCATCGCACGTGATCTTCATGATGGCCACCACGCAGCCGGAAGATATTCCGCAGACCATTCGCTCGCGCTGCCAGCATTTCAGTTTTCACGCCGTCAGCTTTGACGACATCGTCGGACAACTGCGCGACATCGCCAGACAAGAAGGCATCACCGCCGACGACAACGCGCTCGCCATGCTGGCCGAGGCGGGCGACGGTTCGATGCGCGATGCGCTCAGCATCATGGACCAGGCCATTGCCAGTTGCGGCGACACGCTCAGTGCCGACGTGGTGCGCGGACTGGTGGGCACGGTTGGCTCCGACACTCTCGAAGACATAATGGATGCGGTCGCGTGCGACTCCAGCGAAGATGTGCTGCGAACCATCGATCGCCTGCTGGTCGAGGGCCAAAGTGCGCAGCACTTCGCGCGGCAGATGGTGCGCTTTCTGCGCAACACCGTGGTGGCAAAAGTCGCAGGCAGCGACACCCCCGTGCTGCAGATTTCGTCAGACGAACGCGCCCGAGTGGCGCGCGTGGCCGAGCGCTTCAGCGAAGAAGACCTCACGCGCTTCCTGCAGATCATGCTGCGAACGCATTCTGACCTGGGATATAAGCAGGAGCAGCGCTTCCACCTCGAGCTGGGATTGTTGAAACTCGTACACGCGCAACGTCTGCTTCCTCTCGAACAATTGCTGAGCGGGGAAGCGGCGAAGCCCCGCGGCACGGTCTCGCGTAGTGGCAGCTCACTGCCCGGAAACGCCAGTACGGCGGTGGCTCGCAGTGCTCCTGCGGCAACGAGAACATCGGCGCCTGAGGCTTCCTCGTCGCGCGGAGCTGCAACATCTCCATTCAAGGGTCCATCGCCGTTCGAATCTGATCGAAGTCGCAAGAGCGAGCCCAAGGCGGAGACTCCGGCGATCACCAGCGCGCTGGTCGGCACACCGAGTAGTGTCGCGGGAAGCACACCGGTCGCCAGCACCGCAATTGAATCGTCCGTAGCCGTTGCGGTTGCGATCGCGAGCGAAGATCCTCCAGCGGACGCTACACTTGAGGTGACTCCGGACGTGGCGCGAAATGCTGTTCTAGGTGCTCTGGAAGATGCTGGCCAACAAATGCTGGCGCACAACCTCGAGTCGGGCGAGTGGAGCGTGCGAAGCCACGAAGTCTCCGTGAAGGTCGCCATGTCGCAGGTCATGGTTGATGTGGCGCTCGGCGAAGGACCCAAACGCATCGTGCAGGAAGCCCTTCTCAAAGCCACGGGCAAGCCACTGAAGTTCAAGATGGTGAGCGGGGGGTCGCAGTTCACGCCCAAGGCAGCACCGCCGTCGGCTCGTCCTGCGAACGGGGCTGGCGCGCGCAGTCGCGCCATGTCCGATCCAATTGTGCAACGCATGCAGGAAAAGTTTGGCGCCGAAATTCGTTCTGTGATCGATCATAAGGAACGCGGCTAGCCTCACGGCACGATTACGTCCCGCGAAAGTTGGAGCATTCATGGGTGGATTCAATTTGCAGGATATGCTGGCGCAGGCGCGAGAGCAGGCCGAAAAGCTGCAGGAAAAAATGCAGCA
>Ga0075521_10000172_pt1 | contig 15980 bp, 16 predicted proteins | sample NGEPerD_FD_74785 | JGI IMG/M metagenome (GOLD analysis project Ga0075521, IMG submission 74785) | Arctic peat soil microbial communities from the Barrow Environmental Observatory site, Barrow, Alaska, USA - NGEE PermafrostAB12-D | ecosystem: Environmental > Terrestrial > Soil > Wetlands > Peat ...
CGTCTCCGAGATGCCGCACGGCGGCTTCAAGGAGTCAGGCTACGGCAAGGACCTCAGCGTGTATTCGCTGGAGGACTACACAGTGGTGAAGCACGTGATGGCCAGTCTCCAGTAGGCCGAGGGCGGCGCCTGGCGACGTCCTCGATCGCTTGCGTGCAGAGCCCGCGGCGCTCACTGCGTCCTTGCCAGACTTGCCCCTCGACCTCCTGGGCGTTGCATGAGATGAAGCACGTTTGCAGCCAAAAGGCTGCTACGGTCACCCTACGGGCGGCGAAGTCGTCCGTGAGGTTCTTTGTCTTTGTTGGCGCTCGCAGCGCGGATGGGGTCAGTCGAATCTCCATCCGCAGCGGCGGCCAGAGGGTCGCCAGAAGGAGCACCAACAACATGCAGCATGAAACGTTCGCCGATCTCGGCGTGTCCGAGGTCGTCGTCAGTGAGCTCGCCAAGCGCGGGTTCAGCACACCATTTGCAGTCCAGAAGCTGGTCGTCCCCGACGTGCTCGCAGGGCACGACGTGCTCGCGCAGTCGCCGACCGGATCGGGCAAGACGCTCGCGTTCGGCGTGCCGCTGGTCGAGCGCCTGAAGGACTCAGACGCGCGACCGTCGGCGCTGATCCTCGCGCCCACCAGGGAGCTAGCCAGCCAGATCGTCGATGAGATCCGCCCTATCGCCCACGCTCGGGCCCTTTCGATCGCAGCCGTCTACGGTGGCGCGGGCATTGTCAAGCAGGCGCGCCTGGCGGCGCGCGCCCACATCCTCGTGGCCACGCCCGGGCGCCTGCTCGACCTGATCGACCGCCGCGACGTATCGCTGGCGCGCGTCAAGATGCTGGTCCTGGACGAGGCCGACAGGATGCTCGACATGGGCTTCCGGCCGGTGGTGGACAGGATCGTGAAGATGACCCAGGCCGAGCGCCAGACGCTTCTGTTCTCCGCCACGCTCGAGGGCGAGGTGGGGCGCATCGCCAAGGCGTACACCTCCAATCCCCGCCGTCACGAGCACGCCCACCCGGTCGAGCGCAAGGCGGACGTGGCCCATCGCTTCGTGATGGTCAGCCACGAGGGCAAGGTCGCGCGCCTGGTCACGGAGCTAGGCGAGCCCGAGCGCGGGCTGACGCTCGTGTTCGTGCGCACCAAGCGCGGAGCCGACCGGCTGGTCAAGCGGCTGGCCTCCAGCAGCGTGCAGGCGGTGGCGATGCACGGCGACAAGTCCCAGGGGCAGCGCGAGCGGGCCCTGGCGAACTTCGAGGCGGGCGTTGTGGACACGCTCGTGGCCACCGACGTGGCCGCCCGCGGGATCGACGTGGTGGGGATCACGCACGTCATCAACTACGACATTCCGGCCACGCGCGACGACTACGTGCATCGCATCGGACGGACCGCTCGCGCGGGCGCGAGCGGCGTCGGCGTCACGCTCGTCGCACACGATCAGGCACGCGAACTGGCGGGCATGGTCGGCGAGCTGGGGCTGGATCGGGAGCTGGAGCTGGCCGGCATGAGCGCCGGGCGCTCGGCACCCGGTGGCCGCCCGGCGCGGGCACGCTCGGGCACCGGCCCAAACCGTCAGCGCCCGAGCGATCGGCGCTCCAACCCTTCGAAGGGCGCCGGCGAGCGCTCGGGCGTCGCCCCGCGCGGTGGCAGCTCCCGTCGCGGACGGGCCTCGGGGCGCTCCAGGTAGGCCCTGGGAGCGGTCATCCCGGCCGCTCTCTCAGCTAACGTCGCGCCCATGAGCTCGTCGCACCCGCCCGATCCCAATGGGCAGACCGGTGCAAACGGCGACCCGTCAGCGGCCGACCTGCTCGCCCACTACGACGTCCTGCTCGTGCGCGCCCCAAATCCGGGGCCGCTCACGCTGACGGGCACCAACACCTGGGTCGTCGGCCGCCGGCCCGCCTGGATCGTCGATCCGGGACCGCTGATCGAGGAGCATCTCACGCGCCTGCTCGCCGCGATCGATGCCCGCGGCGGGCTCGGCGGCGTGGTGCTCACCCACGATCATCGCGACCATTCGGAGGCCGTCGGCGCGCTGCTCGATCATCATCCCGCTCCGCTCGCGGCCGGGCGCGGAGCGGCTGATGTGCGGCTCGGCGAGGAGGTGCGCTTCGGCCCGTTCGAGGCTGTGTGCACTCCCGGCCACGCGGCTGACCACTACGCGCTGATCGCCGAGGGGGCCTGCTTCACCGGCGACGCCGTGCTCGGCGACGGGAGCGTGTTCATCAGCCCCTACCGCGGCGCCATGTCCGGCTACCTGCTGTCGCTCACCCGCCTGCGCCTGCGCGAAGACTTCAACGTGCTCTGCCCCGGCCACGGACCCCCGGTGTGGGACGCGCACACCAAGCTCGAAGAGTACGTAGCGCATCGAATCGACCGGGAAAACCACCTGATCTTGGCTCTGGGGGAAGGCCGGCGCACGATCGCCGAACTGCTCGACGCGGTCTGGTCGGAGGTGCCCGAGCAGCTGCGCCAGCTCGCCACCGCCACGCTGGCCGCGCACCTGGACAAGCTCGAGGAGGAGCAGGTCCTGCCCACCGGCGTGGAGCGGCCCAAGTTCGAGCGGACCGAATGGTGAGCGCGCCCGAGCCGGCAGTCGCCGCGGAGACCGCCGCCGTGCGCCCGATGCCCGCCGGGGCCGGCTCGCGGGCGAGCTCGCTGGACTCGCCCTTCCCGCCGATCGCCGACTACGGCTTCCTGTCGGACTGCCACACAGGCGCGCTCGTCGCCTCCGACGGATCGATCGAGTGGATGTGCCTGCCCCATTTCGACTCGCCCTCGGTGTTCGGCGCGCTGCTGGACCGCGGCGCCGGCAGCTGGCGGGTGGGCCCCTACGGCGTCTACGTCCCCGCCGGCCGACGCTACATCCCGGGCACCAACGTGATCGAGACGACGTGGATGACCGCGCAGGGGTGGCTGCGCGTGGTCGACGCCCTGACGATCGGCCCCTGGCACGACAACAAGCACGGCTCCAGCCACACGCGACCGCCTACGGACTACGACGCCGATCACCTGGTGGTGCGCATGATCGAATGCATCCAGGGACAGGTGCAGATCGAGATCGTGTGCGAGCCGATGCTCGACTACGGCGCCACGCCGGCGCATTGGAGCGTCGTGGAGAGTGGCGAGGAGGGCGTCTGCATGATGGACGCCACCGACGACGTGACCGCCTTCCGGCTGTTCAGCGACGTCCGCCTGGGCATCGAGGGCAACCGCGCTCACGGCCGCCACACGATGAGCGAGGGCGAGAAGCGCTTCTGCGCGCTCTCCTGGACGGAGGAGCGGGGCGGCCCGCACACGGTCGAGCAGGCTGAAGGGCACATGGAGCGCACGAGGCACTTCTGGCGCACGTGGCTCGCGGGAGGCACCTACCCCGACCATCCGTGGCGCTTTCACCTGCAGCGCTCGGCGCTCGTGCTGAAGGGCCTGACGTTCATGCCGACGGGCGCGCTGGTGGCCGCGCCCACCACCTCGCTGCCGGAGACCCGCGGCGGGGAACGCAACTGGGACTACCGCTACTGCTGGATGCGCGACGCCTCCTTCACACTGTGGGCGCTGCACGCGCTGGGCCTGAACTGGGAGGCGGACGACTTCGTCCAGTATGTCGCCGACATGGAGCGAAACGAGGACGGCTCGCTGCAGATCATGTACGGGATCAAGGGCGAGAAGGAGCTGGTGGAGTCGACGCTCGACCATCTCAAGGGCTATGAGGGGGCGCGGCCGGTGCGCGTCGGCAACGGCGCCTACAACCAGCGCCAGAACGACGTCTTCGGGGCGGTGCTCGACTCGGTCTACCTGCACTCCAAGAAGCGCGACCACATCCCCGAGCGGCTGTGGCCGGTGCTGGCCGACCAGGTCCAGTGCGCGGCCAACGCCTGGAAGGAGCCCGACCAGGGGATCTGGGAGGCGCGCGGCGAGCCCCGCCACTATGTCTCCTCCAAGCTGATGTGCTGGGTGGCGATGGACCGCGGCGCACGGCTGGCCGAACGCCGCGGCCACGTCGAGCAGGTGGAAGAGTGGCAGGCGCTGGCCGATGAGATCCACGAGGACATCCTCAACCGCGGCGTCGACAAGCGCGGCGTGTTTCGCCAGCACTACGAAACGGATGCGCTCGACGCCTCCAGCCTGCTGGTGCCGCTGCTGCGCTTCCTCGGGCCCGAGGACGAGCGCGTGCGCGCCACCGTGATGGCCATCCGCGAGGAGCTGACCGAGGGTGGCCTGGTCCTGCGCTACCGCACCGACTCCACCGACGACGGCCTGGACGGGGAGGAGGGCACGTTCCTGATCTGCTCCTTCTGGCTGGTCTCGGCGCTGTCGGAGATCGGCGAGCACCGCCAGGCCGAGCACCTGTGCGAGCGCCTGCTCTCCTACTCCTCCCCGCTGGAGCTGTATGCCGAGGAGCTCGAGGCCTCCTCCGGTCGCCACCTCGGCAACTACCCTCAGGCGTTCACGCATCTGGCGCTGATCAACGCGGTCACGCACGTGATCGCCGCCCAGCAGCAGACGTGAGGCGAGCGGCCGGCGCCGGTCAGTAGCCGGGCTCGCCCGGAAGCAGGATGCGCGCGACCTCGCCTTCCAGCACCACCCTGGGCTGCACCGGCAGGACCTCGCGTCCGCGCGCGTGGATCAGCAACTCCTCGACGGAGGAGAACTCGCTGAGCTGCTCCAGGTGCTTGATGGTCGGGAACACCAGCGCTATCTGCTGGGCGCGGTAGGCGGCGAGCGCGGCCTCAGGCGTGAACCAGCCGAGGTCCACGCACTCCTCGCCGTCGATCCGCGGCTCCTGCCCGCTGGGCAGCGGGGCCAGGAAGAAGTGCGTGTCGAAGCGGATCTGCACCTCCGCGGGCGTGATCCAGCGCGAGAACTTCACGAGCGCGGCGGGATCCTCGAGGGTGATCGCCGCCTCCTCCCTCAGCTCCCTGATGGCGGCCGCGCGGTGGGCCTCGTCGCCGTCGCCCTCCTCCGCGTCCACCGCGCCGCCCGGGAACACCCACACGCCGCCCATGAATCGGGCCTGCGGCGTGCGTCTGACCAGCAGCACCTCCAGGTCATCCGCGCCTCCCCTGAGCAGGATCACGGTGGCCGCCTGGCGCGGGCGCGCCGGCGGGCCGGGGTTGTAGTCCTCGCCCGGTCCTGGACGCTCGCTCTGCTCACGTGCGCGCACGCGCTGACCCTAGCGGTCGGTAGTCTTTTACGCATGAGCAACCCGACAGAGGCCGCGCGCCCGTGAGCGCGCCCACCGGGACCCTCCAGCGCTGGATCTGCGAGTCCTGCGGATATATCTACGACCCCGAGGAAGGCGATCCCGACGGCGGGATCCCCGCGGGCACGCCGTTTGAGGGGATCCCCGACACCTGGTTCTGCCCGGTGTGCGGCGCGCGCAAGCGCGACTTCGTCCTCTACGAGGACTAGGACGCCCGCTGAGCGGCGCGATGCGGCGTCCTCGGTCGCTCGCATGCCAAGCACGCCACGCTCCCTGCGTCCTTGCCTCGCTTGCCCAGCGAACGTCCTAGAGGCGTGAGCCAGAGTCCGGACTGGGAGCAGCTGCTCGCGCTCGACAGCGAGCGCGTCTGGCACCCCTACGGCGCGCTGCCCGCCGCGCTGCCCTCGTTGCCGGTGGTGTCGGCCGAGGGGGTGCGGTTGAGGCTGGCCGACGGGCGCGAGCTGATCGACGGCATGGCCTCGTGGTGGTGTGCCATCCACGGCTACCGCCACCCGGCGCTCGATCGCGCCGTGACCGACCAGCTTGGCCGGATGGCGCACGTGATGTTCGGCGGGCTGACCCACGAGCCCGCCGTGCGCCTGGCCGAGCGCCTGACGGAGATGGCGCCCGAGGGTCTGGAGCGGGTCTTCTTCGCCGACTCCGGGTCGGTGTCGGTCGAGGTGGCCATCAAGCTCTGCCTGCAATACCAGCGTGCGCTGGGGCGCGGCGAGCGCACGCGCCTGCTCGCGGTGAGGGGCGGCTACCACGGCGACACGGCGGGAGCGATGGCGGTCTGCGATCCGGCTGGCGGCATGCACAGCCTGTTTGCGGGAGTCCTGCCCGAGCACGTCTTCGCTGAGCGCCCACCCGACGGCTTCGACGCCCCCCTGGACGACGCATGGGCCCGAAGCGTGAGCGCACTCGCCGAGGAGCACGCTCGGGAGCTGGCCGCCGTGATCGTCGAGCCGGTGGTGCAGGGCGCGGGCGGGATGCGCTTCCACTCCCCTGAGTGCATCGCCCATCTCAGGCGCGTGTGCGACCAGCACGACATGCTGCTGGTGCTCGATGAGATCGCCACGGGCTTCGGGCGCACCGGCGCGATGTTCGCATGCGAGCACGCGGGCGTGGCCCCGGATGTGATGTGCGTGGGCAAGGCCCTCACCGGCGGCTACATGACGCTCGCCGCCACCCTCTGCACCCGGGAGGTCGCCGACGCGGTGTCCGCGGGCGAGGGGGGCGGGCTGATGCACGGGCCGACCTTCATGGGCAACCCGCTCGCATGCGCCGTGGCGCTCGCCTCGTTGGAGCTGCTCGCCGACGGCGGCTGGAGGGCGCGGGTGGGGGCGATCGCGCAGGGACTCATGAGCGGCCTGGAGCCGGCCCGCGAGCTGCCGGGCGTCAAGGACGTGCGCGTGCTCGGCGCGATCGGCGTGGTGCAGCTGGAGCGCCAGGTGGATGTCGCCGCCGCCACCGCCGTCGCGGTCGGGCAGGGCGTCTGGCTGCGCCCGTTCCGCGACCTGATCTACACAATGCCGCCGTATGTCATCGGCGAGGAGGATCTGGCGAGGGTGACGGGGGCGATGGTGGGGGCCGTGCGTCTCGCCGCGGGAAACTCCTAGCTCAAGCCAGCCAGCGCCGCCACGGCAGGGTGTCGCCCGCCCGTGCCAGCCCAGCCACATCCGGGCCGTCGAGGGTGGGAAGCGTCTGCACCTCGACATCGCCCAGGCGCTCGATGGCCTTGAGGTTGGAGCGCTCGATCTCGCCGGGCACCTCCGGCCAGGGGGTGAGCACGACGGCGAGTACCTTCAGGCCGGCCCCGCGCGCGGCCTGGAGGGTCAGCAGCGTGTGGTTGATCGTGCCGAGGCCGGGCCTCGCGGCGATCACCACGGGCAGGCCCAGCGCGGCGGCCAGGTCGCACACGCTGTAGTCCTCGGCGAGCGGCACCAGCAATCCGCCCACGCCCTCCACGATCAGCGTCGCCTCCGAGGCCGCGCTGCGGGCGGCGCTGAGCAGCCTGGCGGGCTCGATCCTCGCGCCGGCCAGGCTCGTGGCCAGCTGCGGCGAGGCGGCGGGGCCGAAGCGCAGCGGCGCGACCTCCTCGGGGCGCATTCCGGTCACCCGCGCCAGCAGCTCGTGGTCGGGCGGCCACGAGCCCGGCTGTCCCTCCGCGCCGGCGTCTGCGTGATCCAGGCCGGTGAGCACCGGCTTGTGCGCACGCACCGGCTCTCCGGCGGCGACCATGGCGGCGAGCAGCGCGGCGCTCAGCACCGTCTTGCCGACCCCCGTGTCGGTGCCCGTGACGAACAGGCCGCGCATGTGTGTGCCCGTGACGGGCCGCTAGGCGGCGCGGGCGCTCGGGGCGAGCTCGCGCTCGAGGTCGAACGGTGCGCTCGGCCCCGCCAGTGCGGAGAGCGCCACCGCCGGCTGCTCGCCGTCGCGCTCGAGATCGAACGGCGCGGCCGTGCGTGGCGCGCGGGAGGGCTCGTGCGCGTAGGCCGAGAGCTCCGCGTGTGCCGAGAGCTCCGCGTGTGCCGGCTCGGGCGCAGCGCGGCGCTCGGTGTGGGCGGGCGCCATCGCCGCGGGGTCCAGGTCGAGCTTGCGCGTCAGCTCCCCGAGCACGCCAGCCGCCGTACGCAGCTCGGCGGCGGTGTGCGACGCCATCACGGTCAGGCGCAGCCTGGATGTCCCGTCGGGCACCGTCGGAGGCCGGATCGCCTGCGCGAAGACGCCGCGCTCGATCGCCTCCTGGCAGAGGCGCATGGCGGCGCGCTCCTCGCCGACGATCAGCGCCACGATCTGCATCTCGCTGTCCGCCACGGGGAAGCCCTCGGCGGCGAGCGCCCGGCGCAGGACGCGTGCGTTGGAGCGCAGGCGCTGGACGCGGTGGGGGCGCTCGCGCAGAAGCTCCAGGGCGGCGAGCGCGCCCGCCACGGCGGGCGGCGGCGGCGCGGTCGAGAAGATCAGCGAGCGGGCCGTGTTGATCAGGTAGCGGACCATCTCCGCGCTCGCGCACGCGTAGGCGCCGTAGGAGCCGAGCGCCTTGCCGAGCGTCCCGACCACCACGTCGATCTCGCCCTCCAGCCCGGCCTCCGCGACCGCGCCGCGGCCGTCGGGGCCGAGGTTGCCGACGGCGTGTGCCTCATCCACCACCATGCGCGCCCCGTATGCCTGGGCCGCATCGAGCAGCTGCGCCAGCGGCGCCACGTCGCCATCCATCGAGAACACCGAGTCCGTCACGATCAGCCGTCGCGCCTGCCCGTCGCGGCCGCTCGCGTGCCGGTGCAGGCTCCACTCCAGGTGCTCCACGTCGCGGTGGTGGTAGATCACCACCTCCGCGCGCGAGAGCCGGCAGCCGTCCACGATCGAAGCGTGGTTGAGCTCGTCCGAGAAGATCGTGTCGCCGCGGCCGGCGAGCGCGCCGATGACCCCGAGGTTGGCCAGGTAGCCGGAGCCGAACAGCAGACATGCCTCGCTGCCCTTGAACGCAGCCAGCCGCTCCTCCAGGCGCCCGTGGATGGTCATGGTGCCCGACACCAGCCGTGAGGCGCCCGCGCCGACGCCCCAGCGCATTGCCGCGTCCGCCGCCGCCTCGCGCACGCGTGGATGGTCCGCGAGCCCCAGGTAGTTGTTCGAGCAGAGCAGCAGCACGGGCTTGCCGTCGAGCAGCACGTTCGGTCCCTGCGGTCCGCTGATCAGGCGCAGGCGACGACCCAGGCCGAGCCGCTCCAGTTCCGCCAGGCGCTCTGCGATCTCGCTCATCTCCGCGCCCGCTGCCGGCCTAGCCGATCGGGGCTGGGTGGGGGACGCGGTTGACCGCGCCGTCCGGGCGCGGCGGGACGGCGCGCTTGGCGCGAAAGCGCAGCTGTGTGGAGGGATCCCAGAGCCGCACCTGCAGGTCGATCGGCGCGGGCTCAGACTCCTCTGGCAGGACCTGCGCGAGAACGTCGGGCGTCTCGCCCTCCAGCCAGCCCGAGCGGTTGTCCGGTCGCGGGTTGGCCGCGTTGTCGGGCTGGGAGGCCACGTTCAGGCCGAGCTGCTCGAACATCTCGCGGTCGGTCTCGGGCTCGTTGCCGAGCGTGGTCAGGAAGTTGCCCATCATCACGCCGTTTATGCCCGCCCTGACCGCCAGCTGCTGCAGCTCGCCGAGGTTCTCCACGCGCCCGCCGCACAGCCGGAACAGCGCCTCGGGGAGGATCAGGCGGAAGATGGCGATCCACTTGACCGCCTCCCACGGGTCCATGTAGTCGCGGTCGCCGAACTTGGTGCCCGGTCGCGGGTTGAGCATGTTGATGGGGACGCTGGTGGGGTTGATGGCGGCCAGCTCGAAGGCCATCTCCACGCGCTGGGCGCGGGTCTCGCCTAGGTTCAGGATGCCGCCCACGCAGGTCTCCAGGCCGGCCTCGCGGACGGCGTCGATGGTGCGCAGGCGACCCTCGTAGCGGACGGTGCTGGTCACCTCGTCGTAGTAGCTCTGCGCGGTCTCCACGTTGTGGTGCACGCGCTGGATGCCCGCCTCGCGCAGTGCCTTGGCGCGCTCGGCGGAGATGTGTCCGACGGATGCACAGCGCTTCAGGTTGGTCTGCTCGGAGACGAGCCGTACGCCTTCGAGGTACTTGTGGAAGTCGCGCTTGGAGAGCCCCTGGCCCTGGGTTACCATGCAGAAGCGGTGCGCGCCCGCCGCCTCGGCTGCGCGCGCGTGCTCGAGGATCTGCTCGGGCTCCATCATCGCGTGCATCGGCGTCTCCGCGTCGGCGAAGCGCGACTGCGCGCAGAAGCCGCAGTCCTCGGCGCAGCCTCCCGACTTGGCGTTGACCAGCGAGCACATGTCGGTGGAGTCCGCGAAGCGCTCCACCCGCGCCTCCCACGCGCGGCCAATCAACGCTTCGATCTGCCCGTGGTCCTCGATCTCACCGAGCTGGAGGGCCTCCTCGCGTGTGATCAACGACGCCATCTGCCACACCGTATGAGGTGCGGCGGACGGCTACTGACCGCGCCAGCGGGGAGGGCGGCGCTCGGCGAAGGCGCGCATTCCCTCGCGCAGGTCCTGCGAGGCGAAGGACGCGCGGCGCAGCTCGATCAGCTCCGCTTCGACGTCCGCCGGGAGCTGGCTCTCGGCGCGCAGCAGCTCCGCGATCACGCGCTTGTTGCCCGTTTGCGAAAGGGGCGCGTTGCCGGCCAGCTCGGCTGCGATCTCGAGGGCGTCCGCCTCCAGCTGCTCGGCCGGGCAGACGCGGTTGACCAGTCCCCAGGAGAGCGCGGTCGGGGCGTCGATGTAGCGCCCGAGCAGGAACAGCTCGCGCGTGCGCGCCGCGCCGATCGCGTCGACGAAGCGGCGCAGACCCGTGTGGGAGTAGACCAGCCCGAGCTTGGCGGGGGGCATGCCGAGCTTGACGGCATCCTGGGCGACGCGCAGATCGCAGGACAGCGCCAGCTCGAGCCCGCCGCCGATCGTGTGCCCGGGCAGTACGGCGAGCGTCGGGTGGGGGAACGCCTCCAGGGCGTCGATGGCTTGGGTGAAGGGATGCGCGACCAGCCGCTCGGCGCGCTCTTCGAACTCCTCGTCGGGGATCTCGCCGATGTCATAGCCCGCGGAGAACATCCCGTGCGAGCCCGTGACCATCACGCAGCGCGTCTGCGACCGCGGCGCGGAGCACTCGCCGAGCGTGTCGCTGATCGCGTCGAGGATCGGGTGGTCGAGCGCGTTGCGCTTGGCCGGGTTTGAGATGGTCAGGCGAACGACGCCGTCGGCCGGCTCGTCGATCAGGAGCTTGCCGTCGGCAAGCTCGCGTGGGGGAGCGCTCGAGGACACGCGCGGACAGGCTAGCCGAGCGCCCGCACGGACGGCGCGGCGGGCAGACTGGCGCTGTGAGCTCTCCCTACTCCAGCACCACCAGCGTGTCGCCCTCGTTGACCGCCTGGCCCTCCTGGCAGCGGATCTCGGTGACCGTTCCCGCGTCCTCCGCCTCCACGGGCATCTCCATCTTCATCGACTCGAGGATCGCGACCGTGTCGCCCTCCTCGATGGTGTCGCCGACCGCACACTCGATTTTCCATACGGTGCCGGTTATATGCGCCTCAACATCAGTCATGTGATCCTCCATCCGCCGCTCGCCGCCACTGGGTGGGGACAATAGATCGCGCCGCCGACCGATCCACGCGCGCGGGCATCTTCGTGGTGGTGGCCGCGTACAACGAGGCCGACCGGATAGGCGCCACGCTGGCCGCGCTGGCGCGCACCTTCCCCGAGGCCCCCGTGTGGGTGGCTGACGACGGCTCCAGCGACGCCACCGCCCAGATCGCCCGCGACGCGGGCGCGGAGGTCGTGCGCAGCGAGCGCGTGATCGGCAAGGGGGAGGCGGTCACGGCGGGCGCACGGAAGGCGCTGCGTCGCTCGCGCCAGTCCGCGGCCCACGACTACGACGGCCCGTCGGTGTTCGTGCTCTGCGACGGCGACCTGGGGGACTCGGCGAGCGAGCTGGGCCCGCTCGCGGACGCGGTTGCCCGCGGCGAGGCGGATGTGGCGGTGGCGGCCTTCGCCAGGCGCCTCGGCGGAGGCTTCGGACTGGCGCTCGGCTTCGCGCGCTGGGCGATCCGCCGGCGCTGCGGTCTCGAGACGAGCGCGCCGATCTCCGGGCAGCGCGCGCTCGCCGAGCGGGCGCTCGAGGACGTGCTGCCGTTCGCGCACGGTTTCGGCATGGAGATCGGGATGACCATCGACGCGGTCCGCGCGGGGCATCGCCTCCTCGAGATCGAGCTAGACCTCTCCCACCGTGCGAGCCGCCGCACGGCCGCGGGGTTCGTCCATCGCGCGCGCCAGCTGGTGGACTTCGTGCGGGCGTATCTGGGCCGCCGTTGAGCCGCGCCTGACCCGTCGATTACCGTTTGCGGCAATGATCGGGGGGATCATCGCCAGGCGGGCGCGTAACCTTGTGGGCTGTGGGAGGTAGAGCGCTCAGATGAGCGAGCTGGCACCGATGCGCGAGCAGGTCTACGCGGACCCGCGGCCGAAGGAGCACTTCGACCGCTTCCACAAGCGTTCGCGCGAGCGCGAACCGGACTGGGCATATGAGCTCGTGCGGGTGCTCACATCGCTGTACGGCTACACCTTCCTGCGCGCCCGCGCGATCTCCACCGAGAAGGTGCCGGGCCGGGGGGCGGTGATCCTCGCGCCCAACCACTTCTCGTTCATGGACCACTTCCTGATGGGCTGCTACATCCGGCGCAAGGTCCGCTTCATGGCCAAGTCGCAGCTGTTCAAAGGGCCGATGCAGTTCATCTACACCCACGGCGGCGTGTTCCCCGTGCGTCGCGGCGCGCGCGACGAGGAGACGTTCATCACGGCGAGGACCATCCTCGCCCGCGAAGGCGCGATCACCATGTACTGCGAGGGCGGACGTTCGCGCACCGGCAAACTGGCCGAGCAGGCCAAGCGCGGGATCGGGCGCCTGGCGCTGGAGACCGGCGCGCCGGTGGTGCCGATCGCCATCCACGGCTCCTCGCGCATCCGCAACTGGAAGCGGCTGCAGTTCCCCAAGGTCACCATCCAATACGGCGAGGCCCTCCGCTGGGAGCTGATCGAGAACCCGACGCGCGAGCAGCAGCAGGCGGTGGCCGATCAGGTCCTGGTGGAGATCCGCCGCCTGTACGCCGGCCTGGAGGAGCATGGCCGCAAGGAGGTCCTCAGGCGGGTGCGCGAGCAGCGCCGCGCGGCGCGCAGGGCGTCCAAGGGCGCGGCGGTCGCGTGAGCGCCGTGTCGAGGAGTCGCCACCGTCGCCTGACGTTCGCCTCCATGCCGAGCGGGCGCGAGGAGGAGGCGAACGATGCAGCAGCGGCTTGACGTCGGCGGAGTGATCCGCCGTGTGTGGTCGATCTACGTCGAGGAGGCTGCGGTCCTGATGCCGGCCGCGGCGGCGGTGTTCGTCGTGGCGGGGATCGTCGCGGCGCTGCTCGCCGCCAGCGGTTCGCTGCTCGGGCTGCTGGTGGCGGAGATCCTGGTGATCGTGGCGGGGATGCTCTTCACGGGCATGGTCGTGGAGCTGGTCGCCGACGTGCAGGACGGCCGCCGCGACTCGAGCCCCGGACAGCTCCTGCGGGCGGTGGCTCCGGTGCTCGGCCAGCTGATCCTCGTCGGGCTCGTCGCGAGCATTGCGATCGTGATCGGCCTGTTCGCGATCGTGGTCCCGGGATTGATCCTCATCACCATCTGGTCGGTGTTCGTCCCGGTGATCGTGCTCGAGCGCGCTCCCGGGCTGAGCGCGCTGGGACGCAGCCGGGAGCTGGTCAGGGGAAACGGGTGGCAGGTGTTCGGCGTGCTGTTCGTGCTGTTCGTCCTGGTCGGCCTGCTCTCGGTCGTGATCGAGGGGGCGGCGGCTTCGGCGGGCACGGGCGTGGGCATTGTCGTGCGGGTGGTGGTCGGCGTGCTGACAGCGCCGTTCGGCGCGCTGGCCTCGGCGGTCCTCTACTTCGACCTGCGCGGGACCTCCGGGCCGGCGGTCGAGCCGCCCGGCGCCGCCTCGGCGGGCTCTGCGCCGCCGGGCGCCGTCTGACGCTTGGAGGCGCGCGCCCATTAGGGTGCGCGGGCGATGTCCACGATCGACCCATCCGAGCTGCTGCGCCCGGGCCTGCTGCGGGGGGTCTCGATCGTGCTCGCCGGCCCCGCGACGGCCGGCGCCGAGGCGGGGGGCCGGCTGACGGCCGCGGTCCATGCGGCGTGCGCCGAGCTGGGAGCTCGCGTGTCGGAGCTGTCGCTGGCGGTCGAGGGGTCGGGCGCTGTGGATGAAGCGGGGATGGACGAGGCGGTGGATCGAGCGCTCGATGAGCTTGGCCACATCGACATGCTGGTGCTCGACGCTGCGGGCCTGTTCAGCTCCACGGCGCAGCGGGCGGGCGGGGAGCAGGACGACCCGATAGCCCGCGCCTCCGGGAGCGGGCGCGAGATGCTGGTGGCGTGCCTGGAGGCCAGCTGGAACGTCACGCGCGCGGTCGCCAACAGGGCGTTCCTGCCGGGCGGGCGCGGTGGGCGGATCGTCTACCTGGCTCCCGCCCCGGGCGCGGAGGCAGCGGAGAGGGCCCCGCACGTGGACGCGGCCCGCGCGGGTCTCGAGAACCTCGCGCGGACGCTGTCCATCGAGTGGGCGCGCCACGGCATCATGCCTGTCACGATCGCCCCCGGCGCGGCGACGGGCGCCGGCGAGGTGGCCGGGCTCACCGCCTACCTGGCCTCGCCCGCCGGCGCGTACTTCTCCGGTTGCCTGCTGGACCTCAGGGGCCCGGGACAGGCCTAGCCGCTCGCCTCAGCCGCTCATCCCGCCGAACAGTCCGCCGGTGATGTGCAGGGTCTGCCCGTGCACGTAGTTGGACCACGGCGAGCACAGGAAGAACACTCCTCCGGCGGCCTCTTCGGGCGTTGCCGGGCGGCCGAGCGGAATCAGCATGGAGGCCATCTGGCGCATCTGCTCGGGGATGCCCAGCTGGATCTTCTCGCCGTCCTTCTCCATGGTGTTCTCATCGACCTTGGCCTGGGTGAGGCGCGTGTCGATGAAGCCGAAGGCCACGGCGTTGACGTTGACCTTGAACTGGCCCCACTCCTTGGCCACGGTTTTGGTCAGGCCGACCACGGCGGCCTTGCCGGCGGAGTAGTTGGCCTGCCCGGCGTTTCCGAACGTGCCGGAGGTGGAGGACACGTTGACGATCTTGCGGAACACCTCCAGGCCTTCCTCGCGCTCCTTCTTGGCGGGCTCGCGCAGGTGCGGCGCGGCGGCGCGGATCACGCGGAAGGGCACCACGGTGTGGATGTCGATCATCGCCTGGAATTGCTGGTCGGTCATCTTGTGGATGGGCGCGTCCAGCGTGTAGCCGGCGTTGTTGACGATGATGTCGATCTTGCCGAACGAGTCCACCGCCTTCTGCACGAGCTCCTCGGGGATCCCCGGCTTGGTCAGATCGCCGGCGAACACTGCGGTCTCGCCGTTGATCTCACCGGCGGCCTGCTCGGCTACGTCACCGTCGAGGTCGTTGATCAGAACCTGAGCGCCCTGCGCGACGAGCAGCTCCGCGGTTGCGCGTCCGATCCCGCGTGCGGAACCGGTGACGATTGCCGACTTGCCGTCGAGAACTCCCATAGCTGTTGCTTCTCCTTGTCGTATTGCGGTGCGCGGAGGTTATCCGAGCGCCCGTCAAGGGCCCGGCCGGGGCGTGCACGGGCGGCCGGTGGGCGGCCGGGACGCGGACCGGATGGCGCCTGGAGAGCTCAGGCGGTGATGATGAGGCCGAAGTCCTGCGTGTAGATGCCGCCGGACTGGCCGTGGGCGAGCGAGTTGGGGACGTGCGGCGAGGCTCCTATGCCGGAGTCGCGGAAGCGCCCATCGAGGATGTTGGCCCGATGCCCGGGCGAGGCCATCCAGGCGGCGACGATGGCGCGCGGCGTGCCGAGGCTGCCGGTGCCCCAGGCGATGTTCTCCCCGACTTCGTAGCCGATCCGCGGGCTGTAGATGTAGCCGGCGGCCCGCATGCGGTCGAGCGGCGTCTGTCCGCCGGGGCCCGCGTGTTCGAAGTAGTCGCCTGAGACCATGCTCTGCGTGTGGTCCTGGGCGGCCTGTGCGAGGTTGCCGTTGTCCTGCAGCGCGGCCTCGCCGTGAGCGGCCCGTTCGCGGTTGACCAGGCACAGGGTTGCGGCGCGGATGCGGTCGAGGTCTTCCTGGCTGGGCCGCAGTTCCGCATCCACGCAGGTGCCGTCGGCGGAGACGGCGGATGTGGAGCGGCCCGAGGAGCGGCGGAGCGTGCGGTGG
>Ga0075521_10000174_pt1 | contig 15895 bp, 13 predicted proteins | sample NGEPerD_FD_74785 | JGI IMG/M metagenome (GOLD analysis project Ga0075521, IMG submission 74785) | Arctic peat soil microbial communities from the Barrow Environmental Observatory site, Barrow, Alaska, USA - NGEE PermafrostAB12-D | ecosystem: Environmental > Terrestrial > Soil > Wetlands > Peat ...
ACTCATGATAGTGGATACTGAGTTTACTGATTTGTTCGCCTGCTTTTTCCCTTTCGAAACGGGCTGCAGACTGACCGATTTCGACTAGTGCATTGGTTGTACCGCTCAGGGCACTCAATACCACGATCTTCTTCTCCGGGTCTGCGGTAATCAATTTGGCCACTTCATGCATACGCTCCGGTTTGCCTACCGACGTGCCCCCGAATTTCATAACTTTCATGCGATCCTTTTTTGCGACCGCAAATATACAAATGAAAACGCCACCGCGGATTTTAAAACCGGGTGGCGTCTAATATTCTTGTTGGATTATCTCTTTACAATCTTCTGGTTATACAGTTTGTTATTCAGCATTACCTGGATCACATAAATTCCTTTTGGCAAATATCCCAGCTGGTCGACCAGTACGCTGTTGCTTCCGTTGGAAACGTTGAACGATCTGATCATCAGTTGTTTTCCTGTATTGTCAATCAGTCGAATCATACCTGTCGCCGGCTTTGTGGCATAAATGCTCAGCGTTGTATAATCGTTTAACGGATTCGGAAATACAGAGAGTACATTTTCGGATTGCTCCAGTTTAATCGCAATGACTTTACTGTACGAGAATTTACCATCTTTATCCACGATCCTCAGGCGATAAAACACGATATCGCTGTTAATATTAAAAAGTTGATCGTTGACATTGTAACTATGTACAGGGATAAGTGATTCATCAGCATTCACCCGTTCAACTCCAAGAAAACTGATCGCATCTGTACTTCTCTCTACTTCAAAATAGTCTGCATTTAATTCGTTTGTAGTTGACCAGGATACTTTGACGTTGTTATCTGAAATATAACTGGCTGTAAAATTCAAAAGGGTTACCGGAAGTATCATTACCTGACAGATCTGCATTTTCGGAGGTAACTGGGCAAAAGGGAATGTCTGGGTCAGTACGCCTGGAAATCCGTCCGCAGCACCAAAACTATTTGTACCTGATGTACCGGTACTGATCCCTGTACTTCCCTGAGTAACTGTGGAAGCCACATTAAGGGCACTATTGGAAAAGATCACTCCACCTCCACCCCCGCCACCAGGACCGTGTTGGGTCGCGCCCAGACTTAACGGATTATTACTTCCCCCATCTCCACCATTTGCCCTAGCTGTAATTCCGGCCTGGCCGCTATTGGCATAAATCAATATACTTCCACCAGCACCGCCACCACCTGATCCATCTATAGTGACCGTACTGTTACCTGTGTTTCCGTTCGCGACAACATTTCCAGTACCTATAATTGTTGTTGAATTAATGATAACCATTCCGCCTCCGGTTGCTCCACCACTCGCAGCTCCACCACCGGGTATACCCGTTGCATCATTGCTGGTACCGGCTCCTCCGCCCCCACCCATGATCAGTCTGCTGGGACTATAATAAGTTGTTACAGGATAGATCGGTCCCGCACCATAAGTTTGTAATGGTGTACCACCATGCCCGCCACTTAAACCAAACGAAAACCAACCATTACCTCCCAGGCCGCCCATCCCCCCGTTTCCGCCGCCGCCGCCACCCGCATTTTCATCATTGCTTGCCGGACGACTATCAGATGCACCACCACCAGCATTACCCGCACCACCGCGTGCATAACTACCGCTTGGATAGCCTTCATTTGCGGCGCCATTGTCAACAAGCGCATTATTAACTGTAATATAACGGGGTGTCCCGGCTACTCCTTCAGCTTTACTTGCGTGAGCATTTACTGTTGAAAGACTATAATAATCAGTTTTGTTTGTACCAGCCGCTCCGCTTAGTGCACGACCACCACCTCCGCGGAAGCCAGCTCCTGAAGCATTTATGGTCTGACCATTGAAGTCCAGCTGATTTACGGCACTTATGACAGTTACCCCACCTGTAGAACCGTTCCATTGAGGTGTTGTTATGGTCGCGCCCAGTTGTATATTAAAATGTTGCGGTACACGAATTACCTGGTAGGTATACTGGCCTGTAGCACCCCACGCCGCGTAAGCGTAATTATAGGTCAGGCCGGCTGAAATATTTAAAATCCCACCACCAACAGGAACAGCATTAGTCGCTACCGCAAATTCCATATAACCTGCAATTAGATTGGTTGTAATCATTCCAGTGCCCACATTCGCATTACCACCATATGTAACCAGATTTTTAGCTGCTGGCACGAATAGCTGTGCTCCCTGCATTTGTATAATCAATACGATGTCTCCCGTTGCGATCGGTGCGTTTCCGAAATTCGGTCCCGCGCCGATTGGCCCTAATGTAATAGATGTGGTACCGGCAGCAACGGCTGCCTGTGTACCTGGATAGTATGTGTTTTCGTTGGCGCTTAAAATAGTTGTTCCGGAAACCGGGCAATTCTGTGCATTCACCACATTTCCGTTGAACATCAGGAACATACCCAGAATAACAGCCATGCTTACGCGCATATGTGAAGCCCTGGCTTTAAGAGAAGAACGTCCAGCCTTGCAGGTCTCCCGTATGATGTTACTGTAAGAAGCTACAGTAGGTTTGTAAACATTTTTCATAGACTCGGTTTTTGACACACCTTAACGGTTTCAATCGGCGTACCAATTGAGAACTCATTGGTTTTGAGGGAACTATCCCAGTCGTTATTTCAGGATTTTTCCCATTTTAGGAATGTCATTCCTATATTGGATTTCTAAGTGTAATAACTTAGATGAAGAGGAGATTATTGCGTTTATCGCAAATTATAGCTATAGTCCGGGAGGCTGGATTTTGAATTTTTCAGCTAAATAGTCGAGGTCTTCGACCACCGCATGCATGAGGGGAATCCCGTTCTTTCTTCGCCCGGCTTCCATATGCCTTTCCGGGTCTCCGGGTACAAGCACCTGGGCGAATCCGGTGACCGGCTTCGCCATTCTGAAACGTTTTAGCCATTGGTCCATATCTTTTTTAAATGCATCGGCCTTTCGGAAAGCATCAATACGCATGGCACCGAAAAAATGACCGATGCCCTTTCCCGGCATATTCTCCGGGATGGGTACATAAGCAGGGAAAGGGGGCACCCAGGGTCCATAATTGGCCCCGCTCAGCACACCCGAAAAAATGTCTACGATGGCGCCCAGAGCATATCCTTTGTGACTGCCGTGTTCCCTGTCGCCGCCCAGGGGCAGAAGCGCTCCGCCGGCTTTCAACTCATGGGGGTTGGTGGAAATATGCCCGTCTTTATCCTGGATCCAGCCCTGGGGTGCTTCCATATTTTTCCTTTGCAGGATTTCCAGCTTGCCGTTAGCCGCCGTAGTCGTTGCGAGGTCGGCGATAAAGGGCGGTTCTTCACCCGCCGGAAAAGCAACACAAATCGGATTGGTACCTAAAAGCCTTTCGATGGAAAATGTTGGTGCCACCAGGGCGCTCGCATTGGTCATAACAATTCCAATCATATCTTCTTCCAGCGCCATGAGCGCATGCTGCGCAGCGATACCAAAATGATTTGAATTCCTGACGGCAATCCAGCCACTGCCGACATTCCTGGATTTACTGATGGCGAGATTCATCGCAAACGGGGCTACCACAAGCCCAAAACCTCCATCCCCGTCCACCACGCCCGTGGAAGGCGTTTCATGTACTATTTGTATATCCGGTTGCGCATTCGCGCGTTTGGCTTCCCACAATCTCACATAACCCGTTAAACGGGCAATTCCGTGCGAATCGATGCCGCGCAGGTCGGCCCTTAATAATCCCGTGGCTGCAAGTGCAGCGTGCTCATCGCTGGATCCGATACTTTTGAAAACTTCCTTTGTAAATCGCCAGAGCACGTCATAATCAAAAAATTTTTCCATGCAGGTTACAGTGTGTGGATGATCTTCATGTTCACCGGATCCCAGCGGATGATTTTATTCTCAAAATAACTGTCATTCGCTGCCAGGCAGGGCGCGGCCGCCCGGAATCCGAATATCGGATCTTCTACCACAGGTGTCCCGTTTCTTACTCCGTCGAAGAAATGTCCGAAATGTTCCAGGTCGGCATTAAAATTATCCGGCGCCCGGAATACGGTGTCGGGGTCAGACTGATCTTTCTGATCGGCAGCCGACCATTTCTGATTATATGTTTTCATCAACTCTTCCTGCATTTTCTGTGGGTAGGTTTCCAGCGCGTCCCATCCTCCGATCCCTGGTGCCTTCGACATTTTATGATGCCGGATGGTATATCCGTCTCCTTCCAGCGTGAGTACGCCTTCGGATCCGATGAACTGGGTTCCCCCGGATTCACTATTGCCGCTGATAAAATCGACACGCAGCATCACCTGGAATTCGGGATGTTCCGGAGTTTTCGGATACTGCATAACACCGGCCATGACATCCGGTACATTACGCCCGTCTGCCCAATAAGAGATCTGGCCCGAGGCATATATTTTTTCAGGTCCCTTCGAATCGGTAATCACATTGATACCGGAAATCAAATGCACGAACAGATCGCCCGCAACGCCAGTTCCAAATTCCCGGTAGTTTCTCCACCAGAAAAATTTTTTCGGATCATAAGGTTCATCTTTCATTCCTGCTATATATCTTTTCCAGTCAACCGTCTCCGGGGATGCATCCGGTGGCATGGTATACTCCCATGCGCCGAGTGCACTCTGTCTGTCGAAATTGGCCACCACCATGGCCAGCTGACCAATGGCCCCGCTTTTTATCGCTTCCCGGGCTTTCAATACGCCAATACTGCTTACGCGCTGGCTGCCGATCTGCATGGTCTTTTTGCTTTTCTTCCAGGCATCAATCACATCCAGTCCCTCGCTGATCTCATGCACCATCGGTTTCTCACAATACACAGGCTTGCCTGCTTTCAGGGCATCGATGGAAATACGTGCGTGCCACAAATCTGTGGTTGCAATAATGACGGCATCGATATCCTTCCTGTTCAATATTTCCCGGTAGTCGGCGGTTGTTTGTATATTTTTTCCAAATACTTCCTTTGATCTCTCCAGTCTGCCCTTATATAAATCTGCTACAGCCACCAGCTCCGTTCCGGGTACACCCAGCGCAGTGCGGGTGTCGTTAAAACCCATGATGCCCATTCCGATGGTAGCGATTCGGATTTTATCATTGGGTGAAATTCTTTTTGAATAACCATCCACCCGGTTTTGCCATTGGTTGGCAAAGGCCAGTGCGGAGTTGCCGGCCGCGAGTGCAAGTGCTGTTCCGCTCATTTGCTGAATAAAGCGGCGGCGGGAAGAAGATCCTTTCATATGTTGAACATTAAATTGAGGAAGGAAGTTAGACGATAAAAAAATGTCCCGCCACAGGCAGGACATTTTTTTTAACGGAATCTTTAAAAAGGCAGGTCGTCCACAGGAGCATTCATTTCTCCGGAAGCAGGCACCGCCGACAAAGAGCCGGAAGAACCCGCATTATAGTTGTCATTTCCACCATCACCACTATTGCGGCTTCCAAGTAATTGTACTGATAATACCCGAAGGGTCAGGGATACTCCCTGTGTACCATCTGATTTCTGGTAGGTGCGCAGATCGGGTGTGCCTTCTGCATATACCTGTGTTCCTTTTTTTAAATAAGGAGCGATCGCTGTTCTGTCCGTCCAGTAAGCACAATCCACCCACACGGTTTTCTCCTTCTGTTCACCTTTCGCATCCCGGAACTTCTCCGTATGCGCCACATTGAAATTGATCACATTTTTACCATTCACAAGATTGGTCACGCAATCTTTTCCAAGATTCCCGATGACTTGCATTTTGATCATAACTTAAAATTTAGCTGCGTACTTAAAATTGTTTATAGGGCAATTTACAGGTTTTGGGGAGGCAATAAAATACTATTTTCCGGGAATAAGTATCTTTGCATTTATGAGCAGAAATGGGAAGGTACTGGTAGCCATGAGCGGAGGTATTGACAGTACGATCAGTGCACTGATGTTGAAGGACCAGGGTTATGAAGTGATCGGAATCACCATGAAAACCTGGGATTATGCAAGCTCAGGCACGTCTAAGAAAGAAACCGGATGTTGTAACCTGGACAGCTTCAACGACGCGCGTACCGCGGCCGTCCAGCATGGATTTCCCCACCTGGTGCTGGATATACGGGATGAGTTCGGCACAGCCGTCATCGACAATTTTGTAGAAGAATATCTGGCCGGACGCACACCGAATCCCTGCGTGATGTGTAATACCCATATCAAGTGGCGGGCACTGCTCAAAAGGGCAGATGCCCTGGATTGTGCATTCATTGCCACAGGGCATTACGCATTTATTCACCAGCATGAAAATGGGCGATTCTTCCTGAGTAAGGGAGTGGATGAACAGAAGGATCAGAGTTATGTACTGTGGGGCCTGCAGCAGGACCTGCTGAGTCGCACTATGCTTCCGCTGGGTAAATACCGGAAGCCGGAGATCAGGCAGATGGCCATCGACTATGGTTATCCTGAACTGGCCAAGAAAAGCGAGAGTTACGAAATTTGTTTTGTACCCGACAACGACTACCGGGGTTTTCTGAAAAAGAAAATGCCCGGTCTGGAAAAGAATGTGGAAGGCGGAAGTTTTGTTGACATGGAAGGCCATTTTATCGGAAAACACCGTGGTTATCCATTCTATACTATTGGCCAGCGCAAGGGCCTCGACCTGGCTTTCGGAAAACCCGTATACGTGGCGGCCATTCACCCGGAAAACAATACCGTTGTGCTGGGTGAAGAGAAAGACCTGGCTGGTATCAGTATGATGGTCTCGGGCCTGAACCTGCAGAAATATGATATGGTTCCGGAGGGAATGGAGGCCCTTACCAAAATCCGATATAAAGATAAAGGCAGCCTGAGTAGTCTTTATACTGAAGCCAACCAGATGCGCGTGTTTTTCCACGAACCCGTTAAAAGTATCGCCCCTGGCCAATCCGCCGTTTTTTATGAAGGGAATGATGTGATTGGCGGGGGGATTATACGATTAAAGCTTAACGCCTGAGGCCTGAGGCTTGAGGCAAACCGCCAACTGCCAACTGCCAACTGCCAACCAAATGAAAGAACACCAATACCATACGATGCTCCGTTGGACCGGTAATACCGGAAAGGGTACGGAATCTTACCGTGGTTATGAGCGGGCACACAGCATTTCCGTTCAGGGCAAACCCGATATAACCTGCAGTTCTGATCCTTCCTTCCGCGGCGACAGGTCTAAATATAATCCGGAAGAAATGTTTCTCGCTTCTCTTTCTTCCTGTCATATGCTCTGGTTTCTTCACTTCAGTTCCGAGGCCGGCGTCGTTGTGCAGGAATATACCGACTCGGCAAAAGGTATTATGCTGGAATCCGATGATGGAAACGGAAGATTTAAAGAGGTGATCCTGTATCCCCACGTGAAAGTTAAAGAGGAATGGATGATGGAAAAAGTAACTGAACTGCACGACAAAGCCCATCATTTCTGTTTCATTTCCAATTCCTGCAATTTCCCCGTAAGGCATGAGGGAGTTTGTGAAACCAAAACCGTACATTAAAAAAGGCCAGTGATCTGCTATTCGCATCGATCACCGACCATTCGGGCTTAAGGGTACAGTTTTTATCCGTGTCAGTATTGTTTAGGCGTTAAAAAGAGGATTTACCAACCAGTTATATACCTGGCTTCCGACATGTACTAAAGGATTCGAACTGGGCTTTGGTGTTTTTTCAACGTATTCTGAATTCTCTACTTTTACTCTTACAGCTACCACATTATTTTTTTCAAATGATCCGGAAAATTGCAGGGCAAGCTTCGGACATTTCATATCAGCAATTGACCAGGCAATACTGGCAACTCCTGAAATCTTCAGAAAAAAATCCTTTCCCTTTTTAAAGAAATCCAGTTTCGCCGGCATTTCTTTCGAAAAAGATTCCACAACCTGTGTGGGCTTCGGAATAATAAACCAGATATTACCTTCTTCATCCACTTCTGATATGTTTACTATGTGCGTTGGCAGACTGACCAATGCATTGGATTCCGACATAAACAGTGCGTTTTCCAGTTCTTTTATTTTCTTACTTAAAAAAGCTATAGATAGATCCCGTATCATGTTGGTAGGTTTGCCATGAATATTCAATCGGCATACCAATATTTGGATAACTGAATATGAATGTATTGCACAATAAAGACCAGTGATTTTATTCCGGATTTGGGAGAATTTTTCCTGAAAAGATTTCTTCAGAACAGGTTCCGGATAAAGGGATCCGTATAGTCCTCAATAAAGGCGACGATATGATCTGACGACGGGAATTCAATTCGTGTATGCATGGTTGTTAGTACCACGCAGGGTATTCCGGCTTTGCAGGCAGCTTCAACTCCTTTCGGTGCATCTTCAAATACCAGGCAAAGAGAAGGGTCCCTGTTTATTAAGCGTGCAGCCTTTAAAAATGTTTCCGGGTGTGGTTTGCTGATCCCGACGTCATCGGCACTCACTACTGCTGTAAAATATTTGCGGATATCCAGCTGGTCCAGGATAAAATCAATATTGAAAGGAATGGCCGCAGATCCGATGGCCATGGGAATATCTCTTTCGCGAGCCTTTTTAAGAAATTCTTCGAGTCCGCTGATCAGCCGGAGGTGGGGCTGATAGGCTTTTTGATATCTCTTCTCTTTTTCGATCGACCAGTAATTCATTTCATGCTCCGAAAATCTTCCTTCGCCGAAAACACGAACCAGTAATTCTGAATTCTTGCCATACATCTGGCTTTTTACCTGCTCCGGACTTAAGCCGGCATTCAGGTCCTGATTCAGGATATCGGTCCATGCACGGATATGGAATTCCATATCGTTGATCATGGTACCGTTAAGGTCGAAAATCAGTCCGGAAGGCGGATTCTTCATAACTTAAAAATAAAAGCAATGCCACTGTCGGAGGTCCGCTCCGGAACAGTGGCATGCAGGAATCGTGATTATCAGATTATTTTATTGCTTTTGAAGTTTAACTGTCTGATCATAGCTTTCTCCGTTAATGCGCAGGATATACATTCCATGGCTACTAATGGAAGAAGGCAGACTGACCAAATTATCTCCGGATTGTGCGTGATAATTCTGGTTTATATAAGTCTTGCCCAGCATATCAGACACCGTGATGACCAAGTCCTGTGCTCTGGACACATTTACTTTCAGTCGGATCATATCGCTGAATGGATTATTGTAGACGACGAGTGGCCTGGTATCTGTTTCACTGGTAACTGAAACGGTTTTGCTGTATTTGAATTTGCCGTCCAGGTCAACCATTTTTAAACGGTAATATCCGGTTCCATCCAACGGTAATTTGTCACTAAATTGATAGTCAGTAGTAGTTGAGGAGTTGCCTTTGGCTTTAACGGAACCGATTTTTGTCCAACCTGTTTGATCCCCACTTCTTTCAATATCGAAATAGCCAGCGTTAACTTCCTGAGAAGTTGACCAGAGAACGTTTACTGAACCATCAGAGGCTTTAATAGCCAGGAATTGGACCAATTCTACGGGGAGGGTAGTCGATTGAATAAATATCACTCCGTATGTTGCGTCAAGACTGGTTTTGGCCGGACCAAAAATAAATCCGTCTCCACAGGAATTCGGAGATCCAACTACCTGAGGAGCGCAGTTTAAAATATAATGAAAAACGCCGGGAGCGGGTTGATATTGACTCGTAGATGATCCAAGCCCACCCTGATCCAGGGTCCAGGTATAATCATATCCATTGACGTCCGGTGGGATGATCGCAAAAATACCTGGGCTTTTAACACCCGGATTAAAAAAGTCATCATGCGGCCCGGCGATAGTGCTGGCACCTACATCCGTTGCATCCACCGTGGTCAGGTTATTCGCCAACACTATGGAAGCTGTGCCGTTCAGGTCAACCTGATCATTGATTTTGATATATTCTGAGGAGACTGGATTATTACCGAGGGTAATTTTCGTGTCAAACAATTCCAGGTAGGTATTGATGGTGAGTATGGTAGATCCAAATAAATTTATGCTGCCGCCATTTAATACTACGTCGTTTAAGAAAGTACATCCGGGTAAACAAGTATTGTAAGCAGGCACAGAGCTAAACCCGTTTTGCACCATGGTTACATTGGCAAATATATTTATGGTACAATTGTTACAGGGATTACCAGGAGCAACCCCGCCCACCCAAAAATTGCCATCATCCAAAGTAAAATTTAAGGGATTTGAAGTAATTGAGTTAAATACCTGTGCTTGCGCCACAAACGACGTAAGAATAAAAAACACAGTAAAAATCGAAACGTAAAATTTTTTCATAATCATTAATTAATTATACCCATGTATAACACAGGCATCTTCGCGGGACGATTGAACATACAGGCATGCAACGGATATGGAATCTGATTTCGAAGGGGGCGAATCAGGCCTTTAAATGGATGGGATTTTGTAAAAGCGGTATTTTACAGGATATAGAACAAAAATAAGATTATCAGGTGAATTATATCCGATCCCTTTCGAATTTTATCTACTTTTTTCCCCCGGATGATATCATGCCCCGGAATTCCATCATCAATTTATTTGCCAGCCCGCCACAGATATGATTAAACGAAGTGTAACCTTCCGGTTTTGACTGAACTAAGTGATTTCTACTAGCCGATATTTAGTAAAAACCGCATCAGAACTGTTTCCCGGATTTTGCTGCTTCCAGAAAAGCGTTTTTTACAAATGTTGAAAATGGGGAAGAAAGATCCGACATCCTTTCCGGATGCCATTGAATCATGAGCAGCCAGGGTTTTGCCGAAGCATCTTTCCACTCCATCGCTTCGACGATCCCGGGTTCGCTGACGGCTGTGATTTTTAAGGCGTCCGCCGGCTGGCCGGCAGACTGATGATGAGCCGAATTCACCATACCCTGCTCCTGACCGCAGATCTGATGAAGCAGTGAGCCCGGTTCAACACGTATCTGATGTGTGCGGTCCAGGCCATTTTTTTTCCCGTGCCCGTCGGAATGAAATAGAACGGGTATGTCAGGTACCAGCGTGCCTCCCAGGTACACATTGATCAACTGCAAACCCCGGCAGATTCCTAAAACCGGCTTTCCACCCGCAAGCGCCTTTTTGAGCACTTCGTATTCAAACCGGTCTCTTTCCGGAATGATTTCCTGCAATCCAAAGTTTTCCACATATTCCGGTTTGCCATAGAGGGAGGGATGCAGATCTTCCCCACCACTGAACAAAATCCCGTCGCAGTTTTCAGCTTCCGCCGCATTATTGAGGTGCATACTCAACTTTACCGGTTCCAGGCCCTCTTCAGCCCCGATCCAGCGCCGGTAATTTTCGTATTTGCCACAATCGGTGATTCCTATTTTTACAGAACGGCTCATGGTTGACGGTTGACGGTCCACGGATGACGGTTGGCGGCAAAAGCGTTAAGCGTTACGCGTCAAGCCTAAATTACAAATGTAAAGTAAATGCCGATCCTTCATTTTCGACCGACTGCACCTGGATACTGCCCTTGTGCAGGAGCAGGATCTGTTGGCAGAGACTGAGCCCGATCCCACTCCCGTTTTTCCGGGTGCTGAAAAATGGAATAAATATCCTGTCCATGAGTGAGGGCGGAATGCCACAGCCGTTATCGGCAACTTTGATATTGATCTTGTTGTTGCCCGCTGCAAATGCCGCCAGCTGGATGCGGGGTTTCGTTTTGTCTTTTACGGCTTCAATCGCGTTGACCAGCAGATTGATCAGCACCTGTTCGATGAGGGTAGCATCCAATTCATAACTGAGATCGGGGTTCTGGAGGATGATTTCCAGTTCAACTTTTTTCTGCTGAAGGGTGGGTAACATCAGCTGATGCAGATTCTCAAACATATCCCTGAGATAGACCTTCTTCACGGTTGGCGAAACAATTTTATTGAGATTCCGGTAGGTTTCGGCAAATTTCAACAGGCCCTCACTCCTTCTTCGGATGGTTTCGATACCCAGTTCCAGGTCTTCCACAGCCGCCGGCTGTTCCCGCATAAATTCCGTAGCCTTTTGCAACCGGTCCAGCATGGTATCGGCCAGCGATGAAATGGGTGCCACGGAATTCATAATCTCATGAGTCATCACGCTGAGCAGTTTTTGCCAGGCTTTCGCTTCTGTTTCGTCCAGTGCTTCATTTACATTTTGAAACGCCGCCAGTTTATACGTTTTATTGTCGGTCTGGAAGGCCGTTGCCGAGGCCAGGACCTTCACGATCCCGTTGTCTTTCGAAATGGAGATGATTTTCCCAGCACCCGGTTGCAACTGATTAATTTCCTTAAAAAGATAAGCGTCTCTTTTTTCCAGGGAATGAAGGGATTTTAAATAAGGGATGCCGAGGATTTTTTTTAGCGAATCATTCATCCAGACCACATCCCCGTTGGACACTTCGAAGGAAAGAATTCCGGTCTCCACCAATTCGAGGATCTTTTGTAAATAGAGATACTGGGTTTCTTTTTCCCGGCTGATCACTTTGAACGTACTGTTGATATCGTTGAAACCCTTACGCATGGTTTTAAGTTCCACGGGTGCATGGCTGACGTCGAAATGCCTGGAAAAATCCCTGTAATGGATGGATTCGACAAACTGCTCGAGTTCATCCTGTGTTTTGCGGAAGAAACGGTAAAAATCAGCCAGTTGCCAGGCAATAAGTGGCACAAGGATAATAAGATAAATAAACTGGGCCTGGACTACCGTAATGGCAGCGACGCAAAGGACGGTAAAGAGGAAAATAACGCGGACAAGTATGCGCAGTTCGAATCGTTTGAACATGTTTTTTAGTTGACAGATGACAGTTGACAGATGGCAGCATTAGCGTTGAGCGTTAAGCGTTAGGCGTTAGGCGTTAAGCCTTATGCCCTGAGCTTTACGCTTAATGCGTCAAATATCGTATTTGCTGAGGCGACGGTACAGGGCGGTGCGGGTGAGTCCCAGTTCACGGGCGGCCCTGGAAATATTGCCCTGGTGTTTTTCAATCACTTTCAGGATCGTGTTTTTTTCAATGATGCTCAGGGTAAAATTATTGTCGTCTGCATCTTCCAGTTCCTTTACGGTTTCCAGTGGTGAAAAGATAATATCTTCCGCACGGATTTCGTCGCCTTCACACATGATCACAGCCCTTTCAATGCTGTATTGCAGTTCACGAACATTACCGGGAAAATGATAGGCGCGGAGTTTCTCGATGGCCTTGTTATCGAGTTCCAATGAACGTTTCAGGTATTTCCCTGCATACATTAGGGCAAATTCCCTGGCGAGCGGGGGAATATCGTCCGGTCTTTTCCGAAGTGGCGGCATCATGATTTCGACGGTATTGATGCGGTAGATCAGGTCTTTCCTGAAACGCGATTCGTTTGCCAATTCAGTGATGGGCAGATTGGTTGCACAGATCAAACGGATGTCCACCGCGATCAGCAGGTTGGAACCCAGCCTGGAGACCTGCCGGTTCTGTAAAACCGACAAAAGTTTTGCCTGCTGCTGAAGCGTGATATTTCCGATTTCATCCAGGAACAGGGTACCTCCCGAAGCCATTTCAAACCGGCCGGTGCGGTCGTCACGGGCATCAGTAAACGCTCCTTTTTTATGCCCGAATAGTTCGCTTTCAAACAGGGTTTCTGTGAGAGCGCCGACATCGACTTTGATAAACTGCTTGGTTGCCCTGCCCGATTTTTCATGGATCATACGGGCCATCAGGTCCTTCCCTGTTCCATTTTCTCCAAGAATCAGGATATTAGCATCCGTAGGCGCAATTTTTTCCACCTTACTCAGGATATCCTTCATGGGCTGGGACTGTCCGATAAAGGGCGTCTGGCCCTGGCCGACGGGCACTTCGGTTGACTTTGCCGAAGAAACGCCATCCTTTTTCTGTAGCGTCTCGCGTATGGTGGCTGTTAGTTTTTCATTATGCCAGGGTTTGACCACAAAATCCATCGCGCCCTCTTTTAATGATCGGACTGCCAGGTCAATATCCCCATAAGCAGTAATCATGACGACTGAAGCAGCAGCATCCCATTCCCTGATCTTGCGCAACCAATACAGGCCTTCATTGCCCGTGTTGATGGCACTGTTAAAATTCATATCCAATAAAATCAGGTCAAAATGATTTTTGTACAAAATAGACCGGATGTTTTCCGGGTTTTTTTCCGTCAGCACTTCCGCAACCTCCGTTTTCAGGAGCAAGCGGACGGCCGTCAGGATATCCACGTCATCATCAATGACCAGAATTCTTGCGTTTTTCAAAACCATGTGAGTAAAAAAATATTCTTACGAAGGTGCAACAAAACAGTGCCATAAGTTTACTCTAAGATAAGATGGTGACAATTAATTTTTTAAAGGGATTTTCGTCCTGGAACCCTGTATCAAAAGCGTACAGTTCATGTATCGGAAACGACCGGAGAGGTCAGGAGTGCATTTATAATTAGTTGTAAATCACCTTTATCAGGTTCTGGCACGTGGTTGCATTTACCCTATCGTATTTTGAACGCTCAGCTATGATTATATTGCCGGGCAATTTTCGAAACCCGGCTTTTATATAGATAATATTTTATTCCATGGTAGACAGGGTAATTAAGAAGAAAAAGTGGTCCACCAAAAGATTACTGACCATCGGGGGTATTACCGCCCTGGTTTTATTGGCTTTCGGCAGCTGGTATTTCACTTCCGGGAAAAGTCGGCTCAATGTGGACCTCGACCGGATCACGATTGCAACCGTGACCAAGGGCGCTTTCCAGGAAACCATCCCCGTGAACGGCGTGGTGCTGCCCATCAGCAGTATTTACCTGGATGCAGTTGAGGGGGGTCGTGTGGAAGAAAAATTTGTAGAAGACGGTACCGTTATGAAAAAGGGTCAGCCCATCCTGCGTCTGTCCAATACGGATATCGAATTAAGTACGGTTACTGCCCAAACCAACGTGTATAACCTGCTCACCCAGATGCAGATCGCAACCAATGCCGCCCAACAAAACACGATTACCAAGCAAAACGCGGTAACAGATGTGGAAAGCCTGTTGCGTGAAGCCAAGCGGATTTATGAGCTGGATAAAACCCTTTATGATAAGAAAGCCATTGGTTCCCAGGAGTTCCAGCAGGCAAAAAATAATTATGATTATTTAATGGAGAAGAAGAAGCTGACCGACAAAATTATGGCTCAGGATTCCGTTTCCAGCGCTCAACAGGTTGATGTGGCCAAACAATCGGTGGTAGGTGCTCAAAAGGCCATGAATGTGTTTCAGAAAAAATCCGGCGACCTGGTTGTGCGTGCGCCGGTAGACGGTCAGCTGACCTCCCTGGATGCCGAAATCGGGCAGAATAAAAATAAGGGAGAAAGACTGGGGCAGATCGATGTGCTGAGCGGCTTTAAAGTGCGCGTGGATGTGGATGAACATTATATATCCAGGATCTATTTGGGACTGAAGGGCAAATTCACATTTGCCGACAGCAACTACGATCTGAAGATTTTTAAAGTGTATACGCAGGTAACCGCCGGTCATTTTCAGGTAGACATGCAGTTTGTCGGACCGGTGCCCAAGGGCATCCGCAGGGGACAAACCCTGCAAATCCTCCTGGCCCTGAGTGAAGAAAAAGTGGCCGTGCTGGTTCCGCGCGGCGGATTCTATCAGCAGACGGGCGGAAACTGGATTTTCAAAGTTAGCGAGGACGGAAAATCGGCTTACCGTGCCGACATCCAACTGGGCAACCAGAACCCCGAATACTATGAAGTATTGTCGGGACTGAACCCTGGCGATAAAGTGGTCACCAGCAGTTATGAGAATTACGGAACGATGCAGGAACTCATTCTTAAAAAATAACCCTCATTCACAGTATAAAGTAAAACAAAATGATAAAGATTCACGATCTCGAAAAGATCTACAGAACAGAAGAAGTCGAAACCATCGCCCTCAACAAACTTTCCTTCCAGGTTAACGAAGGAGAATTTGTGGCCGTAATGGGTCCTTCAGGTTGCGGTAAATCAACCTTATTGAA
>Ga0075521_10000176_pt1 | contig 15858 bp, 11 predicted proteins | sample NGEPerD_FD_74785 | JGI IMG/M metagenome (GOLD analysis project Ga0075521, IMG submission 74785) | Arctic peat soil microbial communities from the Barrow Environmental Observatory site, Barrow, Alaska, USA - NGEE PermafrostAB12-D | ecosystem: Environmental > Terrestrial > Soil > Wetlands > Peat ...
CGTCTTGCGACCGAGTTTATCGATGAGTGACATCCCCAATAGAGTGGCGACCAGGTTCATGGCTCCGACTGCCACCGCCTGCAAATCGCCGGAGACCTTATTGAAACCGGCCATGGCAAAGATGTAATTCAGGTAGTAGAGAATGGCGTTGATTCCGGCAAGCTGATTGAATGCGGCTACGGTGAAGGCGAGATAAATGGGCAGGCGGTACTTCCGCTGGAAGAGCGGCTCGGAGTGCACCTGGCCGTCAACGTGGATCGAGGCGATGATGTCGTCCAGTTCGCTGGCTCCGTCGGGCGAACCCAGCCGATCAAGCACTTCGCGCGCTTCGGGGATGCGGTTCTTGGTTACCAGCCAGCGTGCCGAACGCGGAATCCCGAACAGCATGATGAGAAAGAGCACCGCGGGGAGCGCCGCAACACCCAACATCCAGCGCCATTCGCTCATCCCCAAATCAAAGCGCCCGATAATGAAGTTGGACAGGTAGGCGACAAGAATTCCGATAACAATGTTGATCTGAAACGAGCCGACCAGCATCCCTCGCCACTTTGCAGGAGCGATTTCCGCGATGTACACGGGGCCGAGCACGGACGAGCCACCGATCCCGAGCCCGCCGATGAAGCGGAAGATCAGCAAGGAAGGCCAGTTCCATGCGAAGGCACAACCGAGCGCTGAGATCACGTAGAAGAGAGCCAGAATGCGCAAGCTCTCCCGTCCGCCCAGAAGATCACCGAGGACTCCTGAACACATAGCTCCGATGATGGTGCCAACCAGGGCGATCGAGACGGTAAAGCCCAATTGACCAGCCGAGAGGTTAAAAACCTGCGTCAACTGATGGGTGGTTCCGGCGATGACCGCGGTGTCAAAACCGAACAGCAGGCCACCCAAGGCCCCGACGATAATGCTCTTCACCAGGTAAAAATTGAGTTTGCCTGCCACGCTCTACGCCTCCAATGAACTCGGACTTCGTCTATGGGAATGCGAGGCTACACACGCCTGTGGCTTTGTTCGCCACAAGACCATCCATGTTGTTCGAATCTCTGCTTACTCGCTCCAGACAGCCAGTTCGTTTCCATTCGGATCGGCAAAGTGGAAGCGCCGCCCGCCGGGAAACTCAAATGGCTCGATCACGATCTTCCCGCCAGCCTCAATGACCTTGCGCCGCGTATCTTCCAACGCCTTGGCATACAGCACGACCAGCGCGCCGCCCTTCACGGGTTGGGCACTCATGGTAAAACCTCCGCCCAAACGCCCGTCGTGGAAGCTGGTGTAGTTCGGGCCGTAGTCGGTGAAGCTCCACCCAAACGCCGCGCTGTAGAAGCGCTTGGTCGCCGCAATGTCGGTGGCGGGGAACTCAATGTAGTCCATCTGAAAGTTGTGGTCTGGTTGATCCATGTCGAACCTCGTGTTGGGTATCCGCGGGCAAGATTAGCACACCGGCTTTAGACTGCATGCAGGGTGACCTTTGGCTCGCCGAATTCAGCGCGCTGCCGAGGCTCGCAGGGTTGCACAATGGCCGTGGCTGCCGCATAATCCGCCGGTGGAGAAAGACGCCAGTTCTGCCGTTGATCCAGGAAAATCCGGTGCCCCAGTTCGCCGTTCCGCGGTGCTTCACCGCGCGTTGAACAAGACTTATCCTGTGGCCGTTCGCGGCGAGGGCGTGTGGCTGTTCGATGCCCATGGCCGCAAGTTTCTCGACTTCGCCTCCAGCGCCGTGGTCAACTTCATCGGACACGGCGACCCGGGCATCGTCCGCGCCATGGCCGAGCAGGCGTCGCGGCTTGAGTTCGCGCACTCCAGCAACTTCACCACCGAAGTCGCGGAGCAGTTCGCGCGAGAGTTGCTCGAGTTCGCCGGAGCGGCGTTTCGCGGCGGCGCAGTTTTTTTCACTAGTGGCGGCTCGGAGTCGGTGGAGAGTGCGCTGAAGTTGGCGCGACAATATCAAGTCGAGAGCGGACACTCCGAACGCTACCGGGTTGTCAGCCGCCGCCAGAGTTATCACGGGGCTACCCTCGGCGCGATGGCCGTTAGCGGAAATGAATCGCGGCGCGGCATGTATTTGCCCATGCTGCGAGAATTTCCCAAGTCCAACATTCCCTACTGCTATCGCTGCTCGTACGATTGCGGCAACGGATGCGCCGATTGCGGCCTCAAGTACGCCACTGAGGTCGAACTGGCTATCGCCGAAGCCGAGGGTGGCGCTGCAGCTTTCATCATGGAACCCATCAGCGGAGCTACTCTGGGCGCGGCCGCGCCATCTCCCGCATACGTGAAGCGTGTGGCGGAAATCTGCCGCGAACACCAGGCGCTGTTGATCGCCGACGAAGTCATGACCGGCTTCGGCCGCACTGGACGCTGCTTCGCCATGGACCACTACGGCGTCGCTCCTGACATCATCGCCGCCGGCAAGGGAATCTCCAGCGGCTATGCTCCACTGGGCGCTGTCATCGCCCAGCGCCACGTCGTGGATGCTATCGCCAATGGCTCTGGCATGCTGCTGCACGGCTTCACCTACAACGGACACCCGGTGTCTGTCGCCACAGGACGGGCTGTTCTGCAGCGGCTGATCGAGGATCAACTGGTCGAAGCTGCCGACGCAGACCGGACTGGCAGCGTTGCATCCATATTGAAAGACGAATTGCAAAAACTGTGGAAGCTAGACAGCGTAGGCGATGTGCGCGGAGTCGGCTTGCTCTGGGCCGTGGAGTTCGTGGCCGACAAGTCGAGCAAACGCCCGTTCCCTGCCGAAAGGAAGTTCGCAGCACTGGTGAGCGAATGCGCACTGAAGCGCGGCGTGATGCTCTATCCCATGCAAGGCTGCGTCGACGGCAAGTGTGGCGACCACGCTATGATCGCCCCGCCTGCGGTCATCACCGCGGACGAAATTCGCTGGGCAGTCCAGCAGTTGGGCGAAGCGATCTACGAGGCTGAAGTCTCGTAGGCAGGGGCTGCCGTCAGCAGAGAGTCGCCAATCGATTTCATATAGTCGATGCGCGCGAAATAAACAAAAGGCGCGGATTTGCCCGCGCCTTCACACCACGCCTGAAAAGCTATCCCACATTGTGGGACTACCACACTGCTTCTACTGGGTCACGGTCTTGACCGCATCCCCGACCTTAAAACCGGAACCCGAAACGGGCGTTCCGACAGCGGAAACATCGTCGACATCGGTGAGCTTAATCACGCCCACGGTAGAGCTCATCTTGCGGATCACGGCTCCGGTGGTTGGGTCCTTGATCTCTCGTGTCACTCGCTCCACGTTGAGCTGGTCGCCCACTTTCAATCCCGCTTTGCCGCCGACGTTGAGGACGATCTGCCCGCCATCGACGGCGGCGACCAGACCTTCAACGTTAACCGTGCGGGCTTCCAGCTTGGTATTGTCCGCGATCAAGCCAGCGCTGAGATCTTTTACCGCGAGATTGACAGCTTCGCCGATGATGGTCTGCTGAAAATCGCTGCTGCCGAAATCAGCGGCGCCGCCGCCGAATCCGTGCCAGTTACCGCCGCCACCCAGGAGCGATGTGCTTTCGCGGGAAGACTCGCCCTTGCCGGAAGCCACACCCATGATTTCAGCGGTGTCAATATTGATAATCCGTGCGTCGACCGCGACAATCGCCTTGCTCTTCTTGTGGCCGATTCCGCCGAGACCATAGCCGCCCCAATTGCCGCCTCCACCACCCAGGTTGGTGTTCTTGGTTTCATTTCCAAACTGGGTGATACTGCCGACGATGATCGCGTCCACGCCAAGAATCTTGCCCAGCTTGGCCGCTGAATTGGGATTGGCGCGATCGCTATTGGAGAAGTTTTGCTCGGCCAGGATCTTGTCCATCGCCTTGCGGTCGATCACCGAGTAGGTCCCGTCCTGCACCAGGTATTTCACGGTGAGGTCGGACATTCCCCTGCCCACATCCACGTTGGTGCCAAACATAGCAGACGAGTAACTCTGCACGGTCGCGTAGTCAAAGTCGAATACGGCTACACGCTTCTTGCGGCCCTGGTGGACGGGGGCAGAAGACGGGGTCGCAGCAGCGGCTGGGGCTGAGGTAGTCGGCGCGGTCTGCGCCCCGGCCATGGTTAAGAACAGAACTCCCACCAACGAAAGGACTAAGACGATCCTGCTCATCGTGGACTCCCAACAAAAAAGATGTGGTCGAATTGGCTGCGAATTGCAATCTCAGGGTCGAGGATACCGGCCGACGAAATTCTACACCCGCTCGGGTTGATTAGAGAGTTAAATGCAGCCACGTACAGTCACGAGTCCCAAAACGAGCAAAAGGCGCGGAGGATGCCGCGCCTTCGTGCTTCCAGATTTCTGTTTCTGCGCTACTGCTGGGAAGACCCTCCGGGCGCTGCGTCATGCTGCGTGCCCAGCTCGTGGGGAGACGACATAACCGCTGTGTCGGGGTTCAGCAGGCCCTTCTTGTCCGGTCCCAGGCCAAGCTTGATCAGCGCCCGCGAGTCGGGTGTGACCTTGGTCTGCCATCCATTCTCGGCCTGGAAGCGCACCAGTGCGTCCCTGGTGTCCTGGTCCCATTTGCCGGTTGGCTCGCTGGAGAGGTAATGCTCGCGAACCAGTGCCTGTTGGATCTCCAGCGCGCGTTCCTGGTCGATTCCGTGCTGACCGCGGGCGGTCGCTTTGGCGGACTTCTTTTTGGACTTGCTGCTGGAGGTCTTGGAGGACTTGCTTGATTTGGTGGACTTGGACGATTTATGAGAACTGGAAGCCGACTTGGTTGACTTGGTTGATTTTGTCTGGCTCGTGGTAGCTGTCGCCGCGCTGACGAGCAGCAACGACGCGGTCATAATCGCAATTGCATGAAGAATCCGTAGATTCAAGCGCAAATTAAGCACCTCGGGGAGATCTATGAATTCCAGAATAATGGGTAATTGTAACCGCCCGTTAACCGAAATGGGAACCACAAAAGTTAGGAGAATCCAAAAAGGGACCTATTGGCCTTGCGGACTTCGACCACAATCTCCAAGCGATACCGGCGGAGCTTCCTCCGCCGGCTCACACTAAGTATAACCCGCCCCAAACTCAAAAGGCGTACGCCACCTCTACGGAAGCGTCCCGCCCATGAAGATGGTTCCCGCGTTCGGGCCCAGACCGCGGGGCCTCACCAGGAATACGACATCCTGACCGCCTTTGAGCTGCGATTCGAGCTTGTGGAAGTCGGATTCGCTATTGACCGCCTGCTTGTTGACTTCCAGGATCACATCGCCGCGGCTCACGCCAACCGTATCGCCGAAGCCGTCGGGCTTCACATCCTGAACAATCACGCCCTTGGAGTTCGGCAGCTTCATGCGCTCTGCGATTTCGGGGGTGATGTCTTTCACAGTGACGCCGAGCTTGCTCTCCTGCGGCTTAGCCTGCTCGCCGCTATCGTCATCTTCCCCTAACCGGGTGGCGAAGAGCTTCTGGCGGTCGGCTACGGTGACTTCGGCCGTGCTTGGTTTTCCATTTCGCAGATAACCAATTTTGGCAGCAGTGCCCGGCTTGATAGCCGAAATCTCCGCCACCAGTTCGTCACCGTTAGCTACCGTCTTGCCATTCACGGACACGATGGTGTCGCCGGTCAGCAGGCCTGCCTTCTGGGCGGGCCCGTTGGGGGTAACGTTTGCGATCGTCACGCCGCTGGAGACGCCATACACACGCTGCACTGCGGGATTCACAATCGCATTGAATTCGACGCCAATCGAGCCACGCGAAACCTTGTGGTCGGGGCTGATCAACTGGTTATAAACCTGCACCACGGTGTTGGACGGCATGGCAAAACCAACGCCCTGGTAGCCGCCGCCGCTGGTATAGATCGCAGTGTTGATGCCGATTACCTCGGCCGCCATGTTGACCAGCGGTCCGCCGGAATTGCCGGGATTAATCGCAGCGTCCGTCTGGATGAACGACTGGAACTGACGTTGCGGAACGATGTTGCGACCGCGCGCGGAAACTATACCGGCGGTCACGGTCTCTTCCAGGCCAAACGGGCTGCCGATAGCCAGCACCCAATCGCCCACCGACATGCTGTCGGAATTGCCCAGCTTGGCAAAGGGCAACGATTTCTTGGCGTCGATCTTGATCACAGCCAGGTCGGTTTCCTTGTCCACGCCAATCACGGTCGCGTCGTAGGTAACGGTCTGGGGATCGTTCATCAGCTTGACGCGGATGCGGTCGGCCTTCTCCACCACGTGGGCATTGGTAACGATGTAGCCCTTGGCATCGACGATGACGCCCGAGCCCAGCGAACGCTCGCGCATGTCTTCGCCACCGGGCGCACCCGGCATCTGACCCTGCCCGCCTTGTCCACCCTGACCACCTTGACCGCCAAAGAAGCGGTCGAGGAAGTCCTGCATGGGATTATCGTCGCCACCCTCGTTGTCGTCCGGAGTTCCGGGCACGGCACGGCCACCCTTTTTGTGCGGGTTTTTGATGGTCGATTCGGTATTGATGTTGACCACGGCCGGTTCAAGCTGGCGCGCGATCTGCGAGAACTGGCTCGACAGTTCCCGTGGCGAGGGGATCTGGAGTGGAGTTGCGTCCGAGGACGAAGCCGCCTTCTCCTTGCCTTTCACTCCTGCGGATACCACCGTACCAATCAAAATACCCAGCGAAAGAGTCGCCAGGATGACGACGGTCGAGGCGAAGCGATTGGCCTTCATCTTCTCCCCAATGCCCATGTGTTGCCGATCCATTGAAAATCCTCCAACAAATTAGACCCAAACTTAAATTATACGTTGCTGTCGGTAACTGCTGATTTGTGAGGCGGGATACGCAGAAGTTCCTCGAAGGGGTTTGACGTCAAATAGTGCCAATAGTTACCAATTGATTAGTTGGCGCTCGCCGACTGGATTGGGAGGGACAAGCGCCTTATTTTCCGGCTTCATAGACAGTCTTTCCTCCCACAACCGTGCGCAAAACCTTGGTTTTCAGAATTTCCGGCGGTGTAACCTTCGTCAGGTCGCGGTCGAGCACGACGAAGTCAGCTAGCATCCCGGGAGCGAGCGTCCCCTTCTCGGTCCCGGCGAATTGGGCATACGCCGAGCCGATGGTGTAAGCCGCCAGGGCCTGCTGGATGGTCAGTTTCTGCTCAGGGTAGTACTCCTTGGTTCCTGCCTCGTTTTTGCGCGTGACGGCTGCATAGACGCCGCGAAACGGATTGAGCGGCTCCACTGGATAGTCGGTGCCGAAGGCCAGTGGAACTCCATTGTCGAGGAACTGCTTCCAAGGGTAGGAAGTCTTGGCGCGTTCAGGGCCGATGCGATCCACCGCCCAGTTCATGTCCGTGAGCAGATGGCTCGGCTGCACCGACGCGACGACTCCCAGTTTCTTGTACTGCGCGAACTGATCGGGTGCGATCACCTGGTCGTGCTCGATGCGAAAGCGGAAGTCGTGTGGCGACTTCGCACCGGGTGCAGCATGTGCTTGCGGATTGCCAGCCGCACTGGCAAAGGCATCGAGCGCCATCTGCGCGGCGCGATCTCCGATGGCGTGGAAGCCAAGCTGGAATCCGGCCGCAACCCGCTCACTGGCCAGTTTGTTCAGCATGTCCTGGTCGTACTGCGGCAGCCCCGAGTTGCCCGGATCGTCGGAAAAGGGTGCAAGCATTGCCGACGTGCGCGAACCCAACGAGCCATCCATGAATCCCTTCAGCATCGCCGTATGCAACATGGGATCGTCTGCGGAATGATGGGCGCGGTGCTGTTGCAGCACGTCAACCGAATCGTTGAAGCGCAGCCACTCGCTGATGCGCAACGTGAGCTTCCCTTCGCGCTCCAGTTCTTCGTAAACCAGGAAATCTTCCCAGTCGGAGTTGTCCTGGGCTGAGGTGATTCCCCATTGCGCCGCATTGGCCAACGCGAGTTCGGCGGCGCGACGACGTTGTTCCGGAGTTGGCGGGGGCACCTTCACAAATACCAACTCCTGGGCGCCCTCGCGAAGAATTCCGGTTGGTTCGCCTTGGGAATCGTGGTCGATCTTGCCTCCCTCGGGTGCCGGCGTCTGGGCCGTGATTCCCGCTGCTTTGAGTGCTGCGGTGTTAGCGATAGCAATGTGCCCATCAACCCGAACGAAAATCGCGGGATGTCCATTCGTCATGACGTCGATGTCGTGGCGGCTGGGCAGCGTCTGCCCCGGCCACAGCGTGTGGTCCCAACCACTGCCCTGGATCCACTCACCGGGGGCTGCCTGGTTTACTCGCAGCCCGATGCGATGCTGCATTTCTTGCAGATTTTGAGTGCCTCGGAGATCGACACTCAACTGGCTGAAGCCTCCCGAGGCGAGATGCAGATGCGCGTCGTTGAGGCCCGGCATCACGAAATGTCCACCGAGATCGACGACCTGGGTGTTCTGCTGCTTCAGTTTCAGGATCTCTGCGTTGGAACCGACGGCTACGATCTTCCCCTGGCTGACCGCGATGGCCTGTGCGCGCGCCGGTGTGGTCTGGGTGTAAATATCGCCGTTGACGAAGATCGTGTCAGGCGGCTTAGCGCTGTCGTCCCTAACTGCGCCCAAGCTAATACAGGGATTGATCAAGGATGTGAATACCAGAACAGCAAGCAGCAACACTCTCATTCTTCCGAAACTCCGCACATCGCCAGCGTCAACAGCAGGATTCGTTTCAGTCCCAGATCGCGGCCCGCGGGATCGTACCACTCATTCACCGTGTGGGCCCCTCCGCCGCTGCCACCCGCTCCAATTGCGATGGCCTCACGGCCCAGCGACAGGGGAATGTTGGCGTCAGTCGAAGCGCGCTGCACTCGCGAACTATTATTCAATTGCGCATCGACCGCACGTATGACCTTGAGCAGGTGCGAGTCGCTAGGAAGATCGGCCGCGGGACGGTCTCCGATCACTTGCACCGCGGCGGTCAGGGCATCCTGCTTCTTTCGCCCGCTGCTCCCGGCAGCGCCTTCTTTCACGGCTTCGCGCAAGGCGCGCTCCAGGCGATCCAGTTGTTCGACGGATGCGGAGCGCGTGTCCACGCGCATGGTGGCCGATTGCGGAATCGAATTCACCGACGTCCCGCCCTGCACGATGCCGATGTTGAAAGTCGTCTTGGGCGCGTTCGGAACCGTGGTCTGGCTGAAGCGGTCGATGATCCGCGCCAGTGCGACGATGGGATTAGCAATGCCGAAATCGCTCCACGAATGTCCGCCTGGCCCGTGCACGGTGATCTCGTAGCGGCGACTGCCTAGTCCTTCGGCGATGATGGTGTCCGTGCCCGCTCCGTCAAGCACCGCCAGTGCGCCGATTGATTCCAACCACCTGGGCTGCTGAAATATGTGCCGCATGCCGCGCAGGTTGCCTTCGCCCTCTTCGCCTACATTTCCGATTAAAAGAATGGGCGCCGCATTGGCGATGCTGGAGTCGCGCAGCGCGCCTGCAATCGCCAGGAGTGCCGTAATACCCGAGCCGTTATCGGAGATGCCTGGTCCGTACAGCTTGCTACCCTCGCGAGAGACGGCGATCGGGGTATCTGCCGGGAACACGGTGTCGAGATGCGCGCTGAGCGCAAAGGATGGTGCTTTGGCATCGCTGCCAGGACGGATGCCGAAAACGTTTCCGAGTTCGTCCTGATGGACGTCCGACAATCCTAGCCCTTCGAAACGGGCCTTCAGCCAGTGGCTGCGCGCCGCTTCTCCCCAAGGGGGAGCCGGGATCGCGGTCACTTCGAGTTGCAAGTCCTCCAGTTCGCGAGCGTGCGCGCGCAACCATGCGAACGCGGCGTGCACGGAACGCAACTCCGCCACTCGCGCCACCATCTGCTGCGCCGTGCGGGAAGTGCGCGTTTCACCTTCAACAGGCGAGATCGCTTCCCCGGACGTCGGTCGCTGCTGAGGACCCAAGGCCATGAGTGATGGTAATACGTTTGATTGCAACCCGAGGGAAGTGTTTTGGACTCGCGCAGATACCCGCTTTACGACGCAACAGAATTGCGCGCACCGACGGCCTGAACGCATTCCATGATCTCGGCTTCGGTAAGCATGGTTGCGGAATCCTTGGCGCGCTGGAAGATGCGCTCCACCAGCTCGGGAGTGTCCGGAATGCGATGCCGCTCGAGCCAGAAATGCACGTTCGACTTGCCGCTCATGGGTCCGATCTCGATGATCTGCTCCATTCCGAAGTAATGCGAAGGCACGCCGGAGTAGATGCTGTTGGCCAGCATCACATCGTTCTTGTGATAAGCCTTGATCACCGCCGCCGCGTGCACGCCAGTTCCCGTTCGGAAGGCGTCGCCGCCGACCACGGGATAGTTGTGCGGAATGGGAATGCCGGTAGCCTTGGAAACGGCTTCGCAGTACGCTTTGAGACTGTTGAGGTCCTGATTGGCCCACGGCTCGATGCCCATCAGCTTCAGGTTCACCAGCATCTGGTCCATCTGGGTGTTGCCCACCCGTTCGCCGATGCCACACGCGGTGGCGTGCACCACCTCGGCCCCCGCCACCAGCGCGGCGATGGAGTTGGCAACGGCCAGTCCACGATCGCAGTGGCCGTGCCACTCGACGCGGACGTTCTGGCCAGAAGGCTTCACGACCTCATTCACCACGAAGTGCATCAGGGCCACAGTGCCCATGGGAGTAGCGTGACCGGCAGTGTCGCAGATCACGATGGCGTGCGCTCCGCAATTGATTGCGGTCGAATACAGTCGCTTGATGGTCTCGGGATCGCAGCGCGTCGTGTCCTCGGTGACGTACATTACCTCGAGACCCTGTGAAACGGCATACTTCACCGCTTTTTCCGTGGTGCGCAACAGGAAGTCGTCGGTCCAATCTTCGGTGTAGCGCCGAATCGGGCTCGACCCGATAAACGTCGCCGCCTCGATGGGCACGCCGGTCCGCTGCACGATCTCCGCGATCGGCCGAATGTCGTTCTCATGCGTACGGGCAGCGCAGTTGGGCTTGATCTTCAGACGAGCACGCCCGATCTCCCGCGCCAGGGCTTCGCAGTGCGCCACCGCGCGCGGCCCCGCTCCCGGCAAGCCGATGTCGAGCATGTTGATGCCGACCGCTTCCATCAGGTGCAGAATCTCTAGTTTCTGTTCGATGGTGGGATCGGTTACGGAAGGAGATTGCAGGCCGTCGCGCAACGACTCGTCGTTCAGCAGCACACGTCCAGCCGGTACCAGCGACCGCGCGTACACTTTGTTCCAGTCGTAAATTAGTTCAGAAACTTCTGCGGACACGGTCCCCTTCCGTCACTAAGACTTCGGGTCCTGCAAGGTTTGCTTGTCGGTCAATCCGCGCGAACCCTCTCGAGTTCGGCTTTCGGTGCCCCACAGCACCGAATCATGCTTCCATCCCCACAGATGGAACTCGACGCTCATGCGTCGCAAATCCTCGCCAACACGAGGATTACTATTTGTCTTCCACTGCCACAGCTGGCGCCCCTGCCGCCGCCGCCGGGGTTTTCGGCACTACGGTAACGCCAAAGATCGACAGTTTGCCCACCCCGGCCACGTTTTTACCCCGTGGCTCCTCGGTGTTGGGCAGGTAGAGGGTCTTGCAATGCTCGCAGCGGTAAACTTCGCCATTGTCGCCGTAGGCTTTCTGCGCATCGCCGCAGGTCTGTTCCACTACGTCGGCTGTGTAATACCAGCGTTTCAGGTGGCCGCCGCAGAATTTTCCCTTTTCGTTCTTTTCGTTGCAGGCACGTTGCAGCGGCTTCTTGTATTTCACTTTATGGTTCGGCAACTGGGCCGGAGAATCGTCTGGTTGATCAGGCATGATGGCAGCAGAAACCTCCGGAGCAGGCCGCCCACTGGCTCAAAATGTCCAGAAACAGGATGCCTGGTCGCGTAGTCGTAAACGCATATTGTACCCCAGCGATGCCGGTCGAATTGAGCTGCGGGAACGGCCTGAAGCAGCCGATTAAATCCGGTTTCGCCGCCGCAGCGCACCCAAGGTGCCGAGTGCACCTTTTACTCGCGTACCAAGTCCACTGCCGAACAGCATATCGATCAGCCCCGACATCTGCCCGTAGAACGTAGCGCTGTAGCCGTACCACCAGACTTTCTTCATGCGCGGCAGCAGGTCCACGTCGATGTACTTCACCAGCACCATCTCCTCCAGGCCGAGTTCGCCATGCGCTCGGCCAATGCCGCTCTGCTCGAATCCGCCATGCGGCGCTTCGGCGATTCCGAAGGCGGAAATCGCGTCGTTCACCATGACGGTTCCAGCCCTGACGCGAGCGGCGACCGCCTCACCGCGCTTACGGTTCGTCGTCCAAACGCTGGCCGCCAGGCCGAACTGGCTATCGTTGGCGAGCCTTACCGCGTCGTCGTCGGTGTCGAATGGCGCTACCGGAAGCGCCGGGCCAAAGGTTTCCTCCTGCATGATGCGCATATCGTGGGTGACGTCGGCCAGCAGTGTCGGGGCGTAGAAATTCGCACCCAGTTCCGGCATCCTCCTTCCGCCAGTCAGCAAACGCGCGCCGTGGGCCACGGCGTCATTCACCTGCTCCTCGACGGTGCGCAACTGTCGCTCATGAATGAGCGGCCCCATCTCGACTTCCGAGCTCAGGCCCTCGCCTACGCGGAGCTTTTCGATTTTCTGGCGGCAGAGTTCGAGGAAGCGGTCGTAGATGCTGCGCTGCACGTAGCAGCGTTCAATCGACAGGCAAGTCTGGCCGCAATTCATCATTGCGCCCCATACCGCACCGCTGGAAGCCACGTCGAGGTCGGCATCCTCCAATACGATCATGGGGTCCTTGCTGCCCAGTTCGAGCACCATGGGGAGCAGCCTCTTAGCGGCGCCTTCCGCAATGCGCTTGCCCGTAGCTACGCTTCCGGTGAAGATCACCTTGTCGATGTCGGACTCAAGCAGCGCTCCGCCCACGGCGCCTGCGCCAATCACCACCTGCATGAGATTGAGATCGAGCCCGGCCGCATACAGCAGCTTTTGCAGTTCCAAGGCAACCAGCGGCGTGAACTCCGAGGGCTTAAGCACAACCGCATTGCCCATCACTAGCGCACCCAGCGTCTCGATGGCGGGAGTCGAGAAGGGATAGTTCCACGGCGCGATAATGCCGATGACACCGTACGGTTGGCGCACCAGTTTGCCCCGCTTGGTCTTCATAGCAATGCTGGCATGGGGCAACGGCTCGTCGCGCAGAAAGCGGTGCGCGGTGCGAATGCAGAACGCAGCCGACTCGAGCACAACCATTACTTCCGTATTCAGCGCCTCGACGGTAGGCTTGCCGGCTTCGCGGGAGATGAGTTGAGCGATCTCATCGCGATGCTCGCATAGCTTGCGCTGGAAGCGCTTCAGCACGGCCACGCGGTCCTTCACCGGCAGCGCCTGCCATGCCGGCTGTGCCAGCCGAGCGCGCCGTACAGCTTGGTATACTGCTTCCGGGGTGGCACAATCCAGTTCCGCCAGTTTCTCGCCGGTAGCGGGATTGGTGCTGATAATGGTGTTCTGGACCGCGACTTCCGTCATTGTGCTCATAACATTCCGTACTCCACGCTGACCAGGTACAGACCGCAAGCGGGTGCGGTGGCTCCGGCGACGCTTCGGTTCTTTGCCGCGAGAATGGCCGGAACGTCTTCCGGCTTTAGAGATCCCTTCCCCACCTGCAGGAAGGTTCCCACCAGATTACGCACCATGTGGTGCAGAAATCCATTGCCGCGGACGGTGAAGCTGAACTCTTCATCCGTCCGCGCCCACTGTGACGAGTGGATGGTGCGCACGTTTCCCAACTTCTGGGTCAGGGCATCGGGGCCGCTATCTTCGTAAATTTCCAGGCTCTGCGTCCCGATCCGATTCAGCACGTCGTCGAGTTCCTCACGAGACGGTGGCATTGCACTGTCGCGCGCTCGCCCGCCACGGTTGGCCTGCAATCCTTCCATGCGTGCGTTTCGCTCCGGGTCTGAGGCCGCAAACGAGGTGAAATCAAAGGTCCCGACAATGTATTCCGACGCCCGAATCATGGCCTCTTCGTCCATGGGATAAGGATCGTGGTACACGTAGCGCGCCAAAAATGGGGGACGAATATCGTCCCGGTAAATGCGATAACGATACGTCTTCGCCTGCGCCGAGTGGCGCGCGTGAAAACCGTCTTCGACTAGTTCTACACCCGTCACGCGGATGGCTGGGGGAAGAATATCGTTCAGCGCAATCAACAAGTTCCGTTCTGGGATGGGTGAGTTGAGGCGCACCGAGGCGACCTGCGCCAGCGCATGCACACCCGCATCAGTCCGTCCCGAACCCTGGGGCAAAACGTTTTCCCCGGTGATCCGTCCAAGGCACTCGGAGAGGAGGCCCTGCACGGTCGGGAATCCCGGCTGAATCTGCCATCCATGGAACTCGGCCCCATCGTAGGCCAAAGTGATCTTCAGGTTGCGACTCACGTTGTCGTCCTTGCCGCGTTGGCGCGAAGGCAGCCGAATGTTAAGCAGTGTAAATCTCGCCTCAGCACTCGCCGCTACTCCTGCCGTGTCAGCTATACTAAGCCATTACTGCAACTTACGAGGCCTAAATCTATAGCACCTATCCTGTGAGCCAGTTGGATTTGAACCTTTGCAAGGTTTCGTCCGTATTAGTTAGAGGCGACAGGAATTCACCCTTAGGACACCGAGTTCACATGCACTTTTCTGGAGAAGAGGGAATGTCCGTTTTTCGTTTTGTGAATGTAGCGGTCCGTAAAGCATTTGCGCTGGCATTGGTTGGATTTCTGGCGACGGCGAGTTTCGCGCAGGATGCTGCGCAGCCCAGTCCGCCCGCCCCAACCCCTGCACCGACGTCGAATGCCCTGGTTCCAATGCCGCAGGCCCCTAAGCCGCAGCATAATGCCCATGTGTATTCCGATCAGGATTACACCCGGGGGCAGTCTCAATTTCCGAAGTTCTGGTCAGTATGGGGAGTGCGGACGGTTGCGCCGCCAAACTTCATCAATTCCCCGCTGATTGACCGGGTCATACGCGACGGCAAGATGTATCTCTCACTCGATGATGCCGTGGCGCTGGCGCTGGAAAATAACCTCGACATCGCCATCCAGCGCTACAACCTGATCACGGCCGACATTGACATTCTCCGCACCTCGTCCGGTGCGGCGGCGCTGGGCGTTAACACGGGCTTGGTGCAGGGCACTCCGGGCGGAGCGAGCAGCACGGCCACGTCCGCAGCCTCAGCCGGCGGCGGCGCAGGCGGCTCCACGATCGGCGTGGGCGGAGCCGGCGCAGGTGGGGCGGGCATTGTCACCTCGACCCAGGGCTTCGGCGCGCCCATCGACAACTTCGATCCAGTCCTGACTGGCACGCTTCAAGGTGAGCACGCCAAAACACCCCAATCGAACATCATCTTCACCGGAACCACTACCCTGGTGCAGAACACCAACACCTATAACTTTGCCTACACCCAAGGGTTCGCGTCCGGCACCCTGATGTCGGTGGGGTTCAACAACAACCGCACCACGTCCAATTCGCTTTTTAACACGGTCAATCCGAGTCTCGGCGACAGTTTCCGGTTCCAGCTGCGGCAACACGTGTTGCAGGGGTTCGGCTTCAACTCCAACCTGCGGTGGATCAAGATCGCGCGCAATGACCGCGCCATTATGGATTCCGCCTACCAGAACCAGATCATGCAGACGGTCTCGCAGATCGAGAACATTTACTGGGACCTGGTGAACGCCTACGAGAACGTGAAGGTGCAGCAGCGAGCGCTCGAACTGGCGGATAAAACACTCTCCGACAACGAGAAACAGGTGGACATCGGTACCTTGGCGCCTATCACCGTAGTCCAGGCCAAGAGTTCTGTGGCCACTGCCAACCAGAACGTGATCAACGCGCAGACCAATCTGCAACTGCAGCAGCTTCTGATGAAGAACGCCATTACGCGCAATGTCGGAGACCCGATCCTGGCGGT
>Ga0075521_10000177_pt1 | contig 15858 bp, 15 predicted proteins | sample NGEPerD_FD_74785 | JGI IMG/M metagenome (GOLD analysis project Ga0075521, IMG submission 74785) | Arctic peat soil microbial communities from the Barrow Environmental Observatory site, Barrow, Alaska, USA - NGEE PermafrostAB12-D | ecosystem: Environmental > Terrestrial > Soil > Wetlands > Peat ...
GTGCCGTTTCTACCCCGATCTCGGAATCAACCATCATGGGCGCAGGGCTCGGCGCCGCACTAGTCGGTACGCGGCCGATCATTGAGATGCGTATCTTCGATTTCGTTATGTGCGCGATGGACGAGCTCATCAACCAAATTGCCAAGATCCGTTACATGTTTGGTGGGCAGGCAAGGCCTGCCTTGGTTGTACGTATGCCGCACGGGATGTGGCGCAATTCCGCTGCGCAGCACTCCCAAATGCTTGAAGCTTGGTTCGCACATTTGCCGGGTGTCATCGTGGTGACGCCGTCGACTGCGGAAGACACCGCAGGGCTCCTGGTGCAGGCCATCCGCTCGGACGATCCAGTGTTGTTCTTCGATCCGAAGGATCTGTTCGGCGTTTTAGGCGACATTGCGGAACAAATCGAGCCTATCCCGTTCGGCGTCGCTCGCCAGGTGGCCGAGGGCGACGCCGCGACTGTGGTATCTTGGTCGGCCGCAATGCCGGTCGCCACAAAAGCTGCGAAGATGCTAGCCGCGGAGGGGATCAACGTCGATCTCCTGGACCTTCGCACGATCTGGCCGTGGGACCAGGAGGCTGTGATCGCGTCGGTGAAGAAGACAGGCCGCCTACTGGTCGTGCATGAGGCGGTAGAGGTCTCAGGGTTTGGTGCCGAAATCATCGCGCGCGTGCTCGATGAGGTCGGGACGGGTGTTTTGAAAGCCGCCAAGCGCATTGCTGCGCCGCGCATCCCGATTCCCTATTCTCCACCATTGGAAGCCGAGGTCCGAGTGTCGCCGGAGAAGGTTTTGGAGGCGGTTAAGGGGTTAATTACCTTGTAGTGTCATGATTTCGCAGTCATGCCTCGACCTGCCAGACCCGCTGCCTCAATCTTTCTCGGGCAAGCCCACTTCGAGTTCCATCAATCCGGCGCTTGTGAAGCCTCCGTCTACCGGTAGGATCGCTCCAGTAATGAAGCTGGACTGCGTGCCATCGAGCAGGAACAGGATTGCTGTCGCGACTTCATCCGGCACAGCGTAGCGCCGCATCGGCGTGTGATGCAGGACGGCACGTCGCACCGCGGCTGGGTGCATCACCTGCACCAGCGGCGTATCGATCGGCCCGGGCGCAACCGCATTCACTCGAATGCCGTAGCGCGCCAAATCCACCGCCATCACCTGGGTCAGTATCGCGACTGCACCCTTGGAGGCGCCGTAGGCGGCGCGACCCTTGAAGCCACGTAGGCCGGCGATCGATGAAATGTTGACTATGGCGCCTGCGCCCTGGTCCTTCATGATGCGTGCGGCAGCGCGCCCGACGATAAACGTGCCGGTTACGTTGATCTCGAGCACATTGCGGAATTGCGATACCGGCGTGTCGAGCACATGTAAATCAATGCCGACGCCAGCAGAATTAACAACCCCGTCGAGGTGGCCGAACGCCGAAGCAACATTCTTCACCGCGGCTTCCACCGCCGGCTCGTCGGTAACGTCGAGCACGCTAGTCCGAACTTTGTCGCCGTAGGCGTTGTGCAACTTCGCCATCGCCGCCTGATCACGATCGAACGCCGCGACCCGCCATCCCGATGCGAGCAGCCGCTCTGTCGTTGCCAGCCCAATCCCCGACGCACCGCCCGTGACGATCGCGGCGCGCGGGCAGCTTCCCGTATTCGGCATGGACCGTCCTCTCGCTCTTTGATAGCTTTCTATTTCGTCATGTCCCTTGCCGTCCAACCGGCATCTTTCCATGATGAAAGCGAACAGTCGTATCGTAAAGGCCTGAGGGTCGTACTACAAAGATCTTTGACAAGAGCCGCCAGCATTCGCGTCGAACAAAATCAACGGAGGAAATGACTATGACGTTCAAGACAACTCGCCGCACTTTGTTGCTGGCAGGCACTGCCGTCAGCGCGACGATTGCAATGCCGTGGATCGCCAAAGGCGCGGCTGAATTTCAGTTCAAATACGCCAACAACTCGCCGACCGCGCACCCGCTCAATGTCCGCGCCGTGGAGGCAATGGAGCGCATCAAGCAGGAAACCAACGGTCGGGTGGAAATCCAGATCTTTCCGAACAACCAACTCGGCTCCGACACGGATATGTTGAGTCAACTGCGGTCCGGCGCGATCGAGTTTTTCACCCTGTCCGGACTGATTCTCTCGACCTTGGTGCCTGTCGCCTCTATCAACGGCCTCGGCTTCATCTGGGAGAGCTACGATAAAGTATGGCCCGCAATGGACGGCGGCCTTGGTGCCTATGTGCGCGCGCAGATTGCGAAGGCCGGCCTACACGCCATGGAGCGACAGTGGGACAACGGCTACCGGCAGATGACGTCTTCGACACGACCGATAAAAGGGCCGGATGACCTCAAGGGCTTCAAGATCCGCGTCCCACCAAGCCCGCTGTGGACTTCGATGTTTAAAGCGTTCGATGCGGCACCGATGTCGATCAATTTTGCCGAAGTCTATTCGGCGCTGCAGACGAAGGTCGCTGAAGGCCAGGAGAACCCGCTCTCGATTATCTACTTCGCCAAATTGTACGAAGTGCAGAAGTATCTCTCTGAGACCAACCACATGTGGGACGGCTTCTGGTTCCTGGCCAACGCCAAGGTGTGGGACGGGCTGCCCGCCGACTTGCGCGATATCATTGCGAAAAACCTCAACAAGTCCGCTATCGACCAGCGCGCCGACATCTTAAAGCAAAACGAGACTTTCAAGGCCGATCTGATGAGCAAGGGCATGGAGTTCATTAAGGTCGATCAGAAACCGTTCCGCGAAAAGCTGCAGGCCGCAGGCTTCTACAAGGAGTGGAAAGGCAAGTACGGCGACGAGGCATGGTCGGTTCTGGAGAAGTACACCGGCACGATTTCGTAATCCCAAGCATCCGCATCCGTCATGGATTTGGTTCAGAAAGAGGAGGCCAGCGTCCCGGCCTCCTCTTTGGCTTTAGTCGCGGCGCGGCTCGAAGGCTGGCTCGGCCGCATGGTCGAATTGCTAGTTGCATTGCTGACCGCGCTGGAAGTGCTGATACTTCTTGCTGGCGTGATCTCTCGTTATGTGTTCCATAATCCGCTCGTCTGGTCGGATGAGCTTGCCTCGATTCTGTTTCTCTGGCTGGCGATGCTCGGCGCTGTGGTCGCATTCCGCCGCGGCGAGCATATGCGCATGTCGACGCTTGTTGCGCGCGCGCCGCCGCGTTGGCGTGTCTTCTTCGAAGCCTTCGCCGTTGCGGTAGCGATAGCATTCCTTGCCCTGATCCTGCATTCGAGCATCGAATACGCTGTCGATGAGGCGGCCATCGTCACGCCCGCGATGGAAATTCCAAATATCTGGCGCGCATCCGCTATTCCTATCGGTTGCGCGCTGATGCTGGTTTTCGCGCTGTTGCGGCTCACTCGCGTGGGCGGCCTTGGGCAGGTTATTGTTGCTCTGCTGGTCATCGCGGTGATCGGTGCTGGCTTGTGGATGCTCAAGCCCCTGTTCATCGTGATGGGTAACTACAAGCTTGTGGTGTTCTTCGTGCTGCTCGTGGCGGCCGGCGTGCTCGCTGGCGCGCCGATCGCCTTTGTGTTCGCGATGGCGACATTCGCGTTCCTCGCCATCACGACGCGGACGCCGCTGACCGTGGTGGTGAGTCGCATGGACGAGGGGATGAGCCACATCATCCTGCTCTCCGTCCCGTTGTTCGTGTTCCTCGGTCTCCTGATCGAAGCGACCGGCATGGCGCGCGCAATGGTGGATTTTCTCGCCAGCCTGCTCGGCCATGTGCGCGGTGGACTATCCTACGTGCTGCTCGGCGCGATGTATCTGGTGTCCGGCATTTCCGGCTCCAAGGCGGCCGACATGGCGGCAGTTGCCCCTGTGCTGTTTCCCGAGATGAAGCGGCGGGGCGCGAAACCTGGCGAACTGGTCGCGCTGCTCGCATCGTCCGGCGCGATGTCGGAAACGATTCCGCCGAGCCTCGTTCTGATTACCATCGGCTCGGTCACCGGCGTGTCGATCGCGGCGCTGTTTAATGGCGGCCTGTTGCCCGCGCTGGTGTTGGCGCTCGCGCTGTGCGTCATCGTCTGGTGGCGCTATCGCGACGACGACCTCACCGGCGTGACGCGCGCCTCGTGGAGGGATGTTGGGCGTACCGTCTTGATCGCGCTGCCCGGTCTTGCGCTGCCGTTCCTTATCCGCGCCGCGGTGGTTGAGGGCGTCGCGACCGCGACGGAAGTCTCAACTATCGGCATCGCCTATACGATCGTCGTCTGCCTCGTCATGACGCGCAGCTTCCCGATGTCGCGGCTGATCCCGATGCTGGTCGAAACCGCATCGCTGAGCGGCGCGATCCTGCTTATCATCGGCGCTGCGACCGCGATGGCATGGGCGCTGACGCAATCCGGTTTTTCGCGTGACCTCGCCACCGCCATGACGGGACTACCCGGCGGCGCGGTCACATTCATGATCGTGTCGATCATCGTCTTTGTGATTCTCGGTTCGGTGCTCGAGGGGATTCCTGCGATCGTACTTTTTGGCCCGCTGCTGTTTCCGATCGCGCGCCAGATCGGCATCCACGAGGTGCACTATTCGATCGTGGTCATCCTGGCGATGGGCATCGGCCTTTTCGCGCCGCCGTTCGGCGTCGGTTACTACGCGGCCTGCGCCATCGGCCGGGTCAGCCCGGACGACGGGATGCGGCCGATCTGGCCGTATCTGCTCGCGTTGTTGATCGGACTTCTGGTCGTCGCGGCGGTTCCGTGGATTTCGATCGGATTCCTGCGATGATTGATCCAGCGCGATGTCAGTGGCGCATATGCAGCTCGCACCGGCCAAGTTCGCCATGAGCTACATCACGCGCTCCGGCCGCATCGACATTGAGCGGGTGCGCAAGCTCTCGCCGCGCTTCGTCGAACGTTATGAGCGCGAGTGCGGCTAGCTGTTGCGTTTTTCCTCGCGCAGCGCCGGCAGGCCGATGCCGGTGGCCTCGAAGCCGCCATCGACGGCAATCGTCTGCCCGGTAATATAGCTGGCGCGATCGCTGCATAAGAAGAAGATCGCTTCGGCTAGCTCTTGCTCCAGGCCGTAGCGGTTGAGCGGAATGGCGTCGTGATAGGCGGCGCGGATCTCCGGCGTATGGACGGCCTTCGCCATCGCGGTATCGACCGGACCAGGCGCGACGGCGTTGACGCGGATGCCGAGCGACGCGAGTTCGACCGCCTGTTGTTGAGTCAGGTGTGCAAGGCCGGCTTTGCTTGTGCCGTAGGCGGTGCGCAGCGTCGAGGCGCGCAGGCCCGATATGGAGGTGATGTTAACGATAGCGCCACCACCGCTGTCGCGCATCAGCGGGGCTGCCGCCTGCGCGCACAGGAATGGCCCGGTGAGATTGACCGCCAGCACGCGCGACCAGTCCTCATAGGTGACGTCGAGGATCGGCTTAAAGATCGCAATGCCGGCATTGTTGATTAGGGCATCGAGTCGGCCGAATTTTTCCGCGACGGTCGCCAGCGCGCGGGCGACGCCCTCGGCATCGGCGACGTCGCAGCGAATGGCGACGATCCCGTCCGATTTGGGGAGTGCGGCGAACGTGCGGTTGAGATTTTCGCCGTCGATATCGAGCAACGCGACGCGCCAGCCGTCGGCGAGGAATCGCTTAGCGGTCGCTAGGCCGATCCCACGCGCGGCTCCGGTCACCAGTGCGACCTTGTGTGTTGCTTCGCTCATCGTTCCCCCATGCCTATCCCCTCCGAAAACGTCGTCCGGAAATCACTCTGTACTATTTGCGGTTCAGATTCCCTGTTTTCGTCTACAAATTCCCTGTTCCTCCGCAAAAATTCCCTGTTCAGTTGAGTAGGGAATTTTGCTGTAAGCCTCTGAATTTACGCGCGTGTCGGCTTTCAAAATCGCATCAACGTGCGGATTCGACGAAATTCCCTGTTAATTTCCCTGTTAGCAGGGAATATGGCTGCGGAGACGGGTTCGACTGCGACTGCGTCCGCCACCAATCATTCCAACAACTTAGCCAGCATCCGTATGAGAACGGAATGCGTAGTTTGCACGCAGTTTGCAGATTTTGTTCTCTAACCGTACCGGGCGTTCAGTTTCACGATCACGGCTTCGGCCAGGTCGACGGTGCCGCCGAGGTAGTGCGTTTCCAAGATACTTTCGACATCCTTGAGCGAATGGCCTGTGATGGCCGCAATCTGCGGCACAGTGCAGCCTGCCAACGCTAGCCGCGTAACGGCAGTGCCGCGCAGGTCATGGAAGTGTAGGTCATCCACCAAACCAGCCTTGTGAAATGCCTTGCCCCAAGAGGTGCGAAAGCCGTCTTGGGTCCAAGGCTCGCCGCGGGTGTTGGCTAGAATCGTTGTGCTTGCCCTGCCAGTGGTTTTGTTGGCATCGAGGGCTGCTTTTAGTGGCGCTCCGACAGGAATAGTCACGCGCTTACCCGTTTTGCCCTGGCGCAACCGGATGTAGGTGCCGTCATAGGCAGTCCAGGTTAGCCGCAGCAGGTCGCCTTGCCTTTGGCCGCTCCATAATGCCAGCAAAAGGGCGGCTTGGAGTTCGGCTGACGCAACAGCGCAAAATGCCTTGATATTGTCGGCGGTCCAAATCTTTTCAGTCCGATCGGAGAACAGCTCCTGGCGTCTCAGGAGCGAAAAATATATAGACACCAGGAATCTCGATATTGAGCGCGGAGAAAACTGCGATGACAATTTTTGACTTGCAAAAAAGGGTTGCTTTTATAACCGGGGGAAATGGCGGGATTGGGCTCGGCATGGCGAAGGGGCTAGCCTTTGCAGGCGCTACGGTGGTCATTGCGGGAAGAAACAAGGCCAAAGCACAATCTGCTTTATCGGAGTTGCGTTCGCTCGGCACTCAGGCCGAATTTGTGGAGCTGGATGTTCTGAAGGAGACATCCTGTCGTACGGCGGTCCAGCAAGTCGTTGAGCGATTTGGCCGTCTCGACATTCTGATCAACAACGCCGGCACCAGCGTGCGCAAACAACCGCAGGACCTCACAGCCGAAGATTGGCATCTGGTGATGAACACGAATCTCACCAGCGCTTTTTTCTGTTCGCAGGCGGTCTACCCGCATATGGTCAAAGCCGGTGGCGGTAAGATAATCAATATCGGATCGATGATGTCGGTGTTCGCATCGTCCTATGCCACGCCTTATGCTGCTAGTAAGGGCGCTATCGTGCAGCTCGCGCGATCGATGGCGGTCGCCTGGGCAAAGGACAACATTCAAGTCAATACGATCTTGCCTGGCTGGATTGACACCAACTTCACGCGCACGGCGCGCGAGCAAGTGGAAGGCCTGCATGAAAAGGTGCTGTCCCGCACGCCGGTCCAGCGTTGGGGCACCCCGAACGATTTCGCAGGGATTGCTGTCTTTCTGGCGGCGGCCGCCTCGGATTTTATTACCGGTGCGGCAATCCCGGTTGACGGCGGCTATTCGGTCCAGGCTTAACTGCGTCAGGATAAGATCGTTCTCATCGACGGGGTGCCGAATGCCAGTTTGTCATATTGATCACATTTTGATTGCGATGCCGGCTGGCCGGGACGACGAGGCGAGGGCATTTTATCACGGCATCCTCAAGTTCGTGGAAAAGGTGAAGCTATCACAGCTTGCCGCGCGTGGCGGCTGTTGGTTTGAAAGCGGCGCGTTGCAAGTTCACTTTGGTGTCGAGAAGAATTTCATCCCGGCGCGCAGGGCACATCCGGCCTTTATCGTCGACTATCTCACCGGTATAGTGACGAAAGCGATGCAGGCCGGATTGCGAGTCACAGAAGACGAGCCGATCGAAGGCTACGACCGCCGCCATGTCGACGATCCGTTCAGCAACCGGATCGAACAGATCGAGCCGCACGCAAAATGAGTTACGGCGGACAGATATAGCCTGCTCCGGTCGGGCTCTTGAAACAGCCGATCGATTCCGGAAGCAGAAGCTTCGGTAAATAGAGCACGATGTCTGGAAACATCACCGTGAAGCTGATTGCGACAAAAAACACCACGTAAATCGGCAGCGAGGCATACATCGCTTTGGAGAACGGCACCCCGACGAATTTCGACGCCACCAGCAGCGATAGTCCGTAAGGCGGCGTGATCAGCCCAAATACCAGCGTCGTGATTAGTACTACGCCCATGTGCAACGGCTTAATATTGCCGAGTTCGTTGAGCTTGATGACGATTGGCATGAAGATGATGATTGCCGGAACGGCGTCCATGAAATCGCCGATCACGATGAACAATAGCACAAGCAGGAGCATAATGATGCGTCCGTCGTTGCCGGCCACGATCTCGATCCAGCCGGAGACGATATCTGGCCCGCGCAGATAGGCGAGCATCCAGCCGAAGGCGGACGCCGCCGCGACTAGCGCGAGCGGGATCGAATAAAGCAGCCCGGTATAGACGAAGTCGCGCGGCAAATGCCGAATATGCCCAGGGCTGAGCAGCGGTACCAGCACCAGCAAAATATAGACCGAGGCCACCATGCCGGCTTCGGTCGGCGTGAACCATCCGGTCAGGATACCGCCCATGATGATCACCGGGATCATCAGCGGCAATGCGGCGGCGCGTGCGGCGTCAGCAAATTCGCACAGTGAGGCGCGGGCTTTTTTCACGCCGATCGGTCCGAAGAAGTGCGAATAGATCATCAGCCCGATCCCGACTAAGAAGCCGGGGACGATGCCCGCCAAAAACAGCCCGCCGATCGAAACGTTGCCGGTGGCGCCATAGACTACAGCCATAATGCTTGGTGGAATGAGGTTCGCCATGGTCGAGGCGCAGGCGATCAAGGCTGCCGTGAACGCGCGGTCATAGCCTTCCTTGCTCATTTCTGGCGCCACAGTGCGACTGAGTACGGCAACGTCGGCGGTCGAGGAGCCGGAAATGCCGGCGAAGAACATACTGAACAGCGTGACGACCTGCGCCAGGCCACCGCGCATATGTCCGACCATGGTCTGCGCCAGTCGAATCATCCGATTGGTGACTTTGGCCGAGGTCATTAATTCGCCGACGAGCAGGAAGAACGGCACCGCCAGCAGGATTTCGGAATCGATGCCGTGAAACATCTGGCCGATCATCGACTGCATGCTGATCGGGGTCAGCGCGCAGGCGGCAAGCACGCCGGCCATCAGCGCGAAGGCGACCGGCACACCCATATAGCCGAAGCCCACGAAACATACCGTCATCAGCAGGAGGATCGAGCCGTGGCTCATTTCACGATCCCCGCAAAGTCGTCAGCGTCTTCCGGGCCCTCGAAGCCGTTTCGCCAACCGTTGACCAATTGCTCGATGCAGAACAGCACAGTCAGAACGCCGGCAATTGGCACGCTCACGGTGTAGGTCGCGAGCGGGATCAGCGACGGTGCGCGAAAGCTGCCGAGGTCGTTCATGAAATTTTGGATGCCGAAAACAACCATCGCCAGCGCGACGAGCAGGATGATCGTCCGATTAAAGACCTCCATAAAGGTACGCTTGGGTCCGCTCATGCGCTTGGTGATCTCGACCAGATTGAGATGGTCGATGCGCCGCGTCGCGACCGCCATGCCGATAAAGATACCCCAGGCGAAAAACCCGGTCGTGGCGAGCTGCAGCCACAGAATCGGAAAGCCCAAAGTGCGCGTCACAACATCGGTAAAGACCGAAAATGTAAACCCGAAGATGGAGATTCCGCAGAACAACATCAAAACGTGTTCGAGCGGGTCCAGCGCCGTCCATTTCAGATGACGATGGCGTGCGATCACGAGCGGCAGCTTGATCGAGGCGGCTTCCAGAAAAACGCTCATCGAAAGTCCTTATTGAAGTCGCTCGTTACAACGGTGCGGGCGGCGGCGCTGTTGCGCCACCGTCCGGATTACTACTGCAATTGAATTACTTCACGTTGCGGACGAGTTCGAGCAGCTTCACTGCATGCGGGCCAAGCTCCTTGGCGAGCTTATCCTGGATCGGCTTAGCGTCGGCCATGAAGCCGGACTTATCGACATTCTCGACAATCTTGACGCCCATGCCTTTGAGCTTAACAGCCGAATCCGACTCAAGCTTGAGACCGAGCGCCGGCTCGTTCTTGGCGACCTCGTCGGCGGCCGTCTGTACCCAGCCCTGCTGCTCCGGTGTGAAGCTCTTCCAGGTCTTGTCGCTGACCCAGATGCAGTTGTTGTTGGCTTCATGCTCAGTCATCGAGAGCACTGGCGCCACTTCGTAGTGCTTGTTGGCCATGTAGACGTTGACGCCGTTCTCGGCGATGGCGACGACGCCGGTCTGCAGCGAGGTATAGACCTCGCCGAATGGCATATGCACCGTCTGCGTACCGTAAGCCGGGAAATGCGCGTCTTCGGTCATGGTGGCCTGAACGCGAATCTTCTGGCCCTTTATGTCGGCGACGTTGTGGATCTCATTCTTGGAATACATACTGCGCAGGCCCATGGTGAGCAGCCCGAGCACATGCGCGCCCTGCACGGAATCATCGATCATTGCGCGAAATTCTTTCGAAACCGCTGGGTCGGATAGCGTCTTGATGAGATGGTTCTGGTCGCGAAAGATATAGTGCAGAGAAAACACACCAGATTGCGGCGCCACGGTCGAAGCGTTGGCGGTCGAGGTGATGATGAAGTCGATGTCGCCGGTGCGGATCTTCTGCAGCATCACCGGCTCTTGGCCGAGCTGCGCGCCAGGGAACTGGTCGATGCCCATCGTGCCTTTGCTCAATTCCATGAGCTTGGCATTGAAGATGTCACCCGCGATGCCGTAAGCCGTCGAGTGCGGTTGATCGTAACCGAAGGTATATTTTTTCTGAGCATAGGCGTTGCTGGACATGGTCAGCGCTATGGCGGCAACAGCAATTGCCAAGCAGCCGAATTGCTTGATCGAATTCTTCATTGGTATTCCTCCCTGTGTTATTTGTTCTTTCGTGCTTTTGAACCGCACTTGCAGCGATTAAATACTATTCAGTCACCTCCGACAATCGCGTTTAGAACGGCTTGTCGCCCACAATCGTGCAGCGGCGCATCACGCGCTTGAACCGCGCTTCGTCGAAGCCGGTGGCTCGATGGAGCGTGCAGCGATTGTCCCATACCATGCACTCGCGCGGCTGCCACGTATGCGAGTAAGTGTTGACCGGCGGCGTGGTGAGCACGTTGAGTTCTTCGATCAGCGCGCGGCCTTCGTCGTAATCCATGCCTTCGATCGATTCGGCGTGGTCGCCGAGGAAAATCGCCTTGCGCTCGGTCTCAGGATGCGTGCGCACGATTAAATGCGCGACCGGGGGCACCTTGGCCGACTGTTCGGCGGTAAGCGGATCTTCGCCGTGGCGACGCTTGCGCGAGAAGGTGAAATTGTGGATCGCGCGTTTGCCGTCGATCTTCTTCTTGATGTCGGCCGGAAGGAGATCGTAGCCGGAATACATGTCGGCGAATTGTGTTTCACCACCGTCGCCCAGTGGAGGCACGATTTCAGAATACATCATCGTGGCTTGCCCAGTGCGCTCTTTCCAGGAGCCGTCGGTGTGCCAGTACAGCGTGCCGCGGTCGGGATGCTTGCCGCTCGGATTGCCATCCTTGTCGAGGTTGGACAGCATGTAAATTTCCGGATGCTCCTTGTAGCCGTGGTACTGGCTGAGCACGTGCACTTGCACCTCGCCGAAATTGCGCGCGAAGGCAACCTGCGTTGCCGGCGGCAGATCGACGTCGCGGAACAGGATCAGTTCGTAGTCGAGAAATGCCTCGTAAACCTTCGCAAACATCGCTGGCGACACCGCCTCCGCGAGCGTGATGCCGGTGATCTCGCAGCCGAGGACAGGATGCAGCGGCTTGACCTTGAACGGCCAATCACGGGCGGCGCGCTGCGTTTTCAACTGGGTTTGAGCCATTCCAACCTCCGGCAGGTTAGGTGTGGCGATGATTATGGCAGCGCCCGCGCGCGCTTCCTAGTCCGCCGACCATGCCTCGGCTATATCAACGCCAGAACAGCCAGCGCAATTCGGTGGTGGAGCTGGGCTATAAGCGATTTGGTAGTACCGCAATTGCCATTGTGGCGCGCTTTGCGGTCTGTTCTTCAGGGTCTGAGAAATCCGGGTCAGGTCGCTAGCGCCGACAAAATTATTTTCGCGATTTGGAGCGGGTTTGGCTCAATCGAGACAACAATGGGATTTTCGTCGGGTCCGGGCTCCTCCAGCGCTTCGAACTGGCTGCAGAGAAGACTTGCTGGCATGAAATGTTTGTGCCGGGCGGCTAGCCGCTGCGCTATCAGCTGCTCGTTACCCTTGAGATAGACCAGGCGGACGCCGTCGCGGCTGCCGACAAGAATATCCCGATAGTGGCGTTTCAACGCGGAGCAGGTAATGACGCCGCGCCCATCCGAACGACGCCGAGTATCGATCCAAGCGGCTATCTTTCCCAGCCAGGGCAAACGGTCTTCGTCGGTCAATGGAATGCCCTGGCGCATCTTGTCCACATTGGAAGGCGGATGAAGCCAATCCGCGTCGCCGAACTCCCATTGGAGATGCTGGGAGACAAGAGTTCCTACGGTCGATTTGCCACACCCCGAAACGCCCATGATGACTAACACCGCGGGAGCGGGCGTTGCGGGTTCCATCAATTGATTGTCAGTGCGACTGTTCGACATGGCCGCCGAATTTCTTCCGCATCGCCGACAACAACCTGTCGGCGAAGCTGTTCTTTTCACGCGATCGAAATCGAGCGTAGAGCGCTGCCGTGAGAACATGCGCGGGCACTCCTTCTTCGATTGCTGCATTAATCGTCCAGCGGCCTTCCCCAGAATCTTCGACGACGCCAGAATATTGCGAAAGCTCCGGATCATCCGCCAACGCTGTTGCCGTAAGATCTAGGAGCCACGAGCTCACGACGCTGCCCCGGCGCCATACTTCAGCAATATTGGGCAAGTCGAAGTGATAACGCTGATCTACCGGCAATTCTTCAGACGCCGCGCCACGCAGAATATTAAATCCCTCGGCATAGGCCTGCATCAGACCGTATTCAATTCCATTGTGGATCATCTTGACGAAATGGCCGGCGCCACTCGGACCACAATACAGGTAGCCGAGCTCGGCCTGGCCGTCGCGGCTCCCGCGGCCCGGCGTGGCGGGAATGTCGCCGACGCCAGGAGCCAACGTCTCGAATATCGGACGGAGTCGGTCGAAGATGTTTTTTTCACCCCCGATCATTAGGCAATAGCCGCGTTCCAGTCCCCACACGCCACCGCTAGTACCGCAATCGAGATAGTGGATGCCGTTTTCTTTCAGCGCCTTGGATCGCCTGATGTCATCTTTGTAAAGGGCATTGCCGCCGTCGATGATGACGTCATCCGGTTCTAAATGTTTAGCCAGTTGATTGATTGCCGTCTCGGTGGCCTCTCCCGAAGGCAGCATGAGCCAGACTGCCCGTGGTGTTGAAAGACTCAGGACAAACGCACGCAGGTCGGCTGCGACAGTCACGCCTTTTCCGTCCAGCGCCCTGGCGGCGGCGGGGGCCTGATCGAAGACAACACATTGATGACCGGTCCGCGTCAGGCGCCGCACAATATTGCCGCCCATCCGTCCCAGGCCAATCACCCCCAGTTGCATGATCATCTCCCTGTTAGTCGACGTCGACGCGGCGCCCCGCCTGCGATATGTCCTACCCACGCTACATCATCGAGCACAAGCGGAGAGCCCCACCACCGATATCGCAGAATAAATAGCCCGAGTTGGGTATTCGAAATCAATCAAAGCTCGTTTGGCCAAGCTACGACATCTCGTCGCCGCGAGCTATTTAAGCAGCTTAGGAAAAACCTTCTTTAAAGCCCTGCGGCCACGCGACAATCGTCCCGGGTTGGTGAAAGCCAAGTATGGGTTCGCCGCACTAAACGTATTTCTGTTCTGCCCCAAGTCATTCTTCACATCGATCAGTTCAAAACAGCTAGGTCAGATCATGATATTGGGAAGAAGGGTAAATCTGGAGTTGGCCAGGTATCCGGACAGCCTAGTGGTGCGAATCTGACACTTCCGGCCCAGCGTTGGGGCGCCCCAGATGATTTTGCAGAAATTGCTGTCTTTCTCGCGGCCCCTGCATCGAATTTCATCACGGGCGTGGCAATCCCTGTCGACGGAGGGTATTCGATACAGGGTTAGCTGAATTGCGTCGCGAATTTACATGCTGCATGTTGGTGCCTTCAACTAATCGACGAGGTGCTTGCGGACCCCGGGACCATCTATACGATCAAGCCGGTGAATAGTTGGATTTCCGCCGGAATCGTGACCAACATCGACACCCTGAAAGCCAATCGGCAGATTGGAAGAACATGCTCTTTCACGAAGCCAGCGTGGGCGGCTGAATGAAGCTCGTTCTCGATGTTGAGGCTACTCTACCGGCCGATGGCACGGCCGGCACCCTCGTCGGCCGCGTATGGCGCCCGGACGTCCAGGGCCCGTCCGTTGTCGCGGTGCGCGCCGATGGCGTCTACGACATTTCCCGCTCATTCCCGACCATGCGTGACCTTGGGGAGACCGGTGATCCGGCCGCCAGCGTCGCAGCGGTACGGGGCGAACCGATTGGCACCGTAGCTTCGATCCTAGCTAATACGCCGGAGATCGAGCGCGACCAAGCGAGGCCTTGGCTCTTGGCACCGGTCGACCTGCAGGCGATCAAGGCCGCAGGCGTGACCTTCGCGGTGTCCCTCATCGAACGCGTGATCGAAGAGCAGGCACGCGGCCAGCCCCAACGCGCAGCCGCAGTGCGCAGTGAGGTCGAAGCGGCAATCGGCGGTGCGATTGAGGGGCTCGTGCCGGGCTCCCCGCAGGCGATAGAGCTCAAACGGCTGTTGCAAGCAAAGGGCCTGTGGTCGCAATACCTTGAGGTCGGTATCGGCCCTGACGCCGAGATTTTCACCAAGGCTCAGCCGATGTCGGCAGTTGGTACCGGCTCATCAATTGGAGTGCTCGCGGCCTCGACTTGGAACAATCCCGAACCGGAGATCGTCTTGGTGGTAAATTCGCGCGGCATGATTGTTGGGGCGACGCTCGGAAACGACGTCAACCTGCGCGATCTTGAAGGGCGCTCCGCTCTGCTACTTGGCAAGGCCAAGGATAACAATGCTTCGACGGCGATCGGGCCATTCATTCGCTTGTTCGATCGCACCTTCGCCCTCGACGATGTGCGCCACGCCGAGGTGACTCTGCTGGTTGAAGGCGAGAATGGTTTCCGCCTTGAGGGCAAGAGCGACTTGGCCAGGATAAGCCGTGATCCAGCGGCACTCGTCACCGAGATGATCGGTCCACACCATCAATACCCCGACGGAGCGGCGCTTTTTCTTGGCACCATGTTCGCTCCGGTTGAGGATCGCGACGCGCCCGGCCAGGGCTTCACTCACCACGAACGCGACATGGTCACGATCGCTACGGAGAAGCTGGGAGGGCTCGTTAACATTGTCACCACCGCCGATCGAGCCCCGCCCTGGACCTTTGGGGCGGGGGCCCTAATGCGCAATCTGGCGCAGCGGCAATTGCTGTAAATAACCGAAGTCAGGGACGATTGCTGCTAGATTCGCATATGGCAGATTACGGAACATCACCGCGGCTAACGCCCCGTCCCGTCAAAATGCGGGCCGTTAAGCTCGCTATCAAGACCCGAATGCCCCGTTCGACGCGTGCCGAGCCAGCGCGGACCAAGCGATTGTATCGCGACCTTACGGAAAGTCCGTTCGGGGACTGGTATGAGCCGGTTGAGGGATATCTTGTTCTTCCGCACGGCCCTGGCCTCGGCATTGAACCGGACCATGGCATTTTGGACAAACTACGCGTTGATTGACGGCACCCGCTTATCGCTCCGGAGCGCACGATGAAAATTCAGCAGGTCAAAACCAACCTCATCCGTCTCCCGCTGGAAGAGCCCCTGGTC
>Ga0075521_10000178_pt1 | contig 15855 bp, 12 predicted proteins | sample NGEPerD_FD_74785 | JGI IMG/M metagenome (GOLD analysis project Ga0075521, IMG submission 74785) | Arctic peat soil microbial communities from the Barrow Environmental Observatory site, Barrow, Alaska, USA - NGEE PermafrostAB12-D | ecosystem: Environmental > Terrestrial > Soil > Wetlands > Peat ...
AGAGCTAAAGGGTAATCACAAATTTTGGTGGCATGGAAAAAATAAATGCAATACCACAATGGAAGGACTGGCAAAAATTTGCATTCCGGTTTTTCTTTCTCTTCCTGGGATTTTTCCTACTAAACTTTGAACTCGTTTCTATATTCATAACGTTTAAAATTTATAAGAAGCTTGCCTTAGTCTATAATCCATTTCGGAAACCTTTGTTGTGGATGGACAGGCATTTCTTCCATTCCGGATATGATCCGGCAATTCACGAAAACCTGCCCAGCGACAATCATTATGGACTGGTATTTTATTGTTCGGCCACCATTGTATTCTTAATCATTGGCATTATCTGGACTTTTATTGACAGGCGTAGGCCAAACGATCTGAAACTTAATTATTGGTTTGGAATTTATATTCGTTACTTGACTGCCCTGATTATGCTGGGTTATGGTATCGATAAACTGATACCCACCCAGATGCCATACCCCGATGTAACGGAACTTTTAAAACCTATGGGTGATCAGAATCTTTTTAGTATTGCCTGGAATTTTGTTGGTGTTTCTCCCGGTTACCAAATATTTGCCGGCGCCTGTGAGGTGATCGGAAGCCTGTTATTGGTTTTTCGGCGTACCTATATATTTGGTGCTTTATTTATGCCCACCGTTTTATGCAACGTTATTGCCGTAAATGTTTTTTATAATATCGGTGTTAAGCTCTACTCGACACTGTTACTCGCTGGTGTATTATTCCTGCTGGCTCCTCATGTCAATACATTGATTCAATTCTTTTTCCGGAACCGAAACATATCCCTTGCTGAGCATACATTTGGATTTAAAACGACCTGGAAAAGATGCGTTTTACTGGCACTGGGCATTTTTTTGGTTGCCGGAACCATTCTTAAAAACATCATAAATGATTATAAGGCTTACGGAAGGGAGACATCATACAGAAGAAATCAAAAACTATATCGTGTAGACTGGTTCATTTCAAAAGATACGATGCCACCTCTTTTAACGGATACCTTGCGTTGGAAGAAATTTGCATTGGTTGATAAGCATTCGGCAGTCATTTATAGTATGAGGGATAGTGCAGCTTTTTATGATTTTGACAGGGACAGCGTAAAACATATATTTAAGATTCACGACAATCCTGATTCCTCAAAGTGGGATGAGTTTCATTATTCATACCTTGTCGGGAATCAAATGAAATTCACCGGAAAATGGAAGGGTACTGATGTGCAGATTATTATGAAAGAAATGCCGATCGACAGTATGATCCTGAATAAGGAAAGGTTAGCGTTTTTGCTGGATTAATGCGGCAAGGCTCATTATCGGGCTTATTTGTATTTCGAAAACAGTAGTATGAACTCAACAAAGCATCAGGAATTACAGGAGGCCATCAGTTACTTCGTGGAAGGATTTCCTGATAAAAGCATTTTGGATTATTCTGTGGGAAGCACAAAATATCTGGACAGATTGATGGATGACCAATTCGAAAACGGTCAGCTGAAAAATACTGATTCCGCCTTTGCGAAATATCAGGGTACCATTTTAACCGGTGTTTCGGGTTACCTGGCTGAGGTCGTTATAAGAGCCAGTGATGGAGCAAGCATCGATATCGATGCTGAAGATGAAAACAGGTACGTAAATTTCAAGGTGGCCGGAGCGAATGGATGGGTATTTCAGCCCGGTCAGAGGGTGATTAAGAGAATTCAACAGGGAGCTGAGGCTGAATTTTATGCATACGTTCTATCCGCAATCAAATACTTGAACCAAGATAAGGGAGACTCGCCGACAAATACCTATATTGAAGAAGTCTATGTCAGGGAGCCACTCAAACAAAAAGTAAGCAGACCCTGGTGGAAGTTTTGGTAAGTATATTTTCACTTTTGTGGGTAAGCGAAAATAATTATTATGAACATTCCAGCCATAAAAGGTATAATCGACAGGCGGATTCTGATAAACTTTACCGTTGATCCGGAAATCGTATCCCGCTTTATACCTGCTCCTTTTACACCCAAAGTCTACAAAGGAAAGGCGATCGCGGGGATATGCCTGATCAGGTTAAAAAAAATCAGGCCAAAAGGATTGCCTGATTTGGTTAGCCTTTCTTCTGAAAACGGCGCTCATCGTATAGCTGTAGAGTGGGACGAGGGCGGAGAAATCAGGGAAGGTGTATTTATTCCCCGACGAGATACTTCATCGAAAATAAACAGTTTTGTCGGTGGTAAAATATTTCCTGGCAGGCATTTTCATGCTGAATTTAAAGTGAATGAAGGAAACGGTCATTACGAAGTTGCTTTTGAGAGTTCAGACGGTACGACTGTTGAAATTTGTGCGGATAAAACCAGCAATTATAATTCCGATTCAATCTTTGGGAATCTGGAGACCGCGTCAGAATTTTTCAAAAGAGGCGCCGTAGGATTTTCTCCGAGCGGAAATAAATTCGAAGGTCTTGAGCTACGGACAATGAATTGGAAGGTTGAGCCGCTGGTCGTTTCTAAAGTACGATCCAGTTTTTTTGAGAACGGGGCCTTTTTCCCGAAAGGATCCGTTCAATTCGACAACGCCCTATTAATGACCCGGATCGATCATGAATGGCATGCTGTTGGTCAAAAGTCAAGTTGCCCGGCGACATCTGATTTTCATTTGTCCAAACCTTGAATCCCATTTTTTGTAACTGACTAAAACGGTTTTATTTCTCACTAACTGTTGGCGGTGGAATAATCCCACACATTCTGAGGTATATGACCATTTGCCCATAATGTTCGTTAGCGTGTGTCAGCGCATAAAAGGCAAGGTCAAGCCTGGATAATTTCCTCCACCTGAATTGAATCATGTCCATGGCATTTTGATTGGTCAAAGTGGAAATGGCTTTACGTCCTAATGCGAATGAGCTTTTCAGGTATTCGATAGTCTCTTTTTTGTTTTTAATGGACGTAGGACCGTTTACTCCTTCGATGTCCGCGCGTACTGAGTCGCCGGTAATGGCACTCCAGATAAAAATATTATCGGTTGCCAGATGCATGATCTGTCCGCCAAATGTCCTGACTCCCTTAAAATCGCTGTTCTTAATATTCAGGCTTTCCGGTGTGAAATCATATTTGTCTGCGGGCATCGCTTCGGCGCTGGTCAATATATCGCTTTCAATTTTATTAAACTGTCTTTCGATTGCGGGTGAAAGCGATTGTTGTCCAAGACAGGTGGTTACCATAGCGGGTAATAAGACAAAAAATGCAATTAGTTTTTTAGAAAAAGCCATAGGTTTTTTATTACGGGTGAATTATTAGTGCCATTTTATTTTTCCCAGATTCCTTCGGGAACAGGTTTTTCTTTGACGATTTCAACTAACAGGCCGTCCGGCCCGCGCACGAAAAAGCTGGTCAGGCCAAGCGCGGGATCCGTTGTAATATTCCGAACGATGGGCAAGCCCGAGGACTTCATTTGTTCCATAACGGGTTCAATGGTTTCATAGGAAAATGCAATATGGTCAATGGCTGTACCATCGGTAACTCTGAGTCCTGCCTTTGGCCATATCTCATCGGTTAGAAATGCGGTTTCGACAGGAGGATTTTGCCTGGCAAACAGGATGAGGTTGACGTTGTCGACCTTAAAAATATTCATTTGTACTCCATAAAACGGGATCGCCTTTGAGAAGAGGGGAGTTAAACCCAGATTATTCTTAAACCACGCTGTAGTAGTTTCGATATTGGAGGATAACAAATGAACATGTTCAAAGCGATGATTGCGGTTGCCGGTATACACTTCGATCAGCTCACGATCTGGTCCCCGGAAATACATATAATAAGAGGTGTCATGGGGGAGAGATGAATTCGCTATCAAAGGAGTTAACGGAGTTTGTACTGCAATACCGTCCTGTACGCGCCATTGAAATTCTGATGCGCCGTCGACACCAGACCAGCCAATATGCCACAAACTGGAACCCAAATTTGATAGAGGGGCGTTTTTTACACTATCTATTAGTATGAATGATTTTTCTGTGAAAAGCGCTTTTGACTTATTTCTGTAATTTATCCGGTTGGCGCCAAAATAATGTTCATAGAAAGCAATCGTTCGTTCCGGGTGGGCTGAATTCAGATGGACATGATGAAAATGCGCGGCTGCCTGCTGAAAACCAGGTTTGTTTTTGGCCCTTAATTGTTCATGATGGATGAAAGATAAAAGACACAAAACAGCGATGAGTAACAGGACATTCGGATTAAAATTTATTTTCTTTGTTAGTCGCATAAGGGATATTTTGGTTTGAAGGGGTTTCCTGATAAAACATATGGCCAAACCGCTGGTGATAATTGCAGTCTAAATTAATGAAATGGTATAACTCCCTGCCAGATTGCCTTTTTGGTCAGTCTTTTGATAACCCCTTAGCCATGTTAGATTGATCGTATTTGCACTAAGTATAAACCCTTACATAAAATCTGTTTACTGAGTAAATGATACCCGACAGGAAATGTTTTTCTGAATTGGCAGTAAATGGTTTAAATTCATAAGCTCGTTATTCTGCGTTTCCCCCGCCCCTGGTTAACGATTTGGTTACTCCTCTGTTTGAGCTTAAACTCTAAGAAAAGCATCAGTCATGTTGGTTATCATCAGCGATCTGCATCTTACGGATGGGACATCAGGCGAAGTCATCAATGAAAAAGCGTTTCGGATTTTTCGCAGTCGCCTCAGCGATATGGCGTATGATGCGTCCTGGCGCACACCTGCTGACGACCTGGTTGACCAATCCACGGATTACCAACCCCTGGAGGAAATGAATATTTTGTTATTGGGTGATATCATGGATATGATCCGGTCTGAAAAGTGGAACGATCTCGATGAAGCCGACATGCCCTGGACCGAAAACAGGGGTGACTCATTTTTCGAAACGATTAGCAGCATTGTTGAGGACGTGTTGAATGAAAATAAAATTTCGTTTTCCATCCTGAAAAGCATGACAGAACAGGGCATTACCATACCCCTTTCCATGGATGTGTTGTCCGAAACGAAAAAATTGGAAGAAAATTTTGGATCAATAGCCAGCGAGAAGAGGGCTACGGTAAAAGTGAATATATACTATATGGTTGGCAACCATGATTGGTTTTTGTATATAAACGATCCGCACATGAATGCCATTCGAAACCGGATCATAGACTCACTGGGACTTGCGAATGAAAGAAATAAACCATTTCCCTATTTTCCGGATGAAAATAAAGATCTGCAGAGAATACAAACGGAGCATAATGTATATGCCCTGCACGGAGATTTATTTGACAACACCAACTATCAGCCTGCGGGGAGGGATTTCTCCTCCGTAGGAGATGTGGTAGTACTTAAACTGCTCAATGAAATACCCAAACAAATAGAAGAACAGTTAAAAAAATTTCCACCTGAGAAGATGGGCAAAGTTAACGATATCAAAACCTTTGTTAACGAGCTTCGGGAGATTGACAACCTGAGACCCTATAGTCTCGCGCCCCATTGGATCGCTCATGTGATCAATAAATATGAATTGGATGTTTCGTTGGTCAATGATTCGATCAGGGAGGCACTTCACAAGCTCATCAACGATTTTATCAAAAATCCGTTGGTTTCCAAAAATCATTTTACTGTAATCAAAATAGAAGTCGCAGAACTTTTATTCAAAACCCATTTGGGAATAGGGGATCTCGCGTCTTTGATTCAATTTTTGAGTTTGGATAAAGACGGTTTTGAATCCTATCGGGAATATGCGACAGGACTCACTTCACATAGTCAGGGCAAGGACAAATCTTTTTATGTCATGGGTCATACCCATTATCCTGAACTGGTTCCGATGTCCTCTTTTGTAAGGGATGGGGTCACGACCGGGCAGATATATATTAATACAGGCACATGGAGGACGCTCCATAAGACCGGGATTAATGATCATAGTTTTATCAGTTATAAGACGATGACCATGGCTGCTTTTTACAAGGATAACGAGAGGAGAGGACATCATTTCGAAAACTGGACGGGGTTGCTGGACTTATAGCAAGAGTAAAAATCGCTTACTTCAAATATTAAAATGTAGTTTATGAATTTCCAAAGATTATCATCTCCGGTAGTATCCATGGAAACGCAGTATGATGTTGTGGTGATCGGGTCAGGATACGGGGCCGCAATCGCCGCATCGCGTCTTTCGCGGGCGGGGAAAAAAGTTTGTCTTTTGGAAAAAGGAAAGGAATTTCTGCCGGGGGAATATCCCAGCACGACAGACCAGGCAGTAAAGGAAATGCAGTTTAACACGCCCGATAAACACATCGGTCCCAAAACCGGTTTGTATGATTTTCATTTGAACAAAGACATCAGCGTATACAAAGGATGCGGACTCGGAGGCACTTCCCTGGTTAATGCCAACGTATCCCTGGTGCCGGAAGCCCGGGTTCTGGAAAGCGATCAATGGCCTGCTGAAATTAAGAAGGACCCGGATTCTTACTGGAGGAATGTGGAAAGAGCCAGGCATATGCTGCAGCCTACCAAATATCCTGAGGGGCAAATGGGTTATCCCAAACTCGCGAAGTCGGAGGCGATGAAGCTTTCGGCAGCGGGCATGAAAAAACCGTTTTCTTATCTCGACATCAATGTCACTTTTAAAGACGGAAAAAACAATGCCGGTGTGGATCAGTATAAATGCGAACTCTGCGGAGATTGCATGACGGGATGTAACTACGGGGCAAAGAATACCACACTGATGAATTACCTGCCCGATGCGAAAAATCATGGCGCAGAAATGTTTACCGGAATTGCTGTCCAATACCTGAGCAGGGCCAATGACAAATGGGTGGTCCACTACCTGATTGAAGCCGCAGAAAGTGAAAAATTTAATGCACCTGATCTGTTCGTTACAGCAGATATTGTAGTCCTGGGTGCCGGTTGTTTGGGCAGCACGGAGATCCTGTTGCGTTCTCAGGAGCGGGGACTTGGCGCGTCCAATATGTTGGGAAAACATTTCACAGGTAACGGGGATGTGCTGGGCTTTGCGTATAACGCCGATGTGCAGGTGAATACCGTTGGTTTCGGTCACCACAAACCAGGGGAGATTCAACCTGTTGGTCCCTGTATTACTTCTGTTATCGATTTAAGACAGCAACCCGTGCTGGAAAATGGCATGGTGATCGAAGACGGAAATGTTCCCGGACCGCTGGCCGGTACGATCACTGGATCCATGGCCGCGATTTCAAAATTATTCGGTCACGAGCCGGGCGAAGACCTCAATGAAAAAATGCACCGGAAAATACGTGAAGCGGAAAGTTTGGTTCGGGGCGCTTATCATGGAGCGATGAATAATACGCAGGCCTTCCTCGTCATGACGCATGATGATGGCAAAGGTGTTATGGAACTGGTGAATGATAAACTTATTATCTCCTGGCCGGGTGTCGGCAAGGAAGCCATCTTCCAAAAAGTAGATGCTAACCTGCGCTCGGCAACAGCTGCGATCGGCGGTGAATATGTAGTAAATCCCACCTGGACAAAAGTCATGAACTACGGACTGATGACGGTTCATCCGCTGGGCGGATGTGTGATGGGCGATGATGCAACGAAGGGTGTCGTTAATCACAAGGGCCAGGTATTTAATTCGGCCGACGGAACCGGAATTCATAAAGGGCTCTATGTATGCGATGGATCCGTAATTCCGTTGCCCCTGGGCGTGAATCCTTTAATTACCATCTCGGCCCTTGCCGAAAGATCTTGTGAGCTGATGGCAAAGGATTATAGTCTCAGTATCAATTATGATTACAAAGATTTTGCAATTACTTCAGCAGCTCTAAAACCGGGTGTTCAGTTTACTGAAACGATGAAAGGATTTTTTTCTTCCGATGAGAAAACGGATTTCGAAAAAGGAGCTGCAAAGGGAAAAGAGGCGAACTGTGCTTTTGCTTTTACATTGACGGTGATCTCGGATGATGTGGTTTCAGTGGTTCACGGAAAAGATCACCAGGCTGCATTGACGGGGATCGTACAGGCGCCTTCCCTTTCATCCAAACCCATGACGGTGTCTGATGGTATTTTCAATTTGTTTGTGAATGCTGACACGGAAGTGCCGACCAAGCTGATGAAATACACCATGAATATTCATTCCGAAGAGGGAAAGAATTATTTCTTCTACGGGTATAAACTGGTCCGTGACGATAAGGGTTTCGATCTTTGGAAAGACACAAGTACACTCTTCATCACCATCCACGAAGGCGGGGACGAATCTGCACCCGTATTGGCGAAAGGAATCCTGAATATTGAGATGGCTGATTTTGTCAAACAGATGACCACGATGAAAGTACTCAACGCGGGATCCAAACTGGAGGAGCTGCGGGTGATGATGGCATTCGGGAAATATTTTTCCGGCTCCCTATTCGACATTTATATTAAACCTCACTTCCAAATCCACCTCTAATCATATGATGCAACACGGGGCTTATTCGATGGTGCTGTATATCAGTGAAGGCAAACAGCCGGAACTGACCAATCTATTACAACAGATCGTTGATAACGATGTGGAGACAAACGGGATTGTACCCTTTAAACAAATTAAAAGTATTCATTTTGCCCGGTTTATCGCTTTGGGCAAATCGATTGACGTGCATGGACAGGAAGTGGCATCGAGGCTGGTATTGACGACCAACTACGACATGCCCCTGGAAAATCATATTCAGGAAATGGTGCGTGTGGCAGGCCCTGGGTTATGGCGTATTTTTTCTTTGTGTCAGAATTTTTCATCCGGCAACTATAATGCTGATATGCTGGAGCGTTTTTTATTGTCGCAGAATATTCCCTCTGAAACCTTCTATGTAGGAGTCGGTTACCGCAGCGTTCAGCAGATCCACAACGAAAACCTGCTGCGCAAAGCCATCAATGAATTTGCTGACGGTCAGCGCGCGTTATTGCAAAACGAACCTGCCCAGGCTGCCCGGCAAAGGATTATCAACTTTGTCCGTTCCCGTCCTGATTTGAAATGGGCTGATTCGCCGGAGCCGGGACCTTCCAGGGCTTTTACTATTTCCCGTTATGCCAAACTCATTGGGATCATCGCACTGCTGATCATTTTTTCCCCCATCATACTACCCTTCGTGATCATTTGGATGCTCATCATGCTGGTGTTTGAAATCACCGAGTTGCAGGCGCCCAATCCGGTTACGAAAGATCAGATCCGTGCACTGGTTGCCAGGGAAACACAGCTGGTGCAGGCCCAATTTTCTGCGCTGGGCAATATCAAACCGGGCAGTTTCCGTTTGATAACGATGAAATTCTTATTGCAGTCAACAAATTTCCTGGCACCCTATATCTTCACCAAGGGCAAATTATCCGGCATACCGACCGTTCATTTTGCCAGGTGGCTTTTGGTTGAGGAAGGAAGGCAAATGCTTTTCCTGAGTAACTACGATGGCAACTCTGAAAATTACCTTCGCGATTTCATCAATATCGCCGCCAAACAATTGACCCTTTTATTCTGTCTCGCGCAAGGATATCCCAAAACCTGGTTGATGGTATTCGGTGGCGCAAAAGATGCGGAGAATTTTATGGCCTGGGCCCGTTACCGTCAGGTGATCACCAATGTCTGGTATTCGGCCAATAAAGAAGTGTCGGTGATGAATATTTTTCAAAACAGCAAAATACGTTGTGGTTTATATGGGGAGATGACTGAAACAGAAGCACAAAAATGGATTTCAATTATTTGATTTAATGTTATCATTATGAACGATCAGCTGGAACTAAACGATATTCAGGGTATCATCATCCGCGGGTATTCCAATCTGCCCGCGGCCCATTTTTTACTGTTGGGCATGCAGGATCCTGCCGCCGTGAAACAATGGTTGTCGCTGATGGCAAAAGATATTACACCGGGGGATCGCGATCCGGGTGAGTCGGCCGCCCATATTGCTTTTACATTTGATGGGTTGAAGGCACTGGGCCTCAATGCCGATGCACTGGAAAGTTTTTCCCTGGAATTTGAAGACGGGATGACGGGCAAGCACAAACAGTTTTTTTTAGGCGACTTTGCAGAGAGCGCACCTGAACGATGGACCTGGGGCGGACCCAATACCGCGGACATTCATATCCTGCTGATGCTTTATGCTAAGGATGCCGATGTTCTTTCGAGAAATAAAAACACCGTTCTTGAAACAATAAGTCGTTACGGTTTACACGAAGTGCAGGTTCTGGATACTACGGTTTTGTATAAACAGAAAGAGCATTTCGGTTTTCATGACGGGATTTCCCAACCCACCATCAAAGGGCTGAAGCGCGCGGACGACAAAGAAAATATTATCGAAGCCGGCGAATTTATCCTGGGATATAAAAATGAATACGGACAGTATACGCCCAGACCCACAGTGCCTGCGCAGGCAGACGCTGCTAATCTGTTGACTCCGATGCCGCAGGGTTCGGCACATGACCTGGGCCGTAACGGGACTTATCTTGTATTCAGGCAACTGGCGCAGGACGTTCCCTTATTCTGGAAATTCATGGCCCGGACTACGGAAAATGTAAACGGGAACAACGATGAAAAGGAGATGATCAAACTGGCTTCGAAAATTGTAGGACGCTGGCCGAATGGCGCACCGCTGGTATTGTCACCTGAAGATGATGGCGGGAAACCAGAAAGCAACGAAAATCATTTCGATTATCGTCAATCCGATCCGGAAGGTCTGAAATGTCCATTTGCTGCACATATCCGGCGCTCCAATCCCAAAGATTCTTTAGATACAGACCGGGCAACTTCTATTGCTATTGCAAAAAGACATCGGCTCCTTCGCCGTGGTCGTTCTTACGGCCCGCCGCTAACGGAAAAACTCAATCCCCTGGATTGTTTAAAAGGGGAAGAAACGAATGTTGAACGCGGGCTCTATTTTATCAGTATCAATGCAGATATTGGCAGGCAGTTTGAATTTGTGCAGAATGGATGGATCAACAACCCAAAATTTAAAGGGCTGTACGAAGAACGCGATCCTTTGGTCGCCAACCATCAGAATCCGCAGGATAGCAGTCATACCGGCACTTTCTGTATACACCATAATGGCCTGCGGACAAGGATTACCGGCATTCCTGAGTTTGTGAAAGTAAAAGGCGGCGCTTATTTTTTTATTCCAGGTTTACGAGCGCTCAGATACCTGGCAAATGTTACAACATGACGGGCTCTCCTGTTTTGGGCAAGGAATACCCGCTGCCCGGCGAGGAAGAGGACATCATGGATATGATTGATACCATCCTCCTTTATCTGAAGAAAACATATCCTCCGGGTAAATCATTAAGAACCTTTCATGCAAAAATGCATGCTTTTTTAGAAGCTGAATTTATTGTAGATACTGATCTGCCAATAAACTGGAGATATGGATTTTTGCAGACGGGCAAATCCTATAAAGCATGGATTCGGTTTTCAAATGGGAATACCCGGGTGACGGATGATCGTAAAAAGGACCTGCGGGGCATGGCTATCAAACTGCTGAACGTACCAGGGAAGATGATTGTATCCGATGAACAGATGCCACAGTCGCAGGATATTTTACTGGTCAGTTACCCGACCCTGATGTCGCCGGATGTTCCCGGGTTTAAAAAAAATATAAGAGCTGTTTGCGGCGGATTCACCGGTTTATTGAAATTTGGCATCAATCCATTCAACTGGCCCACACTCATCCGCACTTTACGATCGATGGAACATGCAGACAATCTTTTTAACAAACAATACTGGAGTGTAGCACCGTCAAGACTGGGAACTCCGGACCAGGCCATTAAATATAGTGTGAAGCCCACAACGAAACCAACGGTGATCCATCCGGATAAGAGTCATCCTGATTTCTTGCGGGATGTGATGCAGCAAGAGTTGCAAACGCAAGCGTTCCATTTTGATTTCCTAATTCAGTTCCAGGAAAATGCAGTTTCCATGCCAATTGAAAATGCCTGTGTGGAATGGAAATCGAAATGGCATAAGGTCGCAGAGATCATTATCCCAACACAAATGTTCGATACAGCTGAACGAAAAACATTGGGTGAACACGCCAGGTATTCTCCCTGGCATTCCCTTCCGGAACACCAGCCACTCGGCGGCATCAGTCGTGCGCGAAAAAAAGTATATGCGGCGATTTCGGCATTCAGATCACAAAACAATCAAAATATATAATATGCAAACCGCAAAAAAATTCCTTTTATTTTTCCATGGATTAACTACGTTCATGCAATTTGGCTTAGGTGCCTGGATTCTTTTCGGTTTGAACAGCCTGCTCCATATGATGCATATGGAGTTCGGCGCCGACCTGAACGTATTTTCCACCTATTTCGGGATCTGTCTTTTTATCATCGGCTCGCTGGGCATCGTGGCCATCTCTTTCAACCTGAAAAACAAACCGGAGGGGCTTGTCCTTTCTAAATTTATCGGATGGTGGATGCTCGTTGCCGGTGTTGTTGTCCTTGTAAAACTGGGACGTTTTGATCTTGCGGCCCCTGATTTTATCCGCGGCGTGGGTGTTTTGATATCGGCCTATCTCGTGAAGCCGAATAAGGAATCCCTTTAGTTTGACGGTTGACGGTTGACGGTTGACGGTTGATCGTTTATTTTTGCAAATGTAAACCTTTCGGTCTCTTCGTTGTAATCTATTGGCCCTTGTCGCCGTGGTATATGGCACAAGATCCTTCAAACAAAACACAGACGAAATATGCATGCATTTAAATCCATTGATGCGAAAATTCCCAAAATGAAAGTGGAAGTTTGGAGCGATATCATGTGCCCGTTCTGTTATATCGGGAAACGGCATTATGAATCGGCACTGGATAAATTTGAAGGGAGGAATAATGTGGAGATTGAATGGCATAGCTTTCAGCTGGATCCGACGATTCCAAAAAATATTCCCTCCAAAGAAAATGTATACCAGTACCTGGCCGATAAGAAAGGCATCTCTTATGAGCAGTCCGCTAAAATGCATGAGCGTGTGATTGAGATGGCAAAGAACGCGGGGCTCGATTATCGGTTTGACAAAGCCATCGTGGCCAATTCCTTCGATGCACACCGTTTGATCCAGCTGGCGAAAACAAAAGGGCTGGGGGACGCTGCAGAAGAAAGATTATTTCGCGCCTATTTTACAGAGGGCAAAGATTTCGGAGATCATGCTACGCTGATAGAGATTGGTAAAGAAATTAGCCTTTCCGAAGAAGACGTGAAATCTGCGCTGATCAATGACGCACTTGCGGAAAAAGTGGAGCAGGATATCCTGGAAGCTTCGGAAATCGGAGTGCAGGGTGTTCCCTTTTTTGTATTCGATCGAAAATATGCGGTATCAGGCGCCCAGCCTCCCGAATATTTTCTGCATGCATTGAACCAATCCTTCGGCGAATGGAAAAAAGCCAGTCCGGATACAGAACTGGCGTCCTCTGAAGGGGCGGTCTGTGGTCCGGACGGCGATTGTAACTGACTATTCTGACCTCAAACTCTTCACAGGGTTCGCAAGGGCGGCCCTGATGGCCTGAAAGCTGATCGTTACGATGGCAATAATGACTGCCATTGCTCCAGCCAGCAGAAAAAATAATATATTAATATCGATTCGATAGGCAAAGCCCTGCAACCAGTCATGCATAAAATACCAGGCTATCGGCGAAGCGATCACTAAGGAAAGCAGCACGAGTTTCACAAAATCCTTGGACAACATGGTCACGATCGCAGAGACCGATGCACCCAGCACTTTGCGAATGCCAATTTCCTTGCGGCGCTGTTCGGCGGTAAAGGTTGCTAGTCCAAACAGACCCATACAGGAGACGAAAATGGCGATGGCCATGGCAATATTCATGATCTTATTTGTCTTCTGGTATTCATCGTAAAATTTAGCAATCTGCTGATCAAAAAACTTGTATTCAAATGGGTCGTTTGGATAAACAGATTTCCATGCTATGGCTAATTTGTCGGTGACGGATTGCAAATCCTTAGGCCGCAGATTTTGCGAAGACAATTTCACACCAATCGTGGCACCCTGTTCTGTAATCATGGTCACCGCCTGTATCGGTTCATGCAGGGACTGTGAATGAAAATCAGCGATGACTCCGACGATGGGACGTCGTACACTAACAGGTCCGTTGCTCCAGCCGAAGTCAACCAGTTTGCCCAAAGCATCTTCGGGTTTTTTGAATCCCAGTAACCTGGCGCAATGTTCATTGATCAGTAATTCATTGATGGTATCAGCAGGAATAAAATTTCTTCCGGCTACGAACTTGAGCTGGTATAAGGAAATATAATGCTCATCACTGCCGAGCACCTGTGTGGGTACGTCTATCTTATTGTAGGTAATCACTGTCCCGTTATGAAACATATTGGCAGGAGGCCCATCGTTACGACTGACTATTTTAGCTTCGGTTATATTCCTGATCCGGTCGGCGAGAACTTTTGCTTTTTCCGGTGGATAACGCCAGTTCGTATTGATATTAATAATTTCGTCTTTAGCGAACCCCATATCCTGATTCATCATAAAGTGAATCTGACGGCCAATGACCAGTGTGGCGATGATGAAGAGCATGGAGATAGTAAATTGAAAAACGATGAGTCCTTTTCTGAGATAACCTCCACGGCTCACCTGGCGGGAACCTTCGCCCTTGAGGCTGATCACCGGTAGATAACCGGATAAGACCTTTGCGGGATAAAATCCTGCCAACACGGAGGTGGTTATCGTGAGGAGAAAAAGGAATACCAATGCCGGTGGGTTGAAGAAATCCGGATTCAGTCCGGGAGGTAATAAATCACTGAACATATGGAGTATCGGATTCATGGCCAGCATGGACAGCCCGACTGCAATCAGGGTGAGCAGGAATATTTCACAAAGGAACTGAAAAATAATTCCGCCCCTGCTGCTTCCCAAAACTTTCCGGATACCTATTTCCTTCGATCTCTGGATGGACTGGGCTGTAGAGAGGTTGATGAAATTGATCGCTGCAATGATTAATATAAATAGAGCGATGGCCATCAATCCATATAGCGTAGGCAGATGAGCTTTGCGGCTGAAGTTATCGGGGTAACGACCATCAAAGTGCAGATCGGCAAAGGGCTGGAGCAGAAATGCTACTTTGTTGTCGCCCATATGTGTCATATTTTCTTTGACGATTTTTGCAAACTGCGGATATATCCTGGCCGGAGTTGTGCCTTCGGCCAATTTGGCGAATACCTGGGTATCGCCATTCCATCCTCCCCAGTTATCCCAGTTTCCCGCCTCTTTTAGATAACTGTGCTCAACAGTGCTGTAAGAAATGAAATCAGTAAACTTCAGGTCACTGTTCTTCTTAAAATTCCTCACTATACCGGTCACGATTAACCGAAGTGAATCTTCGTATATGATCTGGCGCCCCATGATTTCGTCCAATGGTATGGATCCAAAATATTTTTCCGCCTCATTTTCGGTGATCACCACCTGGAATGGTTCATTAAGTGCGGTGGCTTTATTCCCCTGCAACCATTCATATTGGAATACGTCAAAATATTGCGGTTCGGTCAATATGATTTTTATAGGTTCCTCGCGGGCATCTGTAGGGAAAAATCGTTTTACAATTCGGTCGCCGGCCGGTATGGACACTTTCATGGATATACTATGAAACATCGCTACAGATTCCAGCCCTGATACGGACGCCCGGATCGATTTCGCGGCGGGATCCGGAATGGTAGATATCGGATTTTTCTGTCCCGCTGCATTTTGTAATTCCGTTACGATGCGATAGATCCTTTTTTTATCCGGATGAAACTGGTCAAAACTCATTTCAAAACTGGTGACGGTATAGATGATCACACAAGCGCTGATGCCGATCGCCAGTCCGAGCACATTGATAAAGGCAAAGATTTTATTCTTTTCGATATTCCTTATGGCGATTTTGAAATAATTTTTCAGCATGTGGA
>Ga0075521_10000179_pt1 | contig 15850 bp, 8 predicted proteins | sample NGEPerD_FD_74785 | JGI IMG/M metagenome (GOLD analysis project Ga0075521, IMG submission 74785) | Arctic peat soil microbial communities from the Barrow Environmental Observatory site, Barrow, Alaska, USA - NGEE PermafrostAB12-D | ecosystem: Environmental > Terrestrial > Soil > Wetlands > Peat ...
GGTCTATCTCGCCGAGAAGCGCAAGATCTCGGTGGGCGACAAGATGGCTGGTCGTCACGGCAACAAGGGTATCGTCGCGCGCATCGTGCCTGAGGAGGACATGCCGTTCCTCCCGGACGGTCGCCCGGTCGACATCGTCTTGAACCCGCTCGGCGTACCGAGCCGAATGAACGTCGGTCAGATCCTGGAGACGCACCTTGGATGGTGCGCCAAGCAGCTTGGCTTCTACGCCAAGACGCCGGTGTTCCAGGGCGCGAACGAGAGAGAGATCGGCATGCTGATGCGTCTCGCGGGGCTCAAGTGGGCCGCGCCGGCGCTTGCATTAAGCGTTGCGCCTCCGGTGATCTCGGACGCGGACATCAAGACGATTCTGCGCGACATTCGCCCGGCGCGTGCCGGCGAGGCGCACGTGAACCTCGACGCCGCGACGGTCAATGATCTGGGTGGACGCACGATGTCGCAGGAGACGCGTGACATCTTCTTCCGCTTCCGCGATTTCCTCACGGCGGCCGCGAAGGAGCTGGCCGATCGCGAGCATGCGGAAGTCGATGCGCAGATCGCGCTGCACGGTGCGCTCGGAGAGGACGCCGAGTTCCCCGAGGCGCGCAAGCCGGAGCTGCGTGGTGCGCTGAAGCAGCTCGAGAAGCACCGCGGTCGCGAGAGCGCGGATGTGTTGCAGAGCCAGGAGCTGCCGGCACTTGCGGCGATGCTCGGACCGAAGTCGGAGCTGGATGTGGACGCGGCGGCGGTCGAGCTGATGCGGCTCGCCGGGCTGACGCTCGCCGGCAAGGTGTGGCTGCGCGATGGTCGTACGGGCGAGCGCTTCGCGAACCCGGTGACCGTTGGTGAGATCTACATGCTGAAGCTCTCGCACTTGGTGGATGACAAGATCCACGCGCGAAGCATCGGACCGTATTCGCTGGTCACGCAGCAGCCGCTCGCTGGAAAGGCGCAGTTCGGCGGCCAGCGTTTCGGAGAAATGGAAGTGTGGGCGCTCGAAGCGTATGGCGCCGCGCACACGTTGCAGGAGATCCTCACGGTCAAGAGTGACGACGTGAACGGTCGAAGCCGCGTGTACGAGGCGATCGTGAAGGGCCAGAATCTGCCAGAGCCGGGGATTCCGGAGTCGTTCAACGTGCTCGTGAAGGAGCTGCAGGCGCTCGGTATCTGGGTGCACCTGGGCGCAACGGGCGAGAACGGGCACGGCAACGGCAACGGCAACGGGGAGGATTAGTAAATGATTGACTTTCGCAGCGTGCGCGAGCAGAGAAGCTCCGCATTCGACTTCATTCAAATCCGCATCGCTTCTCCTGAAGAGATCCGCGGCCCGAAAGACCCGAAGGAGCGCGAGCGCCACGAGATGCAGGGGCTCCGCAACTGGTGGTCGTGGGGCGAGGTCACCAAGCCGGAGACGATCAACTACCGCTCATTCAAGCCCGAGAAGGATGGCTTGTTCTGCGAGCGCATCTTTGGTCCCGTAAAGGACTGGGAATGCCATTGCGGCAAGTACAAGCGCATCCGTTATCGCGGCGTGATCTGCGATCGTTGCGGCGTCGAAGTCACCCTGTCGCGCGTCCGTCGCGAGCGCATGGGGCACATCGAGCTCGCCGTACCCGTCGCGCACATCTGGTTCTTCAAGACGTTGCCGAGCCCCATGGGCAACCTCCTCGACATCACGCTTCGTGATCTCGAGAAGATCATCTATTACTCGAATTACGTCGTCATCGAGCCCGGTACGCAGGAAGTCGAAGCGAACCAGCTGCTTGACGAAGATGAATTTTTGAATCTGCGCGAGAAGGCGAAATCGGAAAACGACGACGCGTTCAAGGCCGACATCGGTGCGCCCGCGGTTCGCGAGCTGCTCAAGCGGCTCGACATCGACACGATCTCCGAGGAGCTGCGTACGCAGGTCGCGGTGGAGACGTCGCAGCATCGGAAGAAGCAGATGCTGAAGCGCCTCAAGATCGTCGATGCGTTCCGTGGGTCTGGTGATGCGGGCGGCGTTCGCAACAAGCCGGAGTGGATGATCCTGGATGTCATCCCGGTCATTCCGCCGGATCTGCGTCCGCTCGTGCCGTTGGATGGTGGCCGCTTTGCCACGTCGGATCTCAATGATCTGTATCGCCGGGTGATCAACCGTAACAACCGCTTGCAGAAGCTGATTCTGCATCGGGCGCCGGAAGTCATTCTGCGCAACGAGAAGCGCATGTTGCAGGAAGCGGTTGATGCGTTGTTCGACAACGGTCGCCGCTCGAAGGCGATTCGCGGTCGCGGCAAGCGTCCGCTCAAGTCGCTCTCGGACATGCTGAAGGGCAAGCAGGGACGTTTCCGTCAGAATCTGCTCGGCAAGCGAGTGGACTACTCGGGCCGTTCGGTGATCGTCGTCGGTCCGGAGCTCCGCCTGCACCAGTGCGGACTTCCGAAGGCGATGGCGCTCGAGCTGTTCAAGCCGTTCATCATCCACAAGCTCGTCGACAAGGGAATCGCCGAGACGGTGAAGCGCGCGAAGAAGATCGTGGAGCGCGAGTCGCCGGAGGTATTCGAGATTCTCGAAGAGATCATCAAGGATCATCCGGTGATGCTCAACCGCGCGCCGACGCTCCATCGTCTGGGCATCCAGGCGTTCGAGCCCGTGCTCGTGGAAGGGAAGGCGATTCGAATTCACCCACTCGTGTGCGCGGCGTTCAACGCCGACTTCGACGGTGATCAGATGGCGGTGCACGTGCCGCTGTCGTTCGAGGCGCAGCTCGAGTGCCGCCTGCTGATGCTGAGCTCGAACAACATTTTGAAGCCGTCGGACGGTCGTCCGGTGGCGGAGCCGAGCCAGGACATCGTGCTGGGTTGCTACTTCCTGACGAAGGCGCCGTACGATTTCGAGGCGAAGGTCAAGAACGCGCCGCGATTCTCGACGGTGGCGGAGGCGGAAGTCGCGCTCGCGCTGAACCGTGCGACGTTCCACACGCCGGTGCGGTATTTGGTGGACGATGCACAGGGCAAGCGGTGGGAGAACACGACGGTTGGTCGCGTGGTGTTCAACTCCATCGTGCCGCCGGCGCTCGGCTATCAGAACCGTGAGATGAAGAAGAAGGCGCTCGGCGAGCTCGTGTTCGAGGCGTATCGGCAGGAAGGGCTGTCGACCACGGTGCAGTTCCTCGACCGGCTCAAGGAGTTCGGCTTCCGGTACGCAACGCAGGGTGGTGTCTCGATTGGAATCGAGGATCTCGAGATTCCGGTGGAGAAGAACACGCTGCTGGACGAAGCGGAGGAGCGCGTCGAGCGTTTCCAGCGCGCGTACAACACCGGAAACATCACGAACGGTGAGCGCTACAATAAGGTGATCGACACGTGGACGCACGCGAACAACGACGTTGCGGACGCGATGGTGAAGGCGATGCGGGAGTCGAAGAACGGCTTCAACCCCGTCTTCATGATGTTCGATTCCGGCTCACGAGGCAGCCGCGATCAGATCCGCCAGCTGGCGGGTATGCGCGGACTGATGGCGAAGCCGCAGAAGAAGCTGACAGGTGGAATCGGCGAGATCATTGAAAGCCCGATCAAGTCGAATTTCCGTGAAGGATTGTCGGTGCTCGAGTACTTCATTTCGACGCACGGCGCGCGAAAGGGTCTGGCGGATACGGCGCTCAAGACGGCTGACGCTGGGTACCTCACGCGCCGCCTGGTGGACGTCGCGCAGGATGTGACGATCACCGAGGAGGATTGCGGCACGATTCTCGGACTCGAGGTCGGCGCGCTGAAGGAAGGGGAAGATGTGATCGAGCCCCTCTCGGAGCGCATTGTCGGCAACGTGGCCGCGGAAGATGTCGAGGATCCGCATGAGGTCGACGAGTCGGGACGCCGCACGCTGTTGGTCGAGGCGGGCGAGCTGATCGATGAGGAGACGTCGCGTGCGATCGAGGACTCGGGAATCGAGACGGTTCGGATTCGCTCCGTGCTCACGTGCGAAGCGAAGCGTGGTCTCTGCCAGATGTGTTACGGCAGAAATCTCGCGACGATGGCGATGGTCGATCTCGGCGAGGCCGTTGGCATTATCGCGGCGCAGTCGATCGGCGAGCCGGGCACGCAGCTGACGCTTCGTACCTTCCACATCGGAGGCACCGCGGCACGTATTGCGGAGCAGACGGCGCGGAAATCGAAGGTTGCGGGCACGGTCGAGTATGGCGAGCGGCTGGTGTTCGTCACGAACCCGGACGGACAGCGAATCGTCACGTCGTACGAAGGCGACATCATGATTCGGGCGAGTGCCGACGAGAGCGCGGCGATCGTGTCGCGCTTCCAGGTTCCGCTCGGCGCGTTCCTGATGGTGAACGATCGCGCGGAGATCAAGAAGGACGGGGTGGTGTTCACGTGGGATCCGTATACCACGCCGATCATCGCGGACGTCGAAGGTACGATTCGCTTCGTCGACCTCGTCGAGGAAGAGTCGCTCTCCGAGGAGCTCGATGAGCTCACCGGTCTGCGTCAGCGGGTCGTCATTGAAGATCGAGAGAAGAAGCTCCACCCGCACATCGAGATCATTCAGGAGAAGGGCGGGAAGGAGAAGCGTCTGCGCGACTTCGTCGTACCGGTTGGGGCTCAGCTGATCGTGCAGGATGGCGCACGGATCTCGGCTGGGACGATACTGGCGAAGATCGGGCGAGAGGCGTACAAGACGCGCGACATCACGGGCGGTCTGCCGCGAGTCGCGGAGCTGTTCGAGGCGCGCAGGCCGAAGGATCCGGCGACTATCTCGGAGATCGACGGCGTCGTGCGCTTCGGCGAGATCAAGCGCGGCAAGCGCGAGATCTTCGTGCAGCCGCTCATGGAAACTGGCGACGGTGTGTTTGCGGTCGACGAGACGCAGCCGGCGCAGCTGTACGAGGTGCCTGCTGGTAAGCACCTGCGCGTGCACGAGGGTGACCGCGTGCGAGCTGGAGATCGTTTGTCCGAGGGGCCGGTGAATCCGCACGATATTCTGCGGATCAAGGGACCGAGGGCGGTGCAGGAATATCTGTTGAATGAAGTGCAGGAGGTCTATCGCCTGCAGGGTGTGAAGATCAACGACAAGCACATCGGCGTGATCGTTCGTCAGATGCTGCAGAAAGTTCGGGTGCTCGAGCCTGGGGAGACCCAGATGCTCGAGGGCGAGCACGTCGACAAGGCGGTGTTCCGGGATACGAACGAGCGCTCGAAGCAGGGCGACGAGAGTCCGGCCACTTCCGAGCCGCTGCTGCTCGGCATCACGAAGGCGAGTCTCACGACGCAGTCGTTCATTTCGGCGGCTTCGTTCCAGGAGACCACGCGCGTGCTCACTGACGCTGCGATCCGCGGCGCGAAGGACGATCTGCTTGGCTTGAAGGAGAACATCATCATCGGTCACCTCATTCCGGCGGGTACCGGGTTGTATCGGTACCAGGAAGTGGACATCGAGGGGATCGACATTCCCGTGGCGCCGGAGCCGATTGCGGAGCCGTTGCCGGAGGCGTCGTTCGCGGCGCTGCTCACGGGTGGTGTGGGAAATCTCGCTGGCGGCGGCTCGCTGCCGTTCGGCGACGACGAGGGGTAGCAACGATTTAGGGTGGCCGGGCGCTGGCGAAGCACCGCCAGCGTTCGGCTTACGAGTTACTGTGCTTGACTCTCTCGGACGGCCCGTCTAATTTTGGGGGCTATCCGTCTATCTTCGCGTATTACCTAAGGTTATGCCGACTATCAACCAGCTCGTCCGGCGCAGTCGCCAGGACGTTGAAAAGAAGGAAAAGGCGCCGGCGCTCAAGGGGAATCCCCAGAAGCGCGGTGTTTGCACGCGAGTGTATACCACCACGCCGAAGAAGCCGAACTCCGCGCTCCGCAAGGTTGCGCGTGTTCGTTTGACGAACGGCTTCGAGGTGACGGCGTACATTCCGGGCGAGGGGCATAACCTGCAGGAGCATTCGATCGTGCTGATTCGCGGCGGCCGAGTGAAGGACTTGCCTGGCGTTCGCTATCATATTGTTCGCGGAACGTTGGACGCCTCGGGCGTGAACGGCCGCAATCAGAGTCGGTCCAAGTATGGCACGAAGAAGCCGAAGGTTGGCGGTGCTGGTGCTGGATCCGCTGGAGGTAAGAAGAAGTGAGCCGTCGCTCTAAAGCGGTAAAGCGTACGATTCTCCCCGACGCCCGCTACGATAGCCAGACTGTTTCGAAGTTCATCAACACGCTGATGCTGCAGGGCAAGAAGTCCACGGCCGAGGGAATTTTCTACGGCGCGATGGATCTCGTGGAGTCCCGCACGGGTCAGCCGGGCGTGAACGTGTTCAAGGCGGCGCTGCAGAACATCAAGCCGGTGGTGGAAGTGAAGAGCCGGCGCGTTGGCGGAGCTACGTATCAGGTTCCTGTCGAGGTTCGTCCTGAGCGTCGGACGGCGTTAGGGATGAGGTGGCTGATGCAGTATTCGCGTGAGCGCAGCGAGAAGTCGATGGCGGAGAAGTTGGCTGCCGAGGTGATAGCGGCGAGTAAGGGAGAAGGGAATTCGGTGAAGAAGAAGGACGATACGCACCGGATGGCTGATGCGAATAAGGCGTTTGCGCATTACAGGTGGTAGGAGAAGCTGGTAGCGCGAGACGCTGAACGGAGAACCCCGCCTGGTGCTGAGCACCGGGCGGGGTTTTTGTTTTTGTCGAGCTACGCGCGACAGTGCCCCGTCGGATTGCGGCCTACGCACAGGTGCGCAACCTCCACCCTATTTTGGCGGTGGATGTATCTGGCAGCAACCGGAGGGGCAGGAGACCCAAATCGTCTGATCGTCATCTAGCCATCGCCAACGAACGGTACCCGGCGTGGGCACTCCCAGAGTCGTTCCGATAAAGTCCACACAAAAGTCAGTACCGTTAGGATCGTCAGGGCTCGCCCCCAGGCGCGCGTAGTAGAGATCGCCGCTGGCCTGATCCCGCGTCGGAGAGCATTGATGTTTCATCTTCACCTTGCACTTCTTGTGTCCGTCATCTCTGCACAGAAATAGGGCGTTCACGTCGGGTCGCTGCGGTGGCGCGATGTTCGAGCTGAATCCGTACTTCCCAGCATAGCCTTTAGAGAGGGGGCTGATCGAGATCCACGCCACGGGCACGAAATCACCGAGGTGATAATCTTGAGTATTTCTTGTACCTAATGCGGGGACGGGAAAGACGGTCCCTAGTGCGCCCGCATCGTCCAGCTCGGGCTGTGTACCCGACTTCGATATCGTGCTCGCCAGATATTCTTGGTCGTACCAGCCCTTCTGACGCACGACTTGCCCTTCGTGCCCGACAAGATTGAGTCCGGTTGGAACGTGATAGTTGGGCGAGCCGTGGTGCCCGTGCGGAGTGTGCGGATTCTCGCCGTAGAGTTCGCACCACCCCGATGGGCACGCGATGCCGACGTATTGCTCTCCACGGTGCCCGTCCCAGTCCCAGCGCGCGACAGGAGGAATTTCGTCCGGTACGTTGCCGTTCATCTCGGCGGGCAACTCTTGCGCGCCGAGATAAAATGCCGTAGCCGCTGGAAGATCGAGGGGCGAGACGCACGGTTGTTGGCGCGCGAGCGGCACCATCCAGGCATGGTAGTTTCGAGGGAGTCTCGCGGCGACAGGACCCTCCCACTGAAGTACGATGCAGGCGAATCCCGCCCGCATTCCAAGCGGCTTGTAGGTGCCCGTCGTCCAGACCAAGGCGATCGCGGTTACGCGAGTAGTGGTTGGATTTGGATTTTTTAGTGCCGCGTAGAATGGCCGACCGATTGCGTTGCCGATCGGGGCCTCCGTCTCATAGACCTCTTTTATGCCCTGCCGTGCCCAAATCACCGCTACGTTCCCGAATTTCAGCTGCGTGTATACTGGATCAGGCTTACTGGAGGTGTTTACCAACAACCGTTGGCAGTCATTGTACTCGGGAACGTCTATTTGGCGTCCAGCCAAGAAGAGTGACGTGTCCACGTTATGGTTCCTGAAGAACCGACTCCAGTAGTGAGGACACGGTCCTGGGTCCTTCATCTGGTCGTGGCGCTGAGGCTCACTGGCGATGGACCTTGATGATGGCCGGTACCCCAACGCGGCGGCGATTAGGCCCGTCGCGACCAACAACCGTAGCACAGGCAACCACGTGAACTGCCAGCTGTTTTTCATCGGGCCCTCCCCGCGAAAGTGTTCGGCAACGATCGCCGACGGTGTCGCACCAACTGCCGCACTAGCTCGATGCGTTTATCGAGAGTCGTCGCATGTGCGCCACCACCGGCTGCAAGAAGTCATCTGCGTTCGCCCAGAGCTCGACCACCGCTGCTGCCCACAACGCGGCGGTACGATGATCGCCTACGCGCTCGGCAAGCTCGGCCCGGAGCGCCATCGCGCGCACGAGGCTAGCGGCCGGCACGGGGTCCGGCAGAGGAGGTGAGACGCGTAACCGAAGGAGCGTGGGCTCGATCCACGCGATCGCCTCGACCTCATGTCTCGTCGCGGCCAGCAGGAAAGTCTCGGGGAGCAGCGCGTCAATGCCGAGATCGGGGAGCGCGAACGCCACCCGCGCGTCCTGCACACCGTGAAGAATTCGTATTACGGCAGCAGTGTCGCCACGCATCAGCGCCGACTCCGCCGCGAGAAGATGCTGCTTTGAGAACTCACCCGATGACAACGCGCTCGATCTCACCACGGGGAACTCGATGCCGATCGCACGGCCCAGCAACTCCTCGCGCACGGCCTGGCGGCGAGCGACCGGGATGAGCGCGTCGATCATCGAGTCGCTTCGCCATTCGAGCACGCGGAGCGAATCCTCGGGTCCGCCGAAGGCTGCCAAGACGGTGAACGCTCTAGAGATCGGGCTCAATGGCGCCGCGTCGGTGAGAAAGGCCGGGGCGGGATCCAGACGATTCAAGCGAACCGCGTCGTACGCGTGGCCGCACAATGCTGCAACGCTTGCGGCGATCGAAGGGTCGACTGGGTTCGATGGGAGCGAACGAAGCAGGGAATCCGTCAAAAGCCGAACGCGCCGGAGGCTTGCAATGTCGGAGGGGTCGGCGAACTGCATGCGCAACCAAACCTCGGACATGGCCAACCGCTGCCGCTCATCCGAATTGATCGCGAGTGACTTCGCCACCTCGAGCGTGTCAAGAGCCCGCTGGTCGCCGAGGAGCGCCAGCGCGAGTGCGAGAGCATGTGCAGCCGATGCACTGCGAGGTTCGGAGGAGCGCCACTCGGCGGCGATATCCCGGAAGAGGCCGCGCTGATGGTCGACTGCCAAGCCAACGGATCGGGGCAGCCGGCGAAGCAGGCGCGGATCCGAGCTTGCAAGCATTCCCAAGGGAAAGGGGACGAACGCCAGTGTGTCGCCATCCCATGAAGGGTACGCGCCGAAATCACTTGAGCGCGGACCTGCTGAACGGCCAAAGCGTAGATCGTGACCGCTAGTCCACAACCATCCACGAATGCGTTCGAATTGATCAGCTCGGAAGGAGTAGAGCAGCGCCGGTTGCAATGAGACGGCTCGCCGATAGCGGTCGAGCGCGGAATGGTAGCCGCTCCGAAACTGCCACCCGGACGGACTGCGCGGATCGCGACGGACGAGTGGATCCTTCGCGAGACAATCGGCAGCCCCGTACCAATTGGCGAACGCGAACGGATAACGTCGTGCCAGATCATCCCACTGCGTACACGCCTCCACTTGCCGGCCCTCGATGAGGGCCTTCAGCGCGTCGAGCCGTTCCCTGTCCACTTCGACCAGGTCCAACCGCCCCGCATCCGCGACCGCCACCGCGTACTCCCACGTCGCACCGTCCCTGTTGCTCCAGCGGCGTGTCAGAGCATACCACAGCGCCGCCTGGGGAAAATGCGGATCCCACTGCCTGGCAATCGCGAACTCTAAGTCAGCGGAGTCGAGATCCCAGCGGTCGAGTGCCTGTCGACCGCGCAGGAAGGCCTGGCGCGAGGGCAAAGATCCAGTGCCAGTCGTCGACTCCGCGAACGCCCCGGAATCTGACGTCCGAAAGAGGAGACGATCGCCGAGATGCGTGAAGGTCGTCCGAGCGTCCGCCTCTGACTCCGGTATGGTCTCGGTGGCCTCCGCCAAGGGACTCTCAGCGTTCGACACATCGAACAGCATTGCGTGCGCAACATCAGCCGACCTGACATGCGATAGAACGACGCGAACATACCGACCGGCGTGCAAACGCAACGCGAGCGCGCGGGCGGCGGATGCTTGCACGGGGGCCCCACTCGAAGGTCCGATCGCCTCCGAAAGAGCATGCGAGTCCACGACCTTTATCCCCTTCCATCGAACCATCGCATCACGGAGGGATTGTTCTGCGGCGAGGCGCGCCGGCGTCGAGCCATCGCCGTCGAATGGAAAAATCGCCACTCTCGTCGTGTCCGCCGCCGCGACCAATCGCGCGTCGGCCGCGCGCTCCCATTTCGGTCGAGCGACAAACGCGCCTGCCACGAGCGCCGCCACCGCAATCGTGGCCAGCGCCGCGCGCCGCGCCTTCCGCGGCGACTGCGCCACCGAGGTCTGCGGATCCTTCGCCACCGCCTCGAGAACCTGCGCGAATTCCGTGGCCGAGCTGAATCGGTCGGCCGCAGATTTGGCGAGCGCGCGGTACACCACCGCCTCCACCGACTTCGGCAGGGCTCGCCGCACCGTGGATAGACGCGGTACTGGATCGAAGATGTGTCTGGCCATGAGCGCGGTCGGCGAGGAACCGCTAAAAGGTTTCTCGCCCGCGAGCATCTCGTACAGCACGCAACCCGTTGAATAAATATCCGAACGCCCATCGATCGTGGCTTCGGCGGCCACTTGCTCGGGGCTCATGTACCCCGGCGTGCCGATCTGAAAGCCCGACGAGGACTTCCACTCTTGTCGCGCGGCACCGCTGATCGCGCGGGCGATACCGAAGTCGGCCACGAAAACACGGCCGTCCTGTAGCAGGATATTTCCCGGCTTGATGTCGCGGTGCACCACACCCGCCGCGTGAGCGTGCGCGAGCGCTACGGCAACCTCGCGCGCGATATTGAGCGCATCGACAATGGGCAGCGATTTCTCTCGCGCGAGCCGCTCCTGCAGCGACTCTCCGCGCACGTATGACATCGCGTACCACGGAGCGCCCTCGATCTCACCCGAATCGTAGAGCGCGACGATGTTCGGATGATTGAGCCGGGCGAGGATCGCGATCTCGCGCCGGAAACGATCGTTGCTTGCCGAACCGGCGAATTCGACGCGCAGGATCTTTAGCGCGACCTCGCGGTCGTTCTGCATGTCGACCGCACGGTATACGATTCCCCAAGCACCTGAGCCGAGCAGTTCGCTCACCCGGTACCGGTCGGCCACTACAGTCGGTGCGCTGTCACCTGCCTCACCCATCAGCCGCGTTGGCCCGAATGAGAAGCCTCTAGCTTACGGGTCACCGGGCGCAGCGTGCAAGGTGCAGTGGTTGCGCCGAGCGCGACGAGCGTTAGGTACACGGAGGCTCGGTCGCATGGTACGTCCTAGTGTTCCCCCGACAGCCTCGCTACTCTCGCTTTCGCATCCCTCACAATCGGCTGCAGCTCCGGATCCGCATCCTTCCACAACGCAATCAGCTTCTCGTAGTAGTCCCTCGCCTTCGCGCGATCGCCCTTCGCCTCGTACAGCTCGCCCAGCCGCTGGTAGCTCGCGGCCAAATAGTTCGCGTCGGAGATCACGCGAAACGTTCCGCCAAGGTTGTCGTACCGCTCGAAGGCGACGCGAGCCGAGTCGGGTTGGGAGAGCTTGATGTACGTTTGCGCGAGATCGAACAGGCCACAATTCGCGCAGAGGTTGTCCTGCCCCGTCGCCCGAAATGCGCTCGCGGCTTCTGCGTAGCGCCCCTTCGCATATGCGATTTGTCCGGCTGCGGCGAAGCGATCCGGATCCCCAGCGCGGAGCCCCGCCGGCACCGCGCGCGCATACTCGGTCATCAAGCGCTCGGCCTCCTCGGGCTGTCCCGCCAACGCATACGTGGTCGCGAGCTGCGAGTACGGCCGATCGTTGGCATCGAGCGTCGCCAGCGGATGTCTGGCGAGTGCTTCGGTCACGATCCCCATCGCATCCGACGGCCGATTGTGATACCGAAGATCGAGCTGTGCGAGCTGAATGCTGAGCATCAGGTATTGGTCGATCGCGCCGCGATCCTCGTGAAGAGCCGCGCTCGAACGCAGCTGCCGCTCCGCCTCGGCGATCTTCCCCTGCGTCGCGGCCAACACACCACGATCCTGAGCGACCTTCGCCTGCCAATACTTGCTCCCGCTCTGCGCACTCGCGAGCGTTTCGGCGCGCTGTGCCGCCAACGCGTAGTCGCCACGCCATTCTGCCAGCCCGAAACCCGCGTCCATCCGATTGGGATCACGCGGCAGAGCGCGTTTCCACCTGGCAAGCGTAGTCTCCGCGGCCGTCGGCTTTCGCTGGAGCAGCTGTACGCGGATCGCGTGAAACGGGCAGTTTGCAAACTGCCCCCGATCAATGCACGCAACGGTGAGACTTTCCGATTCCGCGTATTGCCCGTTCATGGAGAGGATAATCGCCAGATTGTTTTGCGCGATGTCGTTGTCGGCGTCGATCGCCAGCATGGCGCGATACGCCGCGATCTCTTTGAGGGGATCGTGATCGATGAGATTGAAGTAATGGGCGATCGTCGCCTGCTTCTCCAATTCACTCAGGCGGTCGCGATGCTGATAGGCGTGCGTCACCGCGGCCGCCGCTTGCGACTGCGACCCGCCGTTGTTGCTGATCAGCACCGACAGCTTCCGCCATGCCATGGCGAAACCCGTATCGATGGCGGTCGCCTGCTGCATGAGCGGAATCGCGTCCTCCTCTCTCCCGGCATCCGAAAGCCGCAGTCCCTGCGAGTACTCTCGCAGCGCATCGAGCGACCCCGTCGTCACATGCGCGAGCGGTGCGTCCGCGCGAATGGTGACGAGCGACTCTCCCACGCGCTCGCGCAGCGCGCGCGACAGCCGGTCGACCGCCGGAATCAACTCGCCATCGTTCGCCGCCGTCTCGCGCAGCGCAGTCAGCACCGACGCGTTGGCCGTCGACACAACATTCGCCGAGATCACGTAGCTCTTGCCCACGGGCGCGATCTCTCCGGTGACGATCGCGGGAATTCCCTCGCGCTGTGCGAGCTCGCGCGCGAGCGTCGGCGTGAGCACCGACGTGGCGGGCCTCTGCATCCGAGTGAGTGCGTCGCTCACCGCCTGTCCGTCGACGAGCTTGACGCTCTGCGACTGCGTGAGGTCGACGCGGAACGCCTCCGTGAGCGTCGGCCCCAACGTCGAGTCGGCGGAGCGATTTTCGAACTCCGCGAGCAAGATCGGCTGCCGATCCTTGATCAGCCCCTTCGCCTGCAACGTGCCGATCGATCCGATGCCCAGCACGCGCATGACGGTATAGCCGATGACGATCGCCACGAGCGCGCCGAACGCGAGCCCGCCGCCCAGGATCGCCTTTCGCCACGTGAGGTGTTTCGCGACGCCCGCATCGGGTACGCGATACGTTCCCGTCGCCGCGGCCAGCACGCGCTCGCGCTCCTTGCGCCCCGTGAGGAGCATGATCGGCAGCCCGATCACGAGCAGCAGGGCAGCGCCGGGGAGCACCCAGTCTGGTAGGCCGAGTCGTGCGCGCAGCACGAAGACGACGGCGAGAACCGCGATCGATGCGAGCGCGAACAGCGCCGCCACGCGCACTGGATTCGCGCGCCGAAGCGCCGCCTCCGCTCCCGATGTGAACGCCCCCGGCGCCCCGGTCGCCCCCGTCGGCGCCATCCCGCCGCTCGGCGTCGCCATCGCCTGGAGCTGCGTCAGCATCTCCGCGGCCGTCTGAATGCGGTCGGCGGGCTTCTTCTCGAGGCAGCGCATGACGAGCGTGTTGAGCGCCGGTGGCACCGACGTGCGCTGCCCGCTGAGCGGCGCGGGCGGCAGCGTCACGTGCGCGGCGAGCACCTGCTGCGGCGACATCCCGCTGAACGGCGGACGTCCGCACAGCATCTCGTACGCCATCGCGCCTACCGCGTACAGATCCGCGCGATGATCGACGTTCGGATCCGCGGCCGCCTGCTCCGGCGCCATGTACGCGGGTGTGCCGAGCGCGACGCCGAGCGACGTGAGCGACGACGATCCGCTCGAGGCGCTCATCGCTTTGGCGACGCCAAAGTCCGTGACGACGGCGTGCTGCCCGGTGATCAGCACGTTGTCCGGCTTGATGTCTCGATGCACGACGCCGCGCGCGTGCGCGTACGCGAGCGCGTCCACGACATCGCGCAGCACGCGCACCCCGTCGCTCACCGGCATCTCGCCCTCGCGCGCGAGCTTCGCGCGCAACGACTCGCCCTCGACGAGCGGCATCGTATAGTAGAGGAGATCGCCGGCCTGTCCCGCGGCGAGCACCGGCACGATGTGCGGATGCTGGAGCGACGCGGCGAGCTGAATCTCGCGCCTGAAGCGCTCGATGTTGACGCTCGCCGCCATCTCGGGCGGGAGCACCTTCACGACGACACTGCGGCCGAGCGCCGTCTCCCTGGCGAGGAAGACGTGCGACATTCCGCCGCCACCGAGCTCGCGCTCGATTCGGTATGCGTCACCCAGGGATGCCTGCAGCCGATCGGCGAGGTCGGACATTGCGCCAATGTAGGGAATCGGGCGCTCTGGCGCGAGAAAGGCGGCGCGACCCGGACTGCGCTTTGTGCATCGAGGAGTCATCGTCGCTAGAATATTCGGAGACGCCTCGAGGGTTCTGCTTGGCCTTGCCTGACACAGGACTACAATGTTCGTTGGCCACTACGGTGTGAGCTTCGGCGCAAAGAGCGCGGACCGCAGCATCCCGCTCTGGGTGCTCTTCCTCGCGGTGCAGCTGCTCGACATCATCTGGGCGCCGCTCATTCTCCTCGGCATCGAGAAGGTGCGCATCGTACCGGGGATCACCGCGTCGAATCCCCTCGATCTCTACTACATGCCGTACACGCACGGACTGATCGCGGCGATCGTGTGGTCGTGCATCGGTGGCGCGGTGTACTACTTCGTCGCACGGCCGACCGCCGTGCGCTCGAGCGTGATCGTCGGCCTCGCGGTGTTCTCGCACTGGGTGCTCGACTTCATCGTCCACCGCCCCGACCTGCCGCTCTACGGCAACTCGGCGAAGGTCGGGCTCGGACTGTGGAACAGGCCTGCGATCGCGCTGTCGCTCGAGGCGCTGCTGCTCCTCGGAGGGATCTGGCTCTACTTTCGCGGGCGGCTCTCGGAATCGGTGAGCACGTTCGTGTTCGGAGTGCTGATGATCGCGCTGCAGTCGTATCTGTTTTTTGGTCCGCCGCCGGTGTCGGATAAGGCGGCCGCGTGGTCGGCGATCGTGTGCTACGCGGTGCTGGCGGTGGTGATCTGGTGGCTGGTGGATAGGCGAGAGACGGCGCGAGGGTCGAAGCCATGAGCGAACAAGCTGGCGCATCAACCAATGATCTAAACGTCGAGTCGCAATCCTCGGCGTGGTTCGCGCTCGTCGATGCGGGGAAGGGAGAGGCCAGCTGGAGCGCGGCGGGAGCGCTCTTTCGCGAGGCGCTCGATCCTGCGCGCTGGGACGAGCAGCTGCGAGCGGCGCGCGAGCCGCTCGGGCCGGTCACATCGCGTGCGCTTGCGGTCGATCAGAAGTTGGATGCGATCCCCGGTGTGCGGGAAGCGGAGTATGTCGTGCGACAGTATCACAGCGTGTACGATCGGACTCGCGCCGTGACCGAGACGCTGACGCTGCAGCACGAGGCGGATGGGGGGTGGCGCGTGGTGGGGTACTTCATACGGTAGCTCCGTTCGCCAAATCATTGCGGCTCTCGCGCTCACCGCTCGCATGTATCCCAAACC
>Ga0075521_10000181_pt1 | contig 15786 bp, 15 predicted proteins | sample NGEPerD_FD_74785 | JGI IMG/M metagenome (GOLD analysis project Ga0075521, IMG submission 74785) | Arctic peat soil microbial communities from the Barrow Environmental Observatory site, Barrow, Alaska, USA - NGEE PermafrostAB12-D | ecosystem: Environmental > Terrestrial > Soil > Wetlands > Peat ...
ATCGTCCCCGGGCCGATCTGGTGGCCGCGGGCGATCAGCTCGGAGAGCTCGCGCACCACCCGCTCGCCCGCGTGCGTCTCGCTCTCCTCGCCGTCGAAGGTCAGCAGGTTGCCGCGTAGGAACACCTTGCAGTCCAGATGCGACTCGAGCGCCCGGAGCACCGCGTCCTGGCTGCCCGCCAGCTCGGCGGCCACTTCGTTGGAGAGCTCGATCTGCGTCCTCATCCTTGCAGTGCAGCCCGCACGAGCCCCGAGACCCGCTTGCCGTCGGCGCGACCGTCCACGGCGGCCATCGCCTGCTTCATCGCCGTGCCCATGTCCTTGACCGACTCAGCCCCGCTGGCAAGCACGGCCTGCTCGACGATCGCGGCGAGCTCATGCTCGGAGAGCTCAGCGGGCAGGTAGGAGCCGATCAGCTCGGCCTCGGCCTCCTCGCCCCCCGCGAGGTCGTCCCGTCCCGCCTCGCGGTAGGCGCGCGCGGCCTCCAAGCGGCGCTTGCGCTCGCGGCGAAGCACCGCAAGCTCATCGTCCGCGCCCTCCTTGGCCGCCTTCTGCAGCTCCGAAAGGACGAGCCTCAGCGCCCCGACCCTGTCCTTTTCGCCCGCACGCATCGCTCCGTGCAGGTCCACCTTGATCTGATCGAGTATCGCCATCTGCAACCCAGGATACGCCGGTGGGGCGATGGCTGGATCAGCTCGGCCGACGAGCGGCCCGGTCGCCGGTGCGGCGGCTGGCGCGCGTCGATCCTCAGCGGCCGTGCTCGTACGCGGCCGGCGGTGCGACGAGCTCGTCGTGCTCGAGCGGAGTCGGACTGCCGAGACGTCCGGGCGAGGAGGCGTCACGGCCGAACAGCAGCGCGACGTTCCAGTCCACCAGCAGGCGCAGCCGGCGTCCCACCCCGGGCATCAGCAGCAGGTGGTACGTGCGGGCGATCAGCCAGGCGGGAAAGCCGCGCCAGCGGATCCCGAGGGTGATCGCCACGGCCTTGTTGCGCCCGAGCTCCGCCACCACGCCCTTGGTGCGGTAGCGGAACTGCTTGGCCTGCCCGCCCCCGAGCGTCGCGGCCACGTTGCGCGCCGCCAGCCGACCCTGGCGTATGGCGTGCTGCGCTGTGGGCGGGCACACCTGCCCCGGCCTGGAGGCGTCGGGCACGGCGGCGCAGTCGCCGATCGCCCACACATGGGCAGCGAAGGTTCCGCGCTGCGCGCTCGCCGTCGCATCGCTCGGCGCCGCATCCTTCGGCGCCCGCGCGTTCGGCGCCTCCTCCTGCACGCGCATGGTGCGGTCCACCACCACCCTCCCCTCGCGGTCTAGGGGCAGTCCGAGCCGGGCGATCACCGGGCTGGGCTTGACGCCCGCCGTCCACACGACGGTCCGCGCGGGGACCGTCCCGCCCGCGGAAAGCGTGGCGGAGCGCTCGCTGAGCGCTGACAGCGTGGTGTTGGTGCACACCTCGATGCCGCGCCCGCGCAGCTCGCGTTCGGCGAACTCGGAGAGGCTCTCGGGCACCTCCTGCATGATCCGCGCCTTCGCCTCCACGAGCACCCAGCGCATGCCCTGGGCGCGGCAGCGCGGATACAGCTCGATCGCCTGCGCGGCGAAGTCCTGTAGCTCGGCGAGCCCCTCCACGCCAGCGTATCCGGCTCCCACGAACACAAACCCCAGGTACTCGGCGCGGCGCACAGGGTCCTCCAGAGACTCGGCGATGTCGAAGCAGCTCAGCACCTGGTTGCGCAGGGCGGTGGCGTCGGAGAGCGACTTAAGGCCGGTGGCGTGCTCGGCCAGTCCGGGGATCGGCAGCGTCCTGGAGACCGATCCGAGGGCGACTATCAGCTGGTCGTAGGCGAGCTCGAGCGGCTCCCCGTCGATCCGCTTGACGCCGAGCACACGCCGCGCCGGGTCGGCGCCGGTGACCTTTCCGATCACCAGATCGGTGCGCCGCAGCTGGGAGCGCAGCGGCACCACGACGTGGCGCGGGTCCAGCGTGGCGCCGGCCGCGCCCGGCAGCAACGGGGTGTAGAGCAGGAAGTTGGCCTCGTTGACGAGCGTCACGTGCGCACTCTGCGCCGGCAGCAGCCGCTCCAGGGCGCGGGCCGCGTAGAAGCCCGCAAATCCACCGCCAGCGATCACCACCTGCCATGCCATGAGGACAGAATATGGTGCAGGCCGTGAACGATTCCCTGTATGCCGAGGCGCTCGCCCCATTTCTCGCCGAGGTGCGGCGTCTGCGACCGGCCGACACGGAGGTAATCGACGCTCACACCCATCTGGGCCTGGACGAGGACGGACGATCGCTCACCCTCGAGCAGCTGCTGGCCGCGCTCGACGACGCGGGCGCGCGCCGGGCTTGCGTGTTTCCGCTGCATGATCCCGAGCGCAAGCCCGCCTACAGCCTGCCCAACGACCGCGTGCTGGCGTGGGCGCAAGAGAGCGAGGGCAGACTCGCGGCCTTCTGCCGCCTGGACCCGGCCGAAGGCCCGCTGGCGGAGGGCGAACGCTGCCTCGCGGCCGGCGCACGCGGCATCAAGCTGCATCCACGAGCACAGGACTTCGTATTCGACGGTGGCGAGATGGACGATGTCTTCAAGCTTGCGGAAACGACCCGCGTGCCGATCCTGATCCACGCCGGACGCGGCCTGCCGCCGCTGGCCGAGGGGCTCGTCGACCTCGCCCTGCGCCATCCCGGGGCGGTCCTGATCCTGGCCCACGGCGCGATCTGCGACCAGGGCATCCTGACCACCCGCCTGGCCGACCATCCCGGCGTCCTGTACGACATCTCCTGCTTCTTCCCGCTGGACGTGATCGAGCTGTTCGCGCGCGTGCCCGCCGAGCGGATCGTGTTCGCCTCCGACCCTCCCTACGGCCTCCCCGCCACTTCCCTGTACATGGCGCTGCGCGTTGCCTGGCAGGCGGGCCTGGACGAGGCGGCCACCAGGGCGGTGCTCGGCGGCACGATGGCCGGGCTGCTCGACGGACACGGCCTGCCGGCGGTCGCGCCCGCGCGACGCGGTCCCTCGATAACGCTCTCAGGACGCCTCGCGCGCGTGTACGGCTACGCCAGCCTGGTCGGGCCAGCCCTGTTCACCGGGGCGATCGAGCAGGCGCGCGCGATGCTGGATATGGCGATCGCGGCCTGCCGCGACCCGGACCCCGGATCAGTCGGTGAGGCGCTTGAGACGATCGGCGCGGCCCTCACCGCCGCCGACCGCCTGCTCGAGGACGAGGACGGCGTGCGTGCGGCGATCGACCTGGTCTACCGCGCGATTGTGTGCGCCGCGACGGAGATACCCGACAGCGCCTGAATCAGCCGGCGGTCAGCCACACAGCCGCCCACTCGCCAGCGGTGCGCCGCTCGTGCTCGCGCAGTTCGAGGCGCCCGGCGAACGCCTCGACGACCTCATCGACCTCCTCGACGAGCAGGCCGCTGGCGATCAGGTGAGCGGGCGCCCGGGGCATGCCGGCGGCGAGCTCCAGCAGCAACGGCCGCAGCAGGTTGGCGAGCACGACCAGGGGACCCGCCGGCCGCTCCCCGCCGCCGAGGAAGGGCAGCTGTTGGGAGCGCAGGTCGAAGCGTCGGACCTCGATCCGCTGAGCGTTGACCGCGGCGTTCTCGCGTGCAGCCTGCACGCTCTCCTGCTCGTTGTCCAGGCCCAGCACCGGCTCGAACCCCAGCCCCGCCGCGGCGATCGCCAGCACCCCCGAGCCGGTGCCCACGTCCAGCAGCGCTCCCGCCGGAGGCTCGCTCGCGGCTAGCTCGAGGAGCAGCTCCAGGCACAGGCGCGTGGTGGCGTGGGCTCCCGTGCCGAACGCCTGCCCGGGGTCGATCACGATCTCGCGCACGTCACCGCCGACGTGGGAGCTGGGAGCCTCCCACGGCGGGCGCACGTGCATGCCCGCCACAGCCGGCCCCGCGTCCGAGGGGCGGCGGGGCGCGGCGATCAGCACGGGACGGTGGAACTGCTTCCAGCGCTCGTGCCAGTCGTCGGGTATCTCGCTGGTGGAGATCTCCACCAGCGCCTCGCCCACGACGGCTCTCACGTCCGGTAGGTCGGGCAGCTCCCCGGGAGCGCCGTAGACGGCGTACTCCACGGTCCCCCCTTCGCCGTGCACCTCTTCCACGCCCGCGGGCGCCAGCTCCAGCAGCTCCGCCAGCACCAGCTCGGCCTGCTCGCGGCTGACGCGTACCGCCAGCCGGATCACGCCGCCTGGCTGCCGAGCGCGCGACGCAGCTTGGCGAACATCGACTCCTGCGAGCGCAGGTTCTCCTCGGTCAGGCTGTCATTCAAACGGTCCATCAGCTCCCGCTGCTCAGCGCTCAGGCGCCGCGGCACGACGACGTTGACCACCACCCGCAGATCCCCCTGTCGACCGCGCCTGAGCCCGGGCATGCCGGCTCCCCTGACGGTCAGCACCTCGCCCGGCTGGGTTCCCGACGGCAGCTCGATCGACGCGGTGCCCTCCAGCGTGGGGACCTCCAACGTGGCGCCCAAGGCGGCCAGTGGGGCTGCCACGTCCAGCGCCGTGATCAGGTCGTCGCCCTCGCGCACGAAGCGCTCGTCCTCGCGCACGCTGACCAGCACATACAGGTCGCCCGCCGGGGCCCCCGCTTCGCCCTCGTGACCGCGGCCGCCGACCCTGATGCGCTGCGAGTCGGATATGCCCGCCGGGACATCGACCTCCACCTCCTGCCTGGCGGCCAGCCGGCCTCGACCGCGGCACTCGCGGCACGGCTGCTTGGGCACCCGGCCGTCGCCGTGACAGACGTCGCAGACGATCGTGCGCATCATCTGCCCGAAGGGCGTGCGCGTGACGGCCTGCAGCTGACCTGCCCCGCCGCAGCGCTCACACGTCTCGATCGGGGTGCCGGGCTCGGCGCCGTTGCCGTGACAGCGCTCGCAGCGCTTGACCGCGTCGTAGGCCGCCTGCACCTTTGCACCGTGCGCTGCTTCGATCAGGTCGATCTCGACGGCGACGCCAATGTCCCCGCCCTGCGCCGGTCCGGGCCTATCGGAGGTGCTCCCGCCTCCGAAGAAGGCGTTGAACAGCTCGCTGATCGAGCCGAAGCCCTCGAAGTTGGGAGCGTACCCCCCGGATCTGAGCCCGTCGTGGCCGTGGCGGTCATAGGTGGCCCGGCGCTCCGCGTCAGAGAGGATCTCGTACGCCTCGGCCGCCTCCTTGAACTTCTCCTCGGCGTCGGGGTCGTGCGCGTTGACGTCCGGGTGCAGCTCCCGCGCGAGCATGCGAAAGGCTTTCTTGATCTGCTGCTCGGAGGCGTCCCGGCCGACGCCGAGCACCTCATAGGGGTCGCGGGGCATAGCTGTCGACTCAGGTCTCGGCGTAGGTGTCCTCGACGAAGCGGGACAGCTCGTTGGCGGCCTCGCGCACGGTCGCGATCGCGCCCGCGTAGTCCATGCGCACCGGACCGATCAGCGAGACGGTGCCCAGCTTGCGGCGAGCCATCCCGTAGCCGGTCGCCACGAGGGCGAGCGAGTGCATGGCGGGCAACTCGTTCTCGTGGCCGATCCTCACGTAGATGCCCGGCTCCCCGAGCGCCGTGCGCAGCACGCGCAACAGCGCCACGCGGCGCTCGAGCAGGCCGATCAGCTCGTTGACGTTGGTGGCGTCTGCTATCTGCGCGCTCTCGAACAGGCGCGCGGTCCCCTCCACGTAGAGGGCGTCCTCGCCCTCGCGGGCCAGATCGCCGAAGGCGGGTGCGAAGCGCTCCAGGAAGGCTAGCTCGCGCGCGGACAGGCTGGGATCGACCAAGCGCTGCTGGAGCATGCGCGCCCCGAGCTCCAGCCCCACCAGACGCTCGTTGAGGTACTCCGCCGCCCACGACACCAGCCCTGCGTCCACCGCGCGCTCGAACGTGGCGAGCATCTTGGAGACGCTCCCCGTCGAGGTGATGATCACCACCAGGACCACCTGCGGCTGCAGGGCCAGCACCTCGATGTGGCGGATGCTCGCCGTGTTCATGGAGGGCGCCGATACCACCGCCAGCAGGTTGGTCATCTGCGACAGCGTCTCCGTCGTCGCGCGCATCGCCTCGTCCAGCTCTGTGCGTATCAGCGACAGCTCCAGCCGCTGACGGGGAACAGGCAGCGGCTGGGTGGCGCTGAGCATGCGATCGACGACGTAGCGATGGCCCGCGTCAGTGGGCACGCGCCCGGCAGACACGTGCGGGTGGGCGAGCAGGCCGTACTCCTCGAGCAGAGACAGTTCGTTGCGCACGGTCGAGGGCCCGCAGTCGAGGTCAGGGTCAGCTGCGATCGAGCGCGAGGCAACGGGCTGCGCGGTGCGCAGGTAGTCATCGACGACCTTGCACAGAATCCGCTCCTGGCGGGAGGTGAGCATCGATCTGATTGTAGGCGCCGCGCCACGGGCGCCACAGGCCTCAGCAGCTAGGACGCGAGCTCCGCCTCGGCGTTGCGGATGATCTGCTTGCCCGCCTGCTCGGCGACCGTGTCGATCAGCACGCTGCCATCGGAGACCTCGCGCACGGTTCCGCTCACCACGACCTCCTGCTCGGGCATACCCATGCCGCGGAACTGGACGGACAGGCGCTTGAGCTGCTCGGGGCCGCCCGCCGCCTCGGTCTGCGCGCGCGCCACCTGCGCCATCGTCCACAGGCCGTGCAGGATCCGTCCGGGCAGCCCCACGGCTCGGGCGAACTCCTCGTCGATGTGGATCGGGTTGAAGTCACCTGAGGCGCCCGCGTAGCGCACCGTCAGGAACTTGTCGGGCGTGATCCTCAGCTCGGGGATCTGCTCGCCCGCCTGGAAATCTGCCATCAGGCTCACACTCCTCGGACGATGTTCGTCCAGGTTCCGCGACATACCTGCTCGCCGCGCTGGTTGGTGGAGATCGACTCGAACACGTAGTAGCCGCGCCCATCCCGTTCGGAGATGTCCTTGACGCTGGCCGTGGTGGTGATCTCATCGCCAGCCACCACCGGAGGGCCCCATACGAACTCCTGGCCGCCGTGGACCATCATCGCGAAGTTGAGCTCGATCTCGGGGTCGAAGATCGGCGGACCCACGGACGGCGCGCTGTAGACGACCGCGAACATGGGCGGCGCCACCACGTCGGCGTAGCCCGCCGCGCGTGCGGCCTCCACGTCCAGGTAAACGGGGTCGGTCTCACCGACCGCCCGTGCGTACTCCTTGATCTTCTCCCGGCCGACCGCGTACAGCACGGGCTCGTACTTCTTGCCGATCGCTTTGGTGTTGACTGGCATCGCAGAGGCTCCTTGCCGGCGGGCTGGTGTCTGGCTGCCGTGCAGCTGCTGTTGGGACGGCTGTGCGGCTATGCGGCGCGCCAGTCTACGCGGACCGCGCACGGCCGTGCGTCCAGGCTCGGCGGCTCATGCGATGAGCGGCCCTTAAACGCAAAATCCCTTCGGGGCCCCGAAGGCGGGGGCGCTGCGTCGAGCGCCCCCGCCTCTGTCTCGGCCGTGCCGGGAGCGGGCACAGCCTGCCGCCGGGGTCGGTCCTAGAAGACCAGCTCGCCGTCCTCGACACCCGCGCCGACACCGGCCAGCTCGCGGCCATCCGCGCCGTCGCCGTCGCCGTCGCCGCCGGAGCGCCGCTCACCCGGGCTGTCGAGGAACTGGACCGTGTCGAACACACCCACCACAGCCTCGGGCTCGGCCCGATCGCCGCGATAGGGCTCGATCACCAGCCGCACGTAGCGACGGCAACGGCGCTGGAGGCCGCGCACGATCGCAATCGCGATGCCCGAGGCAGCAGCCAACACGACGAACGCTCTCAGCGGCGCGACTCCCGATACCGGCGCCCAGCCCCATATGGCACGAGCGTCGCCACTGAGGCTGCCCAACACGGCACGCGACGACAGGTGCAGCCGGCCGTCGGTCGCATGTCCTCGAAGCAGGCGTCCCGGCCCGCCATCGATGAACCATGCGATCAGCGCAACGCCCCCGAGCGCGGCGACGAGACCGAGCATCCGCCACAGTAGAAAGCGCAGCACCTCCCCTGCTCATCCGACGGGCTGCGGGACGGCGGGACGAAGCGCGCGCCATCAGGCGATTTGAACGATCGCGCCGGCGCACCGGGCGCCGCAGACGCCAGCGTCAGGCGTTCAGCGCGGGCGTGTGGCGCGCTCGACCTGCGCGCCGCGCGCGGTCAGGTGCCACGCATTTGCGGCTCCCTTCTCCTGACCCTCGCCACGGTTCTCGACCAGGTTCAGCCGCGCCAGCCGGTTCAGCAGCTTGGAGATCTGGCCCTGGTCGATGATCCCCGAGCCTTCCGCGATCTCACGATTGCTGGCACCCGGATGCTCCGCGATGACCATCAGCACCCGCACCGTGCGGTAGGTGAGGCGCATGTTGAGCCCTTCGAGCGGGTCCCTGCTCCTGGTCTGCGTCCGCGGCTGCCTGTCCCGCGCGACCTCAGGGGTGGGCCTGCCCAGTTCCCGACTCGCCGCTCTCGAACCGAGATATGGCAGCACGATCATGCTCATCAGCGGACCGAGCAGCTCTGTCAGCGGCTCATCTCCATCCTCGAGCAGGCGGGTGTGGAGCACGGCGAACACACCACCCACGATGCCTTCCGCCGTGACTGCGGGCGGTTCCCGCGTCGTGTGCGTGAGGAAGCGCCCCTGATCGATGACCGTCGCGATCTCATCGAGCACCTGCGCACGACGCTCGAGCACCTTCTCGCCCGCGGCAAGCGCCTCAACGACGCAGAGCTTGGCCAGTCCTGGCTCTTGGTCCATGAACATCAGCAGGCGAGCCAGTGCCGCACGGACGCCCTCGCGCCATGCGCCCTCGCGCTCGTATGCCTCACGCGCGACGAGCGTGGCCTGGGAGAGCGCCTGTTCGAACGCGGCCAGGAAGCAGTCCTCCCGATCGGCAAACACGTCGTAGAAGGTCTTGCGAGAGACCCGGGCCCGGCTGATGACCTGTGCAACGGTCATACGCGAGTAGCCGACATCCTCGACCGCATCCACCGCTGCTGCGAGCATTCGACTGCGTTGAATCTCCGTGACCTGCCCGCGGGGCAGGCCGTTCGGGCCGGGGCGCAGCCGTGAAGTTGCGGCACGTGTCGTGTACATGAACGCCATTTCGTTTCCGCCTAATCCTCGGTTTCCCCAGTATATGAAGGGCCCTTCGGTCCGCCCGGGCCAGCGCGCCCAATCGGAGCGAGCGCGCGGGCAAGCGGCAGACCCGCTGGAACGGGTGGTAAAGACTCATTGGTCTGGACGCTCAAGTCGAGCCGCGTCTCCGACTTTTTCCACTAGTTCGAATGCTCACGCCCGCGTTCGATTGGACAAACAGGGCGAGTAGCCCACCGGCACGATCCTCCGGCAGGGTCCGGACGGAATCGCGCAGGTGCGCCGCGAAGGCTAAAGCAACTGCGGGCTTGCGCCGAAGCGCTAAGCATGTCCAAGTATCGCAGGAGTCTGTGCATCGCCTCGGTGCTGGCGCTGCTCGTGGTGCCGTCCCTGTCAGGCTGCGCGGGTGCGGGGCCCCCGGGCGCCGCGCGCGCGCAGGCGGGCGTGATGGGGGAACTCTTCGAACAGCTCAAAAAGGAAGACGACGAAGCCGAAACCCAGGAAATGGCTGCGCTCAGAGAAGCCGGCCAGCAACAGCACGAACAGCAAGGCGAACAAGAACACGAATGGCGCTGACCCCGGGGTCGCACGCCTCAAGCGCACCGAGCGACAGGCCGATAGCGAGAACAGGAAGGCCGACAGGTCATCCGGGTAGGGGGCGGCCGCAGGGGCTATTGCTCATTCTCCGGCCCCGGGCCGCCCTGAAACCCCGCCGTGGCAGATCATCCAAGCCCCGTGAACAGCCGGCCATACTGGTCGAGATGACGATCGCCGAGGAACTCGGCTGCGGCTCGTTTATGGGCGTTCCTCCCGAGTCGCGCCGCCTCCTGGGGTTCCCGCAGCAGCCGCTCGACCGCGGCGCCAAAGGCGGGGAGATCGTGCGGGTCTTCGATCAGTAGCCCGTGCTCGCCGTCTGTGACCTGATCGCTGATCCCGCCGACGGCGCTTGCAACGATCGGTCGTGACTTCCACATCGCCTCGGTGACCGTCAGACCGAAGCCCTCGGCCAGGCTCTTCTGTACCACTACGCTGGCATGCCGTTGCAGCGCGTTTATGATCGCCGCATTCTCATCGGGGTCGGCCATCGGCACGCACGCCAGGTGGACCCGGCCGCGGATCGCGTGCGGCAGTTGACGCCAACGACGGACGCAGTCGTCGTAGACCTCGACAGCCTCCGGGTCGTCCGCCACCCCGGTCACGCTCGGCCCCGCGAGAACCAGATGGGCGCCGAGCGCGGGATCGACGTGTTTGGCAAACCCCTCCATGACCCCGGTCATGTCCTTCATGTAGTCCCACCGCGAGGCTTGGATGACCAGTGGCGCGTCGGGCTGGGCTGCTGGTCCGTTCTGCACGATGTCGACATGACGGTTGATCCGTCCCGGCGAGCCATCTCGCCGGGTGAAGGGAACGACGGGCGGGCTGCCGTCGCCGTCGAGGAGGCCGACGTAGCCGAGCGCCAGGCGGATGTTGCGGTGCAACATCGGCTCGTTCTTCGCCGAGAACGGATCGATCGACGGCGGGATCACATGGATCCTGGCGGGTTCTGCCCACGGCGGGGCAAAGGCTGAACGCGACACAACGTAGGCGTCTGCGTCCTGCAGGTACGGCCCCAGAAACGCCCACGCACGCTCGGTCCACTGGTTGGGCTCGTCGCGCCCGACGTGGCAGCGCCAGACCACTCGGGAGCCCGCGCCCTTCAGTACCGCTAGGAGCCCGGCGGGCTGCGGATCGTGGATCAGGACCAAGTCGCCCGGCCGGATCAGTGCGAGCAACTGTTCGCCATTTCGATGCAACACCCGCTCGTAGTGGCTCCTCTCAGCCTCGCCGAGCGAGCCTAGATCACCTGGGGAGCCATAGAGCCCGTTGTGAATCCGCTTCGTGATCGCGAAGAACTCTGGATCGCCCTCGATCACCAGCCAACGCGCATCGATACCTCCGCCACGGACGTAGGCCAGGAGGGTCTGCAGCATCTCCGCGACGCCACCGCCCGTCGCCGTCGAGCTGACGTTCAGCACCGCATGCCCGGCAAGCGCAGACTCCGCCGCATCCGCCACCGCCTCGAAGCGGGCCATCCGTTCCGCTCCGATCAGTGACTCAAGCCGCGCGGCGTCCAGAGCCTGAACGTCCACCTCCTGCAATCTTGAGTTTGTCTGCCCGCTCATTGTGCTTCGGTTCGACCTCGCCGCGCGTCCTCATTGGTCTCGTCTCGCTTCCCAACCGCACCCTGGACGGTCCTCCGATCCGGCACATCCGCCGACCGCTGCACATGGGGCCCGTAGCTTCTACGGAGTAGAGGGCCGTAGCGAGCCTTTGCTCGCAGGTCGTCCAGGCGTCCTATGGACAATGGGTTGAGTACCGAGGCGGGCGCGGCGATGGCCGGCCTGTGGTGGCGGCTACGCGTCAGCGGCGGGTGGGTCGGCGTCCACTCTGTGGCGAGCCTCGTTTGCGGCGCTTTGGCGACGAGCTTTCGCGTCCGCGGCCTGGCGGCGTGTCTCGTTCTCGCCAGCCTGGCGGCGAGCTTCGGCGTCCGCGGCCTGGCGGCGTGTCTCGTTCTCGGCGGCCTGGCTGCGTGCCGCGCTCTCCGACGCCTGGCCACGCGCGTCATTCTCCGCCGTCCGGCGCAACTCGCTGCCCCGCCAAGCACTTTCCCCGGCGTTGTCGCGCGGCCCGGCGTTGTCGCGCGGGCTCCCGGAACTCCGCCGCAGATGCCTGAAGATGCCCGACATGATGAGCCCAGTCTAGACCCGACCGGCATGCGCGTCGCACCCGTGCCCACGTACCGACCACGACTCGCCGCGTGAGTACCGCTGCGGGGATTCGCACCCGGGTTTCCGCCCTGAGAGAGCTTACGGAGAGGGGTAGCCCCTAGCGCCCATCGTCGCCCGGCATTCCCCGAAAGCCCCTGCCAATGGACACTTTCTCGGGCAGGCTCCTGGCCCGTTCGCGCCCTCCCGCGCCCGCCGTTTACCGAGGCCGCAGGGTCCGCGCCTGGGTCACAGACCCCTGCGGAGCGTCGTCTGGGAGTGCCGGAGCTACGGTCTCCGGATTGGCCTCGCTCGCGCCCACCGCTGGAACGTAGAGCCAGCCGAGACTGCCCTGGTGCGTAGGCGCCAGCTCATGATGGTGATTCCCCGCCTCCGCAGGCCTGGAATCGCCCCGTCCGGTCCACCTCCACGCCGTGGAGCTGTCTGCGAGCCGCAAGGCAGGCGACGTGGCCGCCCGTCGGCCGTGACAGACTGCGCCGAGTGCGGCGCTGAGGATGCGGGCGCCGGCGCGACATGAATGAGCGAGAGGCGCACATCCAGACGGAGGGCCCCGACCAGCGCGAGCGCCTGGAGCGGCGCGCGGCTGCCCGGCAGCAGCGCCGGCGCCGGCGCCTGATCGCGGCGGGGCTGCTCGCGGCCTTCGGCGTCCTCGCGCTGAGCCTCGCGCTGAGCGGCTCCCCGGGCTCGCACGGCAAAGGCGCGCACACGAGATCAGGGGGGTCGGCCATCGTGCCCGGCGGTCCACTGGCTCCGGCATCGGTCGGCGGCCTCGCGGCGCTGTGGGCGCCCCAACACGTCGTGGGGACGCAGCCGGGTACGGCGGCGGCCTACGCAGTGGCATCCAGGCGGAGCGGCCTTCCCGGCGATCTGATGATCGCCGACCGCGGCAACAACCGGATCCTCGTGGTCGATCCGGGCGGCCGTGTCATCTTCAGCTACCCGCGCCCCGGCGACCGCGTCCGCCTGTTCTACGACGACGACACGTTCGTGGAGCCGGGCGGCGAATACGTCATCGCCAACGAGGAGGACAATCACGCGATCGTCGAGCTCAGCCTGAAGGACCGCAGCGTGAAAGTGCTGTTCGGCCACCCCGGCGAACCCGGCTCGGACTTCACCCACGTCAACACGCCTGATGACGCCTACATGCTGCCCGACGGCTCCTTCACCGTCGCCGACGCCTCCAACTGCCGCATCCTGTTCATCCGCGCGCACCGCATCGTGCGCAGCTACGGTCGCGCCGGCGTGTGCCGTCATGACCCGCCGCGGTCCTTCACGGAAGTCAACGGCGACACGCCGGTGCCGGGGGGCGGCGTGATGGTGAGCGAGATCGGAGGCAACTGGATCGACGAAATCGGACCCGAAGGCAGGCTTCGCTGGGCCAGAAAGGCCCCGGTCGGCTATCCCTCGGACCCCCAGCCGCTACCGGGTGGTCGCGTGCTGCTCGCCGACTACTCGAACCCCGGCCACGTGCTGATCATCGACCGACGCGGAAAGGTGTTGTGGCGCTACGGGCCCGCGGGCGGCTATGGCCGACTCGATCATCCCTCACTGGCAATGGGGCTCCCCAATGGGGATGTCGCGGTCAACGACGACTATCGCCACCGCGTCGTGATCATCGATCCCCGCACCAACAGGATCGTGTGGAAATACGGTCACACCGACAGTCCCGGAGCCGCTGCCGGGCATCTCAATACACCGGACGGCATGGACTTCGTCCCGATCGCCGCAGACGGCACGCCTGACTATGCGGCCGTGGTGCACCCGTAGGCGGTGAGCGTCTGAGCTCCCCCGGATCCGAGCGGCTGGCGCGACGGCGCCTCGCCAGTGAGCGCAAGAGGCGTCGACGACGTGCGGGAGCCGCGCTGGCGCTCGCGGCCTTCGTCGCACTCCTCGGATGGCTGGCATCGGGCGGCAGCTCAAACCGCCACGCGGGCACTGGGCGACCGCCCGCTGCCGGCACGTCGGCGCATGGCTCAGGAGGGGTGCACCTCGTCGTGTCAGCCGCCGGCCAGCTGCCGGCCGCGGTACAGGACGCGGCGGCCGCTCCCGTGGCGGGAACGGGCGCCCTGCTGATCGGCGGCCTGGACAGCGCCGAAGCTTCGGTCGCGGACGTTGTTCAGATCGAAGGCGGCACGGCCAAGACGGTCGCGACCCTCCCCACCGCCCTGCACGACGCCTGCGCGAGCGCGGTCGGTGGCGCGGTCTACGTCTTCGGCGGTGGCCAGCAGGTGTCCTTCTCGCAGATCCTCCGGGTGGCAGGGAGCCGGCCGGCCGCGCCGGCCGGCTCCCTGCCGACGCCCGCCTCCGACGTCGCCTGCATCACGATCGCGGGCGTCGTCTACATCGTCGGCGGCTACACCGGCCAGGAACCGCTGCGCACGATCCTCGCCTGGCGACCCGGCGGGACTCCCAGAATCGTCGGCACGCTGCCCAAGCCGCTGCGCTATGCGGCCGTCGGCCAGATCGGCGGCCAGATCGTGATCGCGGGAGGCACTAGCGGAGTGCAGGCGAGCCGCGACGTCTACCGTTTCGACCCGCTGAGCGGCAGCGTGCGTCAGCTCGCCCGCCTGCCCTTCCCGGTGACCCACGCCGCGGGCGCGTCGCTGGGCGGCACGGTGCTGGTGATCGGTGGGCGCGGCGAAGACAACGGCAGCCAGAGGCGCAGCATCCTCGCAATCTCGCCCACCGGAGTGGTCACCGTCGCAGGGGCGCTGCCGCTGGCGCTGTCCGATCTCGCGGCCGTTCAGAGCGGCCACGCACTGATCCTCGCGGGTGGGGCCGATCGGACGGGCCGAACGCACCGCGAGATCCTCGAGCTCAGGCTCAGGCCCTGAGCTGGCAACTCGATGACCAATGAGCGCGTCATGGGGCCCGCGAGGTGCCGGCGAAGCGCGACGCCAGCGAGTATGACGGTGCGAGATCGACTCCATCGGGGTCGCTGAGAAACCCTTCGCCCGCGCCCGCCACGCGCGTATGGCCGTATTGCCAGACGATCCTGTTCGTGCGCGGCTCGATCACGATCACGCGGTTGTTCTTGTCGTCGTTGGCGAGGATGTCGCCGTTCGGCAGCGGCAGCGCCAGCGAGGGCTGGTTCAGCGCCGCCGCTCCCGTGGGCGCGTAGCGCCACTGCAGCTTGCCGTCGCCCGTGAAGGTCTCAATTGCCCCGGGGCTCGTGTAGTCGACCGACAGGAACAGGCCCGGGCGCACCTCGTTGGTGTCCGACGGGTAGGTGAAGCCGGGGGGATGGGTGGCGAGCACGGGCCGTGCGTCGGGGGCGACCACGTCGAGCCAGTCGCCGTTGATCTCGCTGATCGCCGTATCGTCGTTACCCATCGGGAACGCTCCGTTGGGGCTGCCGTAGGAGACGCCAAGTTGGTGTTCGCAGCTGCCGGTCACGCCGAGCTGGCGCAGCCCCCGTCGTGCCAGGGTCCAACCAGGGTCCGAGCGCGTTGATTGGCCTGACCCCTTCCAGAAAAAAGCCCCGCATGATCCGGGCCTTTTGGAAGTACCGCTACCGGGATTCGAACCCGGGTTTCCGCCATGAGAGGGCGGCGTCCTAGTCCCCTGGACGATAGCGGCGCGCCAGCGACCGTCCCGAGGCTAGCAAAACGCCCCGACCGAGCCTCGCCAATGGCCCCCGAGATCGCCTGCACGCGGTTCGACCACCACCCCGCCGCCCGGCTGACGCGGGTGCGGTATCTTCGCATACCCACCGGCACGCGGATGTGGCGGAATTGGTAGACGCGCACGGTTCAGGTCCGTGTCTGGGCAACCAGGTGGAGGTTCGAGTCCTCTCATCCGCACTTCGTCGCATTTATGGCTTTGTAGAGCCAGAACTCAAATAGACGCGGCCCAACGTTATGCCGCGAAGCGCCCGATTCCCAGGGTAAACGCGGTTTGAGTCCCTTGGGCCTTCCGCGGCGTGAGCACCGAGTCGATTAGTACATCCG
>Ga0075521_10000183_pt1 | contig 15698 bp, 12 predicted proteins | sample NGEPerD_FD_74785 | JGI IMG/M metagenome (GOLD analysis project Ga0075521, IMG submission 74785) | Arctic peat soil microbial communities from the Barrow Environmental Observatory site, Barrow, Alaska, USA - NGEE PermafrostAB12-D | ecosystem: Environmental > Terrestrial > Soil > Wetlands > Peat ...
CCTCAGGGTTGGCGTACTTCAACTTGGGTGGTAGTAGCGGAACAGGTAATCAGACTATTTCTGACTTTGGTAACGGTCTTGGTGTGCAGCGTTGCAACTGTCCTTTGACGGAAAGAGAGAACCAGTGGCAGGCGGTGGTGAACTTTACCAAGATTCATGGCAACCACGCCTTCAAGTTTGGCGGCGACGTCCGTTATGCCACCAACCTGCGCGTACCCAGCGACCAAAACCGTGCTGGCCAATTGACGTTCTCCCAGACCGGTACTGGGAACGGCAACGTAGGCGGAATGAACTTGGCGACGTTCCTGTTCGGCGATGTAACCTCTTTCTCGCGTTTTGTTAGCAGCGTGACGAACGCCACCGACCGGCAGTGGCGCATGTTCTACTACGGGCAGGACACTTGGCGTGTAAGTCCCAAGCTGACGTTGAATTATGGACTGCGCTGGGAGGTTTACTTCCCCGAATCGGTTAACGGCAAAGGCAACGGTGGCTTCTACAATATTGTTCAGGGCGTGGGCCGCGTGGCCGGTTATGGACCTTGGGGCCTGAACGGCAACATCGGCAACGACTGGCACGCCTTTGCGCCTCGCTTTGGCATTGCCTATCAAATGTATGACAAGACCGTCATCCGGGCGGGATTTGGCATCAGCTACGACATGGGCGTCTTCGGGTCGAACTTCGGTCATAGCGTGGCCCAAAGTTTGCCGGTGCTGCTCTCACAGCAAGTCAATGCGACCGGCGCTTCCAACAACTACGCGCCCGCCTTTAATCTTGGTCCGGGTGGTTACCTGGGTACGCTGCCGGGAGTGACGACCGGCGCGCCAGCAGGGGTTTTCCCGGTAGTTCCCCCAAGTGGCCTGTTGCCGCTGCTTGGTCCCACCAACACTGCTCAGCCCTATATCCGTCCTCTGACTCAGACCCTACCCGCAATTGGCGTCTGGAACCTCACGATCCAGCAGCAGATCGGCAAGAACTCCAGCCTGGAAATGGCGTACATCGGAAACGTGGGCAGACACGGGTTTGCAGGTGATGGTCCCAGCTACAACGTCAATCAACAATTCGTCAACGGTACTTACCCGCTACAAAATAAGTTCACGTATCCCGGATACATCGATCCGGCGACTGGTCAGACCCTGGTTTGCTGCAATACGGGTGTCAACAACTATTTAGGCAACAATGCCAACTCCAGTTACAACGCCTTGCAGTTGAAATTCAACCAGAACTTCTCGAACGGTTTGCAGTTTGTCACTCACTTCACATGGTCCAGGGCGCTGCATTACGACAGCAACTACTTCGCAGACGTTCAGTCTGTTGCGTACGGTCCCGACGACCAGAACCGTAACTTGGTGTGGGTTTTTAGCGGCGTGTATAACTTGCCGTTTGGTAAAGGCGCGAAGTATGCCAGCGGCGTAAGCACGGCCATGAATGAAGTCATTGGCGGCTGGCAAATCAGCTTCACCAATAACTGGGGTAGTGGGCTGCCATTTACGCCTTCTCTAAGCAGCTGCCCTAACAACTCCTCGGGGGTCTGCCGGCCTGATAAGGGAACTGGAGTCTTCAATTTGGGCCCCAGCGGCCTCATCCACCCAGCGGGCGGCGGCGCACCTTACGTCCAGTACTTCACCCCGGTTGTTGTGGGCGGAGTCTGGCTCAATCCAGCACCCGGAGCGATCGGCAATGTTGGTTTTGACGGGCTGTACGGTCCCAGCGACTATACTGCCCAGGCTGCCATCATGAAGAACTTCCAGCTTACGGAGCGCTTCAAGTTCCAGTTCCGCATGGACGCCTACAACCTCTTCAACCATGTTGCGTTGGGCTACTCCAATAACCAGGGTGGCGGTGGAAACTGCGTGGCCTCGCTCTCGCCTCAGAACGCGTGCGGTGGCAGTAGCGGTCAGATTCAAGACATCCTGTATGGATCGACGATGCGTCAACTGCAGTTCGGCTTGCATCTGTTCTTCTAGCGACAGGGCCGCTTAAACGGCGATGTTTCAGTCGCTAGTGCGACAGATCTGGAGGGAACGCGAATGTTCCCTCCAGGTTTTCCGATCTGACAGGTACCTAGGCTTCAATAGGCTCTATCCGTTCCTGCCCTCGCAGCCCACCAGCGGGGGCTTTTTTATGCCTTGCCGGGAACCCGGTGATGAGACGATAGGGCGCCGACGAGGTTCTTGGAACGCCGTGATAAAAATCACGAGGCTGGTGTAAGCTCGAAGGCGCGATATGTATAGCAAGCGAACGACTCTTTGGTTCCTGGGGACCCTGATCCTCATCGTATTGGGGTTTGCGTTTGTTATTACTCAGCCATTCATTTATCCATTTGCGGCGGCCATAATCCTTGCTGTCGTCTTCTATCCTGCACACCAACGGATTTTGGGGTGGACAAAAGGAAAGCCGGGTACCGCTTCACTGCTTTCCACTCTAGCGCTGCTTTTCCTCTTCGGCGTCCCGTTGTTCGTCATCATCATGTTGGCTGCGAATGAAGCTATCACCGCCGCGCAATATCTTGCACGAAGGAGTGCTGAGCAGGGTGGATTCACCTTGTTTCTGACGACCATGGGGGAGCGCGGATTAAAATTCCTCGGGCGATGGATCGATGTCTCGAAGTACGACGTCCGTGGTACGGTGACTTCTCACGTACAACAAGCGGGAGTTTGGGTGCTTGGTTCGGGCGCGGAGATATTGAGCAATTTCGCGCGCCTGATTGCAAAGTCATTAATTTCGCTGGTGGTAGTCTTCTTCCTTTTCAGAGACGGTCGCAGCTGGATTCATCGCGCCGAGGAAATCATACCTCTGTCTCCTGGGCAGGCACGAAAGTTGTTCAGCAATATCTCAGACACAATCGTCGCCAACGTGTACGGCATTCTTTCCGTGGGGCTCGCACAAGGCGTCCTGACTGGCATCGTCCTTGCGATCGTAGGGTTTCAGTCCCCACTACTACTTGGCCTTTGCGCTGCTTTTGCGTCGATTGTACCGGTGGTTGGCGCGGCTCTAGTGTGGGTCCCGGCGGGACTCTACCTGATCTTTGCCGGGGCAACCTGGAAGGGTGTCTTCGTTCTGGTGTGGGGAGTCGCAGTCATCAGCATGGCTGACAACATCATCAGGCCGTGGGTGGTGAGTGGGAAGGTCGAACTGCATCCCCTGGTGCTGCTGTTTTTCATCCTGGGAGGTGTCGAGGCCTTCGGATTCATGGGGCTGTTCCTGGGCCCGGTTATCGCCTCCGTGCTGGCGGTTCTATTCGAAATGACTCGCGAGCAACTTGCACAGGGCGCTGGAAAGGTAGAGTCACGAGCTTCCGAAAGTCTGCCTGAGGCCTGACCGGCCCGTGTCGAGGCAATCCGTCGTAGAAACATATGTTTCACTCTATTTATGATTGGAAGGCTCGGTGTCGTCAGAACGCAAGTCCGCCGTCGCATTCGTATCATCCAAAGCAGATCGCATCCAGGTTATCTCAGCGCAACAAATGGTGCAGTTTTGCGAATCGCGTCCAGATTCCTCCAGGCATGACCTTCGAAAGTTGTTGACAGGGCCGTAGGGGATACGCAATCCTGCCTTGTGATGACGCGCAACCGGACGACTCCAGCATCCTCGGCTGCTCATGGCAGCCTGTCTGAAAAACTGAAACACCTGAGTCCCAAACGGCAGGAGATTATCCGTCCCGTGCTGGAGAATCCGCGGCCGTTCGTTCTGCTAAGCGTACGTGCCCTAGCCGGTCGGTTGGGTACCGACCCGGCAACAACCGTTCGCATTGTGCAGGGGTTGGGATTCGAGACGTACAAGGATTTCCAGCGGCATTTGCACGATCTATCGGTGGCCTACGCGACCTCGCTGGATACGATGAAAGCAGCAGAGAGGGAGGGGTCTGGCCCTGCGTCACTGGTGCGCGCCGCGCTGCAACGTGACATGCAGAACCTGCAGGCACTCAGCAACAGCCTGGATGCGAACAAGATCTGCACGTTGGCGAAACGACTGTATGAGACGCCAAAAATACTTCTGCTGGGCGGTGACGCCGCGACCTCGTTGGTACACCACCTGGAATATCACCTCACCATGATCGGAATGCCGGTCCTGTCTGCCACTGCTGCCGGTCGGATCAGTCACGTAGTTCGCAATGTGGGGCGTAAGGACCTTGCGGTTGGCATTAGCTTCCGGCGGGGACTGCGGCAAACGGTTGAAGGTCTCCAGGCAGCCAGGCGCAACGGCTGCTTCACGGTGGCCATCACAGATACATTTGTTTCACCGTTGGCACGCGCTGCCGACGAGTGCTTCATTGCCTCAGTGGAAACCCCGTCGTTCGGTGCCTCCTACGTGGCTCCTATGGCTTTGTTGGATGCCATAGTGGCCGCAGTGGGAAACCTGAAACGCAAGAGCATCATGTCGTTGATCAAGCAGGCCGATGAGGAACAGCGCCGCGGCTTCCGCTGGTATCAGGCTGAATTCTAGACATAACGCCAGCGAAATACCCAAGCTTTCCCGATCAATTCAGTGCGCATGCGAAATGAGACCGTCACAATACGGCACTGCCACACCATCGCAGAGTTCGAACGGATGGTCGAACTGGAAATCGAAGTGTGGAAGTTTGTCGAGCGAGAGGTTGTGCCGTCACAGATGTACGTTGTGGCATCGAAGATCGGCGGACAGGTGCTGGGTGCGTTCGTTGGAGAAAGGATGGCCGGGTTCATTCTCGCCTATCCCGGCATTCGCGACGGCAGGCCCTACCTTCATTCGCACATGGCAGCTGTACTTCCCGATTTCCGCGATCTCGGAGTCGGCCGTCGACTGAAATTGGCGCAGCGTGAGGATGCGCTGGCGCGAGGAATTCCGCTGGTGGAATGGACATTTGATCCGCTGCAATCCAGAAATGCGTATTTGAACATCTGCCGCTTGGGTGGCGTTGCACGACGCTACCTGACTGATGTCTACGGTTCCACCAGCAGCCCGCTTCACGCTGGCTTGCCGACGGACCGGCTTGTCGCGGAATGGCATCTGGAGTCGGAGAGGGTGATTAGCCTATTGAGGGGACGAAAACCGGACCGCAGTGCGAAATTCGAAAGCATAAGGATCCTTGGTGAAGGAGCTTCCTCCGAGAGCATTGCGGCAATTCAGGCCGCGGCAAGAAAGCGTTTTCGAGAGTTATTTGAAGCAGGGTACTCCGTCGTTTGGTTCGAGCGCGAAGCTGCGGGCGGTTCCTACATCCTGGAGAAGCAATGAAGACGGGACGGCCATTGGGCCGCTACTTCGCTCGCCTGCGATCTAATCGCGAGTCGTCGTCAAGCGGCGAGTAAAGCTCGCCCTGTTTGCGCTCACCGATATCTTTGAGAGCCACGACCGCGTACTGCTGAAAATGCTGCGACTGGCGATGGGCCTCCAGTGCCGCGTCATTGCGGTACTGCTCATAAATGAAGAACTGTCGCGGATCGGTGCGATGCCGATGCACGATGTACATCAGGCATCCAGGTTCCTGGCGCGAGGCAGCCTGCAACTTGATGAAGATCTCCGCGACTTCCGCTTCATGTCCCGGATTGGCCATCCAGGTTACGGCGAGTATGACCATGGCGACCTCCGATTACGGTTTGGTGACGCTGCCCACCGCCTCAAGAGTACGAGAAAATTCATCGATAAACACAGTTTGCTCGCGATCCGGGCCGGTGGAGACGATACCTACTTTCGCGCCTGATTCTTTTTCCACAAACTCGAGGTAGCTCTTGGCTTTTGCCGGCAGTCGGTCATACTCGGCGATGCCATAGGTCTCGCATTGCCATCCCGGCAGCTTGGCGTAGATAGACTCGATCTTCTCGTAACCCGAGGCTTGCGCGGGAATCTTCTGAGTTTCCTTTCCGTCGATCTTGTATCCAACGCAGATCGGGATCTCAGGCAGGTCGTCGAGCACGTCCAGCTTGGTGACGATCAGCCAGTCCGTTCCGTTGATCATGTTCGAGTAGCGAAGCAGCGGCAGATCGAGCCAACCAGTGCGGCGCGGGCGTCCAGTGACCGCTCCGAACTCATTGCCTTTCTTGCGCAACGCCTCGCCAACTTCGTCATTCAATTCTGTGGGGAACGGACCTCCGCCAACTCGCGTGCAATAGGCTTTGGTCACCCCGGCAACCATGGTGATCGCGTTAGGGGGGACTCCCGTACCAGTTGCCGCTCCGCCAGACGTCGCGCTCGACGAAGTAACGAAAGGATAGGTGCCGTGATCGATATCGAGCATGGTTCCCTGAGCGCCCTCGAACATTACAGACTCGCCGTTGGCGATCGCGCGATTGAGCAGCAGCGCGGTGTCGGTGACGAAGGGCGCCACACGGTCCGCGACCTCCGCGTAGTCGGTGTACATCTTGTCCGGGTCGATAGGTTCGCTATTAAACAGAGCATGCGCGATCGTGTTCTTCTCACGGCACGCGTTGTCGATGTGCTTCTTGAGCAGCGCCTTATCGAGAAGGTCCTGCACGCGCAGGCCGCTGCGGGCCATCTTGTCTTCGTACGTGGGACCAATACCGCGAGAAGTAGTCCCAATCTTAACGCGTCCGGGAGCGTTTTCGGCAGCCAACTCGATCATGCGGTGGTAGGGCAGGATAACGTGCGCACGGTTGCTGACGAACAGGTTGCCATCCACCTTCACGCCGGTGGCGCGTAAGGCATCCACTTCCTTCATGAAGGCGAACGGATCCAGCACCACGCCGTTGCCAATCACGCCTCGACAACCCTCGCGCAGCACTCCGCAGGGGATGAGCTGGAGAATGAACTTCTTGCCCTTGATGGTGACTGTGTGCCCGGCATTGTGGCCGCCGGAATAGCGTGCTACCACGCTGAATCGTTCAGAGAGTACGTCAACGATCTTGCCCTTGCCTTCGTCGCCCCATTGCGCGCCGACGATGACCGCCGTCTTGCCAGTTTTCAACTTGCTGCTCCGCTCTGTGGCCGCGCACAGCGGCAGGTGCCGATGCCGAGCGACCGCTCAGATTTCCACACAACTCGCCAATAACTTGCGAAAGTGATTACAGGATGCAGGGATATTCGCGAACAGACGGGCTGTGCAACCCTTTGATTTTACAGGTCAACTCAGACCGGCGCAAATATTTGGCACCGCCATCTGGCACTTGCCCAATACCGTAAACTAGACTTCCATGCCAGAGCTGCCCGAGGTCGAAACGATAGCCCGTGGTCTGCATAAGCGGGTTGCAGGTGACACCATTGAATCTGTTTGGTTGGGCGAGAAGCCCGAGCCGCTGAAGTCTCCAGCGAACGAAATCGTTGAAGTGTTGGAAGGCTCGCGCATAGTTGCGGTGCGACGGGTAGGCAAGCATATTGTGTTTGATCTCGATCGCTCTGGCAGAAGGAAACGCAAGCCGGTGCAGCACGGACAATGGATTGTTCACCTGGGAATGACTGGGCGAATGCAGGTCACTACACCGGACGCGGAACTTGCCAGGCACACCCACGCGGTGGCGAAACTGGCATCAGGCAGGGAAGTGCGCTTTGTCGATCCGCGGAGATTCGGGCGGTTAGCGGTCGTTCGCATGAGCTCAGACCAAACTGTGACGGGATTCGCCGCTCCCGGAGACGAGCCTCTGGATTCTCAGATTGAGCGCTTCGTGACGCTGTTTCGCGGACGCAAAACTCCCATCAAGAGCGCGCTGCTCAACCAGAAGCTGTTGAGTGGGGTAGGGAACATCTATGCTGACGAATCGCTGTTCCGCTCCGGCATTCGGCCCCGTCGACGAGCCACCTCGCTGACGCGCGAGGAACTACGCAAATTGCATGCGGCTGTGCAGGAAGTACTGCGCGAAGCCATCGCACTGGGCGGATCATCGGTAAGTGACTATGTCGACGCCGAGGGTAAAGAAGGGTTTTTCCAATTGCAACATCGGGTGTACGGTAGGGAAGGCGAACCGTGCCTGGTTTGCGGCATTACGATCAAGCGAATGGTCATCGCCGGCCGAAGCAGTCATTATTGTCCTCAGTGTCAAAAATAGACGGCACACGATCGACCGTCGGTGACCGGCTAGAGTGCGAGAATCGGAGAGGAGCCACACCTCAAATATGGGCGATTATTCCATCGGAGTAGATCTGGGCGGGACCAATCTCCGCATTGCTGCGGTCGATAGCGATGGCAAGCTGCTGGAAAAACTCACGCTGGGCGCCGAGGTCAAGCGCGGGCGCGACTTCGTGATCACCGAGATGTGCAACGCGATTCAAAACCTGCGCACGAAATACCATGACTCGGGTGAACTGGTCGGCATCGGCATCGGCGTGCCGGGCTTCATCGATATGGCCGCGGGGATGGTGATGGAGTCGCCGAACCTGCCCGACTGGACGAGTTTTCCGGTGCGCGACGAGATCGAGAAGCGCCTCGGGACTACGGTCATCCTCGAGAACGACGCCAACTCGGCGGCGATGGGTGAGAAATGGCTCGGAGCTGCCCGCGAATATGATCACATGGCGATGTACACATTGGGAACCGGCGTTGGCGGCGGACTGATCTTCAACGGGCGCTTGTGGCATGGAATGACTGGAATGGCGGGCGAACTTGGACACTTCAACATCTACGCCGATGGACATCCATGCGGCTGCGGAAGCCGTGGCTGTCTGGAGCAATATGCTTCGGCGACGGCGATCGTGCGAATGGCGCGAGAGGCGATTGCGCGGGGTGAATCGGCGGAGCTCGAGCGGCTTTCGCATGATCCAGTACAATTCACGTCGCGGTCGATCTACAACCTTGCGGTGCAAGGCGAGGAGGCGGCGAAGCGCATCTTCGAGAATGTTGGACGAGCGCTGGGAATCGGGGTTGGCTCGATGGTTAATGCGCTAAATCTTCCTATCTACGTGATTGGCGGTGGAGTTTCCAGTTCTTGGGATGCGTTCGCTCCAGCTATGTTTGAGGAGATGAAATTCCGTTCGGTGATCTATTCGCTGACGTCTCCGGCAAAGGTTGGTCATGACAAGGGAACGATTGTCACGCGGGCGCTGCTGGGGAGCGATGCCGGATTGTATGGAGCAGCTCGCCTTCCTCTGCTGGAGAGCTTCACTCAGACCGAGACAGCGCGACAATGATCGCAAACCACGTTTCGCCGAGCGCAAGTCAGAGCTGACGTTTTTTGTTTTTATTGTGAGCCGGGCGCTGCGGTGCCGGTCGAGTTTGCGTAGATCGACTGGTTGCACTTGTTGCTGACTTCAGGCGCGACACCTCTTGAGCTGTCAGGTGCCGGAACTTTCCCGGTTCGATATCCAATTCCAGGGGACCGTAACGCACGCGCCGGATCTTCTCGACGTCGTGTCCAATCTGTTTGAACATGCGGCGGATTTGCCTGTTGCGTCCTTCGATCAGCGTGATCTCGTACCACGGGTTCTCCGCGTCGCGAACCAGCTTGATTCGCGCCGGGCCAGTCTTTACGGCTTTGGAGCGGCGGGGTGCCGCCTCGGCATTCAGCAGGCCTTCACGGGTTTTCAGCGGCTTCCGATCCGGCGGCAGAAAAATTCCTGCGCGCAGCTTCTCAATGTCAGCGTCCGCGGGCTTGCCGCTGATCTTGACCACGTACGTTTTCGCCACGTGAGACGAGGCGTGGGTCAGCTTCTGGGCCAGCGCGCCGTCGTTGGTCAGCAATAACAGTCCTTCGCTTAGATAGTCGAGCCGGCCCACGGGATAGATGCGAGCCCCAATTCCGAGGACAAGGTCCATCACGGTTGGACGACCTTCCGGATCGGTGACCGTGGTGACGTGTCCCTTCGGCTTGTTGAGCACCAGGTAGACATGGCGTTGGGCGCCACCCAGAGGCTGGCCGTTGATTTTGATCTTGTCGACTTCAGGGTCGGCTTTAGTGCCAAGTTCGGTTACTGTCTGGCCGTTCACCGAAACCAGCCCCGCAGTGATCAACTCTTCGGCCTTGCGGCGCGAGGCGATACCGGCGGCGGCGATGATCTTCTGTAACCGTTCAGCGGGCATGGACGCTCGCTTCCAGACGTGGCTGGCGAAGGCTCCGCGAGTCGAGAACTATGAATCGCAGAGTCGTGAACGGAGATACCCCCCTCCCCCCTATTTTCGCAAAGTCCTGAAAACAAGAGGTTAAGCGTGTTGACCAAACGCAAAGTATTCTATTGAAAGGGGTTAGAGGGAAAGTCCTCCAAAATAAGGACTTACGAGAGCAATTTTGGGGGTGAGGAACAGCGAATTGTTGTGAAGCTCGGAACGGCAGGCAGTCGGTCAAGCGGTGCTGGCGTCGAATCACACAGTCACGCTGAGGAGGAGGTGTGCGAAAAGCGTCCGGACACACCACCGCCCTATCCTTCCGAGACCGATTATATTGCGCGGCCAATCGCATACAAGTATCTTAGTCACCCATCGATGTGATGTCACTCTGAGGCGTTTTGAGGATCCGGCACGGGTTCGGCAGGCTCCGCTTCTTGAGCGGTGGGCGAGGCTTCGGCCTCTGGAACGGGAGCAACTTCGGCGGTTGCCTGCTCGAACAGTCCGGCTTGAGGGTCCCCTAACTTCTCGAACTCCTCCATGCTGGGCAACTCCGCCACGTTGTTTAATCCGAAGCGAAGCAGGAATTCTTTCGTCGTCTTGTATAGGATCGGGCGGCCAATCACCTGTTTGCGGCCAGAGGTCGTGATCAATTTGCGATCGAGCAGAGTGGCGATGACTCCTGAGGAATCGACGCCGCGAATCTCGCTGATCTCGGGAACGGTCACCGGCTGTTTGTAGGCGATGACGGCCAGCGTTTCCAGGGCCTGCATCGACAGGCGCACCGGTGGCTTGAGGCTCTTAGCGAAGTTGACGACCACGTCGTGATGCTCGGGCTTGGTGCCCATGCGGTAGCCGCCCGCGATCTGGCGAATCTCCATTCCACGGTTGCTATCGGAATACTCGGCGATCAGTTCCTTGAGAATTCCACTGATGTGCTCTTTGACGCGCTTCGAGTCTTCTTTGTCGAGTTCTGCTTTCTGTTCGTGCGAGAGATCTTCTGGGGAGGCCACTTTTCCATCGACCTCATCCGGAGGGGATTCGGCGTCAGCGACCTCAACATCAACAACGTCTTTCTCGTCATCGGCGAATTCGTCTTCTTCGGCGTCAGGTTTGCCGTCGGATACGATTTCGTTCAGCGCCAGGCGAGCTTCTTCTTCGGCGCGCAATTCGGACAGCGCCGCATCTTTGAGCAGGGCAGTGAGCTGATTAAGTGTGACCGGTTCTTCGGTCGCGTAGATCAGGGCTTCGACTTTGGCTTTAACGCTCATTCGTGATCAGGAAGTACATTCGTCTTTCCAAGATTTGTGACGTCCCCGGGGGACTCGAATCGATTTCCCACCTTACCCAGCACTCCGCCTTCGGCTCCGTGCTGGGCTCTCATGTCCCCGCCCCCGTGGGGCTGGTTTGCTAGTGGCTTCTAGCACCGTCGCAACCCGAAACTAAGTTCTCACACAGACTCTTATGCCATGGCTAAGATTGTTCCGCCCTGCGGGCTGGATTTGGTGCGATACGGTACCCCGAAGAACTGGACTAGCTTCTATCGCCCTTCGGGCGGCCGTCTCATTCTGCGAATCCACTACGCGACTCCACAAATCACTCCGGTGTGCGATATTCGGGCTCAACGCCAGTCGTCCTGTACCGCCGGATTTTCCGCCATGAGGGAGTCGAAGTTGGTGTACTTCTTCAGGACAATTTCGCCGAATACGTTGTCCTGCCTCGCCAGCACTGCCTGCAAGCGTATCAGTTCCAGGATGGCGAGAAATGCACAGACCAGTGCCGTGCGAGACCGCAGACTGCGTAGCAGGTGCTTCAGGCGAATCGGTTTCTCTTCCAGTGAAAGTCGCCGGCGGACATAATCAATCATCTGCGAAACGGTAACATTGTCCTCCTCGACCTCGAAGGCGGGTTTGTTTCGTGCGCGATTCAGGATCTGCTGAAACGTCTTTACCAGATCAACGACGTCGGCCGCGAGTTCGGGCTCGGCACCCTCTGCATCGCGGAATTCTGCGAGAGCTGGGTTCGTCCAGACTGCCTCTTCGATATGTTGTTTCTGGAGCAGCATCTGTGCCGCGGACCGGTAGCGTTCGTGTTCGAGCAGCCGGTTGACCAACTCCATGCGTGGGTCTTCCAGCAGTCCAGTTGCATCGGGATCGCGGGGAAGCAGCATCTTCGACTTGATGTGAATGAGCAGCGAAGCGGTGTAGATGAATTCGGCGGCGACATCCACGTCGAGCTGTTTCATGTTTTCGACGTACTTCAAATATTGCGCAGTGATCTTCGCAATCGGGATGTCGTAGATGTCGATGTCCTGCTTGCGGATGAGGTCGAGCAGCAGGTCGAGCGGGCCATCGTAAACCTCGCCGACGAGCACCGAAAACGAGGACTCATTGGCGTCTTCCTTGCGCGCCGTAGCACGCGCCAGGTCGGGCGTCACAGCTGGCGGGTTCGCGGTTTTTGGCTCGTCCGGCATTAATTATTTATCTTCGATATCCTGTTTCGGCGGCTCATATTCAAAAGACAAATTGGCGGCCGCTCGCACTTCTTCCATCGTGGATTCGGCAGCCATGCGCGCCTTGGCTGAGCCTGCCTCAAGTAGGTCCCAGGCCAGTTTGGGCTCGGCTTCGTACTTTGCGCGGCGTTCCTGAATAGGGGCAAGCACGTCCCAGAGACTGTCCGCCGCCCACTTCTTACATTCGATGCAGCCGATGCCCGCGGTCCGGCACCCATCGTAAACCTTCGACATCGTGTCGCTGCTGCTGAAGATTTTATGCAAGTCGCCTACTGGGCATACATCTGGATTCCCTGGATCGCTGCGACGAATGCGCGCCGGGTCGGTCACCATGGTTTTCAACTTCGCGCGAAGTGACGCTTCCGGCTCGCTCAACAGGATCGTATTGCCATACGACTTCGACATCTTGCGGCCGTCGGTACCGGGTAATTTGGACGCAGGAGTTAGCAGCGGCTTTGGTTCGGGGAACACGAACATTTTCTGGTACTTCTGATGCGGGCGTTGTTTCGTGGGGAAACTGTAGGGGCTACCCGGTTCAAGAGGTTCCGTGAAGTCAATGGCATGTTTCCCGAGCGGATAGAACTGGTTAAAGCGCCTGGCTACTTCGCGGGTCAGCTCCACGTGTGGCACCTGGTCCTCTCCGACCGGAACAAAATTCGCTTGATACATCAGGATGTCGGCAGACTGCAAGAGAGGGTAGCCCAGGAACCCGTACGTGCTGAGGTCCTTGTCCTTGATATTCTCGCGCTGCTCTTTGTAGGACGGAACGCGTTCCAGCCATCCCAGCGGCGTAATCATGCTGAAGAGCAAGTGCAACTCGGCGTGCTGCGGCACGTGTGACTGGATGAACATGGTACTGCGTTCGGGATCGAGACCCGCGGCGAGGTAGTCGATCATGACCTCAAGCGAGTTCTGCTTGATGTTGCGCGTGTCGGCGTAATCCGTGGTCAGGGCGTGCCAGTCAGCGATGAAGAAGAAGCAATCGTAATCGTCCTGAAGGCGTACCCAGTTGCGCAGGGCGCCGACGTAGTTGCCGAGGTGAAGCTTTCCAGTGGGACGCATACCGCTTAAGATGCGGCCCTTTTTTTCTCGCTTGGGATCTGACATCAGACTCTCAAAAGTGCGTTCAGTAGTGCGCCAAAGAACTGCAAAAACGGGTTGATCAGGATGCTGATAATAGGGAAACCGATCATGGGCAGGACAAACATCACAATGACCAGTCCAAAGTATCCGATCCTGTCGTAAGTACGAAGGGCGTTATACGACAGAAAATGGCGAATCACGTGGCTGCCGTCCAGCGGAGGCAGCGGGATGAGGTTGAAGACTCCCAGAACAACGTTGATGAGGATCGCCGCTTCGAACAGTCGGGCCAGCGGCGTGGAAACGTCCGCACCGCGAAAGAGGCGGTCAATGCCGCCGGTCGAACCGTGCAGGATGAACGCCAGGGCAATGACGGAGACAAACGCCGTCAAGAAATTGCTGATCGGACCAGCCACGGCAGTAAGAATGTCGTCGCGCACAGGATTGCGAAAATTCCGGTTGTCGACCGGGGTTGGCTTGGCCCAACCGAAGGGCGGAAAGCCGAGCAGAATCAACATGGCTGGCATCAGGATGGTGCCGAAAGGATCGATGTGCACGATGGGATTGAGCGACACACGCCCGAGCATTTTGGCGGTGGGGTCACCCAGGCGATTGGCCATCCAGGCGTGCGCTGACTCGTGCACGCTGATTGCGAACAGCAGCACAACAATCTGAAAGAAGGCTTCAACAACGTCAAAGTGCCCAAACATGATGACTTTCTCTCGATACTACCACGCGGCAGAGTGCCGCTTTGCGCCTCGTCCTCGCCCCAGTCCTGCGTCGACCCTCAGTCTCCTGATCTGCTTTAACTTTAGTTGGTAAGTATTTAAAGCTGAAGTGCTTACTACTTAGCCAAAAAGCGTCGCATGCTTCCGAAAAGCCCTGCCATGTCCCTTCATCGCGCCGCTGCCTCAGAGGGCGGGGACTTCACGGTTTCGATGTGAGGGTCGTCCAATGGGCCGGAAATCGAATAGGAGGAGCCCCGCCCAGCGCTTTCCAGACGGACATCGAGGGTGCGGTTGAAACTCGCACTGCCACTCACGTCATACGATTCGCCGACAGCTTGCAACATACAGGCCTCGCAGACGAAGCTTCCGTTTCGCAGGAGAACCTGTCCTCCGAAGCTGGAAAATGAGAGCGGAGCGACTTTCCCTTCCAGCACAACGTGGCGCAGCGAGCCGCCACTCCACTTAAAGGTGGCAGACCCAGACGCGGAATCACGCAGCGCAGCAGGATCGAGGCCTGCCATGCCGAGAGTGTACTGACCGTCGGCGGTTCCAGTGGCCCACGCATCGCGCATTAGGGCTGCGACTTGCGCCATCGCGATCTTCGTTACCGTGCCAGAGCCAAAGTATTTCGGAGGCGCTACTGTAAAATCGGCATCCCAATTCCCGGAATGATGCCCACCCAACACGTCGGCCTGGGTGTCTTTGAGGCTGAGCTTGCCGGAATTCAACTCGATGTTGCTGACGAAACCAGAGGCGACGAGGTCTCCGACGAGAACCCGGCCAGCCGATATTTGTCCATGGGCCCGAAGCTTCACCAGGGCATTTTGGTCCCGCTGGCCGATTGCCAGCAAGTGATACCAGGGACGATTTTGGTAAGCGGGATTCAATAACTGGTTCAGCCGAACGAGCGAAATCTCGGGAGTGCGCAGGTCGAAGCGCAAGATACAGGAATCAGGAGACGTGCACCGCAGGGGGAAGATAACGGACCCGCTTGCCGCAGGCCCGTCTTTGAATTCAGCAGAAAGGGACCCGACGGTAACGGTCTGCTCCGCGAGTGTCGCAGTGGCCGACAGAATTTGGAGCGGTTCTCCCACGCCCTGCAGCTCCGCAGTAACGTTGTTCAGCTGTACGTTGCCTGATGGAACAGGTGGTGCGAAACCCGTCCAAGCTCCGGCGATTTCAAGGTTCAGTCGAGAAGGACCGGCTAAGCCAATTGCGGGGGCCGCAATGCCCATCGCTTTGGCTATGCTCATGAGCCGAGTCATTTCGGCATCGCCGTCGAGGGTGATGCGGTAGTGTCCCAGATCGAAATATCCACCGGCGGTAGCTGGTGAGGCTGCGCCAAGTGGCATGGGAAACGGTTTGACCACCACGCGCAGAGAGGGGTTCGCGCTGTCCGGCTTGAGCGGTTTGACGG
>Ga0075521_10000185_pt1 | contig 15588 bp, 13 predicted proteins | sample NGEPerD_FD_74785 | JGI IMG/M metagenome (GOLD analysis project Ga0075521, IMG submission 74785) | Arctic peat soil microbial communities from the Barrow Environmental Observatory site, Barrow, Alaska, USA - NGEE PermafrostAB12-D | ecosystem: Environmental > Terrestrial > Soil > Wetlands > Peat ...
GGCGAGGCCAACAGCGGCCATGCGTTGGTTATCGATACCGGCGCGGTGAAGACGGCAAGCACGCCGATTGAGCTGGTGCTGATCGGGCTATGCGGATGCACCGCAAGCGACGTGGTGGGAATTCTACGCAAGAAGCGCGAGCCTTTTGTCGGCTTGGAAGTGGTGGCGCAAGCGGAGAGGGCGACGGAGTACCCAAAGGTTTATACGCAAATCAAGTTGATTTATCGGGTGCGCGGCAAGGTTTCGCACAAGGCCATGGAAGACGCGGTGCGCCTGTCGAAGGAGAAGTACTGTTCGGTGTCGGCCATGCTGGAGAAGACGGCCAAGATCGAGTTCGAGATTGAATACCTCGAGTAGCGGGTGGCATCGCGGTCTCGTCGCCTTTGCTTGCATCCAATGATTACCAGGCTGGTACCGTTGCACGGGCGTGGGCGAGGCTCACGTCGGTTTGTAGTGCGCCGCGTCACAATGATCTGGGCTGCGCGTCACTGCGCTGGGTTCAGGCCGGTACCAAAATGTGAGATGGCTTGGGGCCGCCTATGTCCCCTGGGCCGCGGTAGATCGAGGAAAATCAGCATGAGCTCACTTATAACTTCCGCACCAGCAAAACTTAATCTGGCGAAAAGAATGTCTCGACTCGGAACCGAGACGGCCTTTGAGGTCCTGGTCCGCGCCCGCGCTTTAGAGCGCCAGGGCAAGAACATCGTCCATCTCGAAATCGGCGAGCCCGATTTCGACACTCCCGGAAACATCGTCGAAGCCGCCGTCGGCGCGCTGCACATGGGCTACACGCACTATGGACCCTCGGCGGGTCTGCCTGATTTGCGTGAAGCCATCGCCGAAGATGTATCGAAGTCGCGCGGCGTAAAGTTTACCTCCGACGAGGTTGTGGTCGTTCCGGGAGGCAAGCCGATCATCTTCTTTACCATGCTGGCGCTGGTGGAAGAGGGTGACGAGGTCATCTATCCCAATCCGGGCTTCCCGATTTACGAGTCGATGATCAACTTCCTGGGCGCGAAGGCTGTGCCGATTGCGCTGCGCGAGGAACGCGACTTCCGCCTTGACGTCAACGAACTGAAGAGCCTGATCAACGATCGCACCAAACTCATCATTCTCAACTCGCCACAGAATCCGACCGGTGGCGTGCTGACGAAGGGCGACATTTACGACATTGCTGACGCCATTGGCGATCGCGACATTATGGTGCTGAGCGACGAGATTTACGGTCGCTTGCTGTTTGAAGGCGAGCAGTTCAGCATCTCGGCAGTCGAGGGCATGAAGGACAGAACGATCATCCTCGACGGCTTCTCCAAGACCTATGCCATGACGGGATGGCGCATGGGCTATGGCGTGATGCGGGCCGACCTGGCGACGCACATCGCGCGCTTGATGACGAACTCGAACTCCTGCACCGCGAGCTTCACGCAGGTGGCGGGGATTGAAGCGATTCGCGGCGATCAGAGCGAGACCGAGCACATGCGGCTGGAATTCCAGAAGCGGCGCAACGTGTTCGTCAACGGCATCAATCAGATCAAGGGATTCTCGTGCCGCTTGCCGAAAGGCGCGTTCTACACCTTCCCCAACATCACGCAGACGGGATGGGCGTCCAAGAAGCTGGCCGACGCGCTGCTCGACGAAGCCGGAGTTGCTGGACTTTCGGGTACTGCATTCGGAGTGTTCGGAGAAGGCTATTTGCGGTTCAGTGTGGCGAATTCGGTGGAGAACCTGCAGGATGCGCTCGACCGCATCGACCAGTGGACGAAGAAGAACCTGTAGCATTTCTTTCTTTTGAACTCGGCCCGCTATCGAGCGGGCCTTTTTGTTGGGCTATGATGGGCAGCGCGGGTCCGGCCAAAATACTTCACCACGGAGGCACGGCGGACACGGAGAGGAACTTGAACAAAATACGCAAGTTCTCCATATGTTCTGTAATGGACGGTGTCCGAAGTTGCCATGACTGAGATAGACACACCACGTCACCGTATCTTTGCTACGGCCGACATCGGCGACGCTGCCTTCGCCAGGTTGCGGGAGCGCGGTTACGAGGTCGAGGTGTATCCGCACCCTGAGCCGCCGCCAAAAAGCGTCATCCTCGAAAAAGTTCATGGAGGAATTGACGGACTCATCACGACATTGCGCGACATGATCGATGTGGAGGTGTTCGAGGCTGGCAAGGGTACGCTGAAGTGCGTGGCGCAGTATGCCGTGGGGGTGGACAACATCGATCGGGCTGCCGCCAATCGATACAAGATTCCGTTCACCAACACGCCCGATGTGCTCACCGAAGCCACGGCGGAGTTCGCGGTCTTTGCGCTGGCGGCACTGACGCGCCGCTTGTGGTCCGCAGAGAAGCTGGTTCGCGAGAACCAGTGGGGGTTCTGGCATCCTTATCTGCCGTTTCTCGGCGACGAGATGACGGGCAAGACGATTGCCATCATCGGCACCGGACGCATCGGTCAGGCCATGGCGAAAAAGTGCAGCGGCTTCGATATGAACATCCTGTGCTACCACCCACAGAGGCCCGACGATCAATTCATCTCAGATTTGCAGTCGGTGATGGACTTGCGTTATCAGACTGGACTGCAACGCGAACGCACGACGGTGCGGTATGCGTCATTGGAAGATGCGTTGAGCAGGGCGGATTTCGTGAGCATCCATGTGCCGCTGGTTCGTGAAGGTGAGGGTAGCAATCCGACCCATCATCTGTTCAACGAGACGACGTTGCGACGGATGAAGCCGACAGCCTACCTGGTCAACACGGCGCGCGGAGCTGTGATTGACGAATCAGCCTTGGTCCGCGCGCTGAAAGAAAAGTGGATTGCCGGAGCCGCTCTCGATGTTTACGAGACCGAGCCTCTGCCGCCGGATTCTCCACTGCGCGATCCGGAGATCGAGGATCGTTGCAGGCTGTATCCGCATTTTGCCAGCGCAGGACGTGTGACGCGTTTGTCGGTCGATCCCAACCGCGGTATGGCAGGGCGTTGTGTGCAGGGGTTGATCGACGTACTGGAAGGGAATTACGGTGGCGACATCCAGAAGATGCCCTTCGTGGTGAATAAGGAGGCGTTCCGGGGGGAAAGAAGTGGGTAGTGGATAGTGGGCAGTGGATAGAAAAGAGCAGGCCCAATCAAGCGGCCAACCCTGTTGCCACCGAGATTTCGCCTACTTCGTTACCAACGCTGATACGAGCGAATTGAAGATCTTGACGCCATCGGTCATGCCGAGCTCGGGCTCGCTGGCGCGTTCGGGATGCGGCATCATGCCCAAGACGTTTCGGCCTGCGTTGCAGATGCCCGCAATATTCTGGATCGAGCCGTTGGGATTGGCGTCGTCGGTCACGTCACCACTCGGAGTGACGTAGCGGAAGATGATGCGGTCCTGGTCGTTCAGTTCCGCCAGCGTCTGGTCGTCACAGAAGTAATTGCCTTCCATGTGACCGATGGGAATTTGCAGAACTTCACCCTTGGTTAAATTCTGCGTGTACGGCGTATTGGTGTTCTCCACACGAATGTGGACGGGTTTGCAGATGTACTTCAGTCCGGCGTTTCGCATCAGGGCGCCGGGAAGCAGCCCGGATTCGCAGAGGATCTGGAAGCCGTTGCAGATCCCGAGCACGAGACCGCCATCGGCAGCAAACTTGCGGACGGATTCCATCACTGGCGAAAACTTGGCGATTGCACCGGTGCGCAGGTAGTCACCGTAAGCAAAACCGCCAGGAACGATGATCGCGTCACATCCCTGCAGGTCCGGCGAGTCGTGCCAGAGAAAAGTCACGGGCTGTTTGGATACTTCCGAGATGGTCCAAAATGCGTCGTGATCGCAGTTGGAACCGGGGAAGATAATGACGCCAAATTTCATTGCCGTGTGCTCCAGGAAGGGGTTTCGGACTCAGTGTAGCATGGGGGCAGCGACCTCCTGATCGCGCGGGCATCCAAAGAGTTATGCAGTTTTCCAGGCACATCCAGATCACGGGCGGCGCGCTGTGGAAGTGGCTGGTTGCGCAGTTTCTTGACTCCATCTGCGTCGGATTGCTGTGGTGGGCCGGGCTCAGCTATCTGCACGTGACGTGGGGGCCGCTGTGGGCTGTGCTGGCCGGATTGTTTCAGTTCATTCCGCACTTTGGGCCGGCGCTGACATTAGTTGGGCCGGCAGTGGCTGCCCTGATCGACGGAGGACTGGAAACGTTTCTCTGGGTGCTTGGGCTTTACGGCGCGATCATCATGGTGGATGGCCTGATTCTGCAGCCAGTCATTATGCGTCGAACTGCAAAAGTGCCGATCTGGGCGTCGCTGATCGTCCCGATCATGCTCGGCATGCTGATTGGATTCTGGGGGTTTGTGTTGGCGGCTCCCTTGCTGGCGATCATTTTTGCCTACCGCGCGGTGGCCAAGCGAACTGCAAGGAAGGGGGGGGGAGCGGACGCGCCTCATCAGACGCCTCCGGGTCGCGATATTACTGGAGGCAGGTTAATTTCTCCCGGTGGAGTGGACAGTGAGTCTGAGAGGACTGAGGTGCTGTAGGCGCTCGCGCAGGATTGCTGTCGCGATTTTGTAGGCCCTGATTTCCACAACCGTCGCGAATACAATGAGCTATCACCCGCGAGGCCTCTGAGTAGCAATGTCTGAGCAATTTGTTCATCTTCATCTGCACACAGATTTCTCCATGCTCGACGGCGCCTGCGAAATCGGCAAGCTCGTCGATCGAGTCAAAGAGCTCGACATGCCGGCCGTCGCCATGACGGACCACGGCAATATCTTTGGAGCGGTGGAATTCGCCAATGCTGCGAAAGCTGCCGGAGTGAAGCCGATCCTGGGCTGCGAGTTGTACGTCTGTAAGAAAGAAGACCACCGCGCCGCTCCCGAGGGTGACAGCTACAACCACCTGATCGTGCTGGCCGAAAATGACGAGGGCTATCGCAACCTGGTGAAGGTCGTTTCGGAGGCCTCGTTGCACGGCTTCTACTACAAGCCGCGGGTCAGCAAGAAATTTCTGTCGGAGCACTCGAAGGGGCTGATCGCATTGTCCGGATGCCTCAAGGGCGAAGTAGCCGAGGAGTTGACCTTTGAGCATTACGACAAAGCGCGTGAAGCGGCCTCGACCTATCAGGACATTTTTGGCAAAGGGAATTTTTTCCTCGAGATTCAGAATCAGGGACTCCCGGAAGAGCACCGCATCCAGAATAACCTGTTGAAGCTGGAACAGGAACTGGGTATTCCGATGGTGGCGACCAACGACAGCCACTATCTGTGCGAGGATGACGCGCACGCCCAGGACGTGATGGTTTGCATCCAGACCGGCAAGTCGATCAACGACACCAACCGGTTGAAGTTCGCCAACAACCAGTTCTTCGTGAAGAGCTACCCGGAGATGCAGAAGGAATTCCTGGGTTATGAGCAGTTCCTGCATCGCACACTGGAGATTGCCGAGCGCTGCAATACCAAGCTGGAAAAGGTGCACGATCCATTTCCCCAGTTCGAAGTTCCCGCGGGCTATTCGATCCCGGACTATTTCGAGCACGTCACGCGCGAGGGGTTTGCGGGCCGACTGAACCTGCTGCGCGAACTCCAGGCGCAGGGCCGTTTGAAGCACTCGCTGGAAGACTACGAACAGCGACTGGCGCGCGAGATCGGGATCATTCGGCAGATGCAGTTCCCCGGATACTTCCTGATCGTGTGGGATTTCATTCGCTACGCACGCGAGCACAACATTCCGGTGGGGCCGGGCCGCGGATCGGCCGCAGGCGCGCTGGTGGCTTACGCGCTCCGCATCACCGACATTGATCCCTTGCAGAACGAGTTGCTGTTCGAGCGGTTCCTGAATCCGGAGCGCATCAGCCTGCCCGACATCGACATCGACTTCTGTATGAACCGTCGCGGCGAGGTCATCAATTATGTGACGCAGAAATACGGCCGGGATCAGGTGGCGCAGATCATAACGTTCGGCACCATGGCCTGCAAAGCCGCCATCAAAGACTCAGGCCGGGCGATGGACATTCCGTATTCAGAGGTCGAGCGCATCGTCAAGATGGTGCCGCCTACTTTGAACATCACCATCGACCAGGCGCTCAAAGATTCGCCGTCCATGGCGACGGCCTATGAAACCGAGCCACAGGTAAAAGAACTGATCGACACCGCGAAGAGGCTGGAAGGCCTCGTTCGTAATTCAGGTGTGCATGCCGCGGGAGTCGTGATCTCGCCGCAGCCGCTGACCGACCTGGTTCCACTGCACCGCACCAAGAACGACGAAATCGTGACCGCCTACGACATGAAGGCGATCGAAAAGCTCGGCCTGCTGAAGATGGACTTTCTTGGGCTGACCACGCTCACGATTATTGACGACGCGTTGCGGCTGATCGAACAGGTGCGAGGGGAGCGGCTGGACCTGCAGACGCTGGCGCTCGACGATGCCGAAACTTACGAGAAGGTTTTCCATACGGGTCTAACGTCGGGAGTGTTCCAGTTTGAATCTCAGGGAATGCGCGACGTGCTGCGGCGCTACAAACCCACTGCGGTCGAGGACCTCACGGCATTGAACGCACTTTACCGTCCTGGACCGATTCAGGGCGGCATGATTGACGACTTCATCGACCGCAAATGGGGCCGCAAGAAGATCGAGTACGAACTGCCGGAACTGGAAATGATGCTCAAGGAGACGCTTGGCGTCATCGTTTATCAGGAACAGGTCATGCAGATCGCGAACCGACTGGCGGGCTACTCGCTGGGTGAAGCGGATTTGCTGCGCCGGGCGATGGGCAAGAAGGACGCCGACGAGATGGCCAAGCAACGGCAGCGCTTTGTAAAGGGCGCGCTCGATCGGGGATTCCCGCAGAAGAAAGTCGAGAAGATCTTCGACCTGATGGAGCAGTTCGCTGGTTACGGATTCAACAAGTCGCACTCGGCCGCCTACGCGCTTCTCGCCTACCATACGGCATACCTGAAAACACATTACGCGGTGGAGTTCATGGCCGCGCTGCTGACCTCGGTATCGGGGAGCACCGACGACGTGGTGAAGTACATCAATGAGTGCCGTGAGATGGGGATCGCGGTTGAACCTCCGGATGTGAACGTCAGCGATGCGTACTTCACACCGCATGGCGAGGCCATTCGGTTTGGGCTGGCGGCGGTCAAGAACGTCGGACACAACGCGATTGAGTCAATCGTGGTGGCGCGCAAGGAGATTGGCGCGTTTAAGTCGATCTTCCAGTTCTGCGAAAAAGTGGACCTGCGTTTGCTGAATAAGCGGGTGATTGAATCGCTGGTCAAGAGCGGAGCCATGGATGCCATGGGCAGACGCTCGCAGCTTATGGCTGTGATCGACATCGCCATGGAGCACGCGCAGAAATCGCAACACGACGCGGCCATGGGACAGCACGGTCTGTTTGGCGTGTTTGCAGAAGACAAGACCGCGCAGACCGAGAAGCCATTGCCCAATATTCCCGACTGGGATGAACACCAGCGACTTTCGGCGGAGAAAGAAATCCTGGGGTTCTTCATCACCGGGCATCCGCTGGAAAAGTACCGCGACAAGCTGCTCGATTTCAGCGCTCTCACGACCGAAGAACTTGGACAACTCAAGTCATCCACCGGCCGGGACGAAGTTCTGATTGGCGGCATCCTGAAGGCAGTGCGTGTGTCTAAGTCGAAGAAGGGCGACCTCTACGCCCAGGGGCGACTGGAAGACATGAACGGATCGGTGGACATCCTATGTTTTTCGGAGTCGTTCAAGAGGCTCACGGAAAAGCTGAAGCTGGATGTTCCGGTGCTGGTGAAGGGAAGCGTTCGCCTGGAGGAAGGATCGAATGCGAAGCTGATGATCAGCGACATCACTCCGCTGGAGCAGGCCGAGCCCAAGCTGGCGCGCAGTTTGCGAATCAAGATTCCGCTGGAAACTGCGTCACCCGGTACAGTCGACGCGCTCCACACGCTTTGCGCGGAGCGCAAGGGCGCGGCCAAGGTGCTGTTCGACCTGGAGCGCAAGGGCGACTTCACGGTGGTGATGGAGGTGGAAGGCTATAATGTGTTGCCGGACCGCTCCTTCATCAACCGCGTGGAAGAACTGTGCGGGCGAGGCAGCGTAAGGATCATCGATTAGTCCCGACGAGTGAGACACGACCAACCTATGGAAGTCCCTTCCAACGCGCATTCGGAATTGCAACATGTCGAGGAACAGATTGAGCAACTGCAGAGTGCTGCCGGCGATAACCAGGAAGCACTGAAGCAACTCGAGGGTTTGCAGGAGCGCGTCGAGGCACTTCGTCGGCAGATTTCGGGCAAGTTAACACCTTGGGAGCGCACCGAGTTGGCGCGGCATCCGATGCGACCGTACCCGCTAGACTATGTCGAGCGCATCTTTCCCGACTTCAGCGAAATTCACGGAGACCGCAATTTCGGCGACGATCCCGCCATGGTGTGTGGCATGGCGCGTTTCCATGGACGCGAAGTGGCCGTGCTCGGTACGCAAAAGGGCCGTGACACCAAGCAGCGGGTCTACCGCAACTTCGGCCAGCCAAATCCGGAAGGTTACCGCAAGGCGCTGCGCTTCATGAAGTTCGCCGAGAAGTGGGAGCGTCCAGTGATCGCGCTGATCGACATCGTTGGTGCCTATCCCGGCCTGGGAGCGGAGGAGCGAGGACAGGCGGAAGCGATCGCGCACAATTTGCGCGAGATGGCCCGGCTGAGAGTCCCATTCATTGCAGCCATCACAGGCGAAGGCGGAAGCGGTGGGGCGCTGGCCATCGCTGTGGCCGACTGCGTCCTGATGCAGGAGAACAGTATCTACTCGGTGATTTCGCCCGAGGGATGTGCGTCGATTATGTGGCGCGACTCCGCTAAGAAGGACATTGCCGCGGCGGCCCTGCGCATTACGGCAAAAGACAACTTCGAGATGGGCTTTTGTGATGAGGTAATCCCCGAGCCTCCGGGAGGCGCGCATCACGACTACGACACCGCTGCCGTCGCATTGGCGGAGGCGCTGGACCGGCATCTCGGTGAACTGGAGAAGATGTCAACGCAAGACATGCTGGACGCCCGCTACAAGAAGTTCCGCAACATGGCGCAGTATTACGAGACGGTGTAGCAGGCGGGGACGTGCCCTTCGGAGGCGGCCCTCAGCCGGGGCCTCGAGGTCTTTAGCATCATTTCAGTACACCCGGTTCATTTCTGTATTAGTTTCCGCCAGCGAATGGCTGCCCTATAATGTATGCAATCCCCTCGACCAACCTTGTAGCGTGGGGAACCGAGACTAGGGGTATTGATGGCAACAACTGAAATTGCAGTACACGGCTCCAGCAATGCGGCCGATCGCAAGCCTATTGTCAACGACTTCAGCATCCAGGTAGCAACCGCAAACGGGTCGGGATCGCAAAGCGCCAACTCCATCCTGCTGCGCTCGATTTTTCAGATGGGTGTTCCCGTCTCCGGCAAGAACCTGTTCCCGTCGAACATCGCCGGGCTTCCTACGTGGTTCACCATTCGAGCCAGCAAGAAGGGGTATGTCGCTCGCAAGAAGGAAATCGATTTCGTAGTTGCGATGAATCCTGAGACCGCGCGTGAGGACGTTCTGGCGCTGGCTCCGGGCGCAGCTGTTCTCTACGACGAACCTCTCAAGCTGAGCGAGTTGCGCTCCGACGTGGTTTTCTATTCTGCGCCCTTCGACAAGATTGTGGCCAGCGTCTGCCCCGAAGCCAAATTGCGCAAACTGGTCAAGAACATGATCTACGTCGGGGTGATGGCGCAACTGCTTGGCCTCGACATGGCCGAAGTGGAGAAGGCTCTGCGAAAGCAGTTTGCCAAGAAGGTGAAGGCTGCGGATCTCAACTGGAACGCGGCCAAGGCTGGTTACGACTACGCCGTAGCATCGCTGACGAAAGCTGATCCGTTCACCATCGAGCGCATGGACAAGACCGCCGGGATGATCATCGTTGATGGCAACTCTGCCGCCGCGATGGGATGCATGTTTGCCGGCGTCACGGTCGTCACCTGGTATCCGATTACGCCCTCGTCATCGCTTGTGGAGACCCTCATCGATTACATGAAGGCTTACCGGGTTGGCGCTGACGGGAAGTCGACTTTTGCTATCGTCCAAGCCGAGGACGAGCTGGCCGCGATAGGCATGGTTTTGGGGGCTGGCTGGGCGGGAGCGCGTGCAATGACCGCCACGGCCGGACCAGGCATTTCGCTCATGGCGGAGTTCGCGGGGCTGGGATATTACGTGGAGATTCCGGGAGTGATCTGGGACGTGCAGCGGGTTGGACCGTCGACCGGACTTCCCACTCGCACCTCGCAAGGTGACATCGAGTTTGTTGCCAAGTTGTCCCACGGAGACACGTTCCATCCCATGCTGCTGCCGTGTTCGGTAGCGGAATGTTTCTCGATGGCGAGCGAGGCGTTCAACCTGGCCGAGCACCTGCAGACGCCGGTGTTCGTGATGTCGGACCTCGACCTTGGTATGAACAATTGGATGTCGGAGCCGTTCGAGTACCCGAAGGAGCCGATCAATCGCGGCAAGGTGTTGAGCAGCGAAGATCTCGTCCGGCTCGGTGGGTTTTCGCGCTATAAGGATGTTGACGGCGACGGAGTGGGATATCGCACACTGCCCGGGAACGAAAACCCGCAGGCGGCGTGGTTCGCACGCGGCAGTGGGCACAACGAGAAATCGCAATACAGCGAGCGTCCCGACGATTATCAGAACAATCTGGACCGGCTGCGGCATAAGTTTGAGAATGCGCGGACCTTGGTTCCCAAGCCGGAGTTGGTCAGGAACGACGGCAACGACGTCGGCATCATCGCCTATGGCACTTCGCATCATGCGCTGATTGAAACGCTTGACCAGTTGCAGAGCGAGAACGGCATCAATGTCGATTACCTGCGTCTGCGGGCATTTCCGTTCACCAGCGAGGTACAAAAGTTCATCGACGCCCATAAGCGGATTTACGTGGTGGACCAGAACCGTGATGGCCAGATGTTCCAGTTGCTGAAGCTGGATGTCCCGGCGGAAGAAGTTGTTCGACTGCGCAGTGTGCGCCACTACAACGGACTACCGCTCGATGCGCGATCCGTGACCGATGAGATCGTGTCCCAGGAGGGCAAGTAAATGGCGACCACAGCCGCACCACAACCCAAGACCAATCGCGTAGGGCTCACCGTGCTCGACTACCGCGGGGGCAAGACCACGCTCTGTGCCGGTTGCGGACACAACGCCATCTCGGAGCGCATCATCGATGCCTTTTACGACATGGGTATCACGCCGGAGAGAGTGGTCAAGATGTCGGGCATAGGGTGCTCGTCGAAGAGCCCGGCGTATTTCATGAGCCGCTCGCACAGCTTCAACTCCGTGCACGGTCGCATGCCGTCGGTGACCACCGGAGCGGTGCTGGCGAACTCAAAGCTGATTGCGTTGGGCGTTAGCGGAGACGGCGACACGGCTTCCATCGGCATTGGCCAGTTCGTTCACTTGATGCGACGGAATCTGCCGCTGATTTACATCATCGAAGACAATGGCGTGTATGGCTTGACGAAGGGCCAGTTCTCGGCCACGGCTGATCTTGGATCGAAGCTGAAGACTGGCGTCATCAACGATCTGCCGCCGATCGACACCTGCGCGCTGGCTATTTCGCTGGGCGCAACGTTCGTGGGCCGGTCGTTCTCGGGCGACAAACGCCAACTGCACACCATGCTGAAGGCGGCCCTGGCGCACCGCGGAACGGTGATGATCGATGTGGTCTCGCCGTGCGTGACGTTCAACGATCACGAGGGTTCGACCAAGTCCTATAAATTCGTGAAGGACCACGAAGAACCGCTGCACGACTTGAATTTTGTACCTGCGTTTAACGAGATCGATGTTGAGTACGACGAAGGATCAAGCGTGAACGTGACCATGCACGACGGGTCGTCGCTGCGGTTGCGGAAGCTGGAAGAAGATTACGATCCGACCAATAAGATTGGGGCGGTTAAACGGCTGATGGAATCCCACGAGGCCGACGAAGTCCTGACTGGAGTTTTCTACCTGAACACGCAGGCCCCAAATTTCATCGACATGCTGAATATGACGGATGAGCCGCTGGCAACGTTGCCGGAGAGCGTGACTCGTCCATCGCGAAAAGTGCTCGAGGAGTGCATGGAAGAGTTGCGATAGGCAGACTGCGCCGCAAAACCAAAAGCCCTCCGCGAGGAGGGCTTTTACATGGGCAGAGCGTTACTTCAGCGACGCCATATCGATCACGAAGCGGTACTTCACGTCGCTCTTCAACATGCGTTCGTAGGCCTCATTGATCTTCTGGATAGGGATGATCTCGATGTCGGACACAATATTGTGTGTCGCGCAAAAGTCGAGCATCTCCTGAGTTTCGGGGAGCCCGCCAATCATGGATCCGGCGAACTGGCGGCGCTTTGGAATCAGGCTGAATGCGGCCACTGGCACGGGCTTCTCGGGTGCTCCCACCAGCACCATGGTCGCGTCACGCTTCAACAGGTTGAGGTAGATGTTGAGGTCGTGTTCGGCCGAAACCGTGTCCATTATTAAGTCGAAGCTGTTGACGTGCTTTTCTAATTGCGACGCGTCTTTAGTGTGAACGATTTCGTGGGCGCCCAATCGCTTGGCATCCTCGACCTTGTGCGCTGAAGTGGTGAACAGCACCACATGCGCTCCCATGGCGTGGGCGAGTTTCAGTCCCATGTGACCGAGACCGCCGAGGCCGACGATTCCGACCTTGTGATCCTTGCCGACTCTCCAGTGGCGCAGCGGTCAGTAGGTGGTGATACCCGCGCAAAGTAGCGGTGCAACAGCGGCGAGGTTGAGGTTGGTCGGGATCCGCAGCACGAACGACTCATCCACGACGATCGACTTGGAGTAACCGCCATAGGTCACGCCGCCGAGATGTTTGTCTTCGCTGTTGTAGGTGAACTCAGGTACGTTCTCGCAGTAGTTCTCCAGTCCCTCTTTGCAACTCGCGCAGTGGCCACAGGAGCTGACCATGCAGCCGACGCCGGCCAGGTCCCCTTCCTTGAATTTCTTGACTTGCGATCCTACTTTGCTGACGCGGCCGACGATCTCGTGTCCGGGAACGACGGGATAGTTGGTGTTGGTCCATTCGTTACGCGCGGTGTGCAGATCGGAATGGCAGACACCGCAATAGAGAATGTCGATCTGAACGTCCTCCGGGCCGGGCTCGCGACGTTCGAAGGAGAAAGGCGCTAACGGAGTAGTGGCGGAATGGGCTCCATAACCAGCGGTCGTGACGGTCTTAGTAGCTTGCTTCGGCGGTGCGACTTCCAAATCAGTGCTAGGCATCGGTCAGGTCCTCACGATAAGTGGCCCGCGGTTGGTGATCACGGGGTAGGTCAAGAAGAAAAAAGTGGTCAACGGATTACGCGAACTTCCATATTGATGCATCAAGGCGGCATTTGGGCGCACCGTCAGTCCGCCAATTTGTTCACTTCGCTATCTCGCAGGAAGGCGATGCAACTACCACTGTAGCCGTTCGCCCGCGGGCTGCGGTAAGATTGCGTTCATGGCCAAGCCTGCGGTTCAGTTTGAAGTTGCCTGCCCGTGTTGCGGGGCGTTGTTGAAGATCGACGTCGATGCCAAGGCGGTGATCGCGCACACCCCGAAAGCTGTCCCGAAGACGTTTGAGGACATTGAGCACGCAGCACGCGCGATGAAAGAGCGCGACAGCCGCAAGGAATCGATCTTCCAGCAGTCGGTGGAAGCCCAGAAGAATTCGGCTGACCTGCTGGAAAAGAAGTTTCAGGAGGCGGTCCGCAAGGCCAAGGAAACGCCTGACACTGGCAAACCGCTGCGCGATTTCGATCTCGACTGACGGGCCGCGGTGAAACCCAAACCACTGCTACTTGGTCATCGCGGATGTCGCGATGGTAGTCTTGGGCTCCACAAGTCTGCCTTGCCTGTTGAAAACTCGCTCGCTGCTTTCGAATATGCGATCTCCCATGGCTGCGACGGCTTCGAGTTCGACGTGCGCCAAACCCACGACGGCCGCAACGTGCTGTGTCATGATCCTTACTGTAACCGCCTCCCCATCGCTGCTACCAACTACGCCGAGCTCGTGGATCCAGACGGCAACCTACTTCCCACACTCGACTATGTCCTTCAGCAATTCGGCGATCGCGCCTTCCTGGACATCGAACTAAAAGTACGTGGCGCTGAAAAGGCGGTCGTGGCCGCTCTGCATGCCGTACCGCCGCAACGCGGTTTCATCGTGTCGTCGTTCCTTCCTGACGTACTGATGCGGGTCTGCAATATCGACAGCAGCTTGCCGCTGGGATACATCTGCGAACGCGACTATGCACTCGGCATTTGGAGAGGTCTCCCTATACAAATCGTGCTTCCACGTTTCGATCTCGTCGAGAAGGAGCTGATCGAAGAGGTGCATCGCCACGGGAAAAAACTTGTGACCTGGACAGTGAATTCTGCTCGCCGCATGGAGGAGCTCGACGCCTGGGGTGTCGACGGACTGATCTCCGACGATCCCGCCCTCTTGTGTCAAACATTTCACCGCGAATAGCGAAAACCACGCTGCGTCATTTACATTGGTTGCGATGTCAACCACAGGCGAGCGATTCGAGCGCGCGGTGTCCATCATGGCGCGGTTGCGGGGGCCCGGTGGGTGTCCATGGGACCGCGAACAGACCTTCGACACGATCAAGCCGTACACACTGGAAGAAGCCTACGAGGTTATCGAGGCCATCGATGCGCGCGATTGGCCGGAGCTGACCGGAGAACTGGGCGACTTGCTACTGCAGGTGCTTTTCTATTCGCAAATGGCGGCCGAGGAGCAGCTGTTCTCTATTGATGATGTGCTTGATCGGCTCTCCAATAAGCTGGTTGACCGGCATCCACACGTGTTTGGGGAAGTGAAGGCGGAGACTTCGGGCGAAGTACTGCGCAATTGGCAGGCACTCAAAGCCGAAGAAAAGAAGAAGCGGCAGCAGGCTTCCGGCGACGACGTTGATGGTACCAAGGCCGGTCATCCCGACTCGGTGTTGCATGGCATCTCTTCGGCCATGCCGTCGTTGATGGCGGCGTACAAGATCAGTTCGCGGGCGGCCCAGGTGGGGTTCGACTGGCCCAATATCGAGGGTCTTTTCGACAAACTCGAAGAAGAAACCGATGAACTGCGCGAGAATTTAGAGGAGTATCCCGAGCCCGGACCGCGACCAGTCGGGGCGTCTTCCACGGCCAGTGCACGGGGAGTGAAGGTGTCAGAGGAATTACAGGCACGGCTGGAAGACGAAGTGGGCGATCTGTTGTTTGTGCTGGTGAACGTCGCTCGCTATCTGGCGCTCGATCCCGAGTCGGCACTGCGCAAGACGAACTGTAAGTTTAGGCGGCGATTTGAATATCTGGAAGACAGGCTGCGAGAGCAGGGTCGCAAACCGTCTGATGCATCGCTCGATGAAATGGAGTCGCTGTGGCAGGAGTCGAAGCAGCAGGAAAAGCCGTGACCGTGGAGACTCTCCGGCTGCAAAATTGCTGCGAGCTGGAAGAGTTTCGTGCCTGCGTCGCATTGCAGCAGGAAGTTTGGGGCTTCAGTGACGCGGAACTGGTGCCGTTGCGCATTTTCTCGCTGGCTCC
>Ga0075521_10000186_pt1 | contig 15583 bp, 14 predicted proteins | sample NGEPerD_FD_74785 | JGI IMG/M metagenome (GOLD analysis project Ga0075521, IMG submission 74785) | Arctic peat soil microbial communities from the Barrow Environmental Observatory site, Barrow, Alaska, USA - NGEE PermafrostAB12-D | ecosystem: Environmental > Terrestrial > Soil > Wetlands > Peat ...
TCGGCATCGCTGCCGACTCCCGCGCGCCCCACTCCCGCTGCGCCGCAGACGCCGGTCGCCGCGCCGACGCCGAGCGCGCCGCCGCCGGTCGGGCGCGCGACGCCCATCTCGCTGCCGCCGGTTCCGGTGCCCAAGCCCGCCGCGCCACCGAGCGACCCCTTGTCACCGCGCCGCCCGTCGTTCCACGACTGGAGCGCCATCGCCGCCGTTCCCGAAGCTGCGGAGGATGAGCTCGAGCGCGAGGAGTCGCGCGACGAGGCGCCCACGCGCGAAGTGCGCGAGCAGCGCGAGGAGCTTCCGCCGCACGAGCTGGCGGGTGAAGTGCCACCTCACGAAAGCGAGCCCGCGCTCGTGCCGCCGTGGGCCCGCGAGGAGGAGTTCACCGGCCCCTCGGCGCCACCAACCGGCAGCGCAAAGGCAATCTCCTTCTGGGTGGCGATCGTCTTCGGCGCCTTCATCGCTGCGGCGCTGCTCACGTGGGTCACGACGTCGATGCTCTCGCGCAACGATGGCGCCGACTCCTTCGCGGCAAAGCCAGACAGCGCGCATCCCGCGGCGCACGTGATCGCCGCTCCGGCGCCTACTGCGCTCGCGGTTCCTGCGCCGGCCACCGCGCCCGCCGCGGCGCCGCACGACTCCGCGTCACTCGCCGCAGCGCCGGACGCAGACAGCGCCGGCACTCCGTACGCCGTGGTGCTCGCCGATGTCTCGACAGTCACCGGCGCGAACGGCGAGCTCGATCAGGCAGCGGGACGCGGCCTCCCCGTCGTCACCTTCGCGCCGTATCCGCGCGCCGATGGACAGCTGTCATACATCGTGCTCGCCGGCGCGTCGCCCGACTCCGCCGGCGCGGACTCGCTGCTCAAAGCCGTGCGCGACAAGCACTATCGCAACGCGGCCGCCGCGCACGTAGTGAAGCTGCCGTACGCCGTCGTGATTCAGAAGGGCGTGTCGCAGGATCAGGCATCGATGTTCGTGCGCGCCTATCTCTCGAAGGGGCTGCCGGTATACCCACTTCTCCAGTCGGATGGAAGCGCGACGTTGTACGCAGGAGCATTCCGCGGAGTCGAGCAGGCCCAGCCACTGGTCACTAGCTTTAAGGCGAACGGCGATACGCCGACCGTAGCGATTCGGACCGGGAGACCTTTCTAGTGCGTTTGACGAAGCTCGAGCTGCAAGGATTCAAGTCGTTCGCCGATCACACGACGATCCTCTTCGAGCCGGGCGTGACGGCAGTGGTCGGCCCGAACGGCTGTGGCAAGTCCAACGTCTCCGACGCCGTTCGCTGGGTGCTCGGCGAGCAGCGCGCGAAGACCCTGCGCGGCGCGAAAATGGAAGAGGTCATCTTTCAGGGCTCGTCGTCGCGCCGTCCGGTGAACATCGCCGAGGTGTCGCTGCACTTCGAGAATGAGGACGGCTCGCTCCCGGTGCCCTTCAAGGAAGTCGTCATCACGCGCCGCCTGTCGCGCAGCGGCGAGAGCGAGTACATGCTCAACGGCGCGGCGTGCCGGCTGCGCGACATCCACGACATGGTACGCGGAACGGGCTTGGGCGCCGACAGCGGCGTGGTGATCGAAGCGCGGATGATCGACGCGCTGCTCTCCGACCGCCCCGACGATCGCCGCGAGCTTTTCGAGGAAGCCGCCGGCGTCGGCCTCTATCGCGATCGCCGTCGCACCACCGCGCGACGCCTCGAGGAGACGACGGTCGATCTCTCGCGCCTCGACGATCTCATCTCCGAAGTGCAGAGCCAGGTGCGCTCGCTGTCGCGCCAGCGCAGGAAGGCCGAGCGCCACGGCGAGCTGATGGGGCGCCGCTTCGTCGCCGAGATCACGCTCGTGTCGCGCGAGATGGAAACGTGGCAGACGGAGCTCGCCAGCCTCGAGCTGCAGGTGACATCGCTGCGCGAGACGCTTCCGATCGCCGAGCAGCGCGTGCACGAGGTCGAGCGCCAGCGCGAGAGCGCGTACGGCGCGCGCACCGCGGCCGAAGCCGGGCGCACGGAGCTCTCGCGCCTCGTCACCGAGCAGCGCGCGAACGCGATGCAACTCGAGAGTGAGCTCAAGGTGGCCGAGGAGCGCCAGCGCAACGCGCTCGCCCGTCGCGAGCGCGCGGATGCGGAGCGTCGCTCGGGCGAAGAGCTCGGCAATCGCCTCGCCGAGGATCGCAACTCCGTTGCGCAGGAGCGCGGCCAGCTCGAGGGCGAGCTCGGTAGTGCGCGCGAGACGCTCGCCGCGCGCACGAGCGCAGAAGAGGGCGCGCGCACCTCGGTGACGAATGCGCGTCTGGCGTTCGAGCAGCACGAGCGGCGCACGCGCGAGCTGCTCGACGAAGGTCGCCGCCTGGAGCTCGATCGCGAGAGCGCCGAGCGCGAGCAGCGCGAGCTCGCGCAGCGCGCGGAGCAGCTTGGTGCGGAGCGCGAGCAGCTATCGGAAGCGGTGAAGTCCGCGGCGGACGAGCTGCATCTCGCCGATCGCCACAAGGAAGAGGCGGACGCCGCGGCGGCCGAGATGGCCGCGAGCGTCACCGCCGCTCGCGCCGGCGCGGATGAGGCGCGTGCGCGCGAGAGCACCGCGCGCACCGAGCGCTTGCGCGCCGAGGAGCAATGGACGTCGCTGCAGGGAAAGGTGAACGGACTCGAGGCGCTCGAGCGCGATCGCGTCGGTCTCGCGCCAGCGGCCGCGCAGCTGCTCAAGGATCGCGATCAGTTCGGCGAGGGCGCGGTGCTTGGGCCATTGTCGGATTTCGTGTCGACGGGCGCCGCATCGGCGCAGGCCGTCGAGCGCTTCCTCGGCAATACGGTCCACGCGATTCTGGTGCGCGATCGCGCGGCGGCGGACTCGATTCGCGCGTGGCACGCGCGTGTGAATCCGGGACCGCTCTTGCTGCTGCCTCAAGATGCGCCGCAGCAGGAGCAGGCGGAGTCGGGGACGCTCGCGGAGCTGGTGGAGACGGCCGAGCCGGCGAAGTCGTGGATTCGGAATTTGCTTGGGCATGTAAAGCAGGAAGAGGGCGGCACGGCATTCGTCGACGCGCGCGGTGCGGTGTGGCTGCCGGGGTCGGCGCCGGGGCCCGGCCCGCTGCGCCGCCGCGCGGAGCTCACCGAGGCGCGTGAGATGCTCGAGCGCGCGGACTCCGCGCGCGCGGGACTCGCGCGCGAGGCCGATGCGGCGCGCGAGATGTTGCGGGGCGCGGATGCCGCGGTGGCGAAGGCGATCGAAGCCGCGAGCGTCGCGCAGCAGAGCGTGCGCCGCGCGGCGGAGCAGCGCGAGGAGATCGAGCGCCGCCGCCAACGGGCCGCGCGCGAGGTCGAGCAGCTCGACACGCAGCACGAGCGCGTACAGTCGCGTCAGCGGGAGCTCGTCGCACGCCTCGCCGATGTCGAGCGTCGCCGCGGCGAGAGCGGGGGTGCGCTCGAACGCGCGGAGAGCGATCTCGCGAGCACGGGCGCGCAACTGGGCGAGTTGCAGCGCGCGCAGGAGCTCGCGCGCGACGAGCGCGGCACCGCGCAGGTGATCGAGGCGCAGCTCATGGCGCGGCTGCAGAACGCGGCGGATCGCGAGCGCCGCTTGCAGGCGGAGGTAGCGACCGCGGGCACACGCCTCGAGGTGCTCCTGGCGGAGCTCACCGACATCGAGCAGGCGGACCGCGAGCTCGCGCAGCACATGGCGACGTGGCGCATGGATCTCGACGCGCGCGCGGCCGCGCTCACCGATGCGCAGCGCAGGCTCGACGATGCGGAGCGCGCGGTGCACGAGGCCGACGTCGCGCTGCAGGAGATCGAGCACGCTGGCGACGAGGCGCATCAGCGCGCGCACGCACTCACGGAGTCGCTCCACCACGCAGAGCTCCGCTTCACCGAGCTCTCCGGCCGCAGAACGGCGATTCGCGAGCGGCTCGAGGCGGAATGGCGCCGCCCGCTCGAAGAGATGCTCGCGGCGGTGCCGCCGGCCGAGATCGATGAGCCGGTGCTGCGCGCCGAAGTCGCGCAGCTGCGCGCGGAGCTCGAGAGCATCGGGCCCGTGAACGCGCTCGCGATCGAGGAGCACGAGGAGGAGTCGAAGCGTCTCGACTTCCTCACGACGCAGCGCGCCGATCTCATCGACGCGAAGAACTCGCTGCACCAGGCGATCAAGGAGATCGACGTCACGGCGCGCGATATGTTCCTCACGACCTTCACGCAGGTGCGCGAGCACTTCCGCCAGATCTTCATGACGCTCTTCGGCGGTGGCGACTGCGACCTGCGCCTCGAGAATCCGGACACGCCGCTCGACTGCGACATCGAGATTCACGCGAGCCCGCGCGGCAAACTCACGCAGCGCATCCATCTGCTGTCGAGCGGCGAGCGAGCGCTCGTCGCGCTGTCGCTGCTCTTCGGAATCTTCCTCACGAAGCCGAGCCCCTTCTGCCTGCTCGATGAGGTGGATGCGCCGCTGGACGATCAGAACATCGGCCGCTTCGTGCGCATGCTCAACCGCTTCAAGGACAAGACGCAGTTCATCGTCATCACGCACAATCCGCGCACCACCACGGAAGCGGCGGACGCGGTGTACGGCGTGACGATGCAGGAGCCGGGCGTCTCGTCATTCGTGAGCGTGCGCATGCGCGGCGCGGCGGTGGAAGAGGTGGATCGCGAGATCCCCGCGTCGGTCTAGTCGCAGTTCCGCCGCATGCGCCTCACCACGCTCGGCACGGGCACCGCATCGCCATCCACGCGCGTGAACGCGGGACATCTCGTCGAGGCCGGCGCGGTGACGCTGCTACTGGATTGCGGCAGCGGCGTGGTGCACAGAATGGGGGAGCTCGGCGCGAACTGGCTCGGCATCACGCACGTCGCCTTCACGCACTTCCACCCCGATCATACGCTCGACCTCACGACGCTGATCTTCGCGTGGAAGTACGGCACGCTCCCGCCCCGCTCGGAGCCGCTCGTGATTCTGGGGCCGGTGGGAACGGTGCAGCTGATCGAGCACTTCGCGGCGATCTACGGTGAGAAGGTGAAGGAGCCAGGATTCCCGGTGACGGTGCGCGAGCTGGTGCCCGGCGAACGGGCCGATCTCGGAAACGGCGTCACGCTCGAGGCGCACAAGGTGCCCCACACGGCCGAATCCGTTGCATATTCCGTGGAGCGCGGCGGCGCGCGGCTCGTGTTCACGGGCGACACTGGCTTCGATACGGTGGTGGCCGAGTGGGCGCGGGGATGCGATGTGCTGCTCTGCGAGTGCTCGCTCCCGGAGCAGCTTGCGGTGCCGACGCACCTGACGCCGGCGCAGGTTGGGGTGATGGCGGAGGTTGCGGAGCCCGGGCGGTTGGTGCTCACGCACTTCTATCCGCCGGTTTTGGATGAAGACATTGGCGAGATCATCGCGCTCCGATATTCGGGCGACGTGATCATCGCGGACGATGGCTGGTTCACTGACATCGAGGAACGGTAATGCTGGTTGTAATGAAGCACGGCGCCTCCGCGGCGGAGATCGACACGGTCGTCGCGGTGATCGAGGAGATGGGTTATCAGGCGCGACCGATGCCCGGCGCGCAGCGCACGGCGGTTGGCCTCGTCGGCAACGACGGTCGCGTCGACTCGTCGCGCATCAGTGCGCTCTCGGGCGTGGCGCAGGTCATCCACGTCACGCAGCCGTACAAGCAGGTCTCGCGCGAGTGGCGGCCGGAGAACACGGTCGTGACGATCGCGCCCGGCGTCGAGGTGGGAGGCAAGCAGGTCGTGATCATGGCGGGGCCGTGCTCGGTGGAGACTGAGGAGCAGATCGTGCTCGCTGCGCATCAGGTGAAGGCGGCGGGCGCGTCGTGCCTGCGCGGCGGCGCCTTCAAGCCGCGCAGCTCACCGTACTCCTTCCAGGGGCTCGGCGAGATCGGACTTCGGTATCTCGCTACCGCGCGCAAGGAGACGGGGCTGGCGATCATCACCGAGGCGATGGATGAGGCGGGCGCGGAGCTCGTTGCTGAATATGCGGATTGCATTCAGATCGGCGCGCGGAACATGCAGAACTATTCGCTGCTCAAGTTCGTGGGCACGCTCGGCAAGCCAGTGCTGCTCAAGCGCGGCCTCGCGGCGACGATCAACGACCTGCTGTTGAGCGCCGAGTACGTGTTGGCGAGCGGCAACAAGGATGTGATTCTCTGCGAGCGCGGCGTGCGCACCTTCGATCCTGCAACACGCAACATGTTCGACCTCACCGCAATTCCGATCGTGCAGCAGATGTCGCATTTGCCGATCGTCGCCGATCCGAGTCATGGAACGGGCATTCGCGATCTCGTGACGCCGATGGCGCGCGCCGCGGTCGCGGCGGGCGCGGATGGGATTCTCGTGGAAGTGCATCCGAATCCGGAGCGCGCGCTCTCGGATGGGGCGCAATCGTTGTATCCGGAGCAGTTCGCGCAGCTCGTTGGTGAGCTGCGTAGCATTTCGGCAGCGATCGGGCGCACGCTCACGCCGGCGCCGCGGACCGCTGCAGTCGCGGCGGGGTAGTATCAAGCATGGATAAAATCGCTCGGAAATCGTTACGCGCAGTGGCGCTGCTCAGCATCGCGATGTTCGCGGCGCCGCTCGCGGCGCAGAGCGCGGACAGCACGCTCGATCGTGCCGTCGCCGCGTATGCGACGGTAAAAACCGCACGCATCTCGTTCACACAGACGATCGACAACTCGCTCACCGGTACGAAGGTGACGACGGATGGCGAGCTGCAGCAGCGCCGCCCGTCGCTCTTTGCGGTGAAGTTCGCGGAGCCATCGGGCGACCGCATCGTGAGCGATGGGAAGTGGGTGTGGGTCTATCTCCCGAGCACGAACCCCGGTCAGGTGATCCGCGCGAAGCTTGGTGCGGACGTGGGAGCGCCGGACTTCGCCGCGCAATTTCTCGAGGCGCCGCGCAAGAGCTACACGGTATCGGGCGGCTCGGCCGCGAGCATCGATGGCAGCGCGACGCATTCGGTGATGTTGGCGCCGAAGAGTACCGAGTCGCCGTTCTCCAAAGTCACGCTATGGGTGAACGACGGGGACGCGCTGCTGCGGAGGGTGGAGACGGTGGATCAGAGCGGGGTGACGCGGCTCATCACCGTGACGAAGTTCGCGAAGAACAGCGCGGTGGATGCGAATGCGTTCGTGTTCAAGGTGCCGACGGGGGTGAAGGTGTTTGACGGGCCGGCGAGTTAGGGCTGGAATGATGACTGGGCGGCGCCCATCCAGCGGCATATTTTGCGATGCCTCTGCGCTTCGCCTGGGACGCACGCAAGGCCGCGGCAAACCTACGAAAGCACGGAGTAAGCTTTCCCGACGCGGCAACTTCGTTTGCGGATCCGCTTTCGATCACGATTGCAGATCCGGATCGTTCTAGTGATGAGGCTCGCTTGGTCCTGATTGGTCGGACCCGCAAGCAGTTGCTCGTGGTCGTCGCTCACGTCGAACGCAGCGGCGTCACCCGTATCATCAGCGCTCGACCCGCCGGCCGTCGGGAACGGATAGAGTATGAAGAAGCCGAGTAAGCCAAAGCGCGCGAGCGTGCGCGAGAAGATGCGTGCCGAGTACGACTTTTCTGGTGGAGTACGCGGAAAATATGCGGCTCGATTTGCGGAGGGCACCAATTTGGTGTTGCTCGCAGCAGATGTCGCAGCGGAGTTTCCAGACGCGACTGCGGTGAACAAGGCGCTGCGAGCCTTGATCAAGAGACGAGCCAAGGGGCCAACAGCGTAGTATTCAGCATTACGTTCGCGAACCAACGGACGAGCACCTTTAGCTTTCTCTTCGACACCCTTCTCGATGTCCTCGGACAGACTTATTCTATCCCACTGAATTCGAACGTGACTTTGCACGGCGCTCTTTTGAGGCGTGGACATCAGCACGGAGGGACGGCTTGTGACGACTTGCTTGCCACATCTTGGGAGCATTTTCCAGCGCTTCGCGCGAACGAGCGTCGCTCAGTGCCATCCTGATCGACTAAATCGCCTCGGCTAGCGCTCCAGCACCCGCCGCAGCTCCTCCAGCCGCCCCGCATCCGCCCCCTGCTCCGCCGCCAGCGCGATCGCCTCGCGCGACATCGCCCGATAGAGCTCCAATATCTCCGGCACATCCGCGAGCGCCCCGAGATGCGCGCGCACCGTCTCCACATCGCCACGAGCCACCGGTCCAGTCAATGCCGCGGCCGGCCCCATCACGCTGGCGTTCTGCGCCGCCGACACGAGCAAAGTACCGAGCGCGCCGCGCGCCGCTTCCTCCGGCACTCCGGCGCTCGTGAGCAGCCGCATTGCCGTCGCAAGCAGCACCATCGGAAAGTTCGATGCGAATACCGCGGCCGCGTGGTACCGAGCCTTAACTCCCGGCGGAATGTCCAGCACTCGCGCACCCAGCCGTTCGGCGAGATCTCGCGACACGGCGCGCGCGCCCTCATTGCCATCGATGCCGATCCACGCGCGACGCAGCTGCTCCGTCGCGCGCGTCGGATCCGTCAACGGGAGCAGCGGGTGAAAGGTGCCGCCGTCGTGGCCGCGCGCACGTAGCAAATCCAGAGCGGCCGGCTCCATGTTCCCGCTGGCGTGCAGCACCACCGCGCGCGCGCCGAGCGGCGCAGAAAGTAGATCGCGCAGCACGCCGTCGAGCTCCGCATCGCGCACGGTGACGAGCACCACAGATGCTGTACCGAGCGACGCGGGCCACTCGCCCCACGTGATCCCCTCCGCCTCGCGCCTGCCATGCAGCCCCACCACATCGATTCCCGCCACGCGCATCGCGTGCGCCAGCGCGCGTCCCGCTCTTCCCGCGCCAATCACGAACACGCGAGGAGCGGTCATGTCGTGTGCGGCGCGTCCTCGTGCTTCGCCGCCCTGCGCTCACCCGCCTTGCGCAGCAGGTCGTTCTCCACCTGCGCACCAGCGGAGAGCTCGAGCGCCGCAGCGATCACGCGGTCGTCGTTCAGGCGGCGCTTGAACTCCGCCTCGGGGCCCAGCGCGTAACGCGCGATCTCCAGCCCGAGCAACCGGTCCACCGCCGCGCCCGCGGAGTCGAAGTGCACGCGATCGAGCTTGATGCCCTTGGCCGCAACGTGCCGCCAGAGCGACTGCCGCAGCGCATCCGTGACGACGAAGTTCGGCGAGCTCACCGCGTGCGCCTGCTTTGCGTCGATCGCGCTCTCGGTGAGCGCGTCGCGGAACTTCGGCGCGCCCGCGCCGATCATCCGCCAGAATGCGCGCGTGCCGTTGAACGAATCCGATGCGGCGACCAGCAGGTCCGGCGTGATTCCGCCGCCACCGTACACCACGCGCCCATCATCCGTCTTGAACTGAACCCGCTTCGCGAGCGGAATCTCCGCGCCACTGTCCGCCGCGGCGCCCGGCTTCACGGGCGCATCCTCGTCATCGTCGTCGGAGCCCGCGATCACCGGCAGCGCCTTCTGGATGCTGCGCCCCGACGGCGTGAACCAGCGCGCCGTGGTCAGCTTGAGCGCGCTCGCGCTGTCGTCGAGGCGGAAGATCGACTGCGCGCTTCCCTTTCCATACGAGGTCGCCCCCAGAATCGCCGCGCGGTCGTGATCCTGCAGCGCGCCCGCAACGATCTCCGACGCGCTCGCGCTGTGCTCGTCGACCAGCGTGATCAGCTTGAGATCCGGCCACTGCTGCTTCGCATTGTCCGAGTACGACTGCGCAACCTCGCGGCCGCGCACCGACACGATCGGCAGCCCCGAATCGAGAAAGAGATCGGCGATCTCGATCCCCTGCTCGAGCAGCCCGCCCGGATTCGCGCGCAGGTCGAGCACCAGCGTCTTCATCCCTTGCGCGCGGAGCTCTGTGACGGCGTCGCGCACCTCGTCCGCACTCGAGTCGCTGAAGATCGTGAGGTCGATGTAGCCGACGCTCTCGCCGATCATCGACACGTGGCGCACCGAGTGCACGCGGATCTCGCCGCGCGCGAGCGTGAACGGAATGCGCGCGGGCACGCCGGGGCGCTCGATCACAAGCAGCACGTTCGACCCCGTCTTCCCGCGAATCGAGCCGCGCGCGTCGTCGGGCGTCCATCCCTCGGTGCTCTTGCCATCGATCGAGACGATGCGATCACCGGGCTGAATCCCCGCGCGCTCCGCCGGCGTGCCCGGCAGCGGTGCGACGATCGTGATCCACCCGTCGCGCACGTCGATCTGGATGCCAATGCCCGCGTAGTGCCCGCTCGTGCTTTCACTGAGCGAGCGAAAGCGATCGGGATTCAGATAGCCGGAGTGCGGATCGTGCAGCTCGCGAACCATTCCCTCCGCGGCCTTGCGGAAGATGTCGCTATCCGGAATCGAGTCGACGAAGTCGTTCGCGATGCGCGCGCGCACCTGGTCGAACAGCTGCGCGCGCACGTACGAGCTGTCGCCGCGACGCAGGCCGCGCTGCAGCAGCCAGCCGCCGAGCACGAGCGCCAGTGAGAGCGCCGCCACGGCGACGATCGCGCGCGCGCGCAGACGGCCACCGGGCGCGTCCGGAATTTCCGCGCTAGACATGGGCGACATCTCCCTTCGCCGGAAAGAGATCCGGCAGCTTCGCGGTGAGCGCGCTCGTCACGCGATAGAGCACCTCGTTCTCCGAGCCGGCAGCATCAATCGACGCGATCGGCCCGCATTCCGGATGCGCGCTCTGCCACGCCGGTTCCGCGCAGTCGTTGAACGCGCGCTCGACCAGCGCATGAAAGGCATCGCCAGCGCTCTCGATGCGATCCGCGCCGCCGCGCGCGACGATACGCGCATCGCGGATCGCGGCCGGCACCGCCAAGAGTATCGTGAGATCGGGCACGAGTCCGGCGGTCGCGAGCTTGTTCGCCGCGCGCACCTCCTCGAACGGAAGCCCACGCCCGACCACCTGATACGCATACGTCGACAGAAAGAATCTGTCTGCCAGCACGAGCTCACCGCGCGCCAACGCCGGCTTCACCACCTCGGCGATCAGCTCCGCGCGCGACGCCATGAAGAGCAGCGCCTCCGCGCGCGCGTTCATCTCGCGCCCCGGCTCCAACAACATTCGCCGGATCTCGTTGCCCAGCGCCGTGCCGCCCGGCTCGCGCACGCCGGTGAACGGGCGCTGATGCGCGGCCAGCCAGTCGCAGACGAGCCGAAGCTGCGTGGTCTTCCCCGCACCCTCGGGCCCCTCGAAAACGACCAACCGGCCGCGCGTCACGGTCACGCCAGCGTGATGATCGAGCTGGTCGCGCCCTTCTTGATACCGTCCAGTATCCACTCGTTCACGCGCGCCATCACCTTCTCGAAATTCTCCTGCGACGCGGCGACGTTCTGGTACACCGACTTTCCCTGCACCTGGCCGAGGAGCGCGTCGAGATTGTTCTCCATCTCTTCGGTGGGCTGCTCGCCGCGCTCCATCATCTTCTGCGCGTCGATGCGAATCTGCTCCATCTGGCGAAGCAGCGTCACCGCGTCCTTGTCCTGGTTCAGCGCGTCGTTCGAGCGCTTCACTGCCTTGTATTCCGCACTCTGGCCGATCAGGCGGCCGAGCTCTTTCGCTTTGTCTTCCAACACAGTCATTCGTCCTTTCGTCTCGCAATCAGAAAACGCTCGCGTCCCGTGAGATCGAATCTCACCGAGACATCGCGATACCGGCCGCTGGCGAGGGCGAGCTCCGCCGCCAGCGAGGCACGTCGCGAATCGAGTTCCATCACCAGTAGACCGCCTGGCACCAGCACATCCGGTGCCCCGCGTATGATACTCGCGCTAATGGCCATTCCGCCCAACGCGCTGTAGAGCGCAAAGGGCGGCTCCCAGTCGCGCACGGACTCGGGGAGCGTGGGCGCCTCGTCGAAGGAAATGTAAGGCGGATTCGATACCAGCACCCGCGCCCGCTCGCCCGCCACCGGAGCGAGCAAAGAGCCTTCCCGCCACTCCACGGCCGCCGTGAGCTCACTCGCCAGCCGCTCGCCATTCGCACGCGCCACCCGCACCGCCCCGCTCGACACGTCGGTGCCGATCACGCGATCGAACTTCCCCTCGCTCGCGAGCGCCAGCGCGATCGCGCCGGAACCCGTTCCGATATCGATCGCGAGCCCCGTCGCCTCGCGCGCCAGCACCTCGTCGACGAGCAGCTCGGTCTCCTGCCGCGGAATCAGCACGCGCTCGTCGACGTGCAGCGTGAGATGGCGAAAGGCCGAACGGCCGACGGCGTACGCGAACGGTGCGCCCGAGCTTCGATGCTGCGCCGCGCGACGGCAGCTCGCCGCGGTGCTCGCGCTCACGACGTCGAACTCGTGGAGGAGCGCCCAGAAGCGCGGCGCGTCGTTCACCGCCGCGATGATATCCCCCGCCTCGCGCTTCGCATCTTCGACTCCCGCACCCCTGAGCATCACGGTGAGCTCGCGCACGAGCGCGCCCACCGTTCCTGCAACGAGCGCGCTGCCGGTTGCGTCAGCCATCGAGCTTCTCTTCCTGCGTCGCGATCGCGAGCGCGTTCATCAGCTCATCGAGATCGCCGTCGAGCGTGTGCGCGAGCTCGTGCGACGTGAAGCCTATCCGATGATCGGTGACGCGATTCTGCGGAAAGTTGTACGTGCGAATTTTCGCCGAGCGATCGCCGGTGCCCACCTGCGTCTTCCGCATGCGCGATCGAGCGGAGTCGATCTCCGCGAGCCGCGCGTCGAGAATGCGCGAGCGCAGCACCTGCATTCCCTTGAGCTTGTTCTGCAGCTGCGACTTCTGATCCTGCTGGCTCACGACGATTCCCGTGGGGATGTGCGTGATGCGCACGGCGGAGTCGGTGGTGTTCACGCTCTGCCCACCGGGTCCCGACGAGCGGAAAACATCAATACGCAGATCCTTGTCCTCGATCTTCACGTCGACTTCTTCCGCCTCAGGCAGCACCGCCACCGTCGCCGCCGACGTGTGGATGCGCCCCTGATTCTCCGTCGCCGGCACGCGCTGCACGCGATGCACCCCACTCTCCCAGCGCAGCCGCCCAAACACGCCATCGCCCTCGACCTTGAAGATCGCTTCCTTCAAGCCGCCGAGCGATCCATCCGAATGCGAGATGGTCTCGATCCGCCAGTGCCGATGCTCGGCGTAGCGCGTGTACATGCGATAGAGATCGGCGGCGAAGAGCGCGGCCTCGTCGCCGCCGGTGCCCGCGCGAATCTCGACGATGGCGGGGCGATCGTCCATCGGATCGCGCGGGAGCAAGAGCGGCGTGAGCTCGGCCTCGAGCTGCGCGATGTGCGCGACGAGCCGCGCCTCTTCCGCGCGCGCCTCCGCGGCCATCTCCGGATCGTCTACGAGAGCGAGCTCGCGCGTTTGCGCGAGCTCGCTCTCGAACTTCCGAAGCTGCGTGGCCAACTCCTTCACGGGGGCCAACCGCCTATGCTCTCGCCCCAGCTCAGCGAATCGCGACGGGTCCCGCCCGTTCGGAGCGGCTGAAAGCTCGCCCTCTACCTCTTCGAATCTGGCGAGCGCTTCATCGAGCCGATCATGGATGCTCAGGCCGGCTTCCCGTACTTCTGGCGGAAGCGCTCGACGCGACCAGCGGTGTCGATGAGCTTCTGCTTGCCCGTGTAGAACGGGTGGCAGTTTCCACAGATGTCCGTGTGGATCTCGGACTGCGTGGACCGCGTGACGAATTCATTGCCGCACGCGCACTTGACCGTGGTGGTCGCGTACGTCGGATGGATATCAGCTTTCATTGGTGATGCCTCGGTAGCGCTGAGGGTGAGTCGGGGACAGCTTCGAAATATAGCGCCGGGAGAGGGTAAAGGACAAGCTGACAAAGAGTTGGCGCGTTTGACAGCGGTCGCCGGTACCCGTAGCTTCTGCCCGTAGCTATCATGTGAACGCAGCGCCCAGCCGGCGTAGTTCCCCCTCTCTCCCGCGTGGCAAGTGGAAACAGCGGACTTTCTCTCCACCGTACCCCTCCTCAGTGGCCTCGACGCCACCGAGCTGGCCAAGTTCGCCGAGGTGACGCGGGAGCGGAGCTACCCCAAGGGGAGCGTCATCCTCTTCGAGCACGATCCCGGCGACTCGCTCTTCATCGTGCGCTCCGGCCGCGTCAAAGTCGTACTCATCGGCGAAGACGGCCGCGAAGTCATCCTCGGGATCCTCGGCGTCAGCAATCACTTCGGCGAGCTCTCGCTCATCGATAGCCGCCCGCGCTCCGCGCACGTGATCGCGATGGAAGACGCGACGCTGCTCGTGCTGCACCGCGACGACTTCCGCCGGCGCGTGCTCGAGTCGCCCGCCGTCGCGTGGGCGCTCCTGCAGGAGCTGTCACGTCGACTGCGCCGCGCCGACGAGCAGATTGGGCGACTCGTGCTGCTCGACGTCGACGGACGGATCGCGCGACTGCTGCTCGACGCGGCCGGCGAGAGCGGCGGCACGGTGATCGAGAAGCGGCTCACGCACCAGACGATCGCGCAGATGATCGGCGCGAGCAGAGAGACCGTCTCGCGCGCGATGCGCGACTTCCAGGACCGCGGACTGATCGACGTCGAGCGCCGCCAGATCTCCGTAGCCAACCGCGAGGGACTCGAAGCGCTGGCACGAGTCAAAGTCTGAGCGCGTGAGCGCGGCATGACGCTCACAGTCACCTTCTGGGGAACGCGCGGCTCCGTACCAGCACCCGGCGCATCGACGACGTATTTCGGCGGCAACACGCCCTGCGTCGAGCTGCGCACAGGCACCAACGCGCTGTTGATCCTCGACGCGGGCACCGGCATTCGTCACCTCGGCTACTCGCTGCTCGAGCGCGCAGGCGGCAAGCCGATCGTCGCCGACATTCTGCTCAGCCACGCGCACTGGGATCACATCCAGGGGATCCCGTACTTCACGCCGCTCTTCGCGGCCGGCCATGAGTTCACCTTTCGCGGCGCGCCGGCGCTCCTCGGCGGAATCGAGCACGCCCTGCGCGCGCAGATGACAGCTGCGGTCTTCCCCGTGACGTTCGATGCGTTTCGCGCGCAGGTGCACTTTCGGGCGCTCAACGAGGTGGAGCGCGGCGACGGTTACGCCCTCAAAACGACTCCACTGCGGCATCCGGGCGGTGCAACGGGATATCGCATTACAGACGGTAACTCTGGTGCCCCCGCGCTCGTCTACATTTCGGATAACGAGCTCGGCAACGCCGAGGGATATTCGTCGGCGCCGGGGTGGCGCGATGAGCTCGTGCAATTCGTGCGCGGCGCGTCACTGCTCGTGCACGATGCGCAGTATACGGCCGACGAGTATGAGCGGCACCGCGGGTGGGGACATTCGCGGTACGAAGACGTCGTGGACCTCGCGCTCGACGCGGGAGTGCAGCGGCTGGTGCTCTTTCATCACCATCCCGAGCGCTCCGATATCGCGCTGAGCGAACAGATTGTGGCCTGCCAGAAGCGCGTGAGCGAGAAGGGCGCGCGTCTCGAAGTACTGGCGGCCGCGGAGGGGACGACGCTCACCGTGTAGCCGGGGGACAGCATGAGTCGCCGAAGTTCGAACCGCCGCCTGATCGTGATGCTCTTCGCGACGCTCGTCGCGAGTGCCGTGCGCCTTTCGGCGCAGCAGCACGAGTCGTGGCCACTGGTTGGCGCCCTCCCCTTTGCGAACAGCGTCGTTGGCGACGAGCACGTCGCGCTCAAC
>Ga0075521_10000187_pt1 | contig 15555 bp, 14 predicted proteins | sample NGEPerD_FD_74785 | JGI IMG/M metagenome (GOLD analysis project Ga0075521, IMG submission 74785) | Arctic peat soil microbial communities from the Barrow Environmental Observatory site, Barrow, Alaska, USA - NGEE PermafrostAB12-D | ecosystem: Environmental > Terrestrial > Soil > Wetlands > Peat ...
CTGGATCAAGGCGAAGTGGGGCGAGTCCGACAACAATCGCCGCGCGAAGTTCTACGAGCTCACGCGCACGGGGCGGCATCAGCTCGAGACCGAGACCGATGCCTGGCGCCGTCTCACCGTTGCCGTGCGCCTCGTCCTCGAGATGCGATGAGCGCCCCCGACATGTTCGCCGACTTCCTGAGCGACGTGCGCTATCGCCTTCGCGCGATCTTCCATCGCGCGGCCGTCGAACGCGAGCTCGACCACGAGATGCGCTATCATCTCGAGCGCCAGACCGAGAAGAACACGCGCCAGGGGCTCGATGCCGGCGAGGCTGCGCGCCGCGCCCGCATCGAGTTCGGCGGCGTCGACCGCTTCAAGGAGGATGCGCGCGACGTGCGCGGCGTGCGCATGCTCGAGACCGTGATTCGCGACCTGCGCTACGCCGCGCGTGGGCTGCGCGCGCATCCCGGCTTCACCCTCGCCGTGGTCGCCACCCTGGCGCTCGGCATCGGCGCCAACACCGCGATGTTCGGCGTCGTCGACCGGCTCATGTTTCGCCCACCCGCGTATCTGCGCGATCCCGGCAGCGTGAACCGCATCAATCTCAGCTACAGCTTTCGCGGCGAGCCGTACACCAACAGCTCGATCGAGTACAAGCGCTACCTCGATCTGACGCAGTCGGCCGGCACTCTCACCAACACGGCCGCCTTCTACAGCGACAAGATGGCGATCGGATCCGGAGAGCGCGCGCGAGAGATGCGCGTGGCCGCGGTCAGCGCCACCTACTTCGCTTTCTTCGATGCGAAACCGGTGCTCGGGCGCTTCTTCGACAGCACCGAGGATGTTCGGCCCACTGGATCGGCGGTCGTCGTCATCGGCTACACGTTGTGGAAGACGCGCTTCGGCTCGCGCACCGATGCCGTCGGCCAGCAGCTCCAGATCGGATCGATCAACGCCACGATCGTCGGCGTCGCGCCCGACGGGTTCGTCGGCGCCGATCTGGCAGAGCCCGTGGTGGCCTTCATCCCGATCACTGCCTACGGAGCGGCGAACTTCCCCGACTACGCGGACAACTATCACTGGGGCTGGATGAACATGCTCGTTCGCCGCAAGCCCGGCGTAACGATCGATGCCGCCACCGCCGATCTCACGCACGCGTATCTCCGCAGCTGGGATGCGGAGCAGGCGCTCGAGACGCATCCGTCACCCTCTGCGCAGGCGCGCCCCCACGCGATCGTGTCGCCGATTCAGAGTCTTCGCGGTCCCGGGGGCGGGCGCGACGCGCCGATCGTCTTCTGGATTTGTGGAGTCGCGGCGATCGTGCTGCTGATTGCGTGCGCCAACGTCGCGAATCTTCTGCTCGGCCGCGCCTTTCGCCGCCGGCGCGAAATCGCCGTGCGCCTCGCCCTCGGCGTCACGCGCACGCGACTGATAGCGCAGCTGCTCACCGAGAGCCTGCTCCTCGCGCTGCTCGCCGGCGCGGCCGGGATCATCATCGGCGAGCTCGGGCAGGTCGTGCTGCGTAAGCTCTTTCTGCCAAAGGCTGCAGCGGTTGGGGTGCTCAACGATCCTCGAACGATCCTCTTTGCATCCTTTGTCGTGCTCGTCGCCGGGCTGCTCACTGGCATCGCACCGGCGCTGCAGTCGGGCCGCAGCGATCTCACGTCATCGCTCAAGCTGGGCGTGCGAGAGGGAGGGCAGCAGCGCTCGCGCACACGGAGCGTGCTGCTGCTCGTGCAGGGGGCGCTCTCGGTCTTCCTGCTCGTTGGCGCCGGACTATTCGTGCGCAGCCTGCACAATGTCGCCTCGATTCACCTTGGCTACGACGTTGCGCCGCTGCTCTACGTGGACGTCAACATGCGCGGGCAACATCTGTCCAAGGACGAGGAGCGCCTGCTCAGGAGCAGGCTTGCCACCGAAGCGAGCGCCATTCCCGGTGTCGAGCGTGTCTCGCTGGTGCTCACGGTTCCGCTGTGGCAATCGCGCTCGGAGTCGTTCTCGACGCCAGGCATCGACTCCGCGGAGCGACTAGGCCACTTCAACTTGCAGATGGGCTCCGTGGACTATTTCCGCACCATGGGCACGCGCATCGTGCAGGGGCGAGGCTTCGACTCCACCGATCGCCTCGAGTCGCCGCGCGTTGCGGTAGTCTCGGAGGGAATGGCGAGCAAGCTCTGGCCAGGGCAGATCGCGCTCGGGAAGTGCCTCAAGTTCGGAAGCGACACGATGCCGTGCTCGACGGTCATCGGAGTCGCGGAGAACATCAAGGCGAACGATGTCGTTGGCGATGACCGGCTGCAGTACTATCGCTCGATCGAGCAGAGTGCTCCCTCAGACGCCGCCGTCTTCATCCGCGCGCACGGCGATGCGCGCCCGCTCGCCGAGACGGCGCGCAAGCAGCTGCAGGCGCTGATGCCCGGGTCGTCGTACGTCACCGTCACGCCGATGCGCGACATTGTCGACCCCGCACTCAGCTCGTGGCGCATGGGCGCGACGATGTTTCTCCTCTTCGGAATTCTCGCGCTCGTGCTGGCTGCGATCGGCCTCTACAGCGTGATCGCCTACAATGTCGCGCAGCGCACCCAGGAGCTCGGGCTCCGGATCGCGCTCGGCGCCCACGCGCGCGACGTGCTTCGCATGATACTCGGCGAGGGGCTCCGCTTCGGGCTCACGGGAATCGTGATCGGCGCGCTGATCGCGCTGGGGGCGGGACATTGGGTGCAGCCGATGCTCTACGGAGAATCCGCGCACGACCCGCTGGTGTACGTCGCGGTCGCCGCGGTGCTCGCGATCGTCGCCGTGGCCGCGAGCGCGATCCCGGCGCTGCGCGCGATGCGGCTGGATCCGAGCATCGCGCTCAGAACGGAGTAGCGTCAGGCCGTATCGAGTAGCCCCAGCCGCAGCGCGAGCTTCACGTAGTCGGAGCGGTGCCTGAGCCCCAACTTTTCGCCGATGCGCTGCTTGTACGTGTCGACGGTCTTCGGACTGATTTGCAGTTTTTTTCCGATCTCGGGCGCCGTGTATCCCTGCGCAACAAATCGCAGCACGTCGCGCTCGCGATCGGTGAGCGCGTTGTAGCGCTCGCGGTCCGCCGCGAGCGGATCCTTGCGCGTGAGGCCGCGCGCGAGAAGCTGTGCGCCGGACGGCCGGATGTACATATCTCCGCGCGCGACGGTGCGCACGGCATCGACCAGCTCGCGATCGGCGACGCTCTTCACCAGATAGCCCACGGCTCCAGCGGCCAGCATCGGCACCAGATATTCCTCTTCCTGGTGCATCGTGAGGATGAGGATGCGCGTGCGAAGCCCCGCGTTGCTAATGTGCTTCGCCGCCGCCGCGCCGTCCACGCCGGGCATCGACAGATCCATGATCAACACGTCGGGGTCCAATTGCCCGGCGAGCGCGACGGCCTCTTCTCCATTGCGCGCCTCACCGACGATCGCGATCTCGGGCGCGGCGCTGAGAATCGCGCGCAGTCCAGCGAGCACGACGGCGTGATCGTCGGCGAGCACCACGCGAATGATGGCTTTGCTCATGTGGCTTCCTCCAGCGGCAGCGTCGCGAACACGCGCGTGCCCGCGCCGCGCTCACTCGTGATCGCGAAGCGACCTCCCAGCAGCGCCACGCGCTCGCGCATCGTGAACAGCCCCATCCCCGGCCGGCGCGCGTACGCCTCCGCGACGTCGAAGCCCTCGCCGTCGTCCTCGACCTCGAGCGTCGCATCCCGCACGTTCGTCGACAGCGAGACGCGTACGGTGGTTGCATGCGCGTGACGAACGGCGTTCGTGAGCGCCTCCTGCGCGATGCGATAGAGCACCGACGCAATGGACGGCGGCAGCTCCGCGGCGCCCACGGCATCTGGCGCCTCGACGACGATCGACAGCTCGGCTCCATGAGACTGCTGACGCGCCAGATGCGAGAGCGCGGCTGCGAGGCCGAGGTCGTCGAGCACGGGCGAATGCATGGTATGGGCGAGCATCCGCACCTCCTCGAGCGCGCCGGCACCAAGCTCCTTGATTGTCGCGAAACGCGCGGCGAGCTGGGGGGCGGGGAAGTCGCGCTCCGCGGCACCGAGCTGCATCACTAGTGCGGCGAGCGTTTGCGCCACGGAATCGTGCAGTTCGCGCGCGATGTACGCTCGCTCCCGATCGCCCGCCCCCACTATCTCGGCGGCGAGCTGTCGCGTACGCGCGCGGTCGGCGGCGAGGCCGTTCAAGAGAAGATTGATCGTGCCGCCCACCTGCGTGACGTTGCGATCGGCGAGAAGCGACGGCCGCACGCGCGTGTCGAAGTCTCCGCGTGCGACGTTCGCCGCCGCACTCTCGAGCGCCTGCAGCGGACGCAGCGCGAGGAGCACGAGGGCGGTGTTCACGACGAAGCTCCCCGCGAGCGCCAGGCCCACGACGAGGAGCAGCTGCGTGTCGACCGAATCAGACGCCGGGGCACCACGCCGCACGAGCATCGCCGCGGCGAGCGCGGCGAGCACGATCAGCGCGTTCGCACCCGCGACCTTCGCCGCGAGAGGAACGCGCAACAGCGCGCGTACCCACTCGGATAGTGTCCGCGGCGATAGTCCGAGCAGGGCCATGCAGAATACTACTCGATCGGGCTACGCCTTCACGACGAGCGCCGTCACCATCCCGAACATTCCCGTCTCGGACTCGGCGTGCGGAAGAATGTGACAGTGGAACGCCCAGGTGCCGGGGTTGGTGCATTTCACCAGCACGTCCCATCGCTCGCCTGGCGCGATGTTGAGCGTATCGCAGCGGTACGGGTAGGGAAGCGGCCATCCATCCTTCGTGATGACGGTCATGTGCATCCCGTGCAGATGCATCGCAACACGAGCGCCGGCCTTACGATCTCGACGATCACTTCGGTCGCGCCAATGGGTTGCAGCTGGGCGGAGATCAGCGCTCGCAACCGCTCGCGGATCGTCGCGTCATCGGTGCGAATAGCAAGTCGCACTCGCACCTCGGCGCCACAGATCTCCACGTCCTTCACCATCCCGAACGAAACGAGATCACGCTCGAGACCGGGATACGAAATCCGACCGAGCGCTTCCCGCACGCGTCGCGCGTCGAGCATCGCGCCCGCGGCGGCTGTTAGCCCCTCCTTACCATCACTGCGCACGTCATTCGCCATGTGCGTAGGCTATGGCACGCCGTCGTCGCTGGGTGTGACGGATGTCTCACGGGACTAGGCGGGACGCGCCCGTGCACGTGCGCGCAGCAGCCCGAGATCGGGGATGCGAATGCGATCGCCATCCATCGTCTCGATCAGGCCGCTTCGCTTGAGCTGTCGCATCGCACGCGAAACGGATTCGCGCGCCGTTCCGATCTCGAGCGACAGCTCCTCCTGCGTCCGCCCGAGCGCGAGCTCGATTCCCGCATCGGTCGGCTCGCCGAGGCGCTCGGCGTACGACGCGAGCAACATCGCGAGGCGCGCAGCGACATCGCGAAAGGCGAGCGTTTCGGTAAGCTGCACCAGATGACGAAGCCGCCTCCCCAGCGCGCGGATGATCGCCTGCGCCACGTCGGGGTGCTCGCGATACACTGCCTCGAACTGTTCTCTTGGCAGGAACGCAATTCGTGACGGCTCGATCGTAATCGCGGCAGCGGGATATGCTCCGCCGTCGAACAGGGGGAGCTCCGCCACGGCACGACCCGGGCCCTCAATGTGCAACACCTGCTCTCTGCCGTCGGGGCTCGTGCGATAGATGCGCACACGACCACTCTCCACCACGTACAAACCGCGGCATACGTCCCCGGCCGCGAAGAGCACATGTCCCTCGCTGACGTTACGTGACACGCACCGCGCGCCGAGCCGGCGAATTATCGGATCGTCGAGCTCCGCGAAAATCGGAAGCCCTCGGAGCAGGGCGCTTGCGTCGGCCGAAAAGCCTTGCACAGAGACCACGCGTAGGGGAGAATGGGATGCGGTGACAATCGTCACCTCATGGCTCGAACTATCCCGCGATACTCACTCTGCAGCAAGCCACGCCATCCGGTGCGCGCCCCCAATTCTGCCGACGGAGTCATCCATGACGGAACGCGTCACCCTGCTCGACCAGCTCTGGAGCGCGCTGCGCACTGTCATCGATCCCGAAATTGGTCTCGACATCGTGACGCTGGGTCTGATCTACGATGTGATCCTGGATGAGCCGCACGACGGAGAACAGGGTGGACGCGTGCGAATCACGCACACGCTCACCACCCCCGGGTGCCCGATGGAGCGAGTGATCACCGATGGCATCCGCAACGCGGCTTCCACGGTACCCGGTGTCGCTTCCGTGACGACGACGCTCGTGTGGGATCCGATCTGGCACACGGGGATGATCGCCCCTGGCGCCTGGTAGATCGCTCTACCGCCCGACTTCGGGGAACCACGTAACGGCGCTCGCAATCGCGACGACGGCCGATAACTTGCCCAGCATTATTATCTGTTGAAGCGCATACCCGCCTCCGGCTTCGCTCACTAACGAGGATCTCACTCATGAACAGTTCTCTCTTCACGCGAACAACGCTCGCCGTCACCCTCCTCGCGACGTTTGCCCTCTCCGTTCGCGCGCAGGAGAAGGACGACGAGAAGCTCGGCAAGCGCGCGGAGCGTGCGGCACAGGTGCTGACGGAACTCGTGTCGCTGCCGGACAAGTCGCCGCCCAAGTCGCTGCTCAATGCCGCGACGTGCATCGCGGTGGTGCCGGGAGTCGTGCAGGCTGGGCTCGGCGTCGGCGGACGATTCGGCTTCGGCGTGGCGAGCTGCCGCACGGCGGCGGGGTGGAGCGCGCCGGTGTTCGTTGGGCTCAAGGGCGGGAGCTTCGGCTTTCAGATCGGCGGGCAGTCGGCCGACGTCGTGCTCGTCTTCGTGAACAAGGATGCGCAGCGGCTGGCGTCGTCGACGTTCGACATCGGGGCGGGCGCGTCGGTCGCGGCGGGACCGGTGGGAAGAAATCTTTCGGCTGAAACGGACTACAAGGCGAAGGCCGAGATCTATTCGTACTCGAAGACGAAGGGACTCTTCGCCGGCGTCAGCTTGTCGGGGACGAAGTGGGAGAGCGATTACGATGCGAACAAGAAGGAGTACGGCATCGCTCCGAACATGCCGAATGGCGGCGATTCGAAGAGCGTCGCGGCGCTGCTGGCCATGGAGGGCTCATCGGCGCCTGCGGATTTGCAGCCGTTCGTCGAGAGCCTGATGAAGAACGTCGGGAGCGGGAAGGACCAGTAGCCGTGTGAGACGCCGCCGCGACGACTGGTCGCGGCCGGCGTCATCTGCCCTTGCTACTCCGCGACTGGGGGTGACGTCGCGATGCGTCGAGCGTATTTGAGCTCGATATGGGCGATCTGTGCGACGAGATCCGCGAACTCGCTCTCTGGAAAATGCGCGCACGCCGTGCGCAGCCGCGAAGCGATGTCAGCCTTGAGGCTCTCCAGGTCGCGAAGCTCGTCGTTCAGCATCAGCGTTTCCTTTCGAATGGGGGCAAAACGTCCCGGCAATCGAGAAGGAATTGTATTAGGGAGGCTCGAAATACACCACCTGTTTACTGTCATATTCGGCCGCCCAAAGTGTTCGATTTCGGGACGCGAATTCTCGATTCCGGACGTGTCCGGCACCGCGAGACAGATTTAGCTGTACGCTAACTCCATATACGGCAGTTATTTACAGATTCCCAAAGGTGGCACGATCATTCCATTAGCGCTTTCTCGAGCCGCAGGCCGAACATCCAACGCCGAGCTCGCTATCTAGCCGTTCCAACGCCTACGAGACCTCGATTTGGACATCAAGCGCGACCCACCAAAGAAGGGAAAGCGGTTCCTCTACATCGGTGCCGCCATCGTCGCCCTGATCGGCGTCACCGTCGCCCTCAGTCGACTCGAGGCCGCGCCTCCCACCGTCGAGCGCGGATCACTCTGGATCGACACCGTTCGTCGCGGCGAGATGGTGCGGCAGGTGCGCGGCCCCGGCACGCTGCAGCCCGAGCAGATCCGTTTCGTGTCTACCGTGACCGCGGGCCGCGTCGAACGCGTGCTCGTGCGTCCCGGCGCCAAGGTCGACGCGGGCTCCGTGCTCGTCGAGCTCTCGAATCCCGACGTGCAGCTCGAGGCGCTCACCGCCGAGCAGCAGCTCAATGGTGCGGAGGGCGCGCTGGTGACGCTGAAAACGAATCTCGAAACGGCGCGCCTCAACCAGGAAGGCGTCGTCGCCACGACGCGCACCGACTTCAACGAAGCGAAGCGCAACGCCGATGTCGCCGACGGGCTCGACACCCTGCTCTCGAAGAACGACGTGGGCAAGGCGCACGACAAGGGGATCGAGCTCGAGACGCGCATGCGCATCGAGCAGCAGCGCCTCACCGTCATGTCCGACAACATCAAGCAGCAGATCTCGCTGCAGCAGGATCAGGTCGCGAAGCTGCACGACATCGTGCGCTACCAGGAAGCGCGCGTGCAGTCGATGAAGGTGCTCGCCGGCGCCGACGGCGTGGTGCAGGACATGGAGCTCCAGCCCGGCCAGTGGCTGCAGGCGGGGACGATGCTCGCGAAGGTCGCGCAGCCCGGAAAGCTCAAGGCCGTGCTGCGCATTCCCGAGACGCAGGCGAAAGACATCCAGATCGATCAGCCCACGCAGATCGACACGCGAAACGGGATCATCGCCGGCCACGTATTTCGTATCGACCCCTCGGCGCAAAATGGAACAGTCGGCGTCGAGGTGTCGCTCGACGGCACGCTTCCCGGAGCGCGTCCCGATCTCTCCGTGGATGGCACGATCGAGATCGAGCGGTTGAAGGACGTGCTCTACGTCGGACGCCCATCGTACGGGCAGGCCGAGAGCACGGTGGGGATGTTCAAGCTCACGCCGGATGGCACCGAGGCGACGCGTGTGAACGTCAAGCTCGGGCGCAGCTCCGTGAACACCATCGAGATCAAGCAGGGGCTCAACGTGCATGACCGCGTGATCATCTCCGACATGTCCGCGATGGACTCGCACGAGAAGGTGCGCCTGCAATGACGCAGGCCGCGCGAAACAGCCGTGGCTCTTCGTAGTGACTGATGTTCGCACCGCGTTCCCGACACTCTGCTGTTAACGCTCTCCCCCGCTCTCACCCCTGCGATCACAATGAGCACACAGCCACAGCCATTCTCCTCCGGCACGACGACACTCGACTCACCGCTGCTGCGCCTCGACGGGATCACAAAGGTCTACTACACGGACGAGGTCGAGACGCACGCGCTCTCGGGGATTCATCTCGAAGTGAAGCGCGGCGGCTATCTCGCGATCGCGGGCCCCTCGGGCTGCGGGAAGACGACGCTCCTCTCGATTCTCGGATTGCTGGACACGCCCTCGGATGGGACGTACCTGCTCGATGGCGAGCCGGTCGGAAAGCTGAGCGCGGCCGAGCGTGCGCGAGTGCGCAACCGGCAGATCGGATTCATCTTTCAGGCGTTCAACCTGATCGGCGATCTCACCGTGTACGAAAATGTCGAGCTGCCGCTCACCTATCGCGGCATGGAAGGGAGCGAGCGCAAGAAGCGCGTGCACGATGCGCTCGAGAAGGTCGGGATGTCGCACCGCATGAAGCACTATCCGTCGCAGCTCTCCGGCGGTCAGCAGCAGCGTGTCGCCGTTGCGCGCGCGGTCGCGGGCGAGCCGCTGATTCTGCTCGCTGACGAACCGACGGGAAACCTCGACTCGACGAACGGCGAGGCGGTGATGGATCTGCTGCGCGATCTGCACCGGCAGGGCGCCACGATCATCATGGTGACGCACGATCCGCGATACGCGCGTCACGCGGATCGCTCGATCCATCTGTTCGACGGCTTGATCGTGGAAGATCTCAATCAGGAGCAGGCGGCGCGCGACGAGGTGCAGCTGCGCGAGTCCGGCTTCGAGGTAGGCTGATCATGGAAGCCTTCGTTCGCGATCTGCGCTTTGCGCAGCGCATGCTCATCTCGCGGCCGGGATTCACCGTGCTCGCCGTGGTATGCCTCGCGCTCGGCATCGGCGCGAGTGCGGCGATCTTCAGCGTCGTGAACGGAGTGCTCTTGAAGCCATTGAGCTTTCCGCAGCCCGACCGGCTCGTTGCGTGGGGCTCGTCCAGAGGGAAGTCGGAGGCGGGGGCGCTTTCCGCTCCGGATTTCGTCGATATGCGCGCGCAGGCGACCCGCATGGAGCTGGCGGTCTACACCGACGATGCCTTCAGTCTCCGAAGCAACGATGCCGCGATCCAGCTGCGCGGAGCGCGCGTATCCTCGAATTTCTTTCACGTTCTCGGTGTCGCGCCGAAGATGGGGCGCGTCTTCACGACCGATGAGGAGCTGCCGCACCGCGGACAGGTGGTGCTGCTCAGCTACGGCGCCTGGAAGAGGCAATTCGGCGGCGATCCAATGATCATCGGAAAGTCCGTGCGTCTCGATGCGAACGATTATATCGTGGTCGGAGTGATGCCGGAGGGCGTCACGTATCCCATTCGCTCGGTCGACATGGACGCATGGGTGCCGCTCACTCTCGCCGGCGACTCGACGTTCGCGCAGCAGCGCGGCGCACACTACCTGTCCGGTATTGGGCGACTCGCTTCCCGCGTCACGATCAGCGAGGCGAAGGCCGAGCTGCAGATGATCTGCACGCGGCTTACCGCGCTGTATCCCGCGGCCGACAAGGACCGCCAGGCAGGCGTAGTCGGGCTTCAGGATACCATCGTCAAGGGTTCGCGCAGCTCGCTGCTGCTGCTCGCCGGCGCCGTCGCATGTCTGCTGCTGATCGCCTGCGCCAACGTCGCGAATCTGATGCTCGCCCGCTCGACTCTTCGTGCCAAGGAAGTCGCAGTGCGAACCGCGATCGGTGCGAGTCGGCAGGTGATTCTGCGCCAGGTGCTGACCGAAAGCGTGCTCCTCGCTCTCATTGGCGGCGTGCTCGGTCTTCTCCTGGCCGTCTGGGGAACGGATCTCCTGCTCGCAATCGCTCCTCGCGCCATTCCGCGAGTGCACGACATCGCGCTCGATTGGCGCGTCGTCAGTTTTACGGCCTTCGTCACCATTGGAACCGGGCTGCTCTTCGGAATCGCGCCGGCTCTGCAACTGAGCGCCGCGGACCTCACCGGCACGCTCAAGGAGGGTGGCCGCTCGGTCACCGGATCCGGTGGCGCAAACCGGACACGATCGGCGCTCGTGATCGCTGAAGTGGCGCTCTCGCTCGTGCTGCTCGCGGGCGCGGGGCTCCTGAGCGCCACGCTCATCAAGCTGCAGCACGTCGACCCGGGCTTCGATTCGCACAATCTCCTCACTGCGGGGATGTCGCTTCCCGCGGCCAAGTACAAGACCGATCGGAGCCAGACAGATTTCTACGAGCGCATGTACGAGAAGGTGCGTACTACGCCGGGAGTCCTGGGCGTTGCTGCCGTGAGCATCGTTCCGCTGGATGGGAACATGTCCATCATTGGTTTCGCGCTCGAGAACGAGCCGCACGGCGACAACATTGCTCCCGCGCACGGAGAGGCCTCGGATGCGGTCTCGACCGATTTTTTCTCGGTGATGAAGATTCCGCTCGAGGCCGGCCGCTTCTTTTCCGCGCAGGACGACTCGGCGGCGCCACCGGTCATCATCGTGAACGACGCGTTCGCGAAGAAGTACTGGCCCGGTGAGAACCCGATCGGGAAGGGCGTCTTTCCCGGCGATTCGCTGCGCCGCGTCGTGGGCGTGGTCGGCAACGTGCGTCGCGATGCACTCGACAAGGATGCCGCGCCGGCGATGTACATGCCGCATCTCCAATGGCAGGGCTCCGATCTCTCCCTCGTCGTTCGCACCAGGGACAATGCTGCCAACGTTCCAGCCGCCCTGTCGCGCGCCCTCGCCTCGCTCGATCCCGATCAGACCCTCAATCGGGTGCGCCCGATGGAGCTGGTCATCGAGACGTCGCTCGCGCGTCAGCGCTTCAGCGCGTCGCTGCTGGGCATCTTCGCCGTGGTCGCGCTCGCGCTCTCGGCCGTCGGCATCTTCGGAGTGATGACCGCGATGGTGACGCAGCGCACGCGTGAGCTCGCGGTCCGACTCGCACTGGGCGCGGATCCGCGCAAGGTGCTGCGACTCGTAATGTCCCATGGTGCGTCCCTCGCCGGCATCGGGATCATGATCGGTTTGTTCGGCGCCTTCGCGCTCGGCCGCCTCGTAGCGGGGTTGCTCTACAACGTAGGTGCGAGCGATCCCGTCACCCTGCTCAGTGTCTCGCTGTTGCTCGCGGCGGTCGCCCTCCTCGCGTGCTACATTCCTGCTCGGCGCGCGACGCGACTCGATCCGATCATCACGCTTCGGGAGGAGTAGCTCCATGCGGCGGCTCTTGGAAGGCAGGCTTTCGTGATCGCAACGAACGGCGATGCGACGAAGGAACGTCCGTCGAGGATTCTCATCGCCGACGACCAGTCCGATGTGCTCGAGGCGCTGCGCCTGATGCTCAAGGGGCGCGGCTTCGAGATCGAGGTCGCGCGCTCGGTGGCCGAGATTCTGAGTGCGGTGGAGACGCGCGCGCTCGATGCGATCCTGATGGATCTCAACTACTCGCGCGACACGACCTCTGGCACCGAGGGGCTCGACATCCTTCCGCGCCTGCAGGCGGCCGACCACACGATGGCCGTGATCGTGATGACCGCGTGGGGGAGCGTCGACAGCGCCGTCGAGGCGATGCGGCGCGGCGCGTGGGACTATATCGAGAAGCCGTGGGACAACGCGCGGCTCCTCACCACGGTGAACTCGCAGCTCGAGCTCTCGCGCGCGCTGCGTCGCTCGCAGCGGCTCGAGGGCGAGAACGAGATCCTGCGTGGCGAGGGCGCTCCGGAGATCATCGCGGATTCCCCGCGCATGCGTCCCGTGCTCGAGCTGATGTCACGCGTCGGCCCGTCCGATGCGAACGTGTTGATCGGCGGCGAGCACGGCACGGGGAAGGAGCTCGCCGCGCGCTGGATGCACGCGATCTCTCCGCGCCGCAACCACGCCTTCGTGGCCGTGAACATGGGCGGGCTGTCGGAGGGCGTGTTCGAGAGCGAGCTCTTTGGGCATGTGAAAGGCTCGTTCACGGACGCCAAGACCGATCGCATGGGACGCTTCGAGCTCGCCGATCGCGGCACACTCTTTCTCGACGAGATCGGGAATCTCCCGCTGCATCAGCAAGCGAAACTTCTACGTGTGCTGCAGGCGGGTGAGGTCGAGCGCGTCGGCGATTCGCGTCCGCGGCAGGTGAACGTGCGCGTGCTCGCCGCGACGAACGTGGATCTGCACGCCGAGGTGGCGGCGGGGCGCTTCCGCGAGGATCTGCTCTTCCGCCTGAACACCATCGAGATCCAGCTCCCGCCGCTGCGCGACCGCCGCGATGACGTCGCGCCGCTCGCGAACTTCTTTCTGCGCAAGCACGCGACGCGTTACGGGAAGCTGCTCACGTCGTTCGACAACGCCGCGATGCAGGCGCTGCTCGAGCATCCGTGGCCGGGGAACATCCGCGAGCTCGACCACGTCGTCGAGCGCGCGGTGCTGCTGGCGCAGGGCGAGCAGGTGCGCGCGATCGATCTTGCGTTGCGCGCCACCGCGAGTACGAGCACGCGCGCCGAAGAGGTCACGCTCGAAGAGGCGGAGCGCGTGCTGATTCAGAAGGCGCTTTCGCGCTACGATGGAAACGTGAGTCACGCCGCGAAGGCGCTCGGAATCAGCCGCAGCGCGCTCTATCGCCGCCTGGCCGTGCATGGCCTCTGACCCTCGGCGTCGCCGCACGGGGCTGACGCACGAGGCACGAGTGTTCTGGCTGGCCATCCTCGCCGGAGCGGCGGGGAGTGGGACGGCGCTGGGGCTGCTCTGGTTCGGCGACTACGACAACAAGGTTCGCTGGACACTCACGCTGTTCGTGGTGCTGTGCTGGGTGTCGTTCGCGTTCGCGACGCAGGAGCGCGTGGTGCGCCCGCTACAGACGATCTCGAACATGCTCGCGGCGCTGCGCGAGGGAGACTTCTCGACGCGCGCGCGCGGTGCGCGCGACAGCGATGCGCTCGGCCTCGCGCTGCTCGAGGTGAACATGCTCGCGGCGACGCTCAGATCACAGCGGCTCTCCACCGTGGAGGCGACGTCGCTGCTGCTCACGGTCATGGAGGAGATCGACGTCGCGATCTTCACCTTCGACGGCACGCACAGGCTGAAGCTGCTCAACCGCGCCGGCGAGCGGCTGCTGGCCGAACGAGGCGAGCGACTGCTCGGCCGCACGGGCGCAGAGCTCGGCCTCGAGGAGTGCCTGCGTGGCGATGCGATACGCACTGTCGACACGATGTTTCCAGGGGGCGCCGGACGATGGCAGCTCCGGCGCACCACCTTCAGGCAGAACGGCCAGCCGCACCAGCTGGTTGTGCTGTCTGATCTGAGCAAGGCACTGCGCGACGAAGAGCGTCTGGCGTGGCAGCGCATCATTCGCGTGCTTGGCCACGAGATCAACAACTCGCTCGCGCCGATCAAGTCGATCGCCGAGAGTTTGCAGGCGTTGGTCGGCGCGCCGGTACGCGACGCGGAATCCGAGGAAGATGTTCGCCAGGGGCTCTCGGTGATCTCGAGTCGCGCCGGATCGCTGAGTCGATTCATGACATCGTACGCTATTCTCGCGCGACTTCCCGGCCCGCGTCACAACGTGGTGGAGGTGCCGACCTGGGTGCGGCGCACCGCACAACTCGAGACGCGGCTGCACGTCCAGGTGCAGGAGGCGGATGCGATCAGCATCGTCGGCGACAGTGACCAGCTCGATCAGCTGCTGATCAATCTCGTGCGCAACGCGGCGGATGCGTCGCTGGAGACGGGCGGCATCGTCGCGGTGGGGTGGCAGGAGAGTGGCGCGTGGCTGCATCTCTGGGTGCGCGACGAAGGCTACGGAATCGCCGACAGCTCGAACTTGTTCGTTCCGTTTTTTACGACGAAGCCCGAGGGCTCGGGGATCGGCCTTGCGCTGAGCAGGCAGATCGCGGAAGCGCACGGCGGCACGCTCACGCTCGAGAATCGTTCGGATGGAACGGGGTGTGAGGCGCTGCTGCGGCTGCCCATCGAGTGATGAGCAGCCGCAGCAGCGTCTCGGGGAGTGACTAGTGCGTGCGGCTGCCGTCGCCGCCTTGATTGTTGCCTCCATCGCCACCGTTGAAGCCGTCATCGCCATGGCCGTCGTCGCCATGGTGCCCGTTGTCCTCGAAGGCGTGGAAGGAGCGACGTACGTTGTCGCTGACGAGATTCTCGTTTGCGCCGCCGACGTTCGCGGTCGCGGGATCGACGAGGGTGCCGCTGCCGTTGCTGAACCAGCGATCGATGCTGACGTGCACGGTGAGTGTGGTCGCCGAGCTGCCTACGGTGATTGGAGGATTGAAGGCGAGCTCCAACGACGCGTTGGGCGATCCGCTGTAGACGAAGGGCGTGCCATCGAAGGTGCCTTCGACGCGAACGCTCGCATTGGCGAACTGCGGATTGGCTGCGAGGAACGCGGCCCCGCCGGAGTCCGAAGCCTGCACCGTACGGATCTTCGCTTCGAGCGCGCGATAGGTTCCGGCGGGGAGCTGCAGCGAGAGCACCG
>Ga0075521_10000188_pt1 | contig 15547 bp, 13 predicted proteins | sample NGEPerD_FD_74785 | JGI IMG/M metagenome (GOLD analysis project Ga0075521, IMG submission 74785) | Arctic peat soil microbial communities from the Barrow Environmental Observatory site, Barrow, Alaska, USA - NGEE PermafrostAB12-D | ecosystem: Environmental > Terrestrial > Soil > Wetlands > Peat ...
ACGCCCAAGCCTTTGCCGCCCTGGTCGCCCATCGAGACCAGTTGGCCGCGCTCTACGCGCGTGCCGCCGAGGCCGTGAGCATGGCCGACGGCGAGGGCGCCGCGGCGGCGGTGGCGGAGCTGGCGGCCGCGCAGGGAGCGTTGATGCTCGCGTGAGCAGCGGTCTGGACAGCTTCCTGGCGGGCGCTCCGTGGCCGCAGCGCATCGGACTGCGCGTGCTGCTCGCGCTCGCGCGGCGCCCGCGCGGCGCTCTGCTGCTCGCGCGTGTCCCGCTGGCCGAGCAGGCGGCGTTCTCCACGCTCGTGCTCGGGCGCTACGACGACCCCGCGGTCGCGGGCGCGCTCGGCTGGGACGCCGCCGCGGTCGTCGCCCGCGGACGCGCGCTGCGCCGCGCGGAGGGGAGGCCGTGACCGTCAGCGAGCGGATCGACGCGGACTTCTGCGTCATCGGCGCCGGTGCCGGCGGAGCTGTGGTGGCCGCCGAGCTGGCCGAGGGCGGCGCCAGCGTGGTGGTGCTGGAGCAGGGCCCCGCGCACGACCCCGACAGCTTCAGCGCGCGACCCCCCGAGATGCTCGCACGCCTTTACCGCGACGGTGGGCAGACGGCCACGCTGGGATCGCCGCCGATCCTGCTGCCGCTCGGCCGCGGGCTGGGCGGCACCACGCTGGTGAACTCCGGCACGTGCTTTCGCACCCCGCCACGCCTGCTCGCGCGCTGGGCCGCGGAGTTCGGGCTGGAGCTGGACGAGGCGTCCATGCGGCCGTGCTTCGAGCGCGTCGAGCGGGCGCTGTCGGTCAGCGAGGTGACGCCCGAGCTGGCCGGAGCCAACGCCGCCGTGGCCCGGCGCGGCGCCGAGCGCCTGGGCTGGTCGCACGGATACCTGCGCCGCAACGCGCGGGGCTGCGTCGGCTCGGGCGTGTGCGTGTTCGGCTGCCCGACCTCCGCCAAGCAGCACACCGGGATCACCTACATCCCGCGAGCGCGGGCGGCCGGGGCGCAGATCGTCACGGGGGCCGACGTGCGCGAGATCCTGCTCGAACGCGCCCGCGCCAGCGGCGTCGTCGCGCGGCTCGCCAACGGTCAGGCGCTGGAGGTGCGCGCGCCGGAGGTGGTCATCGCCTGCGGAGCCATCCACACGCCGCTGCTGCTGGAGCGCAACCGGCTCGGCGGCGCCTCCGGGCAGCGCGGGCGCAACCTCTCGCTACACCCCGCCACGGCCGCCTTCGCGCTGATGGACGAGGTCGTGGACATGGCGCGCGGCGTGCCCCAGAGCTTCTACGTCGACGAGTTCGCCTCCGAGGGCATCATGCTGGAGGGGGTCGCCGGGCCGCCCGCCTACGCCGCGATGTCGCTTCCGCTCGCCGGCGAGCGCCACGCCCGGGCGATGGCCCACTATCCCCGCCTGGCCCAGTTCGGGCTGATGGTCAGCGACCACTCGCGCGGGCGCGTGCGCTCGCTGGCCGGACGCCCGCTGATCCGCTACGACCTGTGCAGCGAGGACCTGGCGAGGTTCCGCGCCGGTCTGGCGCGCCTGCACGAGCTGTTCCTCGCGGCCGGCGCGCGCGAGGTCTACCTGCCGCTGAGCGAGGGCGTGCCTCCGGAGCGGGCGCGGGCCGCGGACCTCACGCTGATGGCCTTCCACCCGCTCGGCAGCGCCCGCGCGGACGCGCGCGCCACGCACGGCGTCGTGGACGGAGATCTCGCGGTTCACGGGGTCGCCGGCGTGCACGTGGCGGACGGGTCCGTAGTCCCCAGCGCCCTGGGCGTGAACCCACAGCTGACCATCATGGCGCTCGCCACCCGCCTCGCCTTCCGGCTGCTCGGGCGCGAGGTGCCGGGCGAGTCGCACGGCTCCGGGCCAGGGCGCCACCACCAAGACGACGAGGAGGCCGCATGTCATTCCTGATCGATCCGCCCTGGCTGTACGCGACCGGCCGCGTCTACGGCCGCGTGATGCCCGAGCGCACGCCCGTGGCGCGCGCCGTGCACACGGCCACCGCGGCAGCGTTCCTGGCCACCAGCATCTCGCTCTACCTCGACCGCCCGTGGACGCGGCCGATCTGGGAGCGCTGCCGCGCTGAGAGCGGCCGCGACTGGATGCTCAACTCGGGCGTCCTGCGCATCGATCACCGGCGCGCCGGGCGGCGCACCCACGCGATCTCCGCGTTCCTGTTCGCCACCTACCCGTGGTGGCTGTGGCTCGGCGAACGCGCCGGGCGCAAACGCTAGAGCGGGATGTTGCCGTGCTTGCGGCTCGGGCCCGGTTCGCGCTTGCTCTGCAGCGTGTGCAGCGCCACGATCAGCCTCGGGCGCGTCTCGTGCGGCACGATCACGTCGTCGATGTAGCCGCGCTCCGCCGCCGTGTAGGGGTTGGCGAAGCGCGCCTTGTAGTCCTCCATCAGCTTCTTGCGCCGCTCGTCCGGGGTTGGGCTGCCGGCGATGTCCCGCCTGTAGATGATGTTCACCGCGCCCTCCGGCCCCATCACCGCTACCTCCGAGGTGGGCCAGGCGAAGTTGAAGTCCGCGAGCATGTGCTTGGAGGCCATCACGTCATACGCGCCGCCATAGGCCTTGCGCGTGATCACCGTCAGCTTCGGCACGGTCGCCTCGGTGAACGCGTACAGCAGCTTGGCTCCGTGGCGGATGATGCCGCCCCACTCCTGGCTCGTTCCCGGTAGGAAGCCCGGCACGTCCACGAACGTCAAGAGGGGAACGTTGAACGCGTCGCACGTGCGCACGAACCGCGCCGCCTTGGCCGACGCGTCGATGTCGAGCACGCCGGCCAGCTGCGCCGGCTGGTTGCCGACGATGCCGATGGCGAAGCCGTCCAGCCGCGCGAAGCCGCAGATGATGTTCTTGGCGTGGTGCTCGTGTACCTCGAAGAACTCCTGATCATCGACGATCAGCTTGACCACGTTACGCATGTCGTAGGGCTTGTTGGGGTTGTCCGGAACCACGTCGTCGAGCTCGGGGTCCATGCGCCCGGGGTCGTCGGTCGGCTGCACGCGGGGCGCCGTCTGCAGGTTGTTCTGCGGCAGGAAGCTGATCAGGTAGCGGCAGTCCTCCAGGCACGCCTCCTCGTCCTCGGAGGCGAAGTGGGCCACGCCCGACTTGGTGTTGTGGGACATCGCCCCGCCCAGCTCCTCGAAGCCGACCTCCTCGCCGGTGACCGTCTTGATCACGTCGGGGCCCGTGATGAACATGTGCGAGGTCTCCTTGACCATGAAGATGAAGTCCGTGATCGCCGGCGAGTACACCGCCCCGCCCGCACACGGGCCCATGATCAGGCTGATCTGGGGGATCACGCCCGAGCACCGGACGTTGCGCACGAACACGTCGCCGTAGGCGCCGAGGGAGACGACCCCCTCCTGGATGCGCGCGCCGCCCGAGTCGTTGATGCCGATCACCGGACAGCCGATCTTGGCCGCCAGGTCCATGATCTTGCACATCTTCTCGCCCATTACCTCGCCCAGCGAGCCGCCGAAGACGGTGAAGTCCTGGCTGAACACGCACACCGTGCGGCCTTCGATCGTGCCGTGCCCGGTCACCACCGCGTCGCCCCAAGGCCGGTTTTTCTGCATGTCGAAGTCGTAGGTGCGGTGGCGCACGAACGTGTCGAGCTCCTGGAAGGAGCCCGGATCGAGCAGTTTTTCCACACGCTCACGCGCCGTGTGCTTGCCCCGCGCGTGCTGCTTCTCCTCCGCCTCCGGGGCCGAGTGCAGCGCCGCCTCGCGCAGCTCGCGCAGCTGGGCGAGCTTCTCCTCGTAGGTCTCAGGGGCCTTCTGGCGCGGGGGTTTGCGGTGCCCGCTGCGGGAGGCCGCTAGGAGCGCCGCGTCCGTCTGCCTGTCGTGGGGGCTGCTGGCCATTGAACGCGGATCCTATCCGCGCCGGCGCCACCAGTCCGCTCAGGCCCGCGAGAAGGGCCGATGGTGCGCGGCGCCGAGGCGATCCAGCACCGCCGTGAGGACCGCCGTCACCTCCTCGGCCGCCACCTCCTCGGCCGCCACCTCCTCGGCTGCCTTCAGCTCCGCCGAGATGTCCACCGCCGGCTCCGCGGGCGCCTGCACGTCCACCGCCGGCTCCGCGAGCGCCTGCACGTCCGGCGCCGGCTCCGCGGGCGCCTGCACGTCCGGGTTCGGCTCCGCGGGAGTCTGCACGTCCATGTGCGGCTCCGCCTGAGTCTGCACCGGCGCGTCCGCGTCCGTGGACTCGGGGCTCGCGGCCTGCTCGGGCTGCGTGGAGCGTGCTGGCGCCGCGTCCTCTTGCGCGGGCGGCTGCGAAACCTGCGCCGCCTGCTCGGGGGGGGGAGGTGGGGCTGCCTCCGGCTGGAAGCGAGCCTGGAGGGATTCGATCGCCGAGCCCGCACCCTGTGCCTCGGGCATCGGAGGCATCTGCTCGGCCTCGGCCGTTGCCACGGCCTCATCGGTCCGCGCTGTCGGCGGCTCGGGCGTGGCGGGCGGCTGGTTGCGGCGGCCGAACAGACGGGCGAAGAACCCGCGGCGCGAATGCTCCTGGGTCTCAGTCTGCGGCTCCGGTGCATCGACGGCCTCCACGGCCACTGGCTCCGCTTCGGCCTGAGGCTCCTCGTCTGCCGTGGCGATGACCTCGAAGTCGGCTGTGGGCTCCTCGCCCACTGCGGCGGGCTGCGCGGCGGCGGCCTCATCCTCTTCGATGACTACCCGCTCGGCTTCGGCGGCGAGTCCCTCCTCTGCCGGGGCGATGGGCTCGGCCGCAGCAGCGGGCTCCTCCTCTGCCCCGGCGATCAGCTCGGCTTCGGCGGCGGGCTCCTCCTCTGCCGCGGCGATGGGCTCGGCTTCGGCAGTGAGCTCCTCCTCCACCGTGGCGATGGGCTCGGCTTCGGCGGCGGGCTCCTCCACTACCAGGATCTCGCGGGTCACGCTCAGGGTCACCTTGGTTCCCCAGCCGGAGGGCTTGATCAGCACGGACCCGCTGGCGCCGTCGGCCTCCCAGTCCACGCGCTTTTCGGGCTCGGCCAGGGTGACCCGGATCTCGCCGATGTCGCCCAGATCGCCCAAATGGCGCGCGAGAGCTGTGGAATCGCTCAGCTCGGCCCACAGCTCGGGTGGGGACTTGACCAGCGTGCGCTGCACCTCCGAGGAGATCATCGCTTCTCCTTTCGAGCGATCCCGCCCTACTCCTTCCGCCGGTTGGCGGGCTTCACGCGAGCAGTGGCTAGGCGGCAGCTGGGGCGCGCTGGGTGCGAACGAGCCCGCGCTCGTGCAGCAGCTCGGCCAGCTGGACGGCGTTCGTGGCGGCGCCCTTGCGCAGGTTGTCCGCCACGACCCACAGGTCCAGCGCGCGCTCGTGGCCGGGATCGCGGCGGATGCGCCCGACGAACACCTCGTCCTTGCCCGTGGCGTCGATGGCGAGCGGGTACAGCGCGGCGCTCGGGTCGTCGAGGACCCTCACGCCCGGGGCGCCGTCGAGCAGCTCGCGGGCGCGCTGCGGGGACAGGTCGCGGCGCGTCTGCACGTTGACGGCCTCGGAGTGCCCGTTGACCACGGGCACGCGCACGCACGTCGCCGAGATGCGGATCGAGGGGTCGCCAAGGATCTTGCGCGTCTCGTTGATCAGCTTGCGCTCCTCGTCCGTGTGGTCCTCGCCCTCCGCGAACGAGCCCGCGTGGGGGAGCGCGTTGAAGGCGATCTGGTGGGCATAGGCGTCGGGCGGCTCGATGTCGCGCTCGTGCAGAAGGGCGTGGGACTGGTCGAGCAGCTCATCGACTGCGGCCTTGCCCGTGCCGGACACGGCCTGGTAGGTGCTGATCACCAGCCGCTCGATGCCGGCCTCATCGTGGATGGGCTTGAGCGCCACCACCAGCTGCATGGTTGAGCAGTTCGGGTTGGCGATGATCCCGCGGTGGGAGTCCAGCGCCTCCGGGTTGACCTCGCTGACGACCAGCGGCACGTCCTGCTGCATGCGCCAGCGCGAGGAGTTGTCGATCACCACGGCGCCTGCGTCGGCGAACCTGGGCGCCCACTCGCCGGAGGTTGACCCGCCGGCGGAGAACAGGGCGATGTCGAAGCCCTGGATCGACTCCTCGCTGAGGCCCTGTACGACAAGGCCGCCCTCCAGCTCGCGCCCAACCGAGCGCTCGGAGGCGAACGCGACGATCTCGCGCGCCGGGAAGGCGCGCTCGCGCAGGAGCGCCAGCATCAGCGTGCCCACCTGTCCGGTCGCGCCGACCACTGCCACGCGATAGCCCTGGCTCATGGCGTCAGGTTATCGCGGCGCTGCCCGTCCGCTCTACGGCTTGATGGCCATGAACAGGATCGTGATCAGCACGATCACGCTCAACAGCGAGCCGACGATCGACAGGCGCCGGACGAGCCCCTGGTACTCCTCGCTCATCTGCGGATCCCCGTGCTCAGAGGCGCTCAGGTCGCGCTCGGCGATCCGCTCGGCGCGTTTGGAGGTCGGGATCATCACCGAGCCGACCAGCCCGCCGATCACGATCACGGCGGCCAAGCCCCACTGGACGAAGAGCTCGCTCCAGTGGTGGCCGTCGCTCGCCAGGAAGATCCCGGCGGCGAGGACCACGACCAGACCCGGGTTGACCAGGAAGCGCTCGATCGTGTACTCGATGCGGTGCAGCAGCGGCAGGCTGCGCGCACCGTGGCGGGCGCCCACCGCGAACATGATCGGGTAGGCGAAGGTCACGCCGAAGGCGACCACAACGGCCATCACGTGGACGCCGAGGATGACGTCGTAGAAGGAGGCGGCGGGGGCGACGATCACGCGCTCACCCTAGCCGCTGGCGTCACACGGGGTCGCGCCGGCCCGCGCTCAGAACTTCGGCGCGTACTTGCCGAAGACATCCTGCATGGCGGCGCACACCTCGCCCAGCGAGCAGCGGTCCTTCAACGCCTCGCGGATCGCCGGCAGCAGGTTCTCGCTGCCGGCGGCCAGCGCGCGCAGCTCCTCCAAGCGGCTCTGCACCAGCTCCTGGTCTCGCTCGGTCTTGAACTGCGCCAGGCGCTCCAGCTGTTCGCGCTCGGACTCCGGGTCCACGCGCAGCAGGTCGGGGACCTCGATGTCCTCCTCCTGGTAGGAGTTGACGCCCACGACTATGTCCTGGCCGATGCGGTAGCGCTCCTGGTATCCCCAGGCGGACTCGTCGATCTCGCCGGTGATGAACTCGATCGCGTTGACCGAGCCGCCGAGCGCGTCCACCTTGGCGATCAGCTTGTTGGCGCGATCTTCGATCTCGTCGGTGAGCGACTCCACGAAGTAGGAGCCCGCGAATGGATCCACCGTGTCCGCGGCGCCGGACTCGTGGGCGAGGATCTGCTGGGTGCGCAGCGCGATCTTGGCCGCGTGCTCGGTCGGGAGCGCCAGCGCCTCGTCGAAGCCGTTGGTGTGCAGCGACTGGGTGCCGCCGCAGACCGCGGCGAAGCCCTGCAGAGCGACGCGGACGATGTTGTTCTCCGGCTGCTGCGCCGTCAGCGTGACCCCGCCCGTCTGGGTGTGGAAGCGGAGCATTGTGGACTTGGGGCTGGTGGCGCCGAAGCGCTCACGCATGATGTGCGCCCACATGCGCCGGGCAGCGCGGAACTTGGCGACCTCCTGGAAGACGTTGTTGTGCCCGTTGAAGAAGAAGGCCAGGCGCGGGGCGAAGTCGTCCACCGACAGGCCCTTGTCGATCGCCGCCTGGACGTAGGCGATTCCAGAGGACAGCGTGAAGGCGACCTCCTGGACGGCCGAGCAGCCCTTCTCGCGGAAGTGGTAGCCGGAGATCGAGATCGTGTTCCATTTCGGCACGCGCTCGTGGCAGTAGGCGAACAGGTCGGTCGTCAGCCGCATGGTCGGCTCGGGCGGATAGATGTAGTTGCCGCGGGCGATGTACTCCTTGAGCACGTCGTTCTGGGTGGTGCCGCGTAGCTGCTCGCTGGAGACCCCCTGCTCCTCGCCGACCAGCTCGTAGAGCAAGAGCAGGCAGGCCGCCGGGGCGTTGATGGTCATCGAGGTGGAGACCTGGTCCAGGGGGATGCCGTCGAAGGCCGTGCGCATGTCGTCGATCGTGTCGATCGCCACGCCCGTGCGCCCGACCTCCCCGAGGCAGCGGGGGTTGTCGGAGTCCAGGCCCAGCTGCGTGGGCAGGTCGAAGGCCATGGACAGTCCGGTCGAGCCCTTTGACAGGAGGTAGCGGTAGCGCTCGTTGGACTCCTTGGCGGAGGCATAGCCCGCATACTGGCGCATCGTCCACGTCTGCTTGCGGTACATCTCGCGGTGCACGCCGCGGGTGTAGGGGAACGCGCCCGGGTCGCCCAGATCGAGGCTCTCGGGCAAGTCGGCCTCGGTGTAGAGCTCGGAGATCTCGATGCCCGAGTCGGTGAACCGGCGTGGGTCATCCGGTCCGACGATCGGCGCGACGGTCTCCTGATCGTGCTCGTCGGGGTCGTCCGCTGCGTTGGCCGGGGTGCTCATTGGGCGGGATGATATGGACCCCGCGAGCGCCCTTGCAGGACCGCGCCGAGGAAGGGGGCTGGGCTATCCTGCCAACGATGGCTACCTGCCTGGTCACCGGAGGTGCGGGATTCCTGGGTTCGCACCTGTGCGACGAGTTGCTCGCGCGCGGAAACCGCGTGATCTGCGTGGACAACTTCGAGACGGGCTCGCTGGCCAACATCGAGCACATCCGCGACCCCGAGCGCTTCGCGCACATCGGCGTTGACATCATCGAGCCCTACCACGTGGACGAGCCGATCGACTTCATCTACCACCTCGCCTCGCCGGCCTCGCCGATCGACTACCTGCGCCTGCCGCTGCACACGCTGAAGGTCGGCTCCTACGGCACGCATCACACGCTCGGACTGGCCAAGGCCAAGCGGGCACGCTTCCTGATCGCATCCACCAGCGAGGTGTACGGCGATCCGCTCGAGCACCCGCAGTCGGAGAGCTATTGGGGCCACGTCAACCCGATCGGCCCCCGCGGCGTCTACGACGAGGCCAAGCGCTACGCGGAGGCGCTGACCATGGCCTACCACCGCCAGCAGGGGGTGGACACGGCGATCGTGCGGATCTTCAACACCTACGGCTCGAGGATGCGTCCCCACGACGGCCGTGCGATCCCGACATTCCTGCGCCAGGCTCTGGCCAACCGCCCGATCACCGTCTTCGGCGACGGCAGCCAGACCCGCTCCTTCTGCTACGTCAGCGACCTGATCCGCGGGCTGATCGCGCTGGCCGAGTGCGGCCACCACTACCCCGTGAACATCGGCAACCCCGACGAGTTCACGCTGCTGGAGCTTGCCGAGACGGTCAAAGAGCTGACGGGCTCAAGCGCCGAGGTCGTCTTCGAGGCGCTGCCCGTGGACGACCCCAAGCAGCGCAAGCCCGACATCGCCCTGGCGCGCGAGCTGCTCGGCTGGTCGCCCGAAGTGTCGCTGCGCGAAGGCCTCGGGCGGACGATCGAGGATTCGGGCGTCGAGCTCTTGATCGGTGGCGGCTCGCGCTGAGGCCCTCAAAGCCAAGCGGCCGCCTCGTTGGCTTAGACGACCGCTCCGTACAGGAACCTGAGGTGTTGTGAGCAGGGAGATGGAATCACGCCGGTCGGCCACGTCCAATCGGTCCGCCGCGGGCGTGCATGCGTCCGCGGCAGCCTCCTTGCCGCCTCGCACCGCCCTGGCGCCCACCGCACCAGCCGCGCCCTCGGAGCTGACCCAGCGCCTGGAGCTGGCCGACCACGACATTCGGCGTAAGCGCCCGCCGCTGTTGTCGTTCCTGCTGAGCATGTCCACGATTCGCCGCTGCGCGCGCGTGTTGTCGCTGCTGGCGCTCGACTTCGGGGGGCTGGCGCTCGCGATCTTCACCGCGCTGGTGCTCAAGGAAGCGGTGCACGGACGCGTCAATGCGAGCACGGCGGCCCATGGGACCAAGCAGTTCCTGGCCTTCGCCTACCTGCTGACGGCGCTGCTGTTCGCGCGCTCGGGGCTGTACGCCGAGCGGGCCCAGCGCCCGGGGCTCTCGCGCATCGTGGGCTCGCTGTTCGAGGTGGCGGTCGTGGCGCTCGCGTTCGCCGTGGTCAGCGGCGAACAGTTCTCCAGCTACTACCTCTTCTACGGATCGCTGGCCTTTGCCATCTTCTACATCTCCTCGCTGCGCGCCGCCTATGAGCTGACGACGGCTGTGCTGCTGCGTGCCGCCGGCTATCAGCGCCGCGCGCTGCTGGTGGGCAGGGGCAAGCACATCGGCGACGTCGCCCACGCGCTCAGGGACGCGCCGCACTTCCCGATCGAGGTCGTCGGCTTTCTCTCGCCCAAGCCGCTCCCCGCTAACGGTGTGAATCCCCTCGGCTCGCTCGCTGACCTCGACGCGGTGCTCGCGGCGGGGGGCGTGGACGAGGTGATCATCGCCGACCCCGATTTTCCCAAGGACGACGCGGTGGAGCTGGTCGATCAATGCCACCGGCGTGGAGTCAGGGTGCGCCTCGCGCCCTCCACGATGGAGATCCTGATCCACCGGGCCGAGTTCGTCCCGGGCCAGTCGGTGCCGCTGTTCGAGCTCGCCCCGCCCGTGTTCGAGGGCGTTGACTTCGCGCTCAAGCGCACCTTTGACATCCTCGGCTCGACGCTGCTGCTGGTGCTGCTGAGCCCGCTGCTGATTGCCATCACGCTCGCCGTGCGGGCGACCTCTCGTGGCCCGATCCTGTTCCACTCGATCCGCCGCGGGATCGGCCAGCGTCCATTCGCGTGCCTGAAGTTCCGCACGATGCACACCGACGCGGCTGAGCGCCAGGCGGACCTGGAAGATCTCAACGAGGCCTCCGGCGCGCTGTTCAAGATCCGCGACGATCCACGCCTGACGTCCGTCGGACGCGTGCTGCGGCGCTTCTCGCTGGACGAGCTGCCGCAGCTGGCGAACGTGCTCCGCGGGGACATGTCGCTGGTCGGTCCGCGTCCGCTGCCCGAGCGCGACTACGAGATGCTGGAGGACTGGCACCGCAAGCGCTATCTGGTGCTCCCCGGGATCACCGGCCTGTGGCAGGTCTCGGGCCGCTCGGAGCTCGACTTCGACGATCTGGTCAACCTGGACTTCATCTACCTGGAGCGCTGGTCGCTGGCGCTCGACCTGACGATCCTGCTGAAGACCATTCCCGCCGTGTTCTCGCGGCGCGGCGCCTACTGAGCTTCGAGGCTGTCGATACCCGTGGCCGGCCGGCGGCGGGGGGCTCGACCGCCCGTGCGCCGTCCGTCCAGTGCGGCCAGCGCCCGCGCGTACACGTCCCAGGTGGCGCGCGCGGCGTCGGCCCAGCTCCAGGCCGAGGGCGACGGCGCGGGCCGCTGCACGGCCTGCGCGGCCGCGATCAGGCCCGCGATGTCCCCCGGCGCCACGAACGTGGCGCGCTCGTCCAGCACCTCCCGCAGGGCCGGCACGTCGCACGTGACCACGGGCGTGCCGCAGGCAAGCGCCTCGACGGCCGTCAGGCCGAAGCCCTCATCCTCGGAGGGGAGCACCAGCGCATGGGCTCCGCTGTAAATCGCGGCCAGCTGCTCGTCGGCGACCTGGCCGGTGAGAACCACGTCGGGGAGCTCGTGCGCCCACGGACTGGTCGGGCCGACCAGCACCAGCGGCAGCTCGCGGCGTGCGGCGGCGAGCTTGGCGATGTGCTTGCCGGGACTGGGGTGCTGCAGGCCGCCGACCCACACCAGGTATTGCTTGGGCAGGGAGAAGCGTTGCCTGGCAGCGGCGATCTCCGGTGCGCTTCGCTGGTACATCGACGCGTCCGCAGCCTCGGGGATCACGACCACCCGCTCTCGCTCCAGCCGCAGGTGGGCCACCGCGTCGCCGGCCACGGCCGCGGTCGGGACGATCACCATCGCGGCGCGCTGCACCGCCAGATGGCGCAGGCGCAGGCGCAGGCCCGTGCGTAGATGCTCGCTGCGGCGCTTGAGCGCGGACACGTCGTGGATGGTGACCACCGTCGGGCACGGGCTGTGCAGCATCGCGCCATCCATCCAGGGCGTGTGGAAGACATCAGGGTTGCGCGCACGGAGCGCAGCGAACGGTCGCAGCGACTCGAGCAGCTCGTCGCCCGCCGGCGCGGTCTTGCCCAGCGCCCTCAGCATGCAGCGCGAGTAGCGCCCAACGCCGTCTGGATCGGAGACGGAGCGGCTGTCGAAGACGACCTTCACAGGACCTTCCTCGCCATCACGCCATCCCCAATAGCCGCATGCCCTCAACATAATCGCTTTGCGCAGAGCTGGATAGGGATGACAGCTTCGCTGCACGTTCGCACGGGCTCCAATCGCTCCAACGGGTGCCCATGGGCGCGCGCAACGCGTGCCGGCTCGACCGCGCGCCGGGGTCCACCGCGCCCGGCGGGCTCTAGCCTAGACGGCCATGCCCGGCCGCGAGTATCACGAGGCGCTCTGGCAGGGAGTGCCGCACGGGCGGCAGCCGCCGGACTTCGCCCTGCGCAGCCGCTTCCTGCTTGGGCACGTCACGCCCGGGGATCGAGTCCTGGACGTCGGCTGTGGCGAGGGACGCTTCGCGGCCGAGCTGGCACGGGCGGGAGCGCAGGTGGTTGGGATCGACGTTGCCGAGGAGCCGCTGCGGCGCGCGCGGGCGCGCGATCCCGAGCTCGACCTGCGGATCGTGCAGGGCGAAGGGCCGTGGCAGCTGCCGGACGCCGGCTTCGAGCTGGTGTGGGCGGGCGAGGTGATCGAGCACGTGGCGGACACCGCCGCATGGCTGTCAGAGGTGCGCCGGGTGCTGCGCCCGGGAGGCCGACTGCTGCTCAGCACGCCCGCGCATGGACGGCTGGCGCTGCTCGGCCTGGCCCTGTCCAGCCGCGCCTTCGCCGCGCATTTCGATCCGCGCGGCGATCACCTGCGCTTCTACAGCCGCGCGACGCTTACCGGGCTGATCGAGGGCTTCGGCTTTGAGCGCGTCGAGTTGCGGAGCGTCGGCGGGCTGCCCGGCGCGCGGCGGCTGCTGCTGCTGAGCGCCGTGCGCTCGCGCTTTTGATCGCGGTGCTCGCACTGGCGTTGGCACGCAGCGCCTGGATGTAGTCGTTGTAGATCTCGATCCCTTCGCGCTGGCCGTTGGCCGGCGCGATCTCTTCGGGGGCGATCCACTCGGGGTTGAGATAGATCGCCGCCTGCAGCTCGTACAGTGCCGCTTTGGGGTTGCGGGTCAGGTCGAAGCGCGCGAGTTCCAGCCACGTGTTCGGGTTGGACGGCTGCAGGCGAACCGCGCGCGCCAGCGTCGTGCGGGCCAGCGCGACGCTCCCGCGGATGCTCTGAACGTCCGCGAGCGCGAACAGGGCTTCGGCCGAGAGCGGGTCGCGGGAGATCGCGCGCTGCGCCGCGGCGTTCGCGCCCTTGGGGTTGGACGCCAGCAGCGCCAGCGCTTCCTGGCGCGCGGATTCCGAGCGCTGCGGCTGCCACTGCGACCACGCGGCGAGCAGCGCCGCCACGATGACCGCCGCGGCGAGCGCGCCACGCACCGGGTCGATCCGGTCGGGCCACCACGCCCAGCGCCCGGCCCGGGTCTCGTGCGGGTCCTCAGCGCCGCGCGCGGCGAGCAGCGGGTCGTGCACGGGGAGTTGGCCGGCGGCGGTGGCGCTGAGCGGCCCCCGGCCCGCGAGCCAGCCAGCGCACAGCAGCGCCACGCACGCGTTGCCGGGCACGTACCAGGTCCAGTCCACGAGCGAGTGCATGCCGAACACCACCACCAGGCAGAGCATGCTCAGCATCCCCACGCGCTCGGGTGTGTAGCGGTCGAGATCTCCCCCGCGCAGAGCGCGCCAGCCGGGCCGCTCGCCCGCGCGGGGGTGCAGCCATGCGCCCCAGCTCGACCAACGTCGGTTGAACGGGTGCGTGGCGCGCCCGGCTGCGGCCATCCAGGTGAGCGCCAGCGCCAGCGCCAGCGCCAGCCCCACCAGGCCGAGGTCGGCGAGCGTCTGCACCACGAAGCCGTGCGCGTGCCTGACGCTGAGGGTCTCCGTGCGGAAGCGCAGGTGTGCGGTCGCATACCCTTCCGCGCCCGAACCGAGCACGGGGTGCGCGTCGAAGACCTGCAGGGCCTCCTTCCAGTAGCGCGCCCGCACGCTCGCCACCGCTGTCAGGCGGTCCGGGGTGTTTGAGGGCGGTTTGGCGTTGGGGTTGGTCAGCGAGTCGAACGCGTGCGAGACGCTCCCCGTCAGGCCCCGTTGGCTGTGGGCGAGGGCTCCGGCGAAGGCGATGATTGCGAGCGCTATCAGCGCCAGCAGCACCGCGCCAGCACGGCGGCGCAGCGCCGGCGAGGGCGCGCGCCGGCCTGTCGCGAACCCGATCGCCAGCCCCGCGAGCGCCAGTGCCACGAGCATCGCCACCAGCAGCGCGCCGAGCTGGTGCCCGGCGGTGGCGCGTTCGGCCAGCGACACCTTTTCCGAGCTGAGCGCGTGCGTGGAGAAGTCCCAGGCCCCCACAGCCCCGGCACCGAGCGCGCCCATGATCAGCACTGCCGCGCCGCGCAGGCGAAGCGGCACGAGCACGAGCCACAGCGCCAGGCCGACCGCGAAAGCGGCCAGCGCACCGCGCGAGTAGGCGAGCATCAGCGTGAGCAGCAACAGGCCCATGGCCGGGTAGGCCAATGCGCTCAACAGCGCATGGCCGCCGCGGCGCGCGCCCAGCCACATGCAGCAGATCGCCCCCATCGCGGCCGCCAGGCCGATGGCGTTCCAGTATCCAAACGGTTCCTCCAGGCGCGCGTACGTGTTGGACGGGGCGAGCTTGCCGGGGAATACCTTGGTCGCCAGCGCGTAGCCGCAGACCACCGCCGCCGCCAGCGCGAGCCCGCCGAGCAGCGCCGGCCAGCGCTCGGGCGCCACCCGCGCAAGTGCGATCGCCGCACCGAACACGGCGCTGTAGGCGAGCATCCGACCGGCGTCGTGCCAGCTGTTGTCCGGTTGCACCGACCACACCACCGACAGCGCCGTCAGGCCGGTGAAGGCGAGCAGCAGCCACAGCGGCCAAATGCCGTAGACGCGCGCTCGGAGCCGTCCGAGCAGGATCGCAACCGCTGCCACCACGCCCGCGGCGAGCGTCAGCGCCATCTCCGTGGTGGTCATCGATTCGAGATTCAGCCCGCCTTTTGCATAGAAGGTGGCGAAGCAGACAACCCCCGCGACGAGCAGGGTCGCCCACCAGAGCCCGCTCCCGCCCGCCGCGCGGGTGGGAGCCGCCGAGGAGGCCCACTGCGAGCGATCGAGCGAGGCCGTGGCCGGAGCGCCCGCTCCCGCCGGTGCAGGGCCCGGGCCCGTCACCGGCGTGCGGCCCGCCGCCTGCGCGGGTTCAGTCGGAGCGCTCGGCACGGACACGGTTGCGCAGGGTGGCGCCCACGACAGCGAGCAGGAAGGCGAGCAGGAACGCCAGTATTGCCAGCAGCGGGGTGGGCAGGGAGCTCAATGCGCTTGCGATGCTCGCATGCACGACCCCGGGGTGGACCACCTGGCCATCGAGGCGCACCGGTTCAGGGGGTGCGCTCGCGGCGTGCGCGATTACCGCTTTCTCCTTGGCCGTCGTGGGGGTTGGCAGCAGGCT
>Ga0075521_10000189_pt1 | contig 15504 bp, 14 predicted proteins | sample NGEPerD_FD_74785 | JGI IMG/M metagenome (GOLD analysis project Ga0075521, IMG submission 74785) | Arctic peat soil microbial communities from the Barrow Environmental Observatory site, Barrow, Alaska, USA - NGEE PermafrostAB12-D | ecosystem: Environmental > Terrestrial > Soil > Wetlands > Peat ...
GAAGAGGGGTGAGAATGACGATCGCGACGTGACGTTAACGTGACGTACAGACCGTCGAAGCGCCGCATTTTTCATTGCAAGACCAAACCATCACTTTTAGTTAAGTGCTTGTACATCATTGATTTATAGTATTTATGATGTGTGTTGGTCGCTCTTAAAATCCGCAGACCCGAAAGGGTTGTGGGGATTCAAGTCCCCCTCCCGGCACCAGATACAATCGGTCGTCTAGGTTGGTGCAGTCAAGTAAACGATTGCTTGGCGTCGCAAGTTAGTAACTTTATGCTGCTACAAACTCTTCGCGAAGAAGTCTTGGATGCCAACCTGGAGCTAGTGCGACGAGGGCTGGTTCTCTACACCTTCGGCAACGTCAGCGGAATCTCCCGGGCAGACGGTCTGATCGTAATCAAACCTAGCGGGGTTCCGTACGAGGATATGCGTCCCGAGCATCTGGTCGTAACCGACCTGGATGGAAAAGTGGTTGAAGGAACTCTGCGGCCTTCCTCCGACCTGCCGACTCACCTTGTTCTGTACCAGGCCATCCCAAACATCGGCGGTGTGGCTCACACGCACTCTGACTACGCAACAGCTTGGGCACAGGCGCGCCGCCCAATTCCCTGCTTTGGTACGACCCATGCGGACTCCTTCCACGGCCCGGTTCCCGTAACCGACACTCTGAACGACGACGAAATCGCCATCGAGTATGAGAAGAATACCGGTCGTGCCATCGTTCGGGCGCTGGGAGGCACCGAGGGTGCGCACTCACCGGGCATCCTAGTGGCCAATCACGGCCCTTTCACCTGGGGACCGGACGCGCACACGGCAGCCCAAAATGCGGCGATTCTGGAGTCGATTGCCCGGATGGCTTACCTCACCCTTGCGATTGATGCGACCGCGAAACCAATCGGCCAGGGCCTCCATGACAAGCATTTCTTGAGAAAACACGGTGCGAACGCCTCCTACGGTCAGAAGAAGGACTAAATCTGAATGACGGCGCATCTGGCCATCGTGTGGCTTCATGAGTTCCACATTCACCACGTTATGTGGTGTGGTGGTTTGCTCGACCAACAAACAAGTAAGACAACGGAGAGACCATGGCTATCGTGGCGGGCGTCGATTTTGGAACGTTGAGTGTCCGGGTGTCCCTGGTCGATAGCGAACGAGGCGTGCTGGCGTCGGCCGTCGCGGAATACCCGTTGCATCGCAAACGCGAGGACCCAGAGTACGCGACACAATCGCACGACGATCACATGCGCGCGCTGACCAAAGCAACGCGCGACGCACTGAACGACGCTGCAGTGTCCGGCGATCGAGTCGAGGCGATCGCGCTTGATACGACAGGCTCGTCGGTGGTTCCTGTCGGCAAGGACTTGAAGCCGCTCGACGAATACTACCTGTGGTGCGACCATCGCTCCAAGGGCGAGGCGGCAGAGATTACCGACGCTGCACATCGTGAAAGCCTCGAGGCCATCAACTGGTGCGGCGGCGTTTACTCCTCGGAGTGGGGTTTTTCCAAGTTGCTGCACTGGCTGCGACACAATCCCGAGAAGCGCTCTGAACTCGTAACCGCGCTGGAACACTGCGACATGGTGGCGGCCACGCTCGCTGGTGTGACCGATGCGAAGAAGGTAAAGCGCAGTGCATGTGCGATGGGGCACAAGTGGCTGTGGAATCCCAAACTCGGGGGCTTGCCCTCTGAGAAATTCCTGGTCAAAGTCGATCCCTTGCTGGCCGGAGTACGCGAAAGGCTTGACGGAGACTACGCCACGTCGGACCAGATTGCCGGACGGCTTTCCCAGTACTGGGCCGCACAACTGGGGTTGAGCGCAGGCATCCCCATCCCGGTGGGGGCGTTCGACGCGCACTGGGACGCCATAGGCGCGGGTTGCCGCACCGATGACATGGTCAATGTGATTGGGACCTCGACCTGCATCATCGGCATCACGGCGTCGGTGAACCTGGTGCCCGGCGTGTGCGGAGTTGTAGAGGGCAGCGTACATCCGGGACGCACTGGCATCGAAGCTGGATTATCGGCGGTGGGTGACATCTTCGGAGCGATCGCCACCCGCGCCGGAACTGACGTGAACACGTTGAGCCAGGGGTTGGAGCGTTATCGTGCCGGACAAACGGGATTACTGCGCATGACCTGGGACAACGGCGATCGAACGGTTCTGGTGAACCCCAACCTTCGCGGCATCACTCTGGGCTGGAATTTGCAGAGCACGGCGCAGGATGAGTTGTTCGCCGCCATCGAAGGTACAGCCTTTCACACGCGCATAATCCTTGATCGTATGCCTAGCAGCGGTGTAAACATCAGGCGCGTGATCAATGCCGGCGGCATTCCGCAAAAGAACACGGTGCTGAACCAGGTGTATGCGAACGTGCTGGGGCGGCCGGTGCTGGTTCCCACCCAGAGCGTCACCAGCTTGGGCTCTGCGATCTTCGCGTTCCTGGCGGCCGGAACATTCAAGACCGTCGACCAGGCCCAGGACAAAATTTGCCCGCCTCACAAAGTCTACGAACCGCAGGCTGCGGAAAAGCAAACCTACGACGAACTGTACGCCTTATACAGCGAGCTATATTTCGCCTTCGGGCAACCGGCGGCGCACGACATCGGATCAGTTTTGCCAAAACTGATGCAAGTGGCTGCCGCCGTGCGTAATTCTCCCGCAACGGTTGCGTGAGCGGCGAATGTCGCAGACTTCGGTGTGCGCGAAGTTTAAATCCACAAACGGAAATCCAGGTGATGGTCGTTATGCGACAATGACGAATTCGATTTCCGAGGATTTTTCATGTACCGCTGCTTGCTGGTCCTGCTGCTCTCGATCACAACCGCTGCCCAAACCTCCCCCGCGCCCTCCGCTACCGCCTTCGACGGCAAGAGCTGGTGGAATTACGTCAAGGTTCTGGCCGACGACAACATGGAAGGCCGCGAAACCGGAAGCGAAGGTCTGCGCAAGGCTGCGGCCTACATCGTCGAACAACTAAAGAACGACGGACTGGAACCCGCCGGTAGCAACGGTTATTACCAGCCAGTGAAACTCATCAGCCGGCAGATTGACGAATCCGGTTCCAGCCTTGCCCTCGTCCGTAATGGCGCGACGGAACCGTTGACACTGGGCGAGGACGCGATGTTCAGTATGCGCGTCGATCTGGCGCCCGAAGTTGACGCGCCGCTGGTTTTCGTCGGCTATGGCCTGAATGTTCCCGAGAAAAAGTACAACGACTTCGCCGGACTCGATCTCAAGGGCAAGGTGGCCGTAATCATCTCTGGCTCCCCGTCGGATATGCCTGCGGCCTTGGCCTCGCACTATCAATCTGCGGCCGAACGTTCACAGGCGTTGCGAACGGCCGGCGCTATCGGTCTGATCTCGATCCCCAATCCCGCATCGATGGACATTCCGTGGAGCCGTATGACACTGGCGCGAACACGTCCCAGCATGTCCCTCGCCGGCCCCAACATGAACGAGTCGGCGGGTATCCAGCTTGCCGCCGTCTTCAATCCTGCCGACGCGGAGAAGCTGTTCCAAGGTTCCGGCCACACCTTTCAAGAGATTGCGGCTCTGGCAAAAGATCGCAAGCCGATTCCCGTCTTTCCGCTGACCGCCAGCATCAGAGCGCACGCCAAGGTCATCCAGAAGGAAGTTGACTCGGCCAACGTCGTGGCCAAGCTGACGGGCACCGACCCCAAGCTGAAGAATGAGTATGTCGTGCTGTCGGCCCACATGGACCATCTCGGCATCGGCGAACCCATAAATGGCGACCGGATTTACAACGGCGCCATGGACAACGGCTCGGGATCGGCGCTGGTACTCGATATCGCCAACTCACTTCATCGCTCGCATGCCAAACTCAAGCGATCCGTGCTGTTCCTCTTCGTAACCGGCGAGGAAAAGGGCCTGCTGGGTTCGAAGTATTTTGCAACTCAGCCCACGGTTCCGAAAGCCTCGATCGTCGCCGACATCAACACCGACATGTTTCTGCCTATCTTTCCGCTCAAGATCCTCACCGTTTATGGGCTCGACGAATCCACTCTTGGCGACATGGCACGCAAGGTCGCCCAGGAGCAGGGCCTCGAAGTCCAAGCCGATCCCCAACCGCTACGCAACGCTTTCATTCGTAGCGATCAATACAGCTTCATCCGCCAGGGAGTTCCCGCGGCGGCAATGAAGGTGGGCTTTGCGCCGGACTCGCCCGAAGCGGCAGCGGAGAAGAAGTGGTTGACCGAGCGCTACCACGCCCCTTCCGACGACCTGGACCAGCCGGTCGATCTCGCGGCTGCAGGCAAGTTCGAGGACATCGTGCAGGCGCTTGCGATCAAGGTTGCGAACGAACCCAATCGCCCGCAATGGAACAATGACAGCTTCTTCAGCCGCTTCGTTGTGGCGCCGATGACGGGACGTTAGAGCTGTGCCCTGGCTCCGCCTGTCGTTTAGCCGTCCGTAAACCGCAACCTGCACTTTTATCCTGGTGTATCCTCGCCATCGCTCATGGAATATTGAATGTCGTCGAAGAAGGTAGTGGAGCTCCGGGGGGAGCGCCATCCCCACGCGGATCTGCGGGCCGATCCCACTGAGCGGCCCGCTCCGTCAGGGGATTCTGGAGGTGCCCATGCGATCCGAAAATCAAGTCATTCTCCTGGTCGGTAGCGACCCGGATGTCCTGTTTCTACGTTCAGCCGTGCTGGCCTCGGCTGGAGTCTGGAGCCTCCGAGTCCGTAACGCCGATCAGGCCATCGAAGTGCTCGGAAGAGTCGCTTGCGACCTGGTCGTCATTTGCTACACGTTGAACAAGGACGATCAGCATCAGTTATCACGCTTCCTGCTTATCGCGAATTCCGGGCTTAAGGTCCTCTGGATGGTTCCCGGTGACGATTGCTCCGGTACCGGTTTCCTTATGAAGGTCCAAGACGCGCTGGGAGAAACCACTAACTTCCCGTCTGCGATTATGGAACCGTCGCCCGTCTATTCGCGAATGGTAAGATAGAGCCCGTGCAGAAATTTCGACAAATCATCCCGGCAGCAATCGTACTTGCACTTCTGTTGACAGCGGTCGGTTGCGGACAATTCTTCCCGGGCGGAAACGCAATTACGGCGTTGCAAATCGCTCCTTCGAACGCATCGGTTTCGCCGGGCGTGACCCAGCAGTACACGGCCATGGCCACCTACGGCAATAACACGACGGCAGACGTGACGTCACAAGTCACTTGGAGTACAACTCTCCCCAGTGTCGCGACGATTAGCAGCGGTGGCTTGCTCACGGCAGGGGCACTGGGAACAGCCACAGTAAAGGCCCAGAGCGGTAGTGTGATTGCCAGTACCGGCGTGACTGTGACGCAATTGCAAGTCACCAGCATCGCCATCTCCCCGGCGAACGGGGCAACACTGAGCTTGTCCACCGCCGGGCAAAACACGGTGCAGTTCACCGCAACCGCGACTTACCAGAACGGTACCACCGCAAACGTTACGAGTGTAGCCACTTGGACATCGATTCCCAGTTCGGTCGCCACCATCTCGAACACCTCGCCAACCAACGGACTCGTCACCGCCGTGGCGACCGGAAACGCCACCGTCACGGCCTCTACAGGTGGAATCACGTCGGTCAGCGCCACGGTCACGGTTAACCCGTAGGTGTCTGTGTCGTGGCTCGAACCAGTATATTCGGGTGGAGCAAGGGTCTGAATTTCAACTCGAAATCGCCCCGCCGCGGCGGCAACGAAGCGAGTCCTGAGCGCAAACCCCGGGTAGAGTGGGGAATTGATCCGAGCCGCCTACCGGCGAGACCAGCTATGACACAGACTCCGTAGCTCCGCCAACCCGTTTAGCACGACGCCGCGGATCGCTCCACCACAATTTGTACCCAATTGACAAAAAGGGAGATATCCTACCAAGTCCTCTTTTCTCATACCACTTCCATGGTACTTTCGCCGGCACCGATTCGTGGCAGCTAACAAACTTCCTCTCCAAACGTCTCATTTATGGGAAGATAGCTCCGAAATGACCGGAAACCGAGGTGTTGCAGTGTGGGCCGGCAATGCATGTTCATTTTGCTTGAACTTAGAGTTAAAATCGGGGTATAATAACGTCGCTTGAAGCTCGATATTGTTTTCTACATGTGGTTCTCACGCCCCCCGGGATCGAGCTTGAGCTCGGCCATCCAGTTATTTGGATCCATTAAACTCAGTGGCTTAGGGACAAGTTAATGTAGTGGTAATACCGGCTGTTCAGGTCTGAGCTGGAGTTCATCCCGAAAGGCAAAGGTTACAATCAATTATGGCAAAGCGACGTGGCAATCCGAACTGGGGAAAGCCGGAGCCGATTGGTCCGGTTGTTCCCACCATCACCGAATTTGAACAAGTGGTCAAGGAATTCAAGCTTGCACCTGACCAGTTTATTCGTTCTACCCGCCTCCGCGAGTGGGCGCGCAAGAACAAGAACTCCAAATACATTCCCGAGCCGCTCTTGGAAGCTTGGGGATTCGAGATCGAGTCGACGCTCTAATCTCCTGATGGATGATTCACGGGCCGCCGCGTGCGGCTCGTTTTTTTGTGCCAGAATGACCATACGGGCTCTTACCAGCCAGGCTGCGAGGACTTTCCACCATGCCTAAGTTCGAGAAACATATCTTCGTCTGCGCCAATCAGCGTCCCGACGGACATCCTCGCGGCAGCTGCGATCCAACCGGGAGCGCCGAACTGCAGCGTGCCTTTAAGACTCATTTGGCCCAGAGCGGAATTCAAGCCACGGTGCGCGCCAACAAGTCCGGATGCCTGGACCAGTGCGAACACGGTCCGACCGTCGTGGTGTATCCCGAAGCCACCTGGTACGGTAACGTGAGGCTTGCTGACGTGGACGAAATCGTGCAGTCGCATATCCTCGGCAACCGTCCCGTCGAACGCCTGCGGATAGCCGACGAATGTCTCAATACCCCCACTTGCCGGCATCGGCCACGTCAGCCGGAGTAACTTTGCCACTATGATATCCCTTCAGCTTTTAGGCCGTCTCACTCAATGATGGTTCGTCGCTCACACAACCCGCAACTTTACCGAATCCTCGCTGTCGGCAGGGACGTTTCTAGCTTGAGTTCTGGTGCGAATATCCTCACCCAGGCTGGCTACACTGTCGATATTTTCCTCATGATCGATCAAGTTCTCCGGCGGGTCCTTGTAAAGCGCTATCATCTGGCCATTGTGAGTACCACTTTCACCCGCGACGAACAAATCGCCATCCGCGCCCGCTTGAAGCAGGTCAGACAAGACCTCCCCGTCCTTCTCCTGGGTCCCGGGCACGATTCCCCCGAAACTCTCCTGACTGCTGCAAAAGACTGTCTGAAGCAGAAGAAGAAGCTACAAACCGGAGCTTCTCGCGACGGGTTTCCGCTGGATCACGGCACTAAGTGACAATCCTTAACCAATTAATTTTCAATTAGATAGATGGTGCAACAACAAGCGTTGATCATTCCCGATCGAACTTTGTTTGACCCCACTTGCCGCGACATGACATAGTTAACCGTTCATCATTTCGTAACCATGCGTTAACAGTGGTCCTCCCAGTTATGGGCTAATCCCGCGTCTGCATACGACAAGAGATCATTTCATGGTCCGCTTCATACCGCGTGAAACCAAGTTTTTTGAAATGTTTGCTGACATCGCCAACAACGTCGTCGACGGTGCTCAGGCGTTGTCCGATTTGCTCCACAACTACGACTACGACCAGATGCCGGCCGCCGTCGCCAAAATTGCTGCCATCGAGCATCGCGGCGACGAGATGACCCACCGCATCCTGATCAAGCTCAATCAGACCTTCATCACTCCATTTGACCGCGAGGACATCCACCTCCTCGCCTCTTCGCTCGATGACGTCCTCGACTTCATCTTCGCTGCCAGCGATCGGCTGGTGACCTACAAGATCATCCAGCCCTCGCCTTCCGCCAAGGTGCTGGCCGGCATCATCCTGAAGCAGGCAATAGAATTGGGAAAGGCAGTGGCCCTGCTCGACAAGGACGATCCCCATCTTCTCGATCATTGCGTCGAGGTCAATCGCCTGGAAAATGAAGCCGACAAAGTCAGCCGCGAAGCCATCGGCCGTCTGTTCGACGGTGAACTCGATCCCATCACTCTGATTAAGCTGAAAGAGCTCCTCGAGGTCATGGAGGAAGCCAGCGACAAAGCCGAAGACGTGGCCGACGTGCTCGAAACCGTCGTGCTCAAGGGCGCCTGAGGCCCGACCCTGTGAGTTCACCTCAACCATTTATCGGGAGCGCTGAATCGTGAGCACCGGAATGATCCTGCTGATCATCACCGTGATCACAGCGCTCATCTTTGACTTCATCAACGGCTTTCACGACGCCGCTAACAGCATCGCGACGGTGGTTTCCACCCGCGTATTGTCGCCCCGGCTCGCCGTCTTATGGGCCGCCGTCTTTAACTTTCTGGCGGCGTTTTTCCTCGGTACTGCCGTCGCCAAAACCATTGGCAAAGGAATGATCCAGCTCGACATCGTCACCCAATATGTAGTGCTTGCCGGCTTGATTGGCGCCATCGTCTGGGACCTTCTCACCTGGTGGTGGGGAATGCCCACATCCTCCTCTCACGCCCTCATCGGAGGCTATGCCGGTGCGGCCTTGGCGCGCGCCGCTATCCTTCATGGCTGGCGATCCGCTCCTTTGGTGATCATCCCCGGCGGCTGGACCAAGACACTGATCTTCATCGTGGTCGCGCCACTGATGGGTTTCGTCCTCGGCTTCGGCATGATGGTTGCCGTCTCCTGGATCTTCCACAAGGATTCCCCTCGCCACGTCGACAAGCTCTTCCGCAAGCTGCAACTGCTCTCGGCTGCGGCCTACAGCCTGGGACACGGCGGCAACGACGCGCAGAAAACCATGGGCATCGTCGCCGGCGCGCTCTACACCGCCGGCGTAATGAACAAGCGCGACTTTTCCGCCAACTGGGGACACTGGCACTGGCCCATCATTCTCGCCGCCCACGCCGCCATCGCGTTAGGCACCTATCTCGGCGGCTGGCGCATCGTGCATACCATGGGATCGAAAATCACCAAGCTCAAACCTGTAGGTGGATTCTGCGCCGAAACCGCCGGAGCCATCACGCTCTTCGGCACCGCCCTCGCCGGAATCCCCGTCAGCACCACCCACACCATCACCGGAGCCATCGTCGGTGTCGGCAGCACGCAGCGTCTCTCCGCCGTGCGCTGGGGAGTCGCCACCCGCATCGTCTGGGCCTGGGTCTTCACCATCCCCGCCTCCGCCTTCGTCGCCATGGCAACCTACTGGATCATCCACTACTTCAACCACGGCGCGTAACCACCGGGGTGGAAGCGTGGGCCTTTAGGCCCACGAATTGAGCGACGCTTAGAAGCGGCCTTCAGGCCTGGCCCGGTTCTTCCCGAATTTGATTTCTCCGCTCCTCCGTGCCTCCGTGGTGAACAGTTCCCGCCACTCGCTGTCCACCCCGCGCAACTGCTAGAATCGCAAGTTGCCAATCATGCCCAACGCTTCCCTGTTTTGCGACGTCGACACCGCGCTAGAAGAAATCCGCGCCGGCCGCACGATCGTGGTCATCGACGACGAAGACCGCGAAAATGAAGGCGATCTCACCATGGCCGCCGAGAAGATCACGCCCGAAGCCATCAACTTCATGGCCAAGCACGGACGCGGTCTCATCTGCCTCGCCATGACCGAAGAGCGCCTCGACTACCTTCGCCTGCCCCCAATGTCGGCCGAGAACACCTCGAACTTCGGCACCGCCTTCACCGAGTCGATCGACGCCCGCGATGGCGTCTCGACCGGAATCTCCGCCTATGACCGCTCTCAGACCATCAAGGTCGCAATCGACCCGGCCACGCGCCCCAACGATCTGGCGCGTCCCGGACACACCTTCCCTCTCCGCGCCCGCAAAGGTGGAGTGCTGGTGCGCGCCGGCCAGACCGAAGCTTCCGTCGACCTCGCCCGTCTCGCCGGACTGGTTCCCGCTGGCGTGATCTGCGAAATCATGAATGACGACGGCACCATGGCGCGCGTGCCTCAGCTCGCCGATTTCTGCCGTCTGCACGATCTGAAGATGCTCACCGTGGCGGAGCTCATCCGCTACCGTATGGCCCACGAACGCTACGTGCGGCGCGTGACCGAGACCGCGGTTCCCACTGCCTACGGCGAGTTCCGCATGATTGTGTATGAATCGGAAATCAACGGCGACTCGCACATCGCCATGGTCAAAGGGGATGTCGAGCACAATGGCGATGAGCCGGTGTTGGTGCGCATGCACTCCCACTGTCTGGTCGGAGATGTCTTCGGGGCCACTTGGTGCGGATGCCGCGAGGCCATCGACGGAGCCATGCGTCGCATCGCCGAAGAAGGCCGCGGCGCGCTGATCTATCTTCACCAGACGTCGAAAGGCTACTCAGTAGAAAAGCTCGGCGACAAGCTGACGTTGCAATTTCACCACGAACAGCGCTTGCCCACGCTACCCGAAAGCCAGCGCCGCACCCAGCGCGAAATAGGCATCGGCGCGCAAATCTTGTCGGACCTGAACCTCAAGCGCATCCGCCTGCTGACCAATCACCCGCGCAAAGTAGCAGGCCTCGAAGGCTTCGGTATCGAGATCGTCGAGCAAGTGCCAGTCTCAGCCTCAGGAAAAGTGTTTGGGCGCTGAAGAGAACGCATGGGAACGGCGTTGCGATTGAAGCTTCGTCCGGGTCCAATAATTGGCGACGGAAAGCAACTATGGTCTACCAATCCGCGCTGCTCAATTCTGCGGTGTCACGGGTTCTTTGATGATCTCGGTTTTCCTGCCCTCAGCAGCGCATCCGTTCGCCGCCCCACTGTTTTCCTCAAGTGAGATTCCGATCGCTGCTTACCCACCTTTGATCCATTTTCGGCGGATGCTGCAAGGATTGGAGTACGACGCAATACTGTTCGGTTTTCTCCTGCAATGCGCTTAACTGCTCCTTGGTTGCCAAGGGTGCCCGGACGTCGAAAGTGACCCTGATGTTCTCAAATCCGACAGCCGCGTCTTTGGAGATGCCCAACGTTCCTTGCAGGTCCAGGTCACCCTCGACCGTAACGTCTATGCCCTCGGTAGGTATACCCATCGCAGCGGCCACCATTTGGCAGGTGATTTGGGCGCAGGCGGCTAGTGCGCCTAGCAGTAGGTCTCCGGAGCAGGCACCGGTACCTGTTCCCCCGACGCCCTGGTGGGCTTGTGCCTTATAGATCTCCCGGCCTAAGTCCACAGAACATGTGATCGGGGCGTCTGTCTGGCTGCCGTGTGCCTTCAGGGTGATTCGCGAACTCGACGGATTTTGGCGATACTGCTCCTTCAACGGGCGCTGCAGAGTTCGAATGTCCATGAATTCCCCCTGGATTTTGAGTATTATAAGCGCACCCGGGGGAAATGCCGCAACGCGTAGCGGCATGATTCGAGGACCGATTTCATGCGATTACGCAGCGCGAAGCAGTCAACCCGGCTGTGCAATCGCTGCGTCAATGAGGTTCATTGAGCCTGCCGCTCACGCCAGATTCAGTTCCGTCCACTCTATTGCCGGGCACGCGCTTCGGCTCGTACGAAATCCTTGAGCAACTGGGAGCCGGCGGCATGGGCGAGGTGTACCGCGCGCGTGACAGGCGCCTTGGCCGGGAAGTCGCCATCAAGACGGTTTCGTTACGTCATCATTCGCAGGCCGACGCTCTGACCCGCTTTGAGACCGAAGCCCGGTCCGCGTCCGCGCTCAATCACCCCAACATAGTCACCATTTACGAGCTCGGTTGCGTTGGAAACACGCACTTCATCTCCATGGAACTGGTGCGGGGCGAAACGGTGCGTGAGTTGATCGAGTCGGGTCCCATCCCGTTCCGCAAGGCAATCGGAATCGCGGCACAAGTTGCCGACGCCCTGGCGAGGGCGCACGATTCCGGCATCGTTCATCGGGATTTGAAACCGGAAAATCTGGTGGTGTCCGCGGACGGCGTCGCCAAGGTACTGGATTTCGGCTTGGCGAAACTGTTTGCGGTCGACGATGCACACGATTCAAACGTTTCGACCAGCGCCGGTCACGTCACCACGGACGGGACCGTGATGGGCACGCTCAGCTACATGTCACCGGAGCAGACGAAAGGTGCGAAACTCGATTTTCGTTCCGACCAGTTTTCATTCGGGTCGGTGCTCTACGAAATGGTGACTGGCGTTCCTGCGTTTCAGAAGAAGACGGCTGCAGAAACCGCGGCCGCCATTCTTCGCGATGAGCCGGAGCGTATTGGGTCGAGGGTGCTTCAGGCGCCCGCTCCGTTCACTTGGATTGTGGAGCGCTGTCTGGCCAAAGAGCCGAAGCACCGGTACGAATCCACCCGGGACCTGGCCCGCGACCTGGCCGCGGTTCGCGACCGGCTCGCCGACGTGCCCGTTCGGCATTCGGAACCTCGTCCCAGCAAGCTTCCGGTGCAGCGAACCGCTTTCATCGGACGCGAGCACGAGGCGGCCGCGCTCCGCCAACTGGTGGGCCGGGACGATGTTCGGCTAGTGACGCTCACCGGCCCTGGAGGCATCGGCAAAACACGTCTTGCATTGCAGGTGGCAGAAGAAATCGGGGACCAATTTCCATCTGGGGTCTGCCTTGTTTCATTGTCGGTAGTTGCGGAAACAGGGTTGATCGCGTCAACCATCGCACAAGCGCTGGGGGTGCGGGAGACCGGCAATCAGTCATCGCAGGAAAGCGTGAAAGAGTACCTGGGCGGGCTGGACCAGCCGATGCTTCTGCTGCTCGACAACTTTGAGCACCTCGTCTCCGCTGCTCCGCTTGTCTCGGAATTGCTCACGGCTGGGCCCCAGCTCAAGATCGTAGTCACCAGCCAGTCCCCTTTGCACGTCTACGGCGAACACGAATTTCCGGTGCCACCGCTGGCGCTTCCCGATGCGAAATCCTTGCCACCGCTGCCAGTGCTCTCGCGCCTTCCGGCGATTGCACTGTTTGTGGAACGCGCGCGCGCGGTGAAGCACGATTTCGTCCTGACCAATGAAAACGCACCTGCGGTTGCTGCCATTTGTGCCCGCCTCGACGGCCTGCCTCTGGCCATCGAACTTGCGGCGGCGCGCATCAAGCTGCTCTCGCCGTCCGCCATGCTGACGCGTCTGGAAAGCTGCCTCAACCTGCTGACCGGCGGCGCCCGCGACCTGCCAACCCGTCAGCAGACGCTTCGTGGCACTGTCGACTGGAGTTACGGTCTGCTCAACCCTGCCGAGCAAACTCTCTTCCGCCGGCTTTCCGTGTTCCTCGGCGGCTGCACACTGGAGGCGGTGGAGGCGGTCTGCGATACCACGGGCGACTTAGGTCTCGACGTACTCGACGGCATGGCTTCCATGGTGGACAAAAGCCTGGTGCAGCAGGTGGAAGCGGCAGAAGGCGAAACCCGTTTCGTCATGCTCTCAACCATCCGGGAGTACGCACTCGAACGTCTGTCCGCGAGCGACGATGTGAATGCGACGCGCCGGTCTCATGCCGCGTATTTCCTCGTGCTCGCCGAAGAGGGCGCGCAGGAAGCCGCGGCTCATCCCGAGTGGCTGGATCGTTTCGAGGTTGAGCACGATAACTTCCGCACGGCGCTCGAACACCTCATCAAAACCGGCGACGCCGACTGGGGCCTCCGCCTGGGCACGGCGCTGTTTCATTTTTGGGAGACGCGCGAATATCTTTCGGAGGGCCGCAACCGCATCACCAGGCTGCTGGCGTTGGAAGGAGCCGCCGCGCGGCCGAAACTGCGTGCACGCCTGCTGTTCGCTGCCGCGGTCCTGGCAGGAGAGCAGGGCGATTACACGTCCGCACAACAATTGTTCGAAGAGAGTCTTGAGACCTGCCTCGAGTTGAACGACAACCGCGGGGTCGCAGTTGCACTTAACGCTTTGGCCGTAAACGCCCGCGATCGTGGCGATCTCGCCAATGCGTCGTTCCTGTTCGAGAGATGTGTCGCTATTTGGAGAGATGCGGGAGATCCAGCGGACATTGCCAGGGCACTGAGCAATCTGGCGAACGTGACCAAGGTGCAAGGCGAACTGGCGCGCGCGTCGTCGCTCTACGATGAATGCCTGGCGACTTTCCGCAAGGTGGGTGATGTGGCCGGTATCGCATGGACGTTGAACTACCAGGGAGATGTCGCCAGGGAAGGCAATGATCTGACGGCTGCCCGTTCCTTCTACGAGCAGAGCCTGGCAGCGTTCAGCCTTTCGAGGGATGGCTGGGGAATCGCCAGCGCCCTCTCGGATTTAGCCGGTCTTAGTTGGGACCAGGGTGACAATGACGAGGCCCGCCGGCTGTATGGTGAAAGCATCCAGATGTTCCAGAACCTGGGTCATCAGCGCGGCATCGCAAGGGTGTTGGAGTGCCTGGCCGCAAACGCCGCCGCGCAATCCAATGCAACGCAATCGCTCCGCTTTGCCGGAGCCGCGGCTGCACTGCGCGAACGATTGGGCACTCCGCTCACGCCCGCCGAGCAACATAAACTAGAGAAAGTCCTGGAATTTGCGCGACGCACGCTCGGCAATGCTGCCGGTCTGACGGCGTGGATGGAAGGCTGGGCCGTGCCGGTAGAACAGGCCATCGAGGAAGCGCTTAGCCCGGGAGCGGGACCAGTTCTTCGAACTGGAAGCGACGGATAATTCAACCCGCGCTGCTGGGATCGATCATTCGCCGCACAGCCGAGATCCGATTGGCCGGAAGTCCTACGCGGCGCGCATGTTCGCGGACCGTTTCCTCATCGGGCGCCAGGTACACGCAATAAACTTTATCGCCGGTGACGTAGCTGTGTAGCCACTTGATCTCCGGCCCCATCCCCTTGAGCACGTCCACCGATTTTCGGGCGACTTCCTGTAGTTCCGCGTCCGAAAGTTTTCCCGCGCCCGGGATTTCCCGTTCAATCACATATTCGGGCATGCCATCTCACCAATGCGCTCATGGTAGCAGATTCTTTGCGGAATTCGGTACCGTCCCAGGAACCCGCGTGCGACGTTCGCCGGGTGGACCACCCGCCGCTCTCCAAACAATGAACAATCTTGTTTTGCCGGGTGCCCCACGCTTGTCGCGCTGCGACAGAGTGGGCTATGCAGACCGGGCACACCGATCGCGCCCGAACCCACGACACTCCAGTCCCGCCTCGCGGAACGGCAGAGCTTAGCCCAGCGTTTCAACACTGGGAAAGCCCTCAGTTGAACAGACGCCTGACTCCCATGAGCCAAGTACTAGCCAAATATATTTGAAATTTTCGAATTAACGCGCTTGCGCGATCTTCTGAGTAGGGTATCCAAGGACCGTTCGGATCCGACCCGAGTCACGATCGGTGTAAATGAAGGCAGGCCCGTCGATACGATAGTGGCCCTTCCATGGTTCGGGGTCACCGTCCCGAGCCAGGGGTGCGGCCAGCTGGTCGGTGACGTCGAGCAGCCAAGCATCTCCAGTATCGGTGGAAAATAGGACCAGTTGACCGATGGCGACGACGCGGCTGTCGTGA
>Ga0075521_10000190_pt1 | contig 15492 bp, 15 predicted proteins | sample NGEPerD_FD_74785 | JGI IMG/M metagenome (GOLD analysis project Ga0075521, IMG submission 74785) | Arctic peat soil microbial communities from the Barrow Environmental Observatory site, Barrow, Alaska, USA - NGEE PermafrostAB12-D | ecosystem: Environmental > Terrestrial > Soil > Wetlands > Peat ...
TAATGTGGATAACATGTATACCCAGCTTTTACTCCTGATTTCTTTTGCAAATGGTTTTGTGGCTAAAATGAGATCTTTACCGGAAAGCATGGCCGTACTATTAATTTTGAGGTCGTTCGTGTTTCCATCTCCGGTGCGTCCACAACCAGTTCTCTGGTTGACTCCGGATATCAGCTTCCAGCCTTCTGGTATGTATTTCGGTAACCGTCCCGCTTTTCTGAATAATCGAAGGTAGTTCAATTCTTTCAGCTAACACCTTGTAGTAGCCTCTTTTAACTCTTCGAATACTAATATATACGATCGGATAATGAATTTTTAACGCGATTTTTTCAATTCCCAGAAAAACCGGTGTGTCCTGATTTAGAAACTCCATCCAGTATGCATTAGAGGGCAGAGGGGATTGGTCTGCGATAAAGGCAGTTGCTGTTAAAGAACCTCTGTTCTTCAGCATATCCCGCAATGTATCTTTCATCGGAATCAGTTTGGTTCCAAAGCGGGTACGCATCCGGTAAACGAGGCCGTTAAAATATTTATTGGATAACGGATGATAAATGACGTATAACTGATGCCTGCAACAGATACTAAACGTATTACCTCCCCATTCCCAATTTCCAAAATGACCCATGACCACCACGAAACTCTGATTCTCCCTGGCCAACTGGTCAAAAATAGCCTGGGTTTCCGGTTCGAACCGGCAATGATTCACCATGTTTTCCCTCGAGATGGTCAGCGTTTTGAAAGTTTCCAGAAAAAGATCACAGAAATAACGGTAAAAGCGTTTTTCTATTTCCCGGATTTCCTTATCTGTCTTATCAGGAAATGAATTGATCAGATTTTGCGAAACAATTTTCCGCCGGTAGCTCAAAATATAATACAGGAGGATGTAGACCAGATCCGAAAAAAAATAAAGTATGGGAAAGGGCAAGAGGGCAAGCAAGTAAATAAAAGGCAGACTAACCCAGTAAAAAAGGCCTGATAAAATACTTTTCACAGCGAAAAAAGTCAAAGATATGGCAATATTTCATAGTAGATTGCGTTATCATTTGTTATGATTTACCCAATGAGCGGCAGACTCTGCAGGCTATTCACGTTTATTTTCTTGATACAGATCATGTGCAGTTGCAATAAAAGCAATCCCCTGGTGACTGACACGCCAGCCGACTACTATCCCATGCACGTTGGAAATTATATTATCTACCGGATGGATTCCTTAAAATTTATCAATGTCGGATCTGAAGACACTGTGATCAGTTATCTGGCCAAGGAAGTTGTAGAAGACAGCATTTCCGACAACCTGGGACAACCCAGTTATCGTGTGGTTCGTTATCTGAGTGATACGACCGGCAGTTCGGGATGGACACCTTCAATAGCTTATATGGTAACGCCATTCAAAGGCTCCGTAGAAGTAGTGGAAAACAATTTGCGTATTATCAAAATGGTCACTCCCGTTCAGGACTGGATCAGCTGGCTCGGAAATATATATCTTGATACCAAGTCAGACACTTCGGCTATAGCTTATATGGATGGATGGAATTATACTTATGCCAATACCGGTCAGCCCTTTGACGTGTTGGCGGGAACAATTCCCGTAACTGTAACTGTTAATGAGGCCGATGCGGTAACGGGTTCGCCAAACGGCTCTTTTACACAAACTATTTTTAGTCAGGAAGTTTACGGTAAAAATATCGGGCCCATTTATAAAAAATTCCTGTACACCGCATACCAGTCGCCCGATGTGGACTATCCGTCTGGTGTCACTATCGGCTATGGACTGACTTTTAATATGGTATCCCATAATTAATGGACCGGCGACTCCTTTTGGTTCTACTAGTCTTTTTCTGTCAGCAGGCGACTGCACAGGAATTTAAATTCCTGGTCCGGTTCAGGGATAAAAGCAATAATGGTTTCAGTCTTTCCGATCCGTCTTCTTTTCTTTCAGCCAAATCTATCCTGCGTCGTCAGAGACAGCATATTCCGATTGATTCTACGGATCTGCCAGTATCGGCAATTTATGTGGACGGTCTCTCGTCTCTACCATCAGTAACTGTTTTGAGCAGGTCCAGGTGGTTCAACCTTGCCCTGATTTCCGTTCCGGATACATCTTTGCTCCAGGGGATTCGTGCACTTTCATTCGTCCGATCCACAGAACCTGTAAATAATTATTACATCAGAAAAATAAGGGATAGTGTTTCAGTCAACCAGATCAAGTCCGCGTCTGGCAGGGCATTCTCCGAAAATATCAGGTCCGTCTCCGGAAATATTTCGGCATCCGATTATGGCGTTGCCTTTACGCAAATCCACATGCATCAAGGCGAATACCTGCATAACCAGGGTTTCCAGGGAGAGGGGATGACGATTGCGATATTGGACGATGGTTTCAACAACTATCTCAGCAACCCCGCTTTCGATAGTCTGCGTGTGCACAACCGGATCCTGGGCAGTTATGATTTTGTGAATCAAAAAATCAGTGTTAATGAAGAAGCGCATCACGGAGCCTGGTGTTTTTCCATTATAGGATCCGATATACCCGGTTCGATGATCGGCACTGCGCCTTCTGCCAGTTATTGGTTATTCAAAACGGAAGATGACAATTCCGAATCACCGGTCGAAGAACAAAACTGGGTGGCTGCTGCAGAGTTTGCCGATAGTGTCGGTGCTGATCTGATCACCACTTCCCTGGGTTATGGATACTTCGACGACTCTGTTTATGACCTTACTTATTCAGAAAGAGACGGTCACACTGCCCTGGTAAGCCGGGCAGCAAACCTGGCCGTTGCCAAAGGCATGATTGTGACAGCCAGTGCGGGAAACTCGGGTTTTGAAACCGACGATAAAAAATTTGTTTCCTGCCCGGCCGACGGAGACAGTGTATATGCAGTCGGGGCTGTGGATCAAAACGGACGTATCGCTGGTTTTTCCAGCTGGGGGCCAAATGGATCCGGACAGATAAAACCCGATGGCGTGTCCATCGGTTCAGGCACTTCATTTGTCGGTACCGACGGGAATCTGTATTCCGGAGGGGGAACCTCTTTTTCGAATCCCAATCTTGCCGGATTGATCAGTTGCCTCTGGGAAGCGTTCCCGGAATGTAATCCACATGATATTCTTGCTGCCGTACGCGTATCCAGTGATCAGTACGATCATCCGGACGATCGTTATGGCTATGGAGTACCCAATTTTGAAAAAGCCTACCAGATTCTTTTGATGAAACGGAATGCCGGGTTGAATCCCCTGACAGAAACCGACTGGATACATGTTTTTCCCATTCCTTTCCAGGACCGGATTTATCTTTTCATCCTTCCTTCTGTTACCGGAACGGCCAGCATTCAACTGCTTGACGTTTCAGGCCAGCTGATTCAGACAAAAACCATATCCGTAACCGCAGGCCAGGAACAGCTGGTTGAATATCTTACCGGTCGCCCACTGTCGAAAGGAGCTTATTATATCCGATACATCGACCCGCTGCAGACGAAAACTTTAAAACTGCTGAAAAATTAACGGGGTCCATTCCTTTTCTATTATTTACAGACCGCCTCTTCAGTATCAATCCCGGTGTTTTTCAGGTTTTTTCTATCTTTACCTATGGAAAGTTCCATCGGTTCCATCATACAGGTGCTAACCCTTGCCGAACGTTTTAAATTTGAACTTCGCCACAGTTACACTTCAGCATGTCCTTTTTGACAAAACCTTATTAGAATTAAAGAATCAGATTGAAGAGGCCGCCGAGATAAAAATGAAATCCGCGGGAATTAAAACCGAATTGGTGAAACAGAAAGCAATTCACAAATCATGACAAAAATCAGTTGATGTTCAGAATTTACTGATTACTTTAGCTTATCAAGATTGTATTATGGGCCCAGCATCATTAATCATTCTTATCCTGGCAGCCATCGCTTTTTCAGTTGGTGGAATATCCCTCTCAAAACTTTTGGTGAAGGGGGTAAAGAACCCCCAAAAGGGACAAGCCTATGAATGCGGCATTCCCGCGACAGGCTCTCCCTGGAACCAGTTTAATGTGGGCTATTACTTATTTGCGCTTATCTTCCTCATCTTCGATGTGGAATTGGTCTTTATGTATCCCTGGGCAGTAGTTGTAAAAAAAATCGGGATGCCGGCTTTATTGGAAATCAGTGTTTTCCTGTTCATCTTGTTCATGGGATTTTTATATGCGCATAAAAAAGGAGCATTGAAATGGATGTAACCGGCAAAAACAAAGAGCAAAAAGATTTTCCCGGTGAAATCCATGAAACTGCGGGTGGTGGCATTGTGTTAAGCAAACTCGACGAGGTAATCAACTGGGCAAGGTCCAATTCACTCTGGCCCCTCACGTTTGCCACCAGCTGTTGCGGTATTGAAATGATGTCTGTCGCTTCTGCGAAATATGATTTCTCCAGGTTTGGATTCGAAGTAGCCAGGGCCACTCCGCGCCAGGCAGATGTGATCATCATTGCCGGGACCATCGTCAATAAAATGGCGCCCGTTCTGAGAAGGCTGTACGACCAGATGGCCGATCCCAAATATGTTATTGCCATGGGTGCCTGCGCGATCAGCGGAGGTCCATTCTTTTACAATACCTATTCAGTAGTGAAGGGAGCAGACCACGTAATTCCGGTGGATGTATATATACCTGGTTGCCCGCCGAGACCGGAAGCACTTCTACATGCACTAATCACTTTACAGGGAAAGATAAAAGCCGGGCTGACCAGGGAACAGATCAAGGAAAATTCGTATTTAAATCCATAATAAATACCCAGGGTGGCCATGTTGACGGAGGATCTGAAAATTCAATGTACCGAACTGCTGCCGGCGATCAGTTTTGAAGAAGGCGGTGAATGGCTGAACGCCTATGTGGCATCTGAAGATTTAAAATCTTTCTTAGGAAAACTTCGATCCCTGCCGGGACTGGAATTTGATTATTTGTTTTGTCTCACCTGTGTGGACTGGAAAACCCATCTCACCATGGTTTACCATTTCACTTCAACCATTCACCGGCATAATATTGTCATCAAAGCAAAACTGGACAACAGCAATCCCGAAATAGAAACGGTCTCCGACATTTGGCGTACCGCTGAAATGCTCGAAAGAGAAGTGTACGATCTTTTTGGTGTAAAATTCATTCACCATCCCGATCTGAGAAGACTGATCATGCCGGACGACTGGAAAGGATGGCCATTGAGAAAAGATTATGAAGATCCGGTGAACATGATAAAACTGTAACGCGTAAAGATATGGTTGAGGAAATTGGCAGAACATCGGAAGGTGATTTAATTATAAATGTGGGACCTCAGCATCCGGCAACGCATGGCGTGCTGCACCTGGTTCTGACACTTAATGGAGAAACCATAAAAAAAGTGGAACCACACCTTGGATATATCCACCGGTCGATCGAAAAAATGTGCGAAAGTCTTTCTTACCGCCAGTTCATCTATGTCACCAGCAGGATGGACTATCTCTCTTCACACATTAATAATCATGGCTGCGCGCTTTGCGTGGAAAAGGGTTTGCAGGTTGAAGTTCCCCAGCGCGCACAATATATCCGGGTGATTATGGATGAACTCACCCGGATTGCTTCCCATGAATTGTGGTGGGGCGCTATGGCTATGGATCTCGGCGCGTTTACTCCTTTTTTTCATGCCTTCAGGGAAAGGGAAACCATCACGGATATCATGGAGAAAACCTGCGGTGCCAGGCTGACCATGAATTATATGGTGCCCGGAGGCGTGATGGCAGAACTGCACCCGGATTTCCAGAAAGATGTAAAAAGTTTCATTCAACTATATAAATCAAAATTTGAAGAGTATAATGAACTGGTTACCGGTAATATCATTTTCCAAAACCGGATGAAATCCGTTGGTTATATTTCCTATGATGATGCCATCTCATATGGCTGCAGCGGGCCTGTTGCCCGGGCAAGCGGTGTTCATTGTGATATCAGAAAATTATACCCCTACGATATTTATAGTAAAGTAGCGTTTGATGAAATAACAGAAACCGGCGGAGACTCCTATGCCCGGTATTTGGTGCGGTTAAAAGAAATGACACAGAGTATCCGCATTGTAGAGCAATTAATTGACAATATCCCGGAAGGTGATTTCCAGGCTAAGACCAAGGCTGTATTAAAATTGCCAAAGGGTGAATTTTATCAAAGGGTTGAAACGGCAAGGGGGGAACTGGGCGTATATATTGTGAGTGAGGGAGGAACGACGCCCTACCGGATCAAATTCCGTTCCCCGGGGTTTTCTAATCTTTCTGCTCTGGAACATATGGTGAAGGGATTAAAGATCGGCGACCTGGTTGCGGCCATGGGAACTTTGGATCTGGTCATCCCGGATATTGACAGATAAATATAAAAACATGTTTAGTCTGGAAGGCATCACGACAGTAATTCATGAATGGCTGAATAATCATTTCAGCCCGACGTTGGCGTTGCTGACTGAATTCATCCTCGTTGGCCTCGCTGCTATAGCCTTGTTCGCCCTGCTTGGCCTGGGACTGGTTTGGATGGAGCGCAAAGTGGCAGCAGTCATGCAGATTCGTCTGGGTCCAAACCGTGTAGGTCCTAAAGGAATTTTTCAGACTTCAGCAGACACGTTAAAACTGTTACTGAAAGAAGGCCTGGTTCCCGATGGCGCGGATAAATTTCTTTTTAACCTCGCTCCGCTGGTAGTTATGATTGTGGCTATGCTGATCCTCGCACCTATCGCCTTTGCAAAAAACCTGCAAATTTGGGATATTAATATTGGTGTGTTGTACCTGTCTGCCATTTCATCGCTTTCCGTGATCGGGATATTTATGGCAGGATGGGCCAGTAATAATAAATACTCCCTGCTGGGTGCCATGAGAAGCGGAGCCCAGATCGTCAGTTATGAACTTTCAGCCGGGCTTTCCGTTCTGTCCATTGTAGTGATGACGGGCAGTTTGAGCATCCGTGACATCATCCTTTCGCAACAGAATGGATGGTGGATATTTAAGGCCCATATACCAGCACTTATCGCATTCGTCATTTTTATCATTGCCGTAACGGCTGAAACAAACCGCGCGCCTTTCGATATGGCGGAAGCGGAAAGTGAATTGACAGCCGGTTTTCATACGGAATATTCAGGAATGCGCTTTGCCTTGTTTTTCCTGGCTGAATATATCAATATATTTATCGTGTGTGCCGTTGGGGCAACACTGTTCTTTGGCGGATGGATGCCACTGCATATTGGTCATTGGCAGGGATTCAACCAGTTCATGGACTATATTCCGTCTTCCATCTGGTTTTTAGGAAAAACACTGGGGCTGATTTTTCTGATCATGTGGTTTCGGTGGACTTTTCCCAGGTTAAGGATCGACCAGTTACTAAACCTGGAATGGAAATATTTATTACCTATCAGCATGTTCAATTTATTACTGATGACGATTATCGCCATTATGGGATGGCATTTTTAAAAAGACTATGTTTTTAAAAGATTATATAAAAGATGTTTACGGTGCCGTCAGGTCGCTGCTGAAAGGCATGCGGATGACCGGTTACTATTTCACCCACCATAAGGAAATCATTACGGAACAATACCCGGATAACAGGGCGACCCTGTTGCTGGCAGAACGATTCCGGGGTGAAGTGATATTACTGCATGATGAAAAAAACGAGCACGCCTGCACGGGCTGTTCCGCATGCGAAATTGCCTGTCCCAATGGCACTATTAAGATCATTAATAAATTCGATGTTTCGCCTGAAGGAAAGAGGAAAAAAGCGCTGGATACTTTTGTATATCACCTGGAATTATGCACGATGTGCAATTTATGCATTGTTGCCTGCCCGACAGATGCGATAAAAATGGCACAGACATTTGAGCACAGCGTTTTTGACAGGACCAAATTAACCAAGAAACTAAATAATGAAGATTCAAAACTAAGGGAGGGCGTTGAATAATGAATATGTCGGTCATCATCTTTTATATTATTTCAGCCATTATATTGGTATCTGGTCTTTTGTCCGTGACTTCGAGAAAAATTTTCAGATCTGCCATTTTTTTGTTGTTTTCCCTGGTCGGTATTGCCGGATTGTATTTCTGGATGGAAGTGGAATTTATTGCCGCCGTGCAAATCATCATCTATGCCGGCGGCATCGTAGTGCTCATCATCTTTTCCATCTTTCTCACCCAAAAGTCTGGTGATGAAATGCCGAAGCCCCTGAAAATCCGGGCTGCATTTTCAGGTCTGGCGGTATTGTTCGGATTTATCTTCACATACAACCTGATCAGAAATTATGGATTCAGCAATCCGTCAGCGCAGCCATTTGACGTAAAAGTCTCAGATATAGGAACGCAAATGCTCAGCACCACAGAATACGGATTCGTACTTCCCTTTGAGGTGGTGAGTATATTATTATTATCAGCCATGATCGGTTGTATCGTCATTGCGATGAAGAGCAAATCTTCGGAAATGACCGCCGAAAAACACAAGTTCAAATCCGAAATCAAAATAGAGGAACCTGTTTAATATGCATGAAATAACCCTGACTCATATCCTTTTTGTAAGTACTGCTTTGTTTTTTATAGGCATGTATGGTTTATTCACGCGCAGGAATATGATTACCCTGCTCATGGCAGTCGAACTCATCCTAAACAGCGTCAATATCAATTTCGTCGCGTTCAATAAATATTTGTATCCGGGGAAACTGGATGGCGTATTCTTTGCGATTTTTATTATTACGATTGCCGCTGCTGAAGCTGCAGTGGCGATTGCCATTATTATTAATTTGTACAGGAGTCATCATTCCATCGATGTGGAAGATGCCAGTGAAATGAAATATTAACCATCAGGTTGAACGCCAGCAGAAAACCTTAGTTAAAAGTCATATGAACCCATACGCTTATATAATACTCATTCCCCTGCTCCCGCTCCTTATATTTGTTCTGCTGGGGTTATTCGGCCGCAGATACTTTAAAACATCCTCAGGAAGGATTGGCACCATCTCACTGGCCATCACGGCCATTTTATCTTTCTATACTGCTTACCAATATTTTTTTGTATCCGGCAAAACAGAGGGGGTTTATCAGAAAATCATAGCCCTGAAATACACCTGGCTGCCATTCTCACCAAATATTTCCATTGACATGGGCATCATTCTCGATCCCATTTCTGTGATGATGATTGTAATCGTAAGCTTTGTTTCCCTGATGGTGCATGTATTCAGTCTGGGATATATGAAAGGTGAGGAACGATTTGCCACTTACTTTGCATTTCTTTCTCTTTTCACTTTCAGCATGCTTGGGCTGGTGTTGTCATCAAATATTTTTCAGATTTATATCTTCTGGGAACTGGTTGGTCTTTCTTCTTTTTTACTGATCGGTTTTTATTTCGAAAAGCCCTCTGCGGTTGCTGCTTCAAAAAAAGCATTCATCGTTACCCGATTTGCCGATCTCGGTTTCCTGATCGGTATATTGATCCTGGCTTATTACAGTGGCACTCTGGATTTCGGCATCCTGATATCCCGCCTCACATCTTTGCATTCGCCTGAATTCCTTGCCGTCACATCTGCCTCTTTTTTGGGCGCTTCCATGCTGACCTGGGGACTCGTACTAATTTTTATTGGGGGGGCCGGTAAATCTGCTATGTTCCCACTGCACGTCTGGCTGCCCGATGCCATGGAAGGACCCACACCTGTATCTGCATTGATTCACGCTGCTACAATGGTCGTAGCCGGCGTGTTTCTGGTTGCCCGTTTGTTTCCTGTATTTTGTTTTGATCCCTCAGCCCTGCATGTTGTCAGGTATACCGGTGCTTTTTCCGCGTTGATCGCAGCGGTGATCGCCTGTACCCAGACAGACATCAAACGCATCCTCGCGTTTTCAACCATGTCCCAGATTGGTTTCATGATGTTTGCACTTGGCGTTTCCCAATATGGAGGAGAACAGGGGCTGGGATATATGGCTTCCATGTTTCATTTATTCACGCATGCTTTTTTCAAATCGCTCCTGTTTCTCTGTGCGGGTGCCGTAATACACCTGGTCCACAGCAACAATATGCAGGACATGGGCGGATTGAGAAAGATCATGCCGGTCACTCATATCAGTTTTCTGATTGCCTGCCTCGCCATATCAGGAATTCCCCCATTCTCCGGATTTTTCAGCAAGGAGGACATATTACTGGCGGCCTATCACACCAACAAGATGGTTTACGGTATTGGCCTGTGTACTTCCGCGCTCACCGCCTTTTATATGTTCCGGCTGTATTATTCTATTTTCTGGAGCAAGACATCGCCATCATTTGAAGCCCATCATGGCGAGGCAACTTTATCCATGAAAATTCCGATGATCGTACTTGCTGTATGCTCATTGTTCGGCGGTTTCGTTCCCATCGCTGCCTGGGTAACTTCGGACGGCCTGCCTCTGAAAACCCCGATCGATATGGGCTTTTCATTCCTGCCTGTTTTGCTGGCAGCTGCAGGCATAACACTTGCAACCTATTTGTATAAGTCTGAAAACGACAGACCCCGGAAAATTGCTTCTTCCCTGGGCAGTTTCTACAAACTGGCCTACCATAAGTTTTACATTGATGAAGTTTACCTTTTTATCACAAAAAAAATCATTTTCAATCTCATTGCTGCACCCGCTGCATGGATTGATAAACATATTGTGGATGGATTCATGAATGGGCTCGCATGGGTTACCGAAAAAATTTCATATGGAATCAAAGGATTGCAGTCGGGTAAATTGCAAAATTATGCCCTGTACTTTTTTTGTGGCATCATAGGTCTGGCCGTTTTGTTTATTTACATAACGCATAATTAATATTTGGAATGAACCTCTCCCTGCTTATCATACTTCCTGCACTTACGGCAATTGCTGTACTGTTTTGCGCCGGACTGAAACAGGTGAGAACGGTTTCTTTAATCGGTACGTCGGCCCAATTCATTTCCTCGCTCGGAATGCTCATAATATACTGGAAAGAAAGGGCCGCAGGAAATGACTCCCAGTTTTTGTTTGAGTTCAACGTAAGCTGGTTTGCTCCTCTGAATATTCGTTATCACGTGGGGGTGGACGGCATTTCGGTTGCCATGATCCTTTTGACTGCATTTGTTGTTATTGCCGGCGTCTTGATTTCCTGGACGCAGGAGACCCTGAATAAGGAATTTTTCTTCCTGCTCCTTCTTTTGAGTGTGGGTGCTTATGGTTATTTTATTTCCCTGGATCTGTTTACACTTTTTTTCTTCCTGGAACTGGCCGTTATCCCGAAATACCTGCTCATCGGGATCTGGGGAAGTGGCCGGAAAGAATACAGCGCCATGAAACTCGCCCTCATGCTGATGGCCGGATCAGCGCTGGTATTTGTAGGTCTGATGGGATTATATTTTAATACGCATACCCCCGGTGGTCATAGTTTCGATATGGTAGAGATCTCAAAATTGCATATCGAACCTGAAATACAAAACCTGTTTTTCCCTTTTGCTTTTGTAGGCTTCGGCATTTTCACTGCCCTCTTTCCATTTCACACCTGGGTTCCGGACGGTCACTCGTCTGCTCCGACCGCAGCCTCCATGTTCCTGGCAGGCATCTCCATGAAACTGGGCGGTTATGGCTGCCTGCGCGTCGCGACCTATCTCATGCCCGATGCTGCCCACCACTATGCTCCGATTATCATTTTACTTTCAACCATTGCGATTATTTACGGCGCATTCGCTACCATGATGCAGAAAGACCTGAAATACATTAACGCGTATTCTTCGGTCAGCCATTGCGGTTTTGTTTTGTTGGGCATAGGTATGTTAACCCAAACTTCCATAAACGGCGCCGTAATGCAAATGGTCTCGCACGGATTAATGACGGCCCTTTTCTTTGCAGCCATCGGCATGATGTACAGCAGAACCCATACCCGGATGGTGCAGCAATTGGGTGGCCTGTTAAAAGTGATGCCTTTTATCTCCACAGTTTTTGTAATTGCCGGCCTATGTTCTTTGGGTTTACCCGGATTCAGCGGTTTTGTTGCGGAAGTGACGGTATTCATGGGTAGCTGGCAAAATCCTGACCAATGGTACCGGCTGGCAACCATTTTAGCCTGCGCTTCCATTGTGGTAACAGCTGTTTATATTTTACGCGCGGCGGGGAGATCCGTCATGGGGCCGATAACGGATTCGCATTTCAGCAGCCTGACGGATGCGGACTGGTCTGAGAAACTGGCCGCCGGAATTTTGATTACGGGTATAGTTGCTATCGGCATAGCTCCATTTTGGATATATCAGCTGATCTCTCCGGGAACTGAATTTATTGTTCAACACCTGGGAAAGTTCGTTACGCTTAAATGAATTCAATATATGGGCATGGGATTTTTGTTATTGATGAAACAGGAGTGGGCGATCATTGCCATACTTTTATTCCTGCTGCTTATTAAAGTGGGAAGCAGGGAATGGGGAAATGAGCAGGTCCTCAGCCTGGTGAACATTTTATTGCTGATGAATTTTATCAGCGGTTTTTTCCTGAACCGCGAGGGTGTACTTTTTAATGAAATGTTCAAAACGAATCCACTCATCATTGCAGAAAAAAACATACTCAACCTGGGCACTTATATCATCGCCCTGCAATCTTATAGCTGGCTGAAAGATCACAAACACGTATTGGAATTTTACATACTCCTGCTATCCACTCTGCTTGGCATGTTCTTTATGATCTCAGCGGGCAACCTACTGATGTTCTGGCTCGGTTTGGAATTATCCACCATTCCACTGGCCGCGATGGCCAACTTTGACCTTGAAAAAAGAAAATCTTCCGAAGCTGCATTCAAATTCATTATTTCATCTGCCTTTTCTTCCGGGCTGCTTTTGTTTGGTATATCGCTCGTTTACGGCCAGTCAGGGACCCTCACGTTCAGCGGCCTGTCGCAACATCTGGATGGAAATCCGTTGCAGATTTTTGCCTTCATACTGCTCATTGCCGGTTTTGGATTTAAGATGTCCGTAGTACCGTTTCATCTGTGGACAGCTGACGTGTACGAGGGTTCGCCGGTTACTGTTACCTCCTATTTATCAGTTATTTCAAAAGGCGCGGTATTTTTTGTTTTCGTATCTGCGTTATATACAGTATTTAAACCCCTGGTCGTGACCTGGTATTACATATTGTTTTTACTTTCTGTTCTGACCATGGTGATTGGAAACCTTTTTGCAATCCGGCAGAACAACCTGAAAAGATTCCTGGCTTTCTCATCCATCTCCCAGGCAGGATTCATATTGATCGGTATAACGGGTGCGTCGCAGGCCGGCACCGCATCGGTGGTTTATTTTATCCTGATCTATCTTTTTTCAAACCTCGGGGCTTTTGGTGTGGTCGGCCTGGTTAGTGCAACTACCGGTAAAGAACAAATCGCTGACTACAAAGGATTTTATAAAAACAACCGGCTGTTATCCTGGGTACTGGCCATCTCACTGTTTTCCCTGGCCGGCATTCCGCCCACTGCAGGATTTTTCGGCAAATTCTTTTTGCTTATGTCTGGGGCAGGGCGCGGAAATTATCTGCTGATTACGATTGCTGCCGGGAATATGATCGTAGCTCTTTATTACTACCTGAGGGTTGTGCGGGCCGTGTTTATGGAACCCAGAGAAAATCCTATTGAAAAATTAAACATTCCGCTTTCCCCCCGACTTGCCCTGCTGATATGCATCACCGGAATCATACTGACCGGACTGATGAGTTATATTTATGAATATATATTTTCGCTGAGTGCGGTATTTTAAACAGGATTTATGGCCATCAATCAAAATCACATATCTGAAGAACTGAATGGTGTCAGGTGTGCTATCGTAGAAAAAAATTTAAGCGCAGAACGCGCGGATTTTCTCAAAACCTTATTGTTGTACAATAAATATTCTGTAGAAGTTACTGTAACACCAGCTCCAAAAGCCGCGCCCGCCAAACCGCTGGCAGAAGGTGAAGAACCACCCGCACTTCCGCCACCCCTTCCTGAGACTTTTACAGTCGGGGTAACCGATATGATGTTCAACCCTATCAATGCCATCTTCGGAAGATTGTTGCACACACCGGACGGACATGTAGTAACCGCGGCTTACTGGCATCAGAAGGAAAAAACTTCGCATGATGAAGTGCCGTATTATGAAAGAAAAGACTGAATATGTAGAGTTCCCAAATAAAAAAAGGAATCCGCAAGCGGATTCCTTTTTCCAAGGTAAGCAACCATCAGAGGCCTTTCAAAGTAACCAGTCTGTCCCATTTATTCTGCCTGGCATCTTCTGCCTGATGCAAAAAACGCTCAGCCAATTCAGGATCCTTTGCCTTAATGACATTGAACCTGTTTTCGTGATACATGAAATTGCTAAGCGGCATACTCGGCTCTTTGGAATCGATAACAAACCGCTGGCCTTTTTCTTTTAGCGGGTTATAGTGAAACAGGGGCCAGTATCCTGATTTAACCGCGAAATCCTGTTCTTCTGCACCATGTGCCATATCAATACCATGCGCGATGCACTGACTATAGGCAATGACCAAAGAAGGTCCCGGAAACGCTTCGGCTTCCAGTATCGTCCTGACGGTATGGGCATCGTTTCCACCCATAGCAATCTGTGCAACATACGCCGTTCCATGGGCAATAGCCTGCAGGGCCAGATCCTTTTTACCCGTCGTTTTTCCATTTACTGAAAATTTTGCGCTTGAACCCAGTGGTGTTGATTTGGATTTCTGCCCGCCCGTATTGGAATACACTTCTGTATCCAGAACCATAATATTTACATTTTCTCCCGTAGATAAAACATGATCAAGTCCTCCATATCCGATATCATATGCCCAACCATCGCCTCCGACAATCCATACGGATTTTTCAGCAAGAAAATCAGCCAGGTGGAACAAGTTCAAACCCGCGATGGATCTTTCGCCCCGCAGGCGATCTTTCAATTCCCGGATCAAATCATGTTTTGAATGGATTTCTTCTTCCGTAACCTCAGGCGCATTCAAAATGCGGTCTGCGAAATCTTCACCAACTACCTGACGGTACTCTTGTAACAATTGTTTTGCTGTAAGTCTTTTTTGATCATTGGCCATTTTAATGCCCAATCCAAATTCAGCATTGTCTTCAAACAGGGAATTCGCCCAGGCTGGTCCGACGCCTTGTTTATTTTTTGTCCAGGGCGTAGTGGGCAGGTTGCCGCCGAAAATAGAAGAGCATCCGGTCGCATTGGCAACAATCATACGTTCTCCAAATAATTGGGTGAGCAGTTTTAAGTAGGGTGTTTCGCCGCAACCTGCACAGGCTCCGGAAAATTCAAATAATGGCTGGAAGAACTGTGATCCCTTTACGGTATTGCGGTTCACTCTTGACCGATCCACCTCAGGTAATTCAAGAAAGAATTCCCAGTTTAGTTTTTCATTTTCCTGAATAAGCTTTTTATCAAGCATATTGATGGCCTTATGGCCTGGCTCAGTCTTACTGGTAATCGGACAAAATTCAACACATAAGGTGCAACCCGTGCAATCTTCCGTGGACACCTGCAGCGTATAAGCTTCC